>Ga0265314_10003963_pt1 | contig 14023 bp, 3 predicted proteins | sample 4126metaG_FD_203106 | JGI IMG/M metagenome (GOLD analysis project Ga0265314, IMG submission 203106) | Rhizosphere microbial communities from Carex aquatilis grown in University of Washington, Seatle, WA, United States - 4-1-26 metaG | ecosystem: Host-associated > Plants > Roots > Rhizosphere >... | reverse complement strand
AAAAAAGCCAGGACCCGCAGCAACAGCGCCCGGAAGAACTTAAGCAAAGGGTTGCTAAGGGTAAGGAACTCGCCGAAATTCAGGCATTGCACGGCGAAATCAAAGACAAAATCACCGAAGCGCTCGCCGACGAAGAAAAGCCCGTCACGAAACTCGGCAAGGAAGTCACGAACAAATACGGCCCGACCTCGCAGCGCGGAGCGAGTGTTGCCGGCGACGATGAGGCCGTTGCACTTATCGATCAGTCTAAGGCGCACGGCACCACGTCGGCCTCTCCCAAGGCGGGCTACGTCTTCACTGGAGAGAATCCGAAACCCATTACTGTGCCGGGCGCCGGCGGCAATCTTTACCTCAACTATCCCAAAGATTCCGTTGGCCAAACCGATGGTGTTCTCCCGGGTTCGTCCGATTTTCCAGCGCCGATTACCGAAGCACCGATATCCGGCGCTGGCGGTGGCGGAGTAGGCGGAAAGTCCTTGGACGACATGATTGGCGTGGGTGGAGTGGCCTCGCCTGGCACCGGCGGCGGATTCGGTTCGCAGAACAAGAAAAAGCCGGACGGCAATCGCTATGTGCTGAATATTTCGCCGGATGCAAACAAGATCAATATCAATTCTGGCGATAATCTCGCCGTATACTTGGACGATTTGGTTCGGGTTATTGACGCTCCGATCGTTTCGCAGAACGGCAAAGAAGACAATGGTGAATTCGCCTACTCAGAGAAGGAAAAATCCGAGAAAGGCCTGCCAGCCAGCGACGGCAAGCCCAAGCTGCGCGCTTACGGCAATATGCAATACGCTGGAGTTCAATCCGCACTTCAGGCAAGAGCGAATCTCAATGCGATCGAAGGTTTGCTCCGCGCCTACCGCCACCTCCGCGCCGAAAACCCGCAGCTCACGTGGAACGAATTCCTGCGCCGCCCCGCACCCGTTCCGGCCGTGGCGAAGACTGACGAGGGCCTCGATGAAGACGCCTACATCGAAAAATTCGGCACGCGCCCGTTCGTCGATTGCGCGCGCGATCACCTCTCCACCTTCGGCCTCGATGTTGACACCGCGTCGTATGCGCTGACCCGCTCGCGCCTGCGCCAGAACGAACTTCCCGATCCCGATGCCGTTCGTGTCGAAGAATTCCTGAATTATTTCAAGCAGCCGTACACCGTGGCCGGAGACGACGCGTTCGGCGTCTTCGCAGAAGGCGCGCCCTCGCCGTTTGCGGGGCCGCAGGGAGCACTCACTGGTGGGCAAGCCACCAGTGGCACATTCAAAGCGCTCGCCGCGCCGACGGAATTGCTGAAGATCGGCATCAAATCGCGCGAAGCGCGCGCTGACGAACGCAAGCCGGCGATGCTCACCTTTGTCGTGGATACCTCCGGCTCGATGACGCGCCAGGACCGCCTCGATCTCGTGCGCGCCGCGCTGAAAACGCTCGTCGAAAAACTCAATCCTGAAGACGCCGTCAGCATCATCGGCTTCAACGACCAGGCCGAACTCAGCCTGCCGCGCACGCAGGCCAAGCAGAAGCAGCGCATTATCGACGCGATCGATGCGCTGACCTCGAAAGGCGGCACGAACGTCGAGGCCGGCCTGACGATGGCCTACCGCCTCGCCGACGAATCGTTCTCGCCCGACGCGGTGAACCGCGTGATTCTCTGCAGTGACGGCGTCGCGAACATTGGCGCGAAAGGTCCGGACGAAATCCTGAAGCTGGTCAAAGTTTTTGCCGGCCGCGGCATCGATCTGTGCACGATCGGCTTCGGCATGGGCAAGTACAACGACCAGATGATGGTCAAGCTCGCCGACAGCGGCAACGGGAGCTGCCACTTTGTCGATTCGCGCGCCGAGGCGGAGAAAATTTTCAGCGAGCAGCTTCCGCCGCACCTGAACGTGCTCGCCCGTGACGCCAAGGCGCAGATCGATTTCAACCCGGACGTCGTCGAGCGTTACCGCCTGCTCGGCTACGAAAAGCGCAAGATCGCCGACAAGGATTTCCGCAACGACAAGATCGACGCCGGCGAAGTCGCGCACAACACGCTGATCACGGTGCTCTACGAAATTCAGCGCAAGCCGACCGCGCACGGTCCGCTCGGAAAAGTGTACTTGCGCTGGAAGGATGCCGGCTACCGCCACTTGCCCGTCGTCGAACGCAATTACCCGCTGAGCGAAGGTGTCGTCGCTGACGCGCAGCACGCCTCGCCTGAATTGCGGTTCCTCGCCTGCGTCGCGCGTTTCGCCGAACTGCTGCGCGGCAGCAAATGGGTGCAGGACAGTTCGTACGCGGCGGTGCTCGCTGAATTGCAGCGGCTTCCGCCCGAATTCAAAGCGCGGCCGGATTGGGCCGAAGTGCGCGAGTTGGTTGCCCGTGCGCAGGAACTGAGCGTCAAGCAGTGGGCCGCCGAATTGCGCAAGTAAAGTTACACAGCCGTTACGAGGAATTGCGAGTCCGGAACGTTTATCAGTGAGATCAGCAGGAACCGATGAGAGGAAAACGATGCGACACTTTGGATGGCTGGGATTATTTGTACTTATCTGCGGAATGGCGTGGTGTGGTGAGCCCGGCCCCGGTGACGGCGTGGTCTTGCGCGAGCGCACTGTGTATGTGCCCTATGAAAAATTGAAGGAAACGTTCGAGAAAGAAGGCCGCGGCGTCTTTCTCCCCTACGAAGAATTTTTGAAACTCTGGAACGCTGGTCAGCCCAAAGAAAAAACGCCCGACGAAGTCAAGCCTCCCGCCGACGCCGTGATCGCGGGCGGAAGTTACGTCGGCATCGCGAAAGAATCCGCGGTCCGTTTTGAGGTGATGTACAAAATCAAGGCGCTGGGAAAAGCCTGGAGCGAACTCGCGCTGCCCCTGAAAAATGTCGCGGTCGAAACGGTGACGCTCAGCGATCCACTCGCCGTGTTTGCTCCGAAAGGCGACAGCTATTCGATCATCCTGCCCAAGCCCGGCGAATACACCCTCACGCTCGCGTTCTCGGTGCGCGTCGATTCCAAACCCGGCCAGCGCAAAATCGAATTCGGAATTCCGCCCACCGCCGTCTCGCGGCTTGAGCTCTCCATTCCCGAAAAGGACCTGCGCGTCGAAGTCACGCCGAAAATGGCCGCAACCGTCGCGACCCCGGAAGGGGAGGGCACCAAATTGCTCGCCTTCGTCGGAAACGCCGACCAGGTCGCCGTGACATGGATGCCGCCGGTCAGCAAGGTCGAGAAAGGCGAAGCGATCGTGATCGCGTCGCAGGCCATGCACGCGGAACTCGGCGAGCGCATTCTCCGCCTCGAAACCGCGATCAATTACAAAATCGAACGCAACGAGGAAGACACGTTTCGCATCAAGCTGCCCGCTAACATGCGACTGCTCTCGGTAAAGGGCAACAACATTCGCGAATGGTCGACCGAGAACGGCGTGCTGATCGTCCGGCTGCACTCGGCGACGAAAGACAATTACGCGCTCGCACTGCGCTTCGAGCGCATCCTCGAAACGACGCCCGATAAACTCGACGTGCCGTTTCCCGCGGTCGTTGGCGCGCTGCGCGAAGACGGATATGTCACCGTCGCGCACGAATCCGGACTCCGTCTGCGCATCGAAAGTTCCAACGGATTCAGCCAGATCGACCCGCGCGAATTGCCCGATGCGTTGAAGCGCCCGAACCTGCTCGCCGGTTTCCGCTACCTCGCGCACCCGCTCAGCCTTGTGCTGAAGATCGAATCGGTTCAGCCGCAGATACAGTCCTCGGTTACGGCCGTGACGAGTTTGGGACTGGATGAGGACGGTGTGAGCGGCTGGGTGGATTACACGATCAGCAAAGTCGGCGTCTTCGCGCTGAAATTGAAATTCGAGAACCGCTGGGACGTCGCCAGCGTCGGCGACGCGCAGACCGTCGAAGATTTTCAGACCGCTGCTGATGGCGCGTACAAAATTCTCACGGTAAATCTAAAAAATAAGGCGCTCGGAAATTTCCGTCTGCCGTTCAAGCTGAGCGGCCCCAGCCGCGCCGCGCCTGGCCAGATCAGCCTCGAACCGGTCCAGGTTCTCGACACGCAGCAGGACCGCGGCCTGCTCGGCATCAGCGCGCCGAAAGCGTTCAAGCTGACGACGGTCGACCGTACGAAAATGGTCTCGGCAAATGTGCAGTCGCTCTTCGCGACCGGCCTGCTGTCGCAACTGCCGCAGGATTTTGAATTGCCGCTCGCGTATTCGTACACGCAGCAGCCGGCGTCGGTAAAAATCGCGCTGGAGCGCCGCCAGACCGAAATGCGCGTCACCGGCTATCACACGATCATTGTCGCGGAAGCCGGCATCGAGATGACGCACAAGCTCGAATATTTCATCGAGTTCGCGGGCGTGGACAAACTTTCGTTTAGCCTGCCCAGTTCGCTCGACGACAAATTCTTCGACATCAAATGCCCCGGCCTGAAAGAGAAGAAAAAATCCGGCGAAAACAACGGGCGCAGCACTTGGGACATCCTGCTGCAGGAAAAAGTGCTCGGCTCGATCGCGATCGTCATCACGCACAAAGAAAATTTGAAGGGTCTCGAAGCCGAAAAGCCGCAGGACATCGTGATCCCCGATATTCGCGCCGAAGATGTGAAAGGCCAGCAGGGCTACATTGCCGTGCGCAAGGAAACGGCGCTCGAAATCAAGCCGACAGTGAGCAATCTCGAGCCGCTCGAAAGCGTCAATCTGCCCGCAGAAATGCGCTCGAGCAACGTATACCTCGCGTTCCGTTACGTTCAGCCCGAGCGGACTCTGTCGCTGCAGTTGACGAAACATATTTCCGTCGACGTTGCTAGCACCGTCGTCGATTTGATGCGCACAACCTTCGTGATTTCTGAAGAGAAAAAACTGGCCGTGCGCACCGATCTCTGGATTGAGAACGCGAAGGGCGAGCAATATCTCGAACTCGGCCTGCCCGAGAAGGCCGCGATTCGCGCGCTGGCCGTTGGGGGCGTCAGCGTCAGCCCGCTGCAGAAAAAGGGCGGGGGAACGCTGGTGAAACTCGCGAGCGGCGGCGGACCGTTCCCGGTGCAGATCATTTATGCGGTGCCGCTCGAGTCCGGCGACGCGAAGATGGGCGCGACGGGCAGCTTTCAGGTGAAGGCGCTCGAAGTTCTCGGCGGCGTTCCCGTCAACAAGATCGAAGCCGAATTGTTCGTGCCCGAAGATTATGTGTATTTCAGCTTCGGCGGAACGTTGCATCCGCGTTTGGCGAACGATGTCGCCTCAAACACGTTGGCGTGGATCGACAATGCGGTCCGTTCCCGCAAAGACGTTTCCGAAATCAACCGCGGCGATTCAAGCCGCTTCCCAACGCCGCCGCCGCTGCTGGGCTCGTTTACGACGCAGGGCCGCCTCTTCCGCTTGCAAACGCTCGCGCCGATCGGCACCGTGAACTTTTCGTATTGCGATCGAAAACTGTTCTGGCTCTTCGATGTCGGCGTGTTTGTCGCGGCGCTCGCGATCGGATGGGTGCTGATCAGCCGCAGAAAATTCCAGCCGCTGTGGGTCTGCCTGGTTTCCGTTCTCGCGCCGCTGAGCATCGCGTGGCTCATTACCAGCGACGCGGGCGAATTGTTCGCCGCATGGCTCATTGCAGGCGGCATCCTGTCCATCGTTTATTTCTTCCGCCACGTGCGCACGGGCTGGCGCAATTGGCGCGAAGAGCGTTTGGCCCTTGCGCCCGACCCGTTCCTGGAAGACGCCGCCAGCGAGTCCGCCGCGCCGGCATCGAAGCCAAGTAAATCTGCGCCTCCACCGGCCGAAAGCAAAGACGAGGCTTCGCCGACGGATGACGAAAAGCGTTCCGACGAGCCGGCGACTGACGCTGGCGACAAGGGCGCCGATGACAAAGAAGGTAATTCAAAGAAGAAAAAAGGAGGCAAGAAGTGAGACGTCTCCTTTTTCCGGTCTGTGTTTTACTCGCGGTGGCGCTGCACGCTGGAGAACCCGCGCCGGAATTTCGCAGCGTGGAGAACTATGTTCCCTATGAAGAATTCCTGAAAGTCGTCAGCCGTGATCCGGACGCGACGCTGATGTCACTTGAGGAATACCGCGCGCTCGTTGCGCTCGCAGCCATTCAATCGCGCAAATCGCAGAACACCGACTCCGTGTTGCCTCCGGTAAAAAGCTCGCTCGCCGAAGTGGTCTATACGGCCAGCGCGGGAGAGAACTCGGCGCGCTTCGACGCTGCATTCAAAGTCACGGTCACCGGCGCCGATTGGGTGCGCTGCGATCTCGGCGTACTGCTGAACGCCGGGCGCATTCTGCTCGACGGACAGCCGGCCTGGGTCGTCACCGATTCTGGGCGCGCGTATCTCCTTATTAAAGGAGAGGGCCAGCACACGGGGATGCTTTCGTTTTCTGTTCCGCTGCAGCGCGACGAAGACGTTCAGAAGCTTAGTTGTCCGTTGTTGCGCGCGGCGAGTGCAGTGATACATTTGGACGTGGGCGGTCGCGCGACCCTGATCGACGACAGTTATCCTGCTGAAACCCGCTTCGATGAAGCGGCGGCCATAACCCATTTCTCTCTGGCGCTTGGATCCGCTGGAACGGGCGGCAAAGCCGGAGGGGCGCTCAATCTGAGTTGGAAGCGAAAATACGACACGCAAAAAAGTCCGCCGCTTTTGCTGGGTGAGCAGGAAATCGCATACTTGCTTGAACGTGCGAACCCGGTTTTTCGCTGGCAGGCGCGAGTGACGATTGCGCGGCGCAAAGCCGACGAACTCATTTTTTCCGAACCTCCCGGTGGGCGAATGGTGCGACTGAACGGGCCCAATGTACATTCCTGGCATCGCGACGGAACGCAATTGCGCGTGCTGCTCGAAAAACCGGTGCTCGGCGAGGTGCGCTTGCAGGGCGAAGGAATTCTAGTCGCGGCGCCGGGCGATTTCGTACTCGGCGCGCCGGAATTGAAAGACGCTCGGCAGGATACGCGCTACCTCGCGCTTCTCGAATCGCCGGGCGGCCGCATCGCCATCGCAAAAACGACAAGCGTGCGGGAACTCGCTTTGAATGAGCAACCGGCTGCGTTCGCCGCGACCACAACGATGCCGGGCGGACAACCTGCCCGGCTCTTCCTGCTTCAATCGCCGAACTCAAGCGTGACAGCGCGGGTGAATCTGCAGACTCCGATTTTCGACACGCAGGGCGTCATCGACATGATCGTTGACGAGAAGCAAGTATTTCTCCGCGCGCTCTTTTCTGTTCAGCCCGAGCAGGGTCGCGTCTACAACCTTCGACTGAACGTGCCGGCGCCGTGGAAATTGACCGGCCTGCGCGAGCGCGCCACCGGGCGCGGAATCGGCGCGGAGCTCACGCGCGAAGGTGAATCTGAAACCTGGAACATTCGTTTGGCGGACGGCGCGGACGCGGCGCATCCGATCGATCTCGATGCAAGTTTTCGGCTGAACGATCCCATCTGGGGTGAGAGCGATTGGAGTACGCGCACGCTCAATGTTCTAACGCCGTCCATCGGCGAATCGCGCCGCAGCACTATTTACCTGGGAATCAGCGTCCATCCGGCGATCGATGTCGCGTTTGGCGAAATGCCCGCGTGGCGCACCGAACGCGCGGGCAAACTTGAGCGGCTCGGCGTGATCGAATCGGCGCTGCGCACGGGCCTGATGAGCGAAGTTGCCGGCGGTGAGCTTAAACTCGAGCTGGTTCACAAAAAGCCGCGCGGCGAATACGAACTCGTGACGCACGTCTTAACGCTGGAGCGTGAGGTCTGGGTCCGCAGCGATATTCGTCTCGCCGTCGTCGACCGCGCCGTGGACGAACTCGTCATCAATCTTCCTCCCGAAGCTAAAGACCCGCTCTATATCAAAGGTTTGGATATCAAAGAAATTGCGCCGGGAGTTACCCCTTCTGGAAACGCGCCCGCGTTGAATCAGCGCCGGGTGCGGTTCAACCAGCCGTGGCAGGGGGTGCGCATGTTGCGTGTCGAATACCGCGCGCCGCTTGTTTCCGACACCGATTCGGCCGTGCCGGACATCCGGCTGGACGGCAATTTCGACAGCCGGCGGCGGATCGTGTTTCAAAGCGCGGGCGTGGTGGAATTGACGGTCGCCAATGGCGATTCGCTGCTTGTGGCGTCGCTCGAGGATACACCGGAATTTGCGCGGCCCTTTCAGACCGGGCGTGCGTTGTATGCGTTCACGTTTGGCTCGGGAAATTCGCCGGGCACGTTTCATCCCAAAGTTCTGGAACGGTCTCCCACGCTGCACAGCCTGGCGCGCGAAATGAACCTGACCACGACGCTCGACGCGTCCGGAGTCAGCCGGACCCATGCAGAATTTCTGCTCACGTATGCCCGCCAGCAATACATTTCCGTGAAGCTTCCCGACGGAGCAAACTTGATCGCGCTCTACGTCGATGGAAAAAGCGTGCGCCCCGTAGAAGGTTCCGCCAAAGGCACAGTCTCGGTTCCGCTGCCGCCGCAAAGTTTCGCGCAGGTCGAGCTGGTTTATCATCGCAGCGTCGACGCTTTGGGAAATGTGGGAGCGTGGAGCGAATTCGCGCCGGATTTGATCGACATTCCGGTGAAAGCGACGAACTGGAAGATTCACTACCCCGCGACGTACATTCTGTCGGTAAACGGCGGCAACATCGAAGCGGAACCGCCACAGCAGCCGGATTTCTTCGCGCTCAGTTTCTGGTCGCAGGTTTTTTCGGGGCAGATGCCGCGCTGGACCGCGTGGGAAAAACAGGTGTTGCCGAGCGCAGTGCAGATGGATTTCGGCGGTGCGCGCCGCGCTGAGCCGGCGCAGCAGAGCGCATCAGCGCAGCAACTGACGGCGGACGAAACGCGGCACGATAGCGACGTCGCGAACGAGCGGGCGGTCGGCGTGCTGGCGATTCCGGAAGGCGCGATCCTCCGCTTGAATAAACTTGGCGGTTCAGCGCGCGTGGTACTCGCCTATCGTGATGTGGATTTCAGCCGCTTTGCTTCGCGCGTGAGTTTCCTCGCCGCGGTGCTGGCCGCTCTTGCCCTGGCGGGCCGGGTTTCGCGGAAGGCCGCGCTGCGTTTCATTATGACCGGACTCTTGCTTGGAACTCTGCTGCCGCCAGCGCTGAACTGGCAATCGCCGCTGCTGCTGGTTCCCTTCAGCGAAGGACTTTCCCTCGCCGCGCTGGCGGCGTTGGCCATGTGGGCCTGGAACGCAATTCGCAATCGAGCCGCGCAAGTCTCAGCGCGAAAATCGATCGTCGCCGCTGCGTTATTCGCGTTCATCCTGGCCAGTTGCATTGCGGCGCGCGCGGGCGAGGCCGGGGCGGTGCTGGTTCCGTACTCGAAAGACGACGTGAAATCGCCCGACGCAAATCCGCAGACGACTAAAGTCTTCGTGCCGAAATCGACTTTCATCGAACTGATGGCGCGCGCGCATCCTGAAAAACAGCCGGCGGCGCCGGACGTTCCGGACATGGAGGATCGGCAGAATGTAGCGCTGGCCTCGGCAGGCGCGAGCGTGAGCGGCGGAGGAAATTCCCCGCGCGCCATCGATGGATTGATTCCAGGCGCAAATCTTGGCGAATATGCCTGGGGCGATGTTGGAAAAGCGCCGGCGCCTGAATTCGTCGTCACTCTCCCGCAGCCAAAAATGATTGATCGCGTGCGCATTTATCTGCTCGATCAACCCGGTCGTTTCTCGCGCTACAAACTTGAATTGTCCGAAGACGGCGCGCACTACACGACTCTTTTTGACCGCTCGCAGGGCCGCTACAAGGGCTGGCAGACCGAAAGCTTTGAAAAACGCCTGGTGAAATCGCTGCGTTTGACCGGAACGTACGATTCCGGCGCTGACGGCCACTTTTTCGTTGGCGAAATTGAAATGCTGACGCCGCCCACACCGATTGCAATGGCGCTGGGCAATTCGGCGTACGAGGTCACGCCGGGTGAGAAAGCCTATGTATGCAAAGGCAGCATCGAAATCTCCACGTACGGCGCCAAAGGCTGGGCAAAAGTGCCGCTCGATTTTGGTCCCAGCCGACTGGTCGCGTTGCAAGTCGACGGACAGCCTGCGAGCATCGCGCACGAAAACGGAGTTCCGTTCGTGCAGATATTCGGCGCGGGCAAACACACGATCAACGTAGAATTGCAGGGACCGCTGGTGCTCAGCCCCGGCCGAGCGCGGTTGGAAGCGCAAGTCGTGTGCGGAGCCGCGACGCGCGTCTCTGTACTTCTTCCGAAGGATGTCGAAGTCGAAACAAAGAGTATGCCGCCGGGCGCGTGGATCGATAAAAGTGGCGACGGCGCGCAACGCTGCCAGATCGAGCTCGGAAATTCCGGCGGCGCGTTTGCGCTGGTCTGGCAGTCGCCGGACATCCGCGCGAAAGGCGCGTCGCAGATTTCCTCGCGCAGTTACACGCAACTGCAACTCGGCCCCGACGGCTACAGCGTCGTGCGCGCCGAACGCGTCACGATCGACGGAAGCCCGGTCGACCAGCTCAGCTACAAAGTCATTGGCAATTGGGAAATCGCCGCTGTCGGCGCGCCGGATCTGGCGGAGTGGACCGTGAGCGGCGAGGGCGACGCGAAGGTCCTGCGCCTCTGGTTCCAAAAACCGGTGAGCAGCGTGCTGGTCCAGATCGCGGGTTGGGCTCCGTTGGGAACGGACACGGCGCAAGTTGCGGCGCTGTCGCTTGACACCGCGCTGCGCCAAGAAGGCTTCATCGGCTTGCAGCACGGCGATGGTCGTCGTTTCACTGCGAATTCGCTCGAGAGTTTGAAGCGCGCCTCGAGCCAGGATCTCAGCGCGATGTTTACGCTGCCGGCCGAGAGTTTGCCCGATCGCATTTACCACAGTCACGAGCCGCCTGTTAAAAATCCTGTCACGGCCGAACTTGAGCCGTCGCAGGTTTCCATCGAAACGCAAATTGTCGGCGTGATTGAACCGCAGCGGCTGCTCGCGAGCGTGCGATCGCGCTACGCGGCCAGCGGGCGCTCGCCGCTGCGGCACGAAGTCGAACTTCCCGCGGGCTGGGATGTCCGGACCGTGCGCTGCAATGCGATGCGAACTTGGGAAATTGTGGAGGATGCCGGAAAGCGTCGTCTGGTCGTTCATTTTACCGGGCACGCGGTTTCGGGCACTGAAGTCGTCTGGTCGGCTGAGTCGCCGCTGCAGATCGGCGCGCAGCCGCTGGTGTTGGAACTTCCGCAGCCGCGCGCGATCGCCGATGCAAAGACCACCGAGAGCATTGACTGGGTTCTCGCCGCGGACGCGTCGCTGGCTCTTTCGGAGAACGCGGGCACGACCATGCACGGGCTGCCGATCGAGCGCGCGCCGCAGTGGGTGCGGCTGGAAGAGCGGCAGGATTATCGCTTCGCGTTCCGCTCGGCGAAGGCGGACAGCAAGCTGGTGATCGAGATCGGGAAGCAGGCGAGTCTCGGTGCAGCGACGATCGTTACATTTTTGCGCGCGGCCGACGATCATGTTCAGATCAACGCGCGCTGCCGGCTGCGCATAGAACAGGCCGGGCGCGACCGTTTCACGTTCAAACTTCCCGCCGGCGCAACGCTGGTCAGTCTCGACGCGCTGAATCTGCGCAGCCGCGACGTCGTGGAGAAGCCAGACGGCACGCGCGTCACGGCGATGCTGCAATCCGCGGTGTCGGGCGAGCAAACCATCGATCTCGCGTACCGGATTGCGCGGCAGCAGACGCAGGACGTCACGGTCGACGCGCTGGCGATTGAAGACGCGGAGATCAAGCAGACCGAGCATTTTCTCGGAGTGATGCAGGCCGAACGCGGATTGGTCACGATTACCGCACGGCGCGGACTGAGCAAGCAGCTCGATCCTGAGGAACTTCCGTTTGTCCCGGAGCGTGTCTCGAAAACGGCGTTGGCGTATGCGTATGCCGCCGAATCGGATTGGTCGTTGGTGTTGCGGCAGCCGGACGTAAAAGTTGAGGCTGGCCAGGCGGCGGAGATTTCGCTCGTGGTTCTGCGAACGGTCATCGCGGCGGACGGCGGCGTGCGCTCGGTGGCGACGTATACGGTCCGAAACCGGACGCTGCAATTCCTGAAAATCGAAATGCCGCCCGACGCGTCGCTGTGGGGCGTGCTCGTCGATGGACAGCCCGTCACCGTCAGCCACACGCAGGGCAAAACCGGAAACGTGTTGTGGATTCCGATCCAACGCATGAGCCTGACCGATCTTGCAATCAAAGTTTCGCTGGTGTACGAAAGCGCGCGCGTCGCGCTGCCGGCGACGCTGCTGACGATCAACCCGCTCGCGCCGCGCGTGCTCGATATGCCGGTGGTTCAGACGTACTGGCAGCTTTACGTGCCCGATGATTACGAAGTGACGCGAACAGGCGGCAATGTGAAAGATGTGGCCGCGAGCGTGATGGTGGCGGGCGAACTAACCTCGAACATCAACGAGAGTGAACGCCTGATGAAAATCGCCGACAGCGCCGAATCGAGTGCGAAAAAGCGCAAGGCCCTGCGCAGCCTCGCGCGCAACCAGCAGGAATTGAGCGATAACTGGACAGCGCTGAGCAACACTGGACAGACCGTGAACAGCGATGAGCTCCAGCGTATCGGCCGCGACGAATTAAATGTGCAATTGAGCGGTAACAGCAGTGTCCAGCAGCAGGCGAATATGTGGCAGTCGCGGCTGACCGAACGCAGCAAGGAATTGGAAGAGGCCGTCGCCGGCGGCGCGGACGCTGAACAGTTGCAGGCGTTCCTGGACAACTTCAATTTTCTCGAAAACGGCTGGCGCGCCGGAGAAAAGTGCAAGATGCCCACGGTCGAAGTGCCGCGGGCGATGCCGGGTGAAGTGCCGCTCGCTGAGATGCGAAATATCCGCCGGTTTGTCGGCTTTCAGCGCGGCGAACTGCCCGCCGCTCCGGCTGCGCGGATCACTCAGCAGAAAGACCCGCCACCATTGGACGGTGGATTGCGCGACAGCAGCCTCGGCGACCTGCTCGCTGAACACGGCGCCGCGGACTTGCGTGTGCCGGACAAAGGCACGCGCCTGACGTTCCGCCGCGTCGAAGGGCACCCAGAATTGACGGTATCGCTGCGCTCGAAGAGCGCGTCGTGGCGCTATAGCGCGCTCGGTGGATTGTTCGCGGCGGTATTTGGTTTCGCGCTGATCCGCCGGCGTTCAAGACGACAGTAAAGGTGAGCGTGCCACAGTGGTTTGGCCACTAGTGGCACACGACTAATCACAGGCCGCGCGGATTGCTCATGGCGGCGGGTGGCGGCCCGCCTCGCTCGATGGTCTGGACGATGAATGTTTTGCCGCCGTCGCGAAGTTTTCCGGAGAGCGACGCGACTTTTCCGTTCAGCGCTTCCAATTCCGAGCGCAGCGCTTCGCGCGAGATTTCGACGCGATATTCATTCGCACCGACCGTGAAAGTGCCGATGACTTTCGGACTATTCTTGTCCTCTTCGGTTAACGCGAACGTTCCGCGTAGAATCGGAGTCTTTAACGCGGATTCCGAATTGATGGTGGCTTCCTCGAGCTCCGCCTCGGCCGCGCGCTGGTGCGCTTCCGCGTCGGTTTTCGTCGACTTTTTTTCCGAAGCAGCGGCACTAAATGCGACGAACAGAGCCAGGATGGCGATTGCGAAACGCTGCATTTTCATTTCCTCCCAGAAGGATGACCGCCGATCACTCCGTTACATCGCGACAGGAAAGCAGCCGCGGCTTGCTGAAGTACGTGATTGAGATGTCGTCGAAGACGGGCGTGTCGAGCAAATAGTGTTTTGCCGGATCGATCGTTCTGCGGCCTTTTTCATCCTGGATGCCGACGCCGTTTTCAACCAGTTGATCGACGGGGTATCGGAACCGCACGCGATAACGCAGGCGGTCGGTGCGCACGCGAATTGGCGTTCGCGGATCGGCGGTCAGCGCATTCTGTCCGCTTGGGTCTGTAAACGTCTTTCCCGCGAGCGGTACGGACGTGGCCGTGGGGTATTGATCGTTGAGCAATTCGATTTCAACGCCGCGCGTGGCCTGTGGCTGGGCGGCATAGTACATCGGCGCGGGACGGTCGGCGCTGAACGGAAAACAGCG
>Ga0265314_10003962_pt1 | contig 14024 bp, 10 predicted proteins | sample 4126metaG_FD_203106 | JGI IMG/M metagenome (GOLD analysis project Ga0265314, IMG submission 203106) | Rhizosphere microbial communities from Carex aquatilis grown in University of Washington, Seatle, WA, United States - 4-1-26 metaG | ecosystem: Host-associated > Plants > Roots > Rhizosphere >... | reverse complement strand
CCCGCTCGCCCGACGACCGGGTCGGACAGCTGCTGACGATGGCTCGCGAAAATCCGTCGTGGGGGTACACGCGGCTTCGCGGCGCACTGATGAACCTCGGCCTGGACTTGGGCCGCTCGACGATTGCGCGGATTCTGAAGGACAATGGGATTGAGCCGGCGCCGTTGCGAGGAAAGACGTTGCCGTGGAGGGCGTTTCTGAAGGCGCATTGGGACGCCATCGCCGCGGCGGACTTCTTCAGCGTCGAGGTTCTGACCGTCGGCGGCCTCGTACGCTACCTGGTGCTATTCGTGATCGAGCTGAAAACGCGGCGCATTCACATCGCAGGCATCACGAGCCGGGCCGACGGGGAGTGGAGGGCGCAGATCGCGCGCAATCTCACCGACTCGGTAGCAGGTCCCTTGAGCGGCTTCGTCTACTTGATCGTGGACCGCGACCCGCTGTACACCGCGCACTTCAAAAGCGTTCTGGCTTCTGCAGGTGTGAAACTCTTGCGGCTGCCCGCTCGCAGTCCGAATTTGAACGCTTTTGCTGAGAGGTTCGTTCGCTCGATTAAGCAGGAATGTTTGCAGCACATCGTCCCACTGGGCGAGCGTCATCTGCGACGAACGGTCAGGGAATTCGTCGCGCACTATCACTCCGAACGGAATCACCAAGGCCTTGGCAATGTCATTCCCTTTCCAGCGCCCGGTACTCCCGACGAGTCTGGTCCCATCCGTCGCCGCGAACGGCTTGGCGGACTCCTCAACTTCTATGAACGAAACGCCGCGTGAGTCCGAGATCGTATTTAGGGACCATACGGGATCCGATTTCCTGGCGACAGCACGCTGAAATCGCGACGTAACAGCATGGAGAAGGGAGTTCCGATCGACGAGGCCATCTGGGCTGACGTACTGGCCTTTGGTGCGTAAGCATCGTCCGCGACTCTGTGAGCCCGCTGCGCGTTCGCTTGGGGGCGAAGCCAGGCGCGCGAGCACGATGGCCCGATTCGCTGCGAGGCGTTAACTGTTCACGTGCGAGGAATGGTGAAAGCAAACGTGCTGCCACGACCCGGAACGCTCTCGACCCAGATGCGCCCGCCGTGGGCGTCGACGATTCCTTTCGCGATGTAAAGACCCAATCCGGCGCCGGGCCGCAGCCCCGCTTTGTCGCCTTGCGCGTAGCGGTCGAAAATCCGCGCCTGCTCGGAGGGCGAGATGCCCGGTCCCGTGTCTCTTACGGAGAACCGAGCGTTGTCGTCGTCGGAATGCACGTCGACATGGATCGACCCAGCGGCGGGTGTGAACTTGATGGCATTGCTGAGAAGGTTGGACAGCACCTGGTACAGCCGCTCGCGGTCGCCCATAACCCGCACCTCGGACATCTCGGAGCACACGAGGAAGATCCCGCGTTCTTCCGCGAGTGGTGCGTGCATCGCGACCGCGTTCGATACGAGCTCGGTCGCGTCGCAACGCGCCGGATGGATGGGGAGCTTGCCCGCCTCGATCCGCGCGAGATCCAACAGATCCGAGATGAGCGTATTCATCTGAGAAACGGCCTGCTGGATGCGGCCGACCATCACTCCTGTGCGGAGCCGCTCGCTGTCGCGTGAAATGAAAGTCGTGGCCACCCGGATCAACGAGAGCGGGCTTCTGAGATCGTGAGACACGATGGCGAGGATCTCGTCGCGGGCCCGGATCGCCTGCTCGGCGCGGACGACGTGGCGGGCGAGATCGATCTCGACGGCGTGTCGTCGCAGGTCTTCGGCCACATCGATCTCGGCGCGGGTCCACGGCGACGAGATGCCGCGAACGTTCTCGAGCCACGCCGCGAATGACCGACGCGGGTGGATTCGCTCGCTTTCGCCTGCCGACTCGGCCGGCTTCGAAGGGTCCCCGCTCCAGGTCACCGTCCGCGGCGTTTCGTAGCGGAACCACAAGACGTGCGACGGCGTCGGCTTCGGAATCGTGATGGCAAGAAGCCCGCCGGCCACTCCGCTGTATTCGCGGGCGGGCGCGTATGCTTGCGAGAGCGCATGCGTTTGGAAGCTGCCGGACCTTCGCTGGTCGAGCCAGGCGACGAGGCCCCGGATCTCGCCTTCGGTGGGCGTCGCGCCGACGCGGTGGACGCGGTCGTCGTCGCAGATGGCGACGCCCGTCGCGGTCACGATTCGGAGGAGCGACGAAGTCCGGCCCAGGAGCCCGGCCGCCCACCCCTCGGGGTGGCCTCGGACCGCCTCGACGAGCTCTACCTCGGCGTCCTGGATGGCGCTCCGCTGCGCAGTTGCCGCCAGTTCGAGGAGCGCCGCCGCCTGCATCGATACGAAACGTCCAATCAGCTCGCAAGTCGCGCGTAGGACGAACGGGACGCGACGGGGCTCCCGATGGTGGCACGCGAAGAGGCCCAACAGCGCCTGGCCGCGGACCACGGAGATGCTCATCGAGGCGCGAACGCCCATGTTCCTCAGGTATTCGACGTGAACAGGAGACACGCTCCGAAGCGACGCGCCCGAGAGATCGGGCGGCTCGCCGGTGCTGGGCGAAACGCTGGAGACGAGCGGCACGGGCTCGTAGGCCACATCGGGGATGATCCTGAGCCAGTTGAGGACGTAAAGCCGACGCGCCTGAATCGGGATATCGGTCGCTGGATAATGCTGACCCAAGTAGGGGTCGAGGTCCTGAGCCCTCGCTTCTTGGACGACTTCACCGTGACCATCTTCGAGGAAGCGATAGGCCATGACACGGTCGAACCCCGTGAGGGTTCGGATCTCTTCGACCGCGATCGCCAAGAGCTCCGAGAGGCGCGTCGCGGCCTGCAGGCGAGTGAGCACCGGCCGAAGCAATTCGTCGTTCTTCGCAGCGGGCGCTTCGTTCGGCTCCAGTTCGACGATCGTCGTCGGGCCGTTCCGATGGAGGATCGCGTCGAACGCCCGTTCGCCCACGACCACCCGGATTGGATTGAACGCGGAAAGGGTACCGCGGCGCAGCCCGGCGGCGACTGTGGACTCCGCGCCCGGGCCGATGAGCCTCGCGAGCGGCCTTCCAATCGTCGCCAGCGGCTCCACCCCAAAAAAGTCTCGAACGTTCACGCTGACGTTCGCGATCGTCAGCTCCGGCTCCACCACGATGATGAGCACGCCATGGCCCTGAATCGCGCCGGGAATGTGGATAGGCTCCCGGTCGCATTCCGTCAGATCCATTTTCGGAGTCCCGGACCGGATCACTTCTGCCACGTCGGCGCTCCTCGAGCCACCAGCCAACGCTCGAGGCATTCGAAAGTCTCGACCGCGGCCGCCACAGCGCCGTCGAAGGGCGGCTCTTGGCGGTTCAGGTGCGCCACGAACGTGCGCCACATCGTCCCCGTGGCGGCGCCGTAGGCGCGGAAGAATGCGCAGGACTGGGCACCCATCGCGAGGTGCTGCTCGAGATTCCGCGCGATGATTTGCCCACCCAGGGTGGCGCCTTCGAGCACGTACATACAGCCGAAAGCTCGGTCTACGGCATCCACACGCGGAAGATCCGGGCACGTCGGGATGGCAGCGAGGTCCGATTCGCTCGCCCCGAGCGCGCACAAGTCTTGACGGAGCCACGAAATCTTCTCGCGACCGATCAAGTTCAGTTCGGCGGAGCAAGTGGCGAGACGCACGAGCCCCGCTTCGAGCGGACCGTAGAAGCCGAGAAACGCGCCGAGAATGCGACGATAGGCGTCGACCGTGAGCTCACAGCGAGTCAGTGGAAGCGCGCGCTCTACCGACACGTGAAATGGCCCGGTGGCTTCGCGGAGGCGCTCCGCAAGACGTGACGACACAATCCCCACTACTGCGCGCCGACGTTTCCAGCAAGCGCCCTCACCCGTGAGGTCAGGCGTGCATTCTCTGAGCGGCGGGAGCAACGTCAGGTAGGAATCGACGACTCATCCCTGGCGGGCAGGTCCGTCGGGAGGTGGTGTAGGCGCTCCCTTTCTCTCGTGATCCACGCCGCCTCGCACGCCGGATTGCTCTGCCGACGAATCGCCTGAGAAGGGGCGCGATCGCGAGAAGCGGAGTCCGAGAACTTTCCCGGATCCTTGCACTGCCGAGAGGATCTCTGTCGCGACAAGACGGGCGGCTTCGACGCGCTGAAACCGAAACCGCGCAAAGACATCGGACGCGCGCGCGCCATCGACGAGGGCGTCGCCGATCTGCTCGTGTCGATCAAGGACGAGCACCGCGCGTGGTCGGTCGCGATGGTCATTGATAACGCGAAGAACCAAAGCGACGCCGCGCGCGCCACGACGCTGCCTCTCTCGACGGTGCATCGCATCCTGTCGCGCGCAGGCGTCATGGACAAGCGCCCCGAAGATCCGACGAGCAACGTTCGCCTGCACTTCGCGTACGAGCGCGCCAGCGAGCTGTGGATGAGCGACGTGATGCACGGGCCCGCCGTGTACATCGCCGGCCGCCGCAAGCAGAAGACCTATCTCATCTGCTTGGTCGACGACGCGAGGCGCGTCGTGCCGTACGCCGCCTTCGCATTCTCGGAGAGCACGAGCGCGTTCCTGCCCGTGCTCAAGCAAGGGATCGTGCGGCGCGGGATCCCGCTGCGTCTCTACGTCGACAACGGGTCGGCGTTTCGCTCGCACCACCTCGCCCTCGTGTGCGCGCGCCTCGGCATCACGCTCATCCACGCGCGCCCGTACAAGCCGCAGACTCCAAGGAAAGCCGACGCCGAGCTCGAGGAGGAACTCGCGCGTGCTCCACGAGGCCGCGCTCTTGCGCGTTGGGGGGCGCGACTTCCGTCGGCCGCCCTTGCCGGTTATATACGAACGGATATAATGACGCTCAAGCCCCTGCGATTTCTCGGCGACTCGCTCAAGCCCCTGCGCGAGTTTCCGAAGGACGCGAAGCATGACGCCGGCTATCAGCTCGACCAGGTACAACGGGGAAGACAGCCCGCGGACTTCAAGCCCATGCCGTCGATCGGCAAGGGCGTTGAGGAGATCCGGGTGTGGGACGATTCGGGAGCCTACCGGGTGATGTACACGGCGCGTTTGACTGAGGCGGTGGTCGTGCTGCACGCGGTTCAGAAGAAGACGCAGGCCACGCCAAAGCAGGACATCGAGATCGCCAAGGAACGCTTCGAGCAGTTGATGAGGGAACGACGATGAGCAAGGCCACGGAAACTTTCGCGAGTGTGTGGGACGCGATCGCCAACACGGCGGAGGAGGGAGCCAACCTGCGCGTGCGCTCGGACCTGATGGGCAAGCTTGCGGCGATCGTCGAGAAAAACGGCTGGACCCAAACACAGGCGGCGAATCGTTGCGGCGTGACACAGCCGCGCATCAACGATCTGTTGCGCGGCCGGCTGTCGCGCTTTTCGCTCGACGCGCTGGTCAACATCGCTGCAGCCCTGGGGCGGCGCGTGCACGTCGAGCTGGGCGTTGCTTCTGGTGCAGGCGCAGCACGCGGTAGTCAGAAGGAAAAGGCAACGGCCTCCATGCGGCAAGCGCCGCGCGAACGAAGCGTGCCTCGTCGCGGCCGAAAGGTCGCATCAAGGGCAGCCACGCGCGCCGGTGCCGAGAAAAGGAAAAGCACCCACGCGGCGTGACGACCCCGAGGGATCTTCTCAGCTCGATGGTGTCCGCTTTGCCCACTCATCAGCGAGGAGCATGACGCCGACCGCCGCCAGCCGCCGCGCCTCGAGCTCCTTGGCGAGCTGCGCCACGACATCCCACCGCCCCGCCGAAACGGCCCCCTCGATGGCCCTCGCGAGCAAAAGTGTGACGCAAGATGTGCGCGTTTCTGGTTGCGGGAACCCCGGCTCGCCGTTGTGCACGTTGAATCCAGTCCCGCAGCGCGTGCCCGGCTACGGGCAACCCATTGTCGAGCGTGAGGACGCGCTCGCCGCGCAAGTGACGGTGCTTCTGGAGCGCCGCGAAGAGAGCCTCGGTCATTGGAACGATGCGGCCGCGACCGCCCTTCGGCGTGCTCACGATCCCCTTCCAGTCTGATTGCTCGACCCGGATCTGTTGGCGAGCAAAGTCGACATCGCACCGACGCAGTGCGCAAATCTCGTCCCGTCGGAGTCCTGCGTCGCCGCCCAGAAGGATGGCGACCGACGTCCCGGTGTCGATCTTGACCGCCGCGTCCGTGAGCCGCGCGTATTCGGAGAACTCGTAGAACTCTGGGACGACGTTGCTCACTTTGTAGAGGTCGATCGCGCAGGGCACCGTCGCGATGACCTTCCACCTGACGGCAACACGGAGGGCGTTGCCCAGCACGGCGAGGACGTTGTTCGCGGTCTTGCGCTCGCGTCGTCATGCGCGGCCCGTCACGAGCGTCTGCCGCCTTGCGATTCGACGAACCTCGCGTCAACGCGGGCAGCTTCGGCCACGGCTTTCGCGAATATCGCTCTCCCAGTGTCCGTGGTCCCCTTGATGAAGACGTTTCGTGAGCCTGGCTCCCTGCGGCGCTTCCGTGGACGGGTGGACGGATCGATTTGCTCATGGGCGTGTGGATGGGTGTCAATGGCACCTCGGGACACAGCGATGTCGAATGCTTCGGACTACCGAATTGCCGGATGGGCAAAGCGGATGCCGCGCCGCTTCGGCCGTCTTTCCCCGTGTTTTCGGCTTCCGCGTCGAGGGAGTGGATAAAAAGGCGCCGGGGGGCCCCCCTGGCAGAGTTTTGTCCACTTTGAACGGGCGTGACCGGAGCTAGCCGGGCGCCCGCCGACGAGCCGCAGACGTCGGCCTTCGGATCGCGAAGAGGTGTCAAGGCGATTTTGGGCATGACAACGCGATCGAGTCATTTCATTGAGTGGTCTGCCGTTCTCAGGCGCCTGTCCTCGGCGTTAGGCTGCCAGGATGTCTGCTGTGAATTCTCCGACGCTTCTCGCGCGAGACATCTTTGACCAGCACCGGCTCGTCAGCCGCGCCGTGCGCGTCGTCGCCCCGCGTGCGATCGGCTGAGGTCGCATGGCGTTCGTCTGGGATCCGCGCAAGGCGGCGTCGAACCTGCGCAAGCATTTGGTGACGTTCCAGGAAGCAACAACGGTCTTCGACGACGAGCACGCTTTGGTCCAGCGAGATTTGACCCATGCGGATCGGCTGCTGATCGAGCTTCAACCCGCCGGACCGTGGAGGACGCGCGGGCGGCCGGGTATGGCCCTGGGGCAGGCGTCGTAGGTTACCCCGCTCGGCCGCGTAGCATCGCGCTCACCGTCGACCGTCGTTCCGACATGACGCGCTTCGAGGGTTACGGCTCTCACGGCGGCGGGCTCGCATCTCCAACACAAGTGCTGTCCGCATGGCAGCTTCCACCGCGACAACATACAGCGGACAACTTCTACCGTTGCGAGGCGGCATGAGCGCGCCGATGGCTTTCCGGAGAACGGGTCCCGAGGGGCTCACGACGACGGCTCGGTCTGTGCTGTATCCGCGGCGGCTGACGCGCGCGCGCCGAGATCGCCACATCATCGAACAGCTCCTACGACCGCGCGGTCGCGTGAAACGCCAAGGCCACGCGACCTCGAGGCTGCGCCCCTTATTGAAGGGCTGATTCGATCATGGCGATGAGCGCCGGCGCCTCCTGACGCCGCGCCTCCGGAAGCCGTCCAGCGGGGTCGCAGAACTTCATGAGCTCAGTGGCCATGCCACGAGCGAGCGACGCACGAGGATCAATTGCTTCGAGCGCTCCCGTGATTGCGTCCACGGAGCGAAGCGTGGATGCGTCGTCGTGTGCCGAGGCGCGAAAGGCGACGCGACGCTCGGGGCGCTCGCATAGCGCGCGCACGAAGCGATCAAGCCAGCGGGCCGTCGCAGCCATCTTTGCGTAGTCGAGGTGATCCGGCGTGTCCCCTGGCGTATGGTAACGGCGCGAGCGACCATTCGTGAGAAACATGAACGGCACTTCGCGGCGCCAGAACGCGTCATAGTCCGAGAGAGGCGGGACGATCCCGGCGTCGGCGCGGCGGATATGCACGCCGGGCACCGCGCTCGCGAGCTCATCGACGATTGCGGCGGTTCCTTCGCTTCGTTCCGCACCCAATGCGAAGACCGACTTCGCCACCGATTCGGGCAGGCCCACGCCGCCGATCGCGTGTCCGACCAGATCCATGCAGAGCATCATGTCGATCTTGTCGAGCGGGATTGTGGGATGGCGCGCGAAGTGCTCTGAACCCATAGAATCGCTCAGAAAGTAAGGCGGCTCCTCCGCGTCGAACGCAGCAAAGAGGACCCCACGGCCCTTGGGTCTTGTCCGTGCCATAGTGGTCGCGACGTCGATGAGAATCGCGACTGCGGCCGCGTTGTCATCGGCACCGCGATACGTCTCACCACCGGCTCGACCGAGATGGTCGTAGTGTGCCGCGACGAGGACCCACCGGTCGAAGTCGCCCCGGATGGGCGCAAGCACGTTACCGCCGTTGCAGCTCGGAATGGGCTGTTCGAACGGGTCAAGCCCAGCGCCGCGCAGTGCGGCAACCACCTCGGCACGCGCCGCGTTACCTCCCGGGGTTCCCGTCGCACGCCCGGCGCACCGATCGGAGCAAAGCTGCTGGACGACGGCGTGCATGGTCGAGAAGGATACCACTACTCGACCGCAAGAACGACACGCCTGGCTGCGCTTCGCTCCCGAAGGGCTAGATTGGGAATCTGGCCAAGGAGGCCGACATGAAACAACTGGTGGTCATGGTGGGGGCTTTGGTCACGGTCGCTGTTTCGTGCGGAGGGATCACCCGACAAGAGGGACATGCAGCGGGTGAAGACTCCGGGATGCCGCCTCCGACGAGCCGCAGCACCGGCTCCAGCAGCGGCACCGGCTCCAGCAGCGACGCGGGCTCCAGCAGCGACGCGGGCACCAGCTGCGGCACCGGCTCCAGCAGCGGCTCAGAAGTCATCTGCGATTTTCTTGCACCGAACCTCGGCGGACCGGGGTCTTGTACGTTGCCAACGGGCGTGCTGGCGCGCTGGATCGCATTCGACTCGAACGGCGCGAGCGATGACCGTGACATCTATCTGGTCCACCCCGACGGGTCGGGGTTGCTTCGACTCGTGACGGAAGCGACGACCGAGAAGGAGCCGGCGATCTCGAACGACGGGAAGCTCCTCGCGTTTGCGTCGGATCGCTCGGGGTCGATGCAAATCCACCTCATGGACCTGGGCACGCAGGCCGTCGCCCAGCTCACGTCGATTCCGGGCGGAGCTGACCAGCCCAGCTGGTCCAGCGACGACCGAACAATCGTCTTCCACAGCAGGGCCTCCGTCTGGATAATGGCCTCCGATGGCACCGGACAGCGCGTCGTCGGTTCGGGGCCGGATGTCTTCATGCCCTACGAGCACCCCTCGCTAACGGCCGACGGCAAGAGCGTCGTCTTCGACGGATTCAACGAAGTCGACACGATGTCGCTGGACGGAAGCGGATTCCGAAATGTCGTGTCCAACTCGGGATGGACGCTCGAGACGCCGTCGCTTTCTCCCGATGGAGTGAACGTCGCTTTCTCGGCCTTCGGGGAGGGCCGGAACATCTATCTCGCGCCGTTTGCAGCTCTCACGAGCATCGTCACGGCGGAAACGATCACTCCCCCCTTGGCCGGCGTCGCCGCCATCGCGCGCAAACCGGCTTGGGGGCCAGGGAATGTCATCGCGTTCGAGCTCGCTGTGGCCGAGTGGCCGACCCACCTCAACCCGACGACCATTGCACTCAGCGCGTCGCCGGGGAGCACGCCGTGTGAAGTGGTCGGCGGATCCGGGGACAACCGCAACCCGACCTGGGCGCCGTCGGCGTTCGTGCCGCCCGCGTTCGCGAGTGCAGCCGCGACCTTTGCGGCCGACGGGGGCGCGGCGAACGACGCCGCCGAGCCGGCCGACGGCGGCGCCGCTTCGTGCCCCGTGTCGCTCGACGCGTTCTGCTCGCAGCCCGGTGTCACCTGCCCGCGAACGGTCGTGGAGGCCGAGGCTGCCGGCGTAGTCGGCCCGGCAGGCGTGGGGCCCACGGCCGGTCTCGCGTCCCCGTCGATTTGCGGGACAGGGCAGACGCTGACGTTCGTCTCGAACGACTCCGAGACCGTTTTTTACTACGACAAGCACCAGTGGCTCGTCGGAGTCGTCACGCTCATGGGGGGCAAGGGCGAGGGCGGGATCCGCGTCGGGTGCGCCATTGGCGTGACGCCGCTTCCCAACGGGGGCTGCTGAGCAAAGCGGCTGCGCCTGACCGACGCAGAATCCGGCCCGCAACGCGTCGGCTTCTCTGGATTCTGCGCGGCGTGTCGCGCTTTGCCTCCGGGGTGTGCGCCTGCGGCTCAGTCGTGGCGGACACCCGCGGCCGCCGGAGACCCCGCATCCCATGGCGGGATCGAGCGAACGGCCGCCAGGCTCGGCTTTTGGTCCAGACGCCTCGGGCTAAACCGTCCGCCGTGCTTCGCGCGAGCCCCAGCCGGCGAGCCCATCGCGGCGTGGTATCCACTGGAATCGGATGCGCGACGACGAGCTTCTTGATCGCCTTCAGCGCGGCGCCTTCGACTACTTCGTCGACGCGACCAATCCCGACAACGGCCTTGTCGCCGATACGTCTCGCGGTGCCTCGCCCGCCAGCATCGCCGTCGTTGGGTTCGGCCTGTCGGTTCTGGCCGTGGCTGCAGAGCGCGGCTGGCTCGCGCGGGCCGACGCGGCTGCACGCGCGCTCGTGACCCTCCGCTTTTTCGCGAGTAGCCCGCAGAGCCCGGACCCCGCGGCAACGGGGTATCGCGGCTTCTACTATCACTTCCTGGATCATCAGGGGACCGGCCGGCGCGCGTGGCATAGTGAGCTCTCGCCGATCGACACGGCCCTGCTGGTCGCAGGAGTGCTTACGGCGGGCGCCTATTTCACGGCCGACACCGCCGACGAGAAGGAGATCCGCGCGCTTTCCCGGGACCTCTACGGCCGGGTCGACTGGGATTGGGCGAGGAACGGCAAGGCCACGCTCGCTCAGGGCTGGAAGCCCGAAAGCGGCTTCTATCATTACGGCTGGGAGGGCTACAGCGAGGCGTCCATCCTTTACGTTCTCGCCCTGGCGTCGCCGACGCATCCGGTGCCCGCCGCGAGCCACACGGCCTGGAGCGAGACCTATCAGTGGGAGCACATCTACGGCTCCGACCTCCTCTACGCCGGGCCGCTCTTCGTGCATCAGTTCTCGCACGCCTGGATCGACTTTCGGGAGATCAAGGACGCCTTCATGCGAGAGAAGGGCAGTGACTACTTCGAGAACAGCCGCCGCGCGATCGACGTCCAGCGGGAGTATGCCCGCCGCGACCCGAAGCAGTGCGGGTACGGCGTCGACTGCTGGGGTCTGTCGGCGGGCGACGGCCCGGGGAGCGGGACCAAGCCGGAGCACGGGCGCGAGCGCCTCTTCTTCAACTACACGGCGCGCGGCGTACCGTTCGGTCCGGACGATGGGACAATCTGCCCCGCAGCCGTGCTCGCGTCGCTGCCGTTCGCACCGGCACAGGCCCTGTCGGCCGTGCGCCACTTCCTCGAGCTCCATCCCGAGTGGACAAACACGTGGCGGCTGCCGAGCGGTTTCAACCGGGTCGCGCCAGGGCCGGACGAGCGCGGGTGGGTCTCGGAGGGTTTCTTCGGCCTCGATCAGGGGCTCGTCGTGCTGATGATAGAAAACCACCGCTCCGGGCTGATCTGGCGCTTGATGCGCGAGTGCGCTCCCATTCGGACCGGGCTGCAGCGCGCCGGCTTCGAAGGGGGCTGGCTGTGACGCGAAGCCACGAGCCGTACGACCTGCTCATCGTCGGCGGCGGCCCGGCGGGTCTCATCACGGCCGGCGCCGCGCTCGGCCAGGGCGCCCGCGTCGCGCTCGTCGAGCGTGACCTTCTGGGCGGGGTCTGCCTGAACGCGGGGTGCATCCCTTCGAAGGCGCTCATTCGCACCGCACGGCTGTATCGCGAAATGCGAAACGCCGAGGCGCTCGGGGGCCGGACCCCGCGCGGGATCGTGCTCGACTTCCCCGCGGTGATGGAGCGCATGCGACGCATTCGCGCACGCCTGGCCCGGCGCGAGCCGGCCGAGAGACTGACCGCGCTGGGCATCGACGTGTACGCGGGCCATGCGCGCTTCGCGGGCGCTGATTCGGTCGTCGTGGGAGACCTCACGCTGCGCTTCGAGGCGGCGCTCGTCGCGACCGGCGGACGGGCCGTGCGCCCGCCCATCCCCGGTCTGGAGGAGGCGGGGTACCTGACCTACGAAAACGTCTTCGATCTGACCGAGTGCCCTGAGCGGCTGCTCGTCATCGGCGGCGGCCCGACCGGATGCGAGCTCGCGCAGGCCTTCGCCCGCCTCGGATCACGGGTCACCCTCGTCCAGAACGAACCGATGTTCCTCGGCCACGAGGAGCGCGACGCCGCGCAGCTGCTGTCCGACGCGCTGGCGCGCGACGGGATCGCGATCCGCCTCGACACGGAAACGATCGGCGTCCGTACCGAAGGCAGCGGCAAGGTCGTGGATCTGAAGCGCGACGACACGGCGAACACGGTCGCCGTCGATCAGATCCTCGTGGGGGTTGGCACCCTCCCGAACGTGCGCGACCTCGGACTGGAAGCGGCGGGCGTGGCCTTCGATCCGACGGACGGGATCGCCGTCGACGACTTTCTGCGGACCAGCAACCCTCGCATCTTCGCCGCGGGCGACGTCTGCGCGGGGACCCGGTTCCCGCACATCGAGAGCGCCGCGGGTCGAATCGTCGTGGCCAACGCGCTAAAGGGCGGCCGTGAGCGGCTGAGTGCAGAGATCATCCCGTGGTGCACCTTCACGGATCCGGAGATCGCGCACGTGGGGATGTACGTCACGGAGGCGCGCCGTAAGAACGTCCCGGTGAAGACCTTCACCATCCTGATGCACGAGGTCGACCGCGCCATCGTCGACGGCGAGGAAGACGGCTTCGTGAAGCTTCACGTCCGGGAGGGCACGGCCGAGATCCTTGGCGCGACCGTGGTCGCCAGCCACGCGGGGGACCTCATCAACGAGATCTCGCTGGCGATGAGCGCCGGTCTCGACCTCCACGCCCTGACCCGCGCCAACCAGCCCTATCCGACCCAGTCGCAGGCCATCAAGATGACCGCGCGCGCGGGCGTCGAGCACCTCCAGCGCTCGTCCAGCTCGCTCAGTGAGCCCGGGCGCCCTCCGACGTTAGGTCGTCGATGACGAACAATGTCCGTTCGGACAAGAGGCCGCTCGTCCCGCGCTCCCGCCCGCCTGTCGAACCCCCGTATCGCAGGCCAGCTTTGCGCTGCACTCCGGGGTTAGGGGCGCATGGCAATAGCGATACGTGCAGCAGGGGTCACCGCCGGCGTTACAACAGAAGAAGAACCCGCCCTCAGGCGATCCTCCAGTAGAGCTGCTGCCAAGACCCCGACTCGGAGCGGTTTGACGGATCGTGGGCTCGGTGGAGAATCGTGTTCAGGTGCTCTAAGAGGGAGATCGGTGCCCGAAGTACGCCGAACCCCCGCCACGGAGATCAAGGTCGTGGGCGCGTCTCGGACAACGCTTCGCGACGTTTATCATCTCTTCTTGCGCGCTCGGTGGACGGTCGCGCTGGTCGCCATCGTCGTCATCTATCTGGCGCTCAACGCTGTGTTCGCGGCCGCCTTCTGCCTGATCGGCGGAATCGCCAATGCCCGCCCGAATTCGTTCTTCGACGCGTTTTGCTTCAGCGTGCAGACGATGGGCACAGTCGGATACGGGTCGATGTACCCCGCGAGCGCGGCGGCAAATGCCGTCGTGATCGCCGAATCGGTCACGGGCCTCATCGTGACGGCCGTCGCCACGGGGCTCGTGTTCGCGAAGTTCTCGCGGTCCACCGGGCGAATCGCGTTCTCGAGACACGCGGTCATCGGCCCGATGGACGGCGTGCCGACGCTCATGCTCCGCGTGGGCAACGAGCGCGGCAACCTCATTCTCGAGGCGACCATTCGCATCTCGCTCGTGCGTACCGAGAAGACGCACGAGGGGGTTACCTTCTATCGGATGTACGACTTGGCACTGGCACGCGAGCGGTCACCGGCGATGACTCGCTCGTGGAC
>Ga0265314_10003960_pt1 | contig 14031 bp, 13 predicted proteins | sample 4126metaG_FD_203106 | JGI IMG/M metagenome (GOLD analysis project Ga0265314, IMG submission 203106) | Rhizosphere microbial communities from Carex aquatilis grown in University of Washington, Seatle, WA, United States - 4-1-26 metaG | ecosystem: Host-associated > Plants > Roots > Rhizosphere >... | reverse complement strand
TCTGGCCGAAGTTGGTGAAATAACCGAAACCGGTCTGCTGGGATGCCACGAAGAGAAGATCGTTGTAGTTCTCTCCCCGGAACCAACCCACGCTCCAACGCACGTTGTTTTCGAACGTCCCGCGCACACCGGCTTCCAGAGTCCGGGTGACCACCTGCTTGAGCGGCGGATCGCTGACCAGGGCATTGGGCAGGTTGCAGGGTTCGTTGGGATCGGCACAACCCAGTTCGATGGAGGTCGGCGCGCGACTCGATTCGCTGTAGCTGAAATACGCCGTGGCCAGCGGCGAAACGATGTAAGTCAGCCCCACTGCCGGATTGAAACGATCGAAAACATTTTGACCGTTGAGGGATCCGCGCGATCCATCCGTCACCGGCGGCAGACGGTCGGTATTGTCGATAGACGTCCGGTTGTAGCGGCCCGAAGCCGTGAGCGCGAGGGATTTGCCCAGCGAGAGTGTGTCGGATGCGTACAAGCTGAAGGTGTTGATCAGCCCGTGAAGATCGACGCGCGTATCGACTGGAACGCCATTCGAATTGGTGGACCCATCCGCAAATGCGTTGATCGGCACGATCGTAAGGTGGTCGGTACTCAGGTAGCCGAATTGCGATCCCTGCTGGAAGATCGTACTGCTGCGGTCCCAAGCCGTGCCCGCTGTGATGCGATTGTGCGCAACCAGCCAGCTCATCTGTCCCGATAGGCCGTAGTTGTGTTGCTTGTTGAAGGTCCGGTTAATTAGGCCCGTACACTTCTCGATGGTTTCACCGCCTTCAAGACCTTGCGCGATGCAACGCCAGAAAGGGAACGGCTCGGTGGTCGCATTGCCGGTTCTGGGGAATCCCGTATAACCCGCCGCGGTAAGCGCGGCGACGTCCGCGGCGCTCAGATTGTAAAGCGACTCGTCGAACGAGTTCGAATTGATGTCGCCGTTGGTTGTGTCCGCGCGAATATAGCGAAAGTAGGCATTGCCTGTGAACGTCAGATTGCTGCTCGCGTCATGACGCAGGCTCAAATTCAACGACGGCGAGCGATTCCAAGTAATGTCCGGAATACTGTAGACGCTGGAATAATGCTGCGCGAGGAAGCGCGTGTCCTGGAGACCGTTGCCGGTCAGCCAATTGTCCGCATAGGCGCCGCTGAGATAAATCGAGGTCTTACCGCGCTGCCATCCGACCTTGGCGAAAGACTGCCGGACCTCCGAGGGCGAGAATTGACGCCATCCATCCTCGCGGAACAAGTTGCCCGCGACGTACCAGTTCAATCCCTTTTTAAGATTCGAACCGCCATGTTCGAATTCGCCCGCCCTGCGGCCGAAGCTGCCGCCATTAATTTGAAGTGTCGTGCCAGGTTGGCTCAAGCCGTTCTTTGTATCGATCGAGATCGCGCCGCCCAGCGTATTGAGCCCGAACAGCGGATTCGATCCCGGCATCAGGGCGACCTCCGAGATCGCGATCTTGGGGATCAAATCCCAGGCAACGATGTCGCCGAAAGGCTGGTTCTGCCTGACCCCGTCCATGTAAACCGAGATCCCTTCCGGCGTTCCCAGGAGCGGTGAAGCCGTGTAGCCGCGATAGCTCACATCGGGCTGATAAGGATTCTCCTGATTCTGATTGATGTGGACTCCGCTCAGGCGCTGATTCAGCAGATCGGAAAGATCGAGCGCGCCAGTCTGCTCCAGGTCGCGCGCGCTAGCCGTCTGGACCGGAGCGGCAATCTGGTCTATTGGCAGGTCGGTTCCAGGAAGTGGAGTCGCCGCGACCACATCGATCCTGGAAGCCTGCGCCGCGAGCGCCATCATCACCGTGCGCGAGACTGTCCCCGATTCCACGTCGATCAACGCCGACTGAGTTGCAAAGCCGGTCTTCGAAACTTCCAGACGGTAGCGGCCCGGAGCAAGGTTCGAGAAAGTATGCGCGCCCTGCGAGTCCGTCTGAAAGCTGAGATCCGTTTTGCTGGCGGGACTCTCCAGCTTACCCGCGGCTTCCATCGCCAGACCGGAGGAATCCTTGACCTGGATCCGGATTTCACCCGTTTGGGACTGGCCGCATAACAACACTGGTAGGAGGAACAGAGGCACCTGGCGAAGAAGCGCCTTCGGGATGCGAAGCATATTCGTAAATCCCGCGGAGCATCGTTCTGTTCAGTCTTTATTTGCGACAGCTCGTATACTCCTGAAAAGACGATAGAATCCGAGTATGTCTCGGACACCTCCGCGCACCGTCGGCATACGCGTGACAGCTGCTGCGATCGCGCTGCTCGGAGCTTGGGCGGCTTTCACCCAGACTCAGGGCACGCCAACTCAAACCGCGCCTCGGCCCGCGACAACCCAGAAGGTCAAGGATGGTCTCTACATGATCTCGGGCGAAGGCGGGAACGTCGCCGCGCTCGTTACCGATGAAGGCCTGATCCTGGTCGACGACATGTACGATCGCAACTATGCCGCCGTCATGGGCCAGGTGAAATTGCTCAGCGACAAGCCGATTCGGTACGTGCTCAATACCCATCAGCATGACGATCACTCCGGCAGCAACGCCCAGATGCTGGCGTCGTCGGTGGAAATCATTGCGCACCGCAATGCCCGGATCAACATGATCGCGCTGAAGCAGCCGGGAGCACCGCGCATCACCTTCAACGAAGAGATGGACGTGCACCTGGGCGGCAAGGAAGTCCGCACGCGGCATTATGGACGCGGCCACACCGGAGGCGATGCCGTCATCTATTTCTCCGAGCAGAAAGTCATCCACACCGGCGACCTTTTTCTCACGCGGCCCACCCAGCCGTATATCGATTACGCCAACGGCGGAAGCGCCATCGAATGGACCAAGGCCCTGGACGAAGTCCTGAAGCTCGATTTCGATACCATCATTCCCGGACACGGTCCGCTTTCCGATCGCGCCGGACTCATGAAATGGCGGGCGGATTTCGAGACCATGCGTAACCGGATCCAAGGCATGGTTCGCCAAGGTAAGAGCAAGGATGAAGTCTCCCAGACGCTGATCAAGGATTTCGGCTGGCCCGTGGGAGGCCTCGCCATCGGCCAAGTGGACGCCTTTATCTCTGAGATGAAGAGCGCGAGATGAAGAGCGCGAGATGAAGAGCGCGAGATGAAGAGCGCGAGATGAAGAGCGCGAGATGAAGAGCGCGAGATGAAGAGCGCGAGATGAAGACCGCGAGATGAAGACCGCGAGATGAAGCAATAGACGGTGTGGACCCTCGCGATCATCGGCCGGCGGGCTTACTCAGCGGCGCTGCTGGCTCTCATGGCTGTGATCGTGGTCGGTGCTTTCGGTAACGGCTTCTTCTTTATCGCCCAGCCATATCAGATCAACTATGGCGAAGGCCTGGTTGCCTGGCAGGCGGCCAATATCACCAATCCGGCGCGAGCCTTTGCCCCGTTCGATCAATACCCCTACGTGGCGTTTCAATATCCCCCGCTGTTTCACTTGGCGACGCGGGCCATGGACGCGTTCACCGGCGATTTACTCATGGCCGCGCGATCGGTATCCGTGCTCTCCGCCGCGCTCATCTGCCTCGTTGCCGGTTGGGCCGTTTTCCAGGTTTTGCCGCGCCGGGCGACTTGGCAAACGCGCCTGTTCGCGGCAATGTTCGCAGCGGCGCTGCCGCCGACGCTCTACAATTTCAGCTGGACCTGGCTGGCGCGAGTCGACACGCTTGCGATCCTGCTCGCGTTCAGCGGCGTGGTGCTGTTCGCCTCCCGGCCCACTTCCGCGCCAGTGCAGATTCTGGCCGCCGTTTTGATGGTCGCCGGGCTCTTCACTCGTCAGACGGTTCTCGCGGCTCCACTCGCCTGCCTGCTGGTCGCATGGCTCATCCACCGCCGGATCGCCCTCCGCATGCTGCTGACCATGTTGATCCTGGGAGGCGGCGTTTTGGCTTTCCTCACCTGGCGGTCGCACGGCCAGGCGCTACTCCACTTGTTCCGCTACAACCAGAATCCGTTTTCGATCCAGCGAGCGGCGCTGGGACTACTGATGAACGCGCGTTACGTGGCGGGTCTTCTCGTGTTGGCGGGTGGCGCCTCCTGGGCTGTCCTCAGCAGCGCTTGGGCGCTGATTCGTCGGCGCCAATGGGACTTGCTGAGCGCAAACTTGCGCGCGAACAGCTACCGGTGCGGCATTTTCCTGCTGTCCGTATACGGTATGCTCGCAGGGCTGAGTGCGCTCGCCTTTGGGAAAGAAGGTGCCGATATCAACTACTTTCTCGAGTGGAATATATCCTTAGCGCCGCTGGCGGCGGTCCTGTTGTTCCGTGCTGCGCCGCCGGCTCGCAACCTTGCGCGCTTCCGGCCGGCATCGCTGGCAGCCCTGGCGATACCCGTGCTGCTCCTCAATGCAGGCTTCGATCAGGCTCGCACCGGATGGCTGCGCATCTTCGGCCCCGTTTCCGCCGCCGATCAGCAGCGTAGGGAAGTTTTTGACCGGGTACTGGCTGAGGTCAAGGCAGCGCCGGGACGTGTCTTCTCCGAAGACATGAATCTGCTGAATAAAGCCGGAAAAGATATTCCCGCGGACCCGGTAATGATACAGTGCCTCGCTACGGCGGGCATGTGGGACGAGCGCCCTTTCATCCGACTGGTTCAGGAACAGAACTTCGCCTTGATTGTGGCGTATGACTTATCTTCACGGGAACGTTACTCTCCTGCGGTGGCCAGCGCGATCGAGCAAGCCTACGAGGAGACCACGACAGTCGGAGATTATCGCATCTACCGGCCGCGACGTCCGTGATGGCATACTATGAGCGAATCGCTCGCCAGGGGGGGCTGGACCGACACCGGCCTGATCGAATTCATTTGCACGGATAACGATCGCAGCGGACCGCATTTGGTCAGGAAATAAACTCTCCTTCGTCAGTAGTTTGGGGCCCGAACGTGTTCAGGGACCGCTGTTCCCGAACCTTCTTCAGCGGCTCTCATGCTCATTCCGCTAATCGGTTTAGCATGGCCGGCTCGGCGTAAGAGCCGGCTGGCCTAATGTAGCTCGAGCCCGAGACCTCCCGCGATCGCGCCCACGACGAGAAAGGGCTCCGCTCCCGATGCCACTGCATCCGGCAACAACACGTCGGGCGACTCATGCGATAGATCCTGCTCGCATGCGAAGAATCGCACAAACGCCCGGCGCTGCTGCGTGACGTGGTCGCGAATCGTGCCTTGCAGCATCGGATACCGAGCCTCTAGAGCGTCCAAGACGGACCGCTGCGTGACTGGTCCCTCGACATCTAGCTCCACCTCGCCGCTGATCTTCGCCAGCGTTCGCAAGTGCGCGGGAAGCACGATCCTGATCATGCAAGCGTCTGGACCTCGACCGATAGCACCGCCGGAAGATCCCGGACGATAGGCATCCAGCTATCGCCGGCATCGGCCGACGCGTACACTTGCCCGCCGGTGGTACCGAAGTACACACCGCATGAATCGAGGGAGTCGACCGCCATGGCCTCGCGCAGTACGTCGACATAGCAATCGCTCTGCGGCAGACCTTTGGTCAAGGGCTCCCATTCGTCGCCGCCAATCTTGCTGCGGAAGACGCGCAGTTTCCCGTCCATCGGATAGTGCTCGCGATCGCTCTTGATCGGGACCACGTAAATAGTCTCCGGTTCGTGCGCGTGGACATCGATCACAAATCCGAAATCGGTCGGGAGGTTCCCGCTGACCTCGCGCCACTGCTCGCCCGCGTCATCCGTTCGCATGATATCCCAGTGCTTCTGCATGAAGAGAACATTCGGGCGCGACTGGTGCAGCGCTATGCGGTGAACACAATGGCCCACCTCGGCATCCGGATCGGGAATGTACTCGGACTTAAGCCCACGGTTGATCGGTTTCCATGTCGTGCCGTCGTCGTCCGTGCGAAACGTGCCCGCGGCCGAGATGGCGATGTACATCCGCTGTGAATTGCTCGGATCCAGAAGAATCGTGTGCAGACCCATACCGCCTGCGCCCGGCTGCCATCGCGACCCCGAACCGTGACCGCGCAAGCCAGACAGCTCGTGCCAGGATTTTCCACCATCGGTGGTGCGAAACAGGGCGGCATCCTCGACTCCGGCATAGACAGTGTCCGGATCCGTGAGTGACGGTTCCAAGTGCCAGACACGCTTGAACTCCCACGGGTGAGGTTTTCCGTCGTACCACTGATGCGTGCCAGGCACGCCATCATATACAAACTTGTTATCCACTGGCTCCCAGGTCTTACCGCCGTCGTTCGAACGCTGGATCAACTGCCCGAACCAGCCGCTGGATTGCGACGCGTAGAGACGATCCGGGTCAACTGGCGATCCCTTCACGTGATAGAGCTCCCAGCCTGCGAAATGTGGACCGCTGATGTCCCACTTTTGCCGCTTGCCGTCCGACTCCAGAATGAACGCGCCTTTGCGCGTGCCGACCAATACCCGTACCTTACTCATCGTTTCCCCTTTCTGGCCTCCTTCGTATGCTTAAATTCCGGCAGTAGCGGAGTCAAATCTCGTGCTGCCCATCTGCGCCGAGCCTCCGCCAGGAACTGTTCGCGATGCTTCTCGATCTTGTCGATGACGACGCACGGGGCCATCGTCTCCTCGTGCCGAGCCCCCCAAACCAACAAATCCAACAGCACCGGCGCCAGATCAATCCCTTTTTCGGTCAACCGGTAGTTCACCCTTCGTCCATCTGCCTTCTCCGCCTCTGCGTTGACGATCCCCGCAGCTTCAAGTTTCTTCAAACGGTCCGCCAAAATATTCGTGGCGATCTTCTCCGATGAGCCCTGGAAGTCCTTGAACGTGCGATACCCGCGGACCATCAGATCGCGAACGATCAGCAGCGACCAGCGGTCTCCCAACATTTCGAGGGAGATGCTGAGCGGACAGCCCGACCGGCGTTCTAACTTGGCCTTTCCGGGCACATTCGTTACATTACAACGATCACTTGCATAATGCAAGTAATACTTTGGGACGATATTTGCGCGTGCTGAGAGTCTTTCGGGGAGAAAGAAGAGGAGGGATGATGTGGTGCGGTCGAGAGGACTTGAACCTCCACGAGCTTGCGCCCGCTAGCACCTCAAGCTAGTGCGTCTGCCAATTCCGCCACGACCGCACATCTTAAAATCCAACCGTTAGCAGATCCGTTGGAAGTTTGACTGCACCCTACACAAACTCACGATTCGACTACTTCTGCTGCGGCTGGGTCGCTGGCGCTGGGCCGACCGGTACCGGAATGGTTACCGGCGCGTTCGCTTTGCCGCCTTGCACGCCGCCCTGCACCGTTACCGGGACGGTCCCTCCCGTTGCCGGCACTTGCGATTGGGCTGGAGCCGTTTGTCCCGCGGGCGGGATAGCCTTCTTCAGCAGATCTGGCGTCGAGCTACCTGCGCGCGTTGCCAGGATCGAAAGCGTCAGCGAGGTGAACATGAACGCGATCGCCGAAAACGTGGTCGCCTTCGAGAGCACCGTCGCCGATCCGCGCGGACCGAAAACAGTCTGTGAACCCATGCCGCCGAACGCCCCGGCCAAGTCCGCGGCTTTGCCGCTCTGCAGCAGCACCACGACCACCAGGATCAGGCACACGATTATATGGACAATGGTGATAAGAATGATCATACGGCTACCCGAGGGACTCCCAATATGTTACCACGCGTCCTATTTGTACGCGGGAATCCCCGTCACCCGCTCCCCGATCACCAGCGCGTGAATGTGGTCCGTCCCCTCGTAGGTTTTGACGGTCTCTAAGTTACACATATGACGCATGATCGGATACTCGTCCATGATGCCGTTGGCTCCCAGCAGATCGCGCGATTCGCGGGCGCAGTCGAGCGCCATGGCCACGTTGTTCCGCTTGAGCATCGAAACATGCGCGGCCTCCGCCTGCCCCTGATCCTTGAGCCGACCCACCTGCACAGCCAATAATTGCGCCTTGGTGACCTCCGTGATCATGTCCGCGAGCTTGGCTTGCACCAGTTGGTGCGACGCGATCGGCTGCCCGTCGAACTGTTTGCGCGACAAGGAATATGCTCGCGCGGTCTCATAACAATCCATCGCCGCGCCGATCACTCCCCATCCGATCCCGTAGCGCGCCTGCGTGAGGCAGCTGAGTGCGGATTTAAGCCCTTTCGCGCCCGGCAGCATGGCGCTCTCGGGCACCCGGCAATCGTCCAACTTCAAACTGGAGGTCACCGATGCCCGCATGGACAACTTTCCATGAATTTCCGACGCAGTGAATCCGCGAGTTTCGCGCTCGACCAGGAAACCGCGGATCCCATCGTCGGCGCGAGCCCATACGACGGCCACGTCCGCCACCGAACCGTTTGTGATCCACGTCTTCTCGCCCGAGAGAATCCAATCGCCGCCGTCGCGTTTCGCGCGAGTCAGCATTCCCGCTGGATTCGACCCAAACCCCGGCTCAGTCAAACCAAAGCAGCCGATCGCGACTCCGGATTGTAACCGCGGCAGCCAGCGCTGCTTCTGCTCCTCGCTGCCGAAGGTGAGGATGGGATACATCACCAACGCGCCCTGCACGCTGACGAAACTGCGCAGGCCGGAGTCGCCGCGCTCCAATTCCTGCATGACCAGGCCGTACTCCACGTTGTTCATGCCGGCGCAGCCGTAGCCTTCGAGGTTGGCGCCCAGGAATCCCAGGCTTGCCATTTCGGGGATCAGCTCTTTGGGGAATCGCGCATCACGAAAACAGTCGCGAATCAGCGGAAGCACCCGCTCATCGACGAACCGCCGCGCAGTCTCGCGTACCAGGAGTTCCTGCTCACTGAAGAGCGAATCGATCCGCAAATAGTCGACGCCGGGGAAACGGGCCATAGAAGGCCCATTTTAACCGGTTATTTCTTATGGATCAGGATTCGACCGTTGAACGTGGTGAACTGCATTTCCGGACCGCCGCCATTGATGGTTCCGTAAGTCGTCCTATTCCCACGAATCCGGACGCCATTCCCGGTGTTTGACTCCTTTGTGTCGAACGTGTCGTTGGTGACCTTTACGTCGAAGTCCGTATAGACGTCGCCGTTATCGACCTTCATCTTCAGGTTGGCCTTGATGTCGGCGGGCAGCGTCACATCGATGGTTCCGTTCATGCTGGAGAAGCTCATGGCCTTGCCCGCAGCCACTTTGTCCAAAGCAACCGTTACCTTTCCGTTCATGGAATGCGCCATAACGGACCCGGAAGAGTTGGTTATCGAGACTCCTCCATTCACGCTCTCCACGTCGATTTCACCCGAGATATTCTCGACACCGATGCCGTTATTCACGGTGTTTACCGTCACCGACGTATCCACAGGTACCTGAATCTGGATGTCCCCCCCGCCAAACATCTTTTCCGCGCTGACCGTAACGACGTTGCTAGCCTCGGCGACCTCAATGCCACCTCCGCCCACGTTCAGGGGGTGCATCCCCGGTGGCACATTTCTTTCCCGGCGCCGCCTATCCGAGATGGCCGACGATTCGACGATCACGTCCTTTCCGTCGTAACCCTTGATGCTCACCCTATGCATCATGGTCTTCACAACCAGCTTGCGTGGTTGCGAAGGGTTACTGAACGCAACCGTCATCTGCGAGGGGTTCTGGGCTGGGTTTTGGACCGGGTTTTGGGCAGGCGCCTGCAGCGCTCCCAACACCGCCATCATGCTCACGATCAGGAATCTATTCATTGCAGTCTCTCCAGTGCCCATTGGGCCCTTTGCCGAACCCCTTCATTCGCCGTCTCGTTTCCCGACAATCGGCGCAGTTCGGGCGCCGCCTCCGGATCCTTCAAGTCCACCAGGAGGTCGATGAGTGCCACCTGCACCATCGGCGTCGTCTGCTTCGATAGCGACTGCAACGCCGCGCGGCCAGTCTCCGGACTCGCCGAAAATCTGCGCAGCGCATCGACTGCGGCCAACCGAACGTTCACGTTCGCGTCATGATTCACCGCCGACACCAGAGCTCCCAGAACCTCCCGGTCGGACGGCTCGGCGCGATATGCCCAACTGACGCCTCTCAACCGATCGCTCGCCGACTGCTGCTGCATCAAAGACAACGCCACCAACTGGCGCATATTCGCTACCTCCTCCCTTAACTGCGATACTTCCGCGGGCGGCTGCATGTTTCCGCGCACTGCGTATCCGATCCCGAGCCCCGCCGCAACCAGCCCGGCCGCAGCCGCCATCTGCCACCAGTGAAATGCATGCCGCGGCTCGGCCGACGCAACACCTTGCCGGTAAGCCCCCAGCATTTCGTAGAACCGTTCGCGCACTCGTCCGCCTGGCTCTTCCAGCGGCAATAGGTCTAAGCTCTGCCACAGGGTGCCGATGCGCGACACTTCGTTCCGGCAGGATTCGCACGAAGCCAGATGCTCCGCAAAATCTTTTCCCTCGCCTCCACCCAGCATTTGAACTCTTGCCTCTTCGCAGGTCATGATGCTTTTTCTTTCTCCAACGCAAAATAGATTTGTTCCAGCGCGCGGATCGCACGATACACGCGCACCTTTACCGTTCCCACTTCGCAGCCCAGCACTTCGGCGATATCCTCATGCTTCATTCCCTGGAACCGGCTCAGCACCAAAATTTCGCGCTTGTCTTCGGGCAACTGGTCCATGGCGCGCCGCAACAGCGCCAGATCCTGGCCACGCGACGCGCTTTCTTCCGGCCCAGGCGACGTGGAGACCAGTTCCGCGCGCCGATCTACAAACGTATCGATATCCACCACCTGTGCCGAGCCTCGCTTCCTCACCTGATCCACACCCGCGTTTCGCGCGATCTGATACATCCAGGCCGTGAACGATTGCGCCGGATCGTAACTCGTCCGGTAGCGCAGCATGCGAAAGAAAACTTCCTGCACCAGATCCTCGGCCTGCTCCCGATCTCCGTTCATCGAAACGAAGTAACGAAACAACGCCCGGTGGTAGCGCTCGAACAGCACCGCGAGCCGGGCTACCTTCCCCGCGCTCACTTCCGCCATCACCGCATTGTCTGTCGTGTTCACAGTTACATACGAGAATACTCGCGACACGGACAAAGGTTACGTACTGGCTAACCGCACTTGTTAATATGGACCGACAAGCATGATCTTCTGGGCCCTGCCGCTATTCTGGCTGGCCTGTGCGACGGCGGGATATGTCTATGCCCTGCAACAAGGCATCCCCTCTTCCGTGGTGCTGGCTGCCCTTCCGGCGTTTCTGCTGGAAGCGACGCTGTTCCTGACCTTGGGGGTCGAAACCTGGCGCAAGAAGCTCGGGAAACTGCGGCCCGCAGGCGTAGCCGCGCTCCTGGTTTTAGCTGCGATTGCCCCCTACTGCGCGGCGTCACTGGCCTTCGGATCGTTCCGGTGGCAATCCCTAGCCGGGATCGCGCTACTCGCTGGATTGGTTTCTTTCTGGTACATCGTGCTGCCGCAAAAGCCCGCAGCCGACCTGCTGCTGCTGGCGCTGATGGCTGCCGTGGTCCTGGCCAAGGTTTTCGCGACCCTGTACGTCCGTCCCGACCCCAAGCTGCCGCTCGAAATCCTGGGAATGGCCATGTGGATCCGCACCGGCGCATTTGCGCTTTTGAGCGTCCGCCGCGTGCAAGGTGTCGGCTTCGGATTCTGGCCCTCGGCTCGCGAGTGGAAGATCGGCGTACTCTTCTTCCTGATGATGCTGCCAGTGGTGGCCGCGCTGGCCTGGTGGATCGGATTCGGCAAGTTTCATCCGCCCGCAGCGTCCTGGATCCGGACGCCGGTCATCGTGGTGCTCAATTTCTTCGGTGCGTTGTGGGTGGTGTCGCTAGGCGAGGAGTTTTTCTTTCGCGGGCTGCTCCAGCAGTGGCTGATCAGTTGGCTTCGCAACGAGTGGGTCGGCCTGATCGCGACGTCGATTCTTTTCGGGGCGGTCCATCTCCCTCGCGGATCTTTTCCCAACTGGCGCTTCGCGCTGCTCGCGGCGGTGGCCGGAATCTTCTACGGTTTGGCTTTCCGTCAAGCCAGCAGTATCCGCGCTTCGATGGTGACGCACGCCCTCACGGTCACAACCATGAAGGTTTTCTTCTCTTAAGACGTAACTAAGACGGTCCCGTGGCCTTCGAGTTTAACGGCGGCCCCGCCCGCGTGCCAAGCCTCGCCTGCACTCGCGGGCTGACCACCGATCTTCATGGTCCCTTCGAGAACTACGATCATGCTTGCATTGCAAGACTCGCTGTCATCCACCCGCACTTTTTCAGTGGTAAAGAATGGGCACGAGACCAAGACCCCTTCGCGAGCACTCTGCCGCGCAGGATGCGGACCAAGCTGGCTCACGCGCACGCCTTCGTCGAGGTGCAGTTCGCGCGGGCGGCCGTAATCGTACAACCGATACGTCACGTCGGACCACTGCTGGATCTCGCACAGCGTTAATCCGGCGCCGATGGCATGGACCGTTCCGGCGGGGATGAAGAACGTGTCGCCGGGGCGGGCGTCGTGCCATTCCAACAGCTGTTCGATTTCGCCCGAGAGCGCCGAAGTCCGTAACTGCTCTTCGGAGATCTTCTCGCGGAACCCTGCGGCAATCTTCGCGCCCGGCTCAGCCGCCAGGATGTGCCACATCTCCGTCTTGCCTTCTGGATGCACCTGTACCGACAGAGGCTCAGTCGTGAACAGGAACTTGATTAGCAACGGAAGATCAGGCACGCCTTCGAACCAGACCTCACCGATCTTCTCGGCGTTGTCCGGGAACAAAGGCTCCAAACGTGTGGAACCCCACACCTTGGGCACGAGGCGCGGAGTGAGCCGCGTCAGCATCTTTCCCTATGCACTAGACCCGAGCTTTAATGAACCGCTCGATACGATCCAACCCGCGCTCCAGCTCCTTCATCGAAGTCGCGTAGGATAAGCGAATGTGATCGGCCGTCCCGAATGCTTCCCCTGGAACCACCGCCACGTGCTCTTCTGCCAGCAGTTTTTCAGAGAATTCGAGCGAGCTCGAAATGCCGTTGCGAAACGCCGCGCTCACGTTGGGATACGCGTAGAATGCTCCACGAGGTTCCTGCGCCTTCACGCCAGGAATCTTGCGCAGCCGGCCGATCACGTAATCCCGCCGCCGCCGATACTCCGCCAGCATGATGCCGACCGATTCCTGCGGCCCGCGCAGCGCTTCGATCGCCGCTTTCTGCGTGATGGACGTCGGATTCGACGTCGTATGGCTCTGCAGTTTGTTGATTCCCGCGACCACCGGCGCGGGAGCCAGGACGAACCCCATGCGCCAGCCGGTCATCGCATAAGTCTTCGAGAGCGACCCGGCCACCACCACGGTGTCCTTGGCGTCCGGCAGCGAAGCCAGTGAGAACAGTTCGCTGTCATACAGGAACCGCTCGTAGCATTCGTCGGTCATGACCCAGATGCCGCGATCCTTGGCCATCCGGAAGATCTTCTCCATCTCCGACCGTTCGTAGACCGCGCCGCTGGGATTGCACGGCGAGTTAAGAATAATCATCCGCGTCTTCGGCGTCAGATGACGCTCCACCTGCGCGGCCGAGAGCACGAAGCCTTCCTGCTCATCCGTATCCACGAACATACACTTGCCCGCGGCGAAGTTCACCACGTCTTTATACGTGACCCAGTAGGGCACCGGAATGATCACTTCATCGCCCGGATCGACCAGAGCTTGCACCAGGTTGAAGATCGCGTGCTTGCCGCCGATGCAAGCAATGCACTCTTTGACGGAGTATGACGTGCCGTAGCTGCGCTTGTGATAGTCGCAGATGGTCTGCTTCAGCTCGACTGTGCCGCTCACCGGCGTGTACTTGGTGAAATTCTGGTTCAGCGCCTCGATGGCCGCGTTCTTGATGTTGTCAGGCGTCGGAAAATCCGGCTCGCCCGCGCTGAAGTCGACTACGTCCACGCCTTCGCGACGTTGGCGATCCGCCTCGGCAGCCACCTTCATGGTGGACGATTCACTGATCCACGAAATTCTCTCGGCTAGTTCCTGCACTGTCGGCATTTCCTCTACTCCTAAGCTTTCCTTGCTGCGATTCTCTTTTTCAGCCGCTGCTCCACCGAAGGCGGAACAACGTCGCTCACGTTCCCTCCCAGCGCGGCGACTTCCTTCACCAGGTGTGA
>Ga0265314_10003957_pt1 | contig 14046 bp, 12 predicted proteins | sample 4126metaG_FD_203106 | JGI IMG/M metagenome (GOLD analysis project Ga0265314, IMG submission 203106) | Rhizosphere microbial communities from Carex aquatilis grown in University of Washington, Seatle, WA, United States - 4-1-26 metaG | ecosystem: Host-associated > Plants > Roots > Rhizosphere >... | reverse complement strand
CGGAATATGACGACCGCGCGCTGTATGAAAAGCTGATCCTCGACGGTTTCCAGGCCGGCCTGTCCTGGATCACGATCCTGCGCAAGCGCGAGAATTTCCGCAAAGCCTTCGACGATTTTCGCCCTGAGAAGATCGCGCGCTACAACGCCAAAAAAGTTCACGCGCTGATGAACGATGTCGGCATCGTTCGTAACCGCGCCAAGATCGAAGGCGCGATCAATAGCGCCAAATCCTATCTCGAGATCATGGAGCAAGGCCCGGGATTTTCAAAGTTCCTGTGGGATTTTGTCGACGGCAGGCCGAAGGTCAACCAATTCAAGACCACCGCCAGCGTGCCGGCCTCGACGCCGCTGTCGACCAAGATTTCCAAAGAACTTTCGACGCGCGGCTTCAAGTTCGTCGGTCCCACCATTGTCTATGCCTTCATGGAAGCGACCGGCATGGTCAACGACCACCTCGTCACCTGCTACTGCCACCAGACCTGCGGCGGCAAACCGCGCAACCCCCGCCTCAAGGGCAAATGACGACCCGGCGACGCGCTGTATCGGATGCCTCGCCACGGGTCTGGCAGCGTATGCTGTCCGGGCGGCGGCTCGATCTGCTCGACCCCTCGCCACTCGATATCGAGATCGCCGACATCGCCCACGGCCTGGCACGGGTGGCGCGCTGGAACGGACAGACCAGCGGCGCGCATATTTTCTCGGTGGCGCAGCATACGCTGCTGGTCGAAGCCGTGATGCGCGAGCAACGGCCGCGCGTCGACACCCGCTTTCGCCTTGCCGCGCTGCTGCACGATGCGCCGGAATATGTCATCGGCGACATGATCTCGCCGTTCAAGGCGGTGCTCGGCGGCGACTACAAGGCGGTGGAGAAGCGGCTGTTGTCGGCGATCCATATCCGTTTTGGCCTGCCGCCGGTGCTGCCGGACGAGATGACGCGCGAGATCAAGGACGCCGACCGTGGCGCGGCCTATCTCGAAGCCACGCATCTCGCGGGCTTCTCGCAGACTGAGGCCAAGCGTCTGTTCGGCAACGATCCCGGCCTGCCGCCATCAGTCCGACAGGACTATCTGACGCCGTGGACCGCGGCGCGGGCCGAGAAGCAACTGCTCGCGCGGTTTGCGACCCTGTGCCCGTAACCATAGCGTTTTCGAGCGAAGTGGGTCCGGTTCGCGTGAAGAAAACGCGTCAAACAAAAAAGCTCAGTTCAGCCGCAGTTCCAGGATGTGCTTCGGATCCGCCTTCAGTTCGCCCTTCTCGACGCGCTTGACGATGTCGGTCAGCGCCGCGTTGGCCCGGCATGCCTGCCCGACCTTCTCGCCCTCGCGCACGACAAAGCCGTTCAAAAATTCGATCTCGGTGCGGCGGCCCTTCTGCATGTCCTGGCCCATCGAGGGACGCTGCGTCGAAGAGGTCTTCTTGCTGTCTTTAAAACGCTGCTCGTCGCAGGCGCGCATCGCGTCCGCGTCGCCCTCGCCCGCCTTGGCGATCGTCTCGGGCGGCAGGTGCAAAATCTCCTCGAGCTGATAGCCATGGGCCTGGCCGACGCGGATCGCCTCGCTGCCGAGACGGGCGGAGAAACGGCGCAGCGGGTCGCTTGCCAGGATCTCGCCGCCCGGCAGTCCGGTGCAGGCGGACAGACCGTTCTGCATGACGTTGGCGACCAGCTTCGACCAGCGCTCGCCCCATAGATTATCGGTGACCTTGGCGCTGTCGGAATAGCCGACCAGGCGGCAGAGTTCCTCGGCGCGCTTGGTGATGCGGCCATGCACCTCACCGGCGCGAAACACGGTGTGCGCCTTGCCGCCCTTGCCGGCGCCGCGATGGATGTGGCCGGGCTCCGGCAGATTGACAGTGATGCTGGAGGCAATGCAGCCGAGCGTCTTGCCCCAGCCGACGATGCCCGCGATGGTTTCTTCGTTCATGCAGTTCTGCAGCGACACGGCATAACCGTCCGGCGCCAGATATTGCTTGATCAGGGTGGTTGCCCATGCGGTGTCGTAGGACTTCATGCAGATGAAGGCGATGTCGACCGGCGCTTCCTTGGAGAGATGCTGCGCGTCGGTGAGGTGCAGCGCGCGTACCGGCACGGTGAATTCCGGCACGTCCATCGCGTGGGTGACGCGCAGGCCGTGCTTGCGCATGTGCTCGACATGCTCGGGCCAGGGATCGATGAAGGTGACGTCCTCGCCGGCCTGCACCATATGCGAACCGGCGTAGCCGCCGACCGCGCCCGCACCCATGATCACAATCTTCCGACCCATATGCTTCTCTCCCGGGCTTTTCTTTTGATCGCCAATTCTTGAATGCCAAGGCTAGCGCGCCCGATGGGCCGATCGCAACCGATGAGGCGGACCGCGCCTAGCGCCACGCGCAGGGCTGCATTGAAAAGGCTGTTTGGAAAAAAGAAAACCCGCCATTTGCGGCGGGCCAAGTTTCAGGGAGGAAACGCTCCGCAAGCGGAGCGAGGCTTGAATCTCGGTGATTCGGCCGCTCCCGCCAAGATCGTAGAACTACCGTCATGGTCGCGACCGATGCTGCCGCCAATCCTGCGTCCAAGGGTCCCGGCAGGGCTGCGAACGCCGAGGTTCCAACGCCCGGCGGCCTCGGATAGGGTGCACGCCATCGACAAGGGGAATGGCATGGATACGTCGGCAGTTTTCGCAAAGATCGTGGCCCTGATCGGCGGCCTCGCGCTGCAGTGGCGCAAGTTGCAGGGCGCGCAGCCTCAGCCGGCCTGGGGCAGTGCCGCGGTAGTGCCGGCGGCAAAGCCGCAAGGCGCGCTGCCGACGCTGAAGATGCCGACCGCGCGCGGCTGGGACCAGGGCCAGAAGCCGGTGGCAGCAGCAGGGCTCAAGGTCAACGCATTTGCCACCGGCCTGAAACATCCGCGCTGGATCTATGTGCTGCCGGATGGCGGCGTCCTGATCGCCGAGTCGAACCAGATCGCCGGACCGATCCGCAGTGTGTTCAGCTACGCGATGCAGGCGACGATGCGGCGGGCCCGCGCGCTCGGCGTCAGCGCCAACCGCATCACCCTGTTGCGCGACAGGGATGCCGACGGCGTCGCCGAAACGCGCGAGGCCTTTATGGAGGGACTGAGCCAGCCGTTCGGCATGTCGCTGATCGGCGACACCTTCTATGTCGGCAACACCGATGGCGTGGTGGCTTTCCCCTATGTCGCGGGCGCCGACCGCATCACGGCTTCGGGACGCAAACTCGTCAGCTTCAAACCGTCAGGGCACTGGACGCGCAGCCTGCTGCCGAGCCCCGACGGCAAAAAACTTTACGCTGGCGTCGGATCGCTGACCAATATCGCCGACGAGGGCATGGAAGCCGAGGAAGGCCGCGCCGCGGTCTACGAGCTCGATCTCTCAAGCGGCTCGAGCCGCATCTTTGCCGCCGGCCTGCGCAACCCGGTGGGGCTGGCCTGGGAGCCCACCACCGGCGTGCTCTGGACCGTGGTCAACGAACGCGACGGCCTCGGCGACGAGACGCCACCGGATTATCTGACCTCGGTACGCGACGGCGGTTTCTACGGCTGGCCATATTGCTACTGGGGTCAGACCGTCGATGACCGGGTGCCGCAGGACGCCGCGATGGTCGCGAAAGCGATCAAGCCGGATTATGCGCTGGGCGGCCACACCGCGTCGCTCGGCCTGTGCTGGATGCCGGCAGGCACGCTGCCGGGATTCCCCGATGGCATGGCGATCGGCCAGCACGGTTCGTGGAATCGCAGCACGCTGAGCGGCTACAAGGTGGTGTTCGTGCCGTTCGAAAACGGCCGCCCCTCGGGCCCCGCGCGCGACATCCTGTCCGGCTTCCTGGCGCCGGACGAAAGCCATTCCTATGGCCGGCCGGTCGGCGTCACGCTCGGCCCCGACAACTCGCTGCTGGTGGCCGACGATGTTGGCGACGTGATCTGGCGCGTCACCGGGGTGTGAACGTGGCGTCAGCCGCCCTTTGCTCCAGCGTCAGCACCACGAAGTCGGACAATGAATCGATATCAGGCTCGATGCCGAGACCCGGCGTCGTGGGTGGCCTGACTGCGCCCTCATTGATGTGCAGCACGGGATCGATCAGCCGGCTGCGCAGCGGATTGGGGTTGGCATCGATCTCGAGCAATCCGTCGCCGCGCACCGCGGCCAACAGATGCAGCGAGGCGAGTTGGCCGATGCCGCCGGCGAGGAAGTGCGGACAATAGGCCCGCCCCGAAGCCACGATCGCGCGCGCCACCGGCAAGGTCGCGGAAAGTCCGCCCCATTTGCAGCAATCCGGCTGCACGAAGCCGAGATGATGCTCGCGCAACGCCCGGTGAAATTCCAGCGCGCCGCGCAAGTTCTCGCCCGCAGCGATCGGCGCCGAACTCGCGCCCGCCACCTGGCTCCATTCCCAGGACGGGCGGTCGGCCGCCAGCGGCTCCTCGATCCAGCTCAGCGGAAACTCGGACAGCACCTGCACCATCCGGGTCGCGGTGCGCAGCTCCCAACCCTGGTTGATATCGACCATGATGCGCTCGCCGGATTTCAACCCCGCGAACACCGGACGCAGCGTCGCCAGATCGCGCGCCTCGCCAAAGCCGATCTTGATCTTGAAGGAGCGGTGCTGGTCGCCGCGCGCGGCCTCGACCTGGCTGAGCGCCTGCGCGTCGGGATTGAGCCCGCTGGCATAGACCGGCACCGGACCGGCATCCGCGCCGCCGAGCCAGCGCCACAGCGGAACGCCGGCGCGGCGCGCGGCGAGATCGTGCAGCGCCAGGTCAGCGCCCGACAGTGCCGCCGCGAACGCGCCGGGCTCCCCGGCCTGCAGGCCCCAGAGATGCAGCGCGCGGTCGGTCTCCGCCCAAAAGCTCGCGGGATCATCGATGCTGCGCCCGATCAGCCGTGGCGCGATAAACGTGTGAAACAGTTTTGCGCGATGCTCGGCGCCGACGGTCGGAAAGTTCGACCAGATCTCGCCCCAGCCGCTTAAGCCGGCGGCATCGGTGAGGCGAACGAACACCGCCACCCGTTCGGCCATCGATCCGAACGCGTTGATGACGGGGTGTTCGATCGGCGCCCGGCAGACAAAGCATTCGACACGAACGATCGCGGGCGTCTTGGTGGATTCTACCCGCATCGTTTCTCTCCCATTATTCGCGCGACGCTAGCAGCGCGCCCTCATCGTTTCAACTTTGTTTGAGCCCGATCGCGCTTGCCGCCGCATGTCCGCTCTTGTAGCAATGCACGCCAATGCAGCCGCAACGGGAGAACGCCACATGAGCGACGCCAAAGCGCGAGAGCATTTTTCCGGTTGCGCCTGTTGTGCCCCGCGGCCGTCGCGGCGCGGCTTTCTCGCCGGCGCCGGCGCGCTGGGTCTGGCTTCGGCGCTCCCCACCGTCGCGGCGCGGGCACAGGCAAAGCCCGAATTGATCGACACCCACATCCACTTCTATCCACCCGAATACCAAAAGGTCTGGCTTGCTTACGAAGACGCGCACAAGCAGCCGCACTTCCCAGGCCAGGTGGCGTGGACCCGCGACAAGATCGTCGAGGACATGGATCGCAGCGGCATCCGCACCGGCGTGCTGTCGATCGCCTCGACGCCCGGAGTGTGGTTCGACCTCGGGCCGGCGGAAGCCGGCCGGATCGCGCGGGCTTGCAACGAATACGCCGCCGACATGATGCGCGAACATCCCGGCCGTTTCGGTTTGTTCGCGACGCTGTCGATGCTTGACACCGATGCCACGCTGAAGGAGATCGAATACGCCTTCGACACGCTGAAGGCCGACGGCATCGGCTTGCAGAGCAGCTACGGCGACAAATGGCTCGGCGATCCCGCTTACGCACCGGTGCTCGCCGAACTCAACCGGCGCAAGGCCGTGGTCTATGTGCATCCGCTGGTCGCCAGCTGCTGCAGCGCGCTCTCGGTTGGCACCTTTCCGGCCGTGATCGAAGTGCCGCACGACACCACGCGGACCGTGACCAGCCTGCTGTTGCGCGGCTCGTTCGCCCGCTTCCGCGACATCAAATGGCTGTTCTCGCATGCCGGCGGCACCATTCCGATGATGGCCGGGCGGATCAACTCGTTCTACGGCGCGCGGCCGAACCTGAGGGAGTTCGCGCCTGATGGCATCGAGGGCGAGTTGCGCCGGCTGCATTACGACACCGCGAATGCGACGTTTGCGCCGTCGATGGCCGCGCTGATGAAGCTGGTGCCGGTCTCGCAGATCACCTACGGCACCGACTACCCCTATTTCGGCTTCGACCAGATCAACGAGCTAAAGAAGCTCGGGCTGTCGGCCGGTGACCTCGACGCCATCGGCCACGGCAACGCGGCACAGTTGATTCCAAGGTTGCGTGGCTAATCGTAGGGTGGGCAAAGGCGCTCTTGCGCCGTGCCCACCGCGGCAACGTACGCAGCAAGTTGGTGGGCACGCTTTCGCCTTCGCTCGTTGAGCGACGGCGGACGTGGTCGCTTTGCCCACCCTACCAATCTGAGCCTCGAGGCTGCCGGTCGTGGCGGCCTTCGAGAGGCCGCGCCAGCAGCCAATTGCAGGCCAATTACGCTCTTTGCACTCGCGCCGCGTAACAGCCGGCGGCCGCATAGTGCACATGCAGATAGTCGACGTTGGGCGGCGCCAGCATTTTTTCCAGCACCGGCTCAATCTCGTTGCCGTCCACCAGCTGGTTAGCGACCATCATGGCCTTGGCATCGAACGATCTCACGGCAAGGACGCGATTGCGAAACTGCTCGGGAACCTCATCCACCTTGTCGTAGGTCTGATCGCCCTCGCGCAGAAAGATCGCAAACCGCATCCGATAGGGTGAGTCGACCGGATGATGCTCGTAGTTGATCAGCAACAGCTGCTCGCCAGGCTCCGAGTCCGTGAGGCTGACCCGGCAAGGATATTTGCCGTCGACGGTGCGGCGCACCGCGCCTTGCGCCGCGAGTTCGGCGTCTGAGAGCGCGAAAAGGTGAGTGAAATTATCGGCCGGCAGCCCGAGGATGCGAAAGGTCATGGGTGTTTTCCTTTTCCTGTGAAAACCACTTTCGCACCGGGTGCCGAACCTAGCCACCCGATTCCCGAACAGCTGTGGTTTTCACGATTGGATCCGCGCAGGCGCGCCCGATCGGAATCGGGAGCAATCGGTTGGGTGACGGAAGGTTCCCGCACGGCGGTGAGCGGGCGCGGCCTCGGCACCGTTCCGTTGCGGCGGCCCGACCGAGGCGATCATCCGTTGATCGAAGGCAAGTTGTGACTCAATTGCGTCGTTCCGATATGCCAATCTTGGTTATGCCGTCGGGATCGCCTTGCGTATCGCGTTCTGCGTCAGCTGATTGACGCCGAACCAGCCCCAGTAGATGCGATGATGCTGGATCAAGCCATGCTCGATTTCCATGACTTCCATGAGCTCGATTTGATCCCCGTCGGGCGCTTGCCGCGGATATTCCCAGATCAAAGTCCTTTTGCCGTCAGTGAACCAATTGTCGGTTCTGTACCAACGTACGAGTTCGTTCGGTCGGCGTCGCGCGCCCTCCTCGAAGAACGGCCGAATCTCCTGATGCCCCTGCAGTACGCCGCTGCGTCCTTCGAAGATCGCCGGCACCAGAGGCGTTTCGAGGATCGCGTCTTGTGCGTAGAGGGAAATCAGATTGTCGGTATCCAGCGCTCTGGCGTGGGTATCCCACTCGCGGTGGATGCGTTCGCAATCTGCGAGGAAGTCGTGCCGAACCGAATCCTGCGGGGTCGACTCCATGGGCAGGGTCCCTTGACTGTTGAGGTTGTTCGGATGATTGGTCTCAACCAATCCCGCAAGCCCGATATCGTTCCAGAACCGGCCCGCGCCACCCCCTACTTCGGCGCCCAGCGATAGGCCTTGATGCAGGCGCCGCCCATCAGCATGGCGCGCTCGCTTTCGCTGAGCCGGCTGGTCTGAACGAACGGCGTCACGGCGTTTTCATAGTTGACCACCGCAAACGCGCGCGTCCAGTCGGTGCCCCACAGGCAGCGCTCAAAACCCCAGGCGTCGAACACGCGCGCCAAGGGATCCCAGATGTCGTTGTAAGGATACGGCTGCCGGGACAGCGTGCAGGCGCCGCTGACCTTGATCACCGCGTTCGGGCGCTTTGCCAGCGCCAGCACCTTCGGCAGATCCGCCCACGGCTCGGGCGGTGCCGGCGGTTGGCGCGGCTGCAGGATGCCGAGATGATCGATGATAAAGCGGGTGTCGGGATGGCGATCGATCAACGCGGTGCCGACGTCGAGATTGCCCCAGGCCAGCATGTTGACCGGCAGATCATAACGAACCGCCGCGCGCAAAATGCGATCGATGCCGGGATCGTTCTCGTCGCGCTTGTTCTCCTTCGGCACCATGATGCGGACGCCGACCGCGCCCGGTGTTTTCTTCCACTCGGCGATGACATCGGCCACGTTGGGATCGTCGGGGTCGACCGGCTTGACGATGGCCATCCGGTCGGGATGCGCTTTTGCCACTTCCACCGCGTAGCTCGCGTCATAGCGGTACATCGAGAACGAGGAGATGAAGATCGCGCCGTCGACGCCGACCTTGTCCATCGCCGCCACCATCTCGTCGCCGGTGACGTGATCGGGCCAGTTCGGCACGCTGGCCCATGGCCGCTTCGGCGTGTTGGCCTCATAGGCGTGAACCTGGGAATCGACAATCATCGGACGCCTCCTTTGGCAAAGCTGTTGTATCAGGCCCGGTCTGCGCCGGGTCTTGGTACAGTCAGTTTGGACAGTGCGGCGAGATGATGTCCAGAGCGCAGGCGGCAAGTCCGCTATGCCGATCGCCGGATCGTGCACCTCGCGACGGCAGGCCTGCTATTCGATCACTTCATCGGCAAGCCCGAGCAGCGTCGAGGGAACAGTCAGCCCCAGCTCTTTGGCCGTCTTGAGATTGATCACCATCTCGAAGCGGGTTGGTTGCATCACCGGCAGGTTCGCGGGCTTTTCGCCTTGCAGGATACGACCGGCATAAACGCCTGCCTGTCGCCATGTATCCGACAGTTTCGGCCCATAGCTCATCAGACCGCGGCCAAGAAGCTCGAAACGACTGTCATAGGCTCCCGGAATCCTGTGGCTCGCGGCCTGCATCACCAGGCGTTCGCCGCCAACGAAGCCGAAGAAGGGATCGGTGCTGACGACAAACGCGCCGATTCCGGACTGGCTCATTCTCGCGAACGCCGCATCGATGTCGTCGAGCGTGCTGGTGTTGAGGACGTGGAGACGCTGGCCCAATGTATCTGCGGCTTCGGTGGCATCCTTGATCTGGCGCTCCGCGAGCGTGCCTTTAGGGTTGACCAGCAGCGCGACGTCGGTTGCCCGCGGCACAATCTCCCGCAGCAGATCCATGCGTTTGGCCAGCAACGCACTGCCGATGAAGGTCGCGCCGGTGACGTTGGCGCCGGGTTTGTTGAGGCTGTCGACCAGACCATCGGCGACGGGGTCGCCGCCATAGGCAAACACGATCGGAATGGTGCTGGTCGCGGCCTTTGCGGTTCGCGCGGGCACCGGCGATCCGGTCGCGAAGATGACCTTGACGCCGCTCTTGACCAGATCCGCGGCGAGCGCGGGCAAGCGGTCGAAATGCGTCTCGGCCGAGCGCACCAGGATCGAAAGGTTGCGGCCTTCGACAAAGCCGGCCTCGCCGAGGCCTTCCCGGATCGCGCTGAGGGCCCAGTCCGGCAGATCGGCCAGCGTCAGCAATCCCATCACCGGAAGCGGCCCGGTCTGCTGGGCGCGCGTCGAAACCGTCGATGCCAGCGCCGCACCACCGGCAACCAAAATGAACTCACGCCGTCTCATTGGACCCCTTCCCGGGTTATAGTAGCTCGCAAATGCTCTGGCAGAAACGCCCGCCTCTGCATTAACCTCTCATTAACCAAATCAACCGATCCTTGGCCAATTCTTAAAGCAGGATGGATCGGGCCCGACGCGCTGGCACAGCCAATGCCTCGGTCATGAGCCCCGGTCCAACAGCCTTGCTGCATTTCAGGGGCCCTCACATGATCGCGGACAGCAACAGCCACGTCGCCTGGCACAGGGTTCAGCTCAAGAAGAACCGCGACGCGCTGAAGGCGATGGAGGTTGCAAGGTTTCGGGTCGGTCAGATGTCGGGCCCGAGCGCCAAGGCGCGACAGGAAGAGATCGCGTCCCTGAGGCGCAAGATCGCGGAGTCCGAGCGCTGCATCGCGGTTTTCGAGCGGCAAACCAGGCGGCCGCTGGCCACCGATTTCGGCAGCCTCACCCAGGTGCAATGGAGCACCTGGAACACCCGCCCGGGCATGGCAAGGCAGTAGGCGGCGATGCAATCGCCTCCTCCCGTCGTCCCGGCGAACGCCGGGACCCATGCGCCGTGTGCTCTCAATAGAGCAGTGAAGCAGTCACCTTCCTCTACAAAAAGCGCCAGGGGTGATGGGTCCCGGCGTTCGCCGGGACGACGAACTCATTGATTTCGCTGGTCTTCCGATTTACAGAATTTACGTTTGACTTCAAACCCAAATCACCGGCTTATTGTGGTTATCCCGCCCCGGTAGAGGGGACGTTGCGCACGTCACGGACGTTGGAGCGGGTTGCGGTGGACGCGTCGGTGTCGCGAGACGAGCGACCTGGATGCGTACGGCGAAGTCGTGTGGTCCTGACGCCCGGATTGCTGGCGTCAAGTCCTTGAGAGGCTAACGCCTCTCGGGGGCGGTGGTGGCAAGAGGCTCCGATTCACCAGGGAGAGCACGATATAAGCCGTAAAGCCATTGCGCAGGGAAGGCCGGAGTGTTTCCGCTGAACCTGTATGCTCATGTGCGCATTTCTTTTGATGCACATTGCACATGAGACCGCGGGTGCAGCGCGCACCCGGTCTTCCCTGCGCCCTCTCTTGAGGGTCGCACTGCGCCGTCTTCTTTTTGGGGGCGGAGCGATCTTGGAAACCTCGGACAAAGCCTGTCGCGAGAACGCGGAGGTGTGTTTTGCGGTAGGGTGGGCAAAGCGCAGCGTGCCCACCATTGGGGGCACGACAAAGATAAAGATGGTGGGCACGGCGCACGCGCCTTTGCCCACCCTACGACGGGCTCCAGGGGCGGGTGGCAGGTCCAGAAAGATCGCCATGCCGTTAACCCCTTGGAAACCATCCTCGGCCACCAATGGACCGACCTCTGCCTCACGAAATTGCGGACCAGCCATGATCTCCCGCGAACAGCGCACGCCCCTCAGCGAATGGTGGTGGACCGTCGACCGCCTGCAACTGGCGGCGATCATCGCGCTGATGCTGGCGGGGATCATCCTGTCGCTGGCGGCGAGCCCGCCGGTGGCCGTCCGAATCGGACTCGATCCGTTTCATTTTTTCAACCGGCATGTGCTGTTCCTGGTGCCATCCTTCATCGTGATGATCGCGGTGTCGTTTTTGTCGCCGCGCCAGATCCGGCGCAGCGCGCTGATCGTGTTCGCGATCGCGATCGTGCTGATCGTGGCGACGCTGCTGGTCGGCCCCGAGGTCAAGGGCGCGCGGCGCTGGATCACGCTGCTCGGCGTCAACATCCAGGCCTCGGAAGCGGCTAAACCGGCCTTCGTGGTGCTGGCGGCATGGCTGTTTGCGGAATCCACCGGCAAGCCGGAAATGCCGGCGACCTCGATGGCGCTGGTGCTGCTGCTGACGCTGGTGTCGCTGTTGGTGGCGGAGCCTGATTTCGGCCAGACCATGCTGATCCTGATGGTGTGGGGCTCGCTGTTCTTCATCGCGGGCATGCGAATGATCTGGGTCGCGGGATTGGCGGGCGCCGCCAGCGCCGGGCTGTTCGGCGCTTATCTGCTGGTGCCGCACGTCGCCGCCCGCATCAAACACTTCATGAATCCGGCGTCGGGCGACACCTTTCAGGTCGATACCGCGATGGAGGCCTTCTACAACGGCGGCTGGTTCGGGCTCGGGCCGGGCGAGGGTATCGCCAAGCGCAGCCTGCCGGACAGCCACACCGATTTCGTGTTCGCGGTCGGCGCCGAGGAATTCGGCATCGTGCTCTGCCTGGTGCTGCTGGCGCTGTACGCCTTCATCGTGATCCGCGCGCTGTTGCGCGCCTATTCCAGCGAGGACATGTTCGCGCGGTTCGCGGCTTCCGGCCTTGCGGTCCTGTTCGGCGTGCAGGCGGCGATCAACATGTCGGTCAATCTGCAGCTGATCCCGGCCAAGGGCATGACGCTGCCGTTCATCTCCTATGGCGGCTCCTCGATGGTGTCGCTGGCCTATGGGGTCGGCATGATGCTGGCCCTGACCCGGCACCGGCCGCGCACTGAAATGCAATCGATCGGTGATGCCAACGAGGACGCCAGCACCGCGCACCGTTATGCCTGATGCGAGGCCACGGCCTCGGCCCGACGCCGCCGGCTGGCCGATCTGGTGGCAAAAGTGGCGGGAATCTGGTCGCGGGCATGGAAATTTACCCTTGTCATGGCCCGCGAAGGCGGGGCATCCAGTATGACGCGAGGCTGATTTGAATTTGCGGCCTCGCGGAATACTGGATCGTCCGGCGGAGCCTGTCATCGGGCGGCGTAGGGCGCCGACCCGTTGGCGGACGATGACGACGAGGGATTAGCCCATGAGACTGCCGCGCGAGATCGGACCCATCCACTTCGTCGGGATCGGCGGCATCGGCATGAGCGGCATCGCCGAGGTGTTGTGCAATCTCGGCTACACCGTGCAGGGCTCCGACGCATCCGAGAGCGGCAACGTGGCGCGGCTGCGTGAAAAGGGCGTCAAGGTTTCCGTCGGCCACAAGGCGGAAAATGTCGACGGCGCCAACGTGGTCGTGGTCTCCACCGCAATCAAGCGCGACAATCCGGAGCTGATGGCGGCGCGCGCGCAGCGCATCCCGGTGGTGCGGCGTGCCGAAATGCTCGCCGAACTGATGCGGCTGAAAAGCTGCGTCGCGATCGCCGGCACCCATGGAAAGACCACCACGACCTCGATGGTCGCGGCCCTGCTCGATGGCGGCGGTCTCGATCCGACCGTGATCAATGGCGGCATCATCAACGCCTACGGCACCAACGCGCGGCTGGGGGCTGGCGACTGGATGGTGGTGGAAGCCGACGAGAGCGACGGTACGTTTCTAAAGCTGCCGGCCGATGTCGCCATCGTCACCAATGTCGACCCTGAACATCTCGATCATTTCAAGACCTTCGAGGCGGTGCAGGACGCGTTCCGCAGCTTTGTCGAGAACGTCCCGTTCTACGGTTTTGCCGTGATGTGCATCGACCATCCGATCGTGCAGGTCATCGTCGGCAAGATCGAGGACCGCCGCATTATCACCTATGGCGAGAATCCGCAGGCCGATGCGCGGCTGGTCGATCTTAGTCCTGCCGGCGGCGGCTCGCGCTTCAAGGTGGTGTTCCGCAACCGCAAGACCGATGCCACCCACGAAATCTCGGATATCCAGCTGCCGATGCCGGGCCGCCACAACGCGCTCAACGCCACCGCTGCCATTGCCGTCGCGCATGAACTCGGGCTGTCCGACGACACCATCCGCAAGGCGATCGCAGGTTTTGGCGGCGTCAAGCGCCGTTTTACCCGGACCGGCGAAACCAACGGGATCACCGTAATCGACGATTACGGCCATCACCCGGTCGAAATCGCAGCCGTGCTGCGCGCAGCGCGGGAATCCACCAATGGCAAGATCATCGCGGTGGTGCAGCCGCATCGTTTTACGCGGCTGCAATCGCTGTTCGAGGAATTTTGCACCTGTTTTAACGACGCCGACGCCGTTGTGGTCGCCGAAGTCTATCCCGCCGGCGAGGCGCCGATTCCGGGCATCGATCGCGACCATTTTGTGCTTGGCCTGCGCGCGCATGGCCACCGCGAGGTGATCCCGCTGGCCAATTCCGCCGAGCTCGCCAGGGTCATCAAGGGCATTGCCGGCCGCGGCGATCTCGTGGTCTGCCTCGGCGCCGGCAACATCACGCAATGGGCCTACGCGCTGCCCGGCGAACTGAAGGCGCTGGGGTAGGGGAAGATATTGGGCGAGTCGTTCACAGCGATGTACGGCCTGCTCTCTCCCCCCTTGC
>Ga0265314_10003955_pt1 | contig 14049 bp, 11 predicted proteins | sample 4126metaG_FD_203106 | JGI IMG/M metagenome (GOLD analysis project Ga0265314, IMG submission 203106) | Rhizosphere microbial communities from Carex aquatilis grown in University of Washington, Seatle, WA, United States - 4-1-26 metaG | ecosystem: Host-associated > Plants > Roots > Rhizosphere >... | reverse complement strand
AGCGAGCTTTTCTAGCCCGATGACCGCAACGGTTACCACCAAGTTTATTCCTCGACGGAATCGACCGTCTAAGGCCAAATTCGCCTCCCCTCCTTACCTCGTGGCAAGCGAGGGCTTCGGGCGCGGCGTTCGTCAGTCACGAGGATTCAATACTCGCCAAATGCAAACATTGGATACGATGAGGAAGGTAGACAAAGTGCGGGTCCTCTTCGGATGGACTGCGTCCCCAGCGTCAGAGTTCTTACGGTTCCGAGCCTCAGCCGGCCTTCTTCCCCCGTTACCACCGGACTCCGCCAATGCGTCTGTACTGGCAGAGTTGCTGAAGAAGGATCCAGAGCAAGTCACATGGGATGAAATCCAAGCCGGTCGCATCGCGCTTGTTGAGGTCATGCCTCTGGAGGTTTTGCAGGCCCAGTACGCGGTGCTCGTAGCCGAGCACGAAACCGTGACCGGGAACAAGCCTGGAAGCGGGGGTGGCTTCCCTAGCCCGTCTTCGGCGATAGAGGTGTGGCGCGCGCAGGTCGTTAGTCTACTCGACGTGTTGGTGAAGTTCCGGCGCGCAAAGCTGATGTTTGAGCGCGTTCGGAGCACGCTGGGTTTTTGCTTCGGGCTGCCGATCCTCTTGCTGGTTCTGGCCGGTTTCTGGTACGTGCAGAGTGTGTACAACGCGCAGCAACATGAAGCGACGCGCTTGCCGCTTTGGAAGCCTCTGCTTTTCGCAGGCGCTGTGGGAGCCGGTTTCAGCGTGCTCTCGCGGTTATACTCCCTGGCATGGAGCCCCCGCCTTACGGCGCAAATTGAGGATACGCAGGCTTTGAAGAAAGGCCTTGTCGTCAACTGCGTACTTTCCTTGGCAGAAGGGGTCATCGCGGCCGGAGTGATCTACCTGCTATTTGCGTCTGGACTGGTGAAGGGTGACCTTTTCCCCGCCTTTGACGACCAAACCGGAGCATCCTGGAGCATTTTCATGCAGTTTCTCGACTTCCAGCCAAAGAATGTGTCTGACGTTGCAAAGTTGCTCGCATGGGCCTTTATCGCGGGCTTCGCCGAGCGCTTGGTGCCTGACAAGCTTAACCGATTGGCAGGGATGGCGACTGAGCATAGCCCAGCTGACTAGTCACAAACGACGATTTCTATCCCCGATGGCATCTCTGCACGTCGATGGCCATGTAGTGACTTGGCATCGCAAATCACAAGCGGGTCTAGTCATCGAACGAATCCAAGCCTGAGCGTCGGCGACAAACGGAGGCCCAGAGAGAGCAGCAGGCTTTGTCAGCACGGGGGGTGCAAGAGTTCGGCGCGAGGCTTCATCAGGCTCAGTTGGCTATGCCAGGGTTGGAAGAAACAAAAAACCATTGTGAACCAAAGGCGATCATGGCTGCGGGAGCGAGATTTGACAGCGCAACATCTTGATTTGCTGATGATAAGGAGCCAAGACTAAAGAATTTGACGCGAATCGAGAATTCGGTGCTGTCGCCGCCCTCGGCACTGCCTACGTTCCAGTTCCACGGGTCTGCGGGATCGAGTCGATGGGCACGGTTTCAAAAGGCAACTCCAGCGCCGCAACCCATCGCCGATGGAAGCGCATCACCCGTTTTTGACGGACGAGTCCAGTCATCGCTCGAAGGGCCGCGGTCGTCAGCTCTCGGACTTGCCATCTGCACTCGGGCTGACTCTCGGCGACAACGCGATTAATCACGTGCCACAACAAAACCTTGCCCCGCCAGTTAGCCTTCAAGAATTCAATGATCGCTTCTTCCCATCGCTCCTCGGCCGCAAGGTCCTCCCAGGAAGCCCGTTTCTGAGGAGGCCGCTCGACGCACGCCTTGAGAGCCGTCCTATTGGGTGGTTGCCATGTTGCCGCCGGTTGCACAAGAAATGTCATGCCCTAACTACTGGACGGCTAATCCAAACTTGATCGTGCACTGGGACACGAGCCCGAAGTGAATCGCCCATCAAGCTCGCGCATCACCAGCCTCGAGCGGCTGGAGCCTGTCCTTCTTTACAATGAGAACTTCGAGCATGCCGTGGCCAATGTGTTCGCCCATTCTGAGGCCGGGAGCGCGGATGGCTTTCTCGAACCGCGCTGCATCGGCTGGCTCAAGATCTCCGTGGTCCGCGACCACCATCCCCGCCAGCTTCGGGGAGTTATGGTCTCCGGGTCAGGGGAGTCGGTTACCTGCAAAAAACGGAATTGCTTACAGTTCCGAACCTGAGTCCAGGTCTCGATCTGTCGGCCAAGCACTTTGCCTGCCGGCACGATACCTAGACGCGGGCACGCCTTGGCGGGAGCAGCCGGCCCCGATGAGATGAGTGAAGGCGGGGAGCGCGGTGGGCGGTATAGTAACCGATCGCTTCTCAGGAACCGGCAAGACCGACATTGTCGCCGGAGGCCAGTATCGGCGTCTCATCGAGGTCGAGCCCAGGTTCCAAAGGTCGACTAACGGATGGCGGGGCTGGGACGCTGGGGCCCGCCAGAGCCAAGCCTTCACTGGTGATCGGAGAAGCGCGCACATGGCCGGATATTAGGCTGGCAGAGATGCCCAACCGTCGGCGTTCAAACTCAATTCGGTGAATTTGCATTTAGCACCGAATCAATGATCGAAGCGCTCGCGCCCCGGACCGCCAACCTCCGCGGTACCCGCGACCTGTTGCCGCCAAAGCCGGTTTCTGGCGCGTTGGGTATGCCGAAGCTGGGCATCGAAACCGCATGAAAAGCTTGGCCGACGAACTGTTGAAACTGCACCACCGTGGTAGGGACAAAGCCGGTATGGTTTGCTTTGCAGGGAGCTTGCCCGTGCCGCAACCCGTGGCGTATAGTGCTCTAGAGAAACGACGATGAGGGAAACGCCGTCCATTGAGTTTGCGCTTCACGGCAAAGTGGGGGGAGTGGAGATCACGCCGCGAACCATCGACTTGTCGCGGTTCAATGAGTTCAACCAGGAGGTCGAGACTTTCATCGGCGGCAGCCAGAAGTTGAAGCTCGATCAGGTCTACGTCGAGATCGCCCAAAGCTCTTACGTTCTTCGCGCCATTCTCCCCGTAGTGGTTCTCTCCAGCCTTGTGCCGGATTTGAAGCTGATGGCGCGGCAGGATGTGTTGGGGGAGTTGGACATCAAGCGCGCGGAGGTGGTGCAGAAATGGCAGACGCGGACGAAGAACAACCCTGACCTCATCTACGAGGTCCGGCCCAAAGTCGAAGGGCTGCCGAAGGTGCGAGTGAGCCGAGAGACAGATTACCGCGCAGGCGACATCGTCCCCTGGGTCGCGGTGGAGAAGTACTTGTTCGGCGAGATCATGGACATGGGCGGCACGCAAAGGGCCAACGTCCACCTGAAGCTTGACCGAGGCGGGAAGACACTGCTGGTGGGCGCCTCGCAGGGCTATCTGCGCGAGCAGGTGGACAACCGGCTTTACCACAAGGTGCTGCTGCACGTCCGGGGGGAGCGGCATTTTCGGACAGGGGACCTGCGGAATATCCAGTTGATTTCCTTCGTGGACTACCAACCGGCCTACAATGAGGAAGCGCTTGACCGCTTCATTGCCAAGGGTGCGGCGGCATGGGCAGACGTGCCCGACGCCGCGCAATGGGTCAGGGAAGTGAGGGGGGGATAGCGCATGCCCGGCGGGGTGCTGTTCGACACCAGCTTTCTGATTACGCTCGCGGACCCGAACCGGGCTCACCATGAGACGGCTCGAGGTTACTGGATGCATTTTCTGGAGAATCAAATCCCCATCTACCTCTCAACGGTGGTCGTGTCGGAGTTCTGCATCAAACAGGAGATCCCACCGGACATGCTTCGTTGCTGCGTGGTGCTGCCGTTCAACTGGGACGATGCGCAGCTAGCAGCGAGGCTCGACTGGAGCGCGACGCGCTCAAGGACGACATGAAGATCATCGCACAGACGGCGAGAATAGATGCCGAGTTCGTGATCACCGAGGATACGGAGTCATTCTACCGGTACTGCCAAACATTTAAGGACGCCGGTGAGGTCCAGTTCAAGGCCATCAAACTGGACGCCGGTTTTGACCGTGCGTTCTTCGACGCCAGCGGTCAGCGCGAATTCACGGACGATTTGAACACTGGAAGCACCGAGCAGTAGTAACGGGTTGTTGCGTTCAGGTCCAGCGCGACCGTCTCCAGTCTGACGTTCCTGGCCAAGTAGTAGACCCATGAGAGGTGGATTCTCAGAAGACTCTCTGGTTGAGCAACCTGCCGATGAACTTTTCGCTGAGCTCGTCTGGCAGGCAATCGGCGCGTTCGATGAGGTCTTCCGCCTGGGTGGCGCCCTGCGCCATGCCAATATGGGCGAGGTCGTCCCGCCGCGGCATCTACTCCCAGCGCTGTAGAAACTCAACCCAGGGCCTACCGGACGCGATTGACGCCGGGTGGCCAATGAGTTGATCCGCGACCGCAACCTGAGGTCCCTGGCCGCCGCCAATCGAGATGTATACGGTTCGCTCAAAAATGTCGTCAAGGTGGAGATCCGCACCTCAGAGGTCGAGTTGATGGCGGAGCGCATGCAGCTCATGGTCTCCACGCTGAAGCCCAAGGCGCTGGTGCTGGACTGGCACAAACCGCAAGCAGGCGCAGGCGGCGGTCCGCCTCTACATTGAGGAATGCTTAGGCAAGTTGCGCGCAGTGCCTGCCCGACCGGTTTATCAGGCCATCCGACGCAAAAACCGCTGGCGTCGATGAGGGTGTTGGCCGCGATGTTCACAAATCGGGGCGCCAACGTTCTCGATCCTTTCGCAGGAGGCGACAGGATCTGCTTACATTGATACGACAATCCCGAGTTTCTTCTACAATCTTGAAGCTGGACCGGAGATGCCGGGGCGGATGACTTGGACGAGCGAATGCTGACAAAAACGTCGCCTCGTGCACGTGGCGGTTACCAGTCTGGCAGTCCTCAAAGAACTCCTCCAACACGACCATCCACAAAAGGCTGAGAGGATTAGCCTAGTCCAGGATTTAGCTATGCTCGCACTCAGTTATGAAAAACCTGGAAATAGTCGAGACTTACATCGCTCGCAAAGTCATGCCCCGCGATGCCGAGGCAGATGCTCTGCACCTGGCGCTGGCCTCTTTTTTTAAGGCTCTGATGTGCTTTTGACCTGGAACTGCGCGCATCTAGTGAACTTCAAGTAGTTCACCCGCATCCGGCGGATGGACGTGGCGCTTGGTCCTTTTGGCCCAGCTCTTGACGCCATTGGAGGTAATGCAGACACTCGAGGACGATGAAAGCTGATCCAGCTATCGAAGAGATTCGTACGGCGCGCCGCCAAATCTCGGAGGCTTGTGGCCACGATCCGAGGCGGCTGAGGAAGTTCTACGCGGACTTTACCGCGGAGATGAAGAGGAGCGGGCGTTACTGCTTTATCAGCCCTCGGGAGGCGCCTAAACGGCGGAATCGGTTGGTGTCAGGTTGAGTTCGCGCGCGTTCCCTGGTATTCTGCGCCAACGAGACCAACTGACAATAATGGAGAAGTGAACGTTGCTTTAACCGGCCAGTTCTCCGGATAAGCAACCGCCTTCAGATTCACGATTCCGCCGGCGCGCACGCCGACGTTGTATAAGAAGGTGAACACCTCCCGATCGCGGTGACCGCCGGGTGTGGGGCCGTTGATCACAGCCGAGACCGCTTGGCTTCCAACGCGCCGTTTCGTCACATTCGTCACATTCGTCACGGGAAAACTTCGGGGAAACTGTCCCTTTCTTCGGTCTTGCCTCCACAGGCAGGATTGTGTAAGACTCTAACCATGCACAACTTAGCGATTTACGCTGGGTTGCGTAGGGCAAGTCGTTGGGGTTCGAGCCCCGCCGCTCCCACCATTCCCATCACACGCAAAATCAAGCACTTCTGAAGTGCTGACTCCGGCTGCTGAGCCATTTCTGGCAGATTTCTGGCAAGAATACAGAGCGGTTCGCTGAACGTTTACAACAGCGAATAGCAGTGAAATCGAAAAGCAGCTTCCCTCTCCGAGTCGAAAAGAACGGAGTGCCCGTGATTGTTTACAGGCACCGCCACCAGACCGGTTACGTCGCCTACGTCGTCAGCCAAGGACTCATGTGGTTAGGGCGCGGGCTGCGGCGCGAGCAGGCGGGTGAGTCGCTCGAAGAGGCCCTGGGTGTGCTTCGGAGAACTTGTGAACGAGAAGAGACAGACCATGTCCACTGCGTCGGCTGCCATTTCGAGGATGAAGCCCAGGCGCTGAGCGATTGGCAGCGGAACGGGACATGGCCCCGCATCTTGACGATCCACTGTGAGTCCGAAGGCGACTTGGCCTGTTATGGTCCCGCAACGGATGAAGTCGTGGATTGGATTTAATGGACCCGGTGAAAACGGCAAGCGCGAAGGAACGGTCTGACCGCCGGTGTGGCGGGCAACCCGCTTCGGAACCAAAAGCTTCCTGCGAATCCTGACCGTGGCGAGCCTTGGTTTTCATCCGCGTTCAGCTTTGGGAGCCGTTCGTCGCGGGCACCGGACAAACTCAAACTTGTGCAACGAGACCATCTGGGCTACCGCGCAGCCAGCATGTCCACTGAACCCGTCCACTTAGTTTCTGGTGATCTCACCCGCGCAACATGGGTGGTGGAGAGCCTCACAGATTTCGTGGCCGGTTGGCTGGTCGTCGCCGGTGTCCATCTCCCCCAGCGGGGTAGGTGAACCCAATCGACGAACCACCAACATATCCACTAACCGCTGCCCAGGACACCGTCCCGCTGCCGGGCGTCGTCCTCGACCTTGAGGACCCCTCTCAGAGCGACCCGGACGAAGAGCCTCTGGAAAAGCCACGGGTGTCCTTCTTCGAGTTGCCGCTCCTCGACCATCTCCGCAGCCAGCCCTGCCATTTGGTTGAGATGAGTGGACTATTTGATCTGAAGGCGCTCCTCACCGATCACGGTGCTAAACTCTTTCGCTCGGAAGCAAGCCTGAGCAAAAAGGCCAAACCGATCCTGGACCGCCTCGTGTTTGAGTTGGAGGAGGGCGTGTTCGGCTTTTACCAGCGCCCGTGTCTCAAGGTCTATGCTCCAACCCCGGAGAAGGCGGTGGAGGTGGCCTTACAATTCCGCCGCTACCTGCGCCTGCCAGCCCGCAAGCAGCCGGGCTTTCACCTGCTCTCCCTGGACGGATGTTACGCCGAGACGGAGTTTATTCCGGTGAATCGCTTGGTCACGTTCACTAATGAAGCCCTGAATCTGCACTACGGCGAGGATTTCAGCGCGTGGCAGCAGGATTGGATCGCGGCATTAACCGAGCGCCACAGCGGTGTGAGCGTTTTGTTCGGCCCGCCCGGCTGTGGCAAGACCACCTACTTGCGAGCGCTGATGGGCCGGCTGATCGAGCGCTGCGTCTTTTATTATCTGCCCATTTTCGAGTTTGAAGTCCTGAGCAGCCCGCGCTTCGTAGGCTTCTGGGTGAAGGAATCGAAGCGCCACGCCGAGAAGCAGAAGATCGCCATCCTGGAGGACGCAGAGGAATTGCTGCTGCCGCGTGATGTCGCTAGCCGCGACGGCGTCAGCAACCTCCTCAACATCGGCGACGGTTTCCTGGGCGATCACTTGAAGCTCCGGGTCATTGCCACGACCAATGTGCCGATCCAGAACCTTGACCCGGCCATCATCCGCCCTGGCCGCCTCATGGGTTCACGCGAGTTTCCGCGCCTGGACCGTGATGCTGCCTTGCGAGTGGCCCAAGCCAAAGGCATCGCCTTGCTGCGGGACCAGCCGGACTATTCGCTCGCGGAGATTTATTGCCGCGCCCCGCTAGCAGCCAAGCTGCCGAAGACGTACTGCTTGGGTTTTGCTTAAGCGCGGGACCCGCCTGCACTCGTAAACTCGACCCAGTTTCCTAGCGCCATTTTTAGCTGATTATCGCTAGGAATGGTCCCCGAAAAAAGCTAGCAAAACGACGCCAGTTACGCCATATTTGTGAACGGTAATGCAACACCAGATGACAACCGAGAAGCCGCCTTGGCCGACGCTCGAAGGGCGCTTGAGTCAGCCGCTGACTTCACGCGTGGAGGCGGTGCTCCAGCTCCAGGCCACGATGCCGATCACGCCAGTCGCGCAGGCCGTATTGAAGCAGAGCAGCGGCGGCTCATCCAGTGGGCCAAAGAAAACGGGAAACTAGGTTCTAGCGGTCGTCGACCACCGGTCTTAGCGGGAGGTGGAGAGCATAATGTCTTCTTTCAGAAGCGCACCCAAGGCTATATCAAGGCAACACACGGCTGGACAGGCACAAAGGATATGGCATTGCTTTGGGGTCCTTGAATCATGGTGCGACTCCCTCCGAGTATCTCGACCGGATCGCCCTGCAAAACCAGATTTTCAATGATGACATCAGGCTCGAACGTGTCGTCGAGAACAAAGGCGAGCCCATCATCATCACTTCACAACCATCCATCAAAGGTCACCCGCCAACTCAAATCGCATTGGACGAATTGATGCTGGGGAAGGGTCATGAGAAGTTAGACGAAGGTGCACATTATGATGTAGGCGTAGGCTTGTTGATTTTCGACCTATTCCCTCGCAACGCGATCCAGGCTGCCGACGGACATATTTATCCCATTGACCCCGTAATCCAGCGCATCACGCCTGATTTTGGTCAGTTCCTGCGCCAAGAGCCTTACACCATCAACTTGCGTTGAGGCAGCCCTTCATGTTGCGCAGTTGCTCGGTGACTCTGCCCAACCGTCCTTTAGCTCGACAGTCATTTGCTCAAGCTGCCTATGTCGGTTTCGCTTCATGTCCCGATTAATCCTGTTTCGCCCGTCAACCCCACTTGCGCTGGTCGGACTGCTGTCTCATCAAACGGTCATTTGATGGAACACTGGGTCCGATTCGCGGCAGTAACCGGTTTGCAGGGGATTTCAGTCTCGAAAAACCGTCTCAACGATCTCTGCCTCATAAATCCGTTGGTGCTGTTCAATCCGAGGCATGAACAGCAAATCATCATCGTCACGGCTGGTCGGCTAGGCCCGGGTAAGCACCAACGGTCAGGAAGTTCAACTTCAACTCGACGCCCTTGCCCAGGCCGGATGGCTGACCAACTTCAATGGCTTCGTCCTTGAGCAAAACTCCGACTTGAGCTCAACCCTTTGGGTAAGCGCGACGAATGTCGTCGGCGTGAGCGGCACGAACAACCAAGCGGAGGTGGTAACGACAGTCGGCCGAGGTTTCTTCAGACTGTGGCATCCGTAAAAACCTTCATCCTCTAGGCAAATGCGCGTAGGTGGTGTCCAGGACCCCCGCAGCACGCTCAAGCTCCCGGCCGAAACTGAGGCCACCAGTCGCAGATTGCGCGTCCGCAATGCGACCTGGGAGGCAGTCCAAGCGCAGGCGCGTTCTCCTTCCTAGCAGCGCCGCGCCTCGGAACCTCATGTTGGGAATTCGTTGCACTAGAACGTGTCCCGTCCTGGCTGGGAGTAGCGCGCCACTGCCGTAAGCGGTGCTACCCCCAGGACTGGCAGCCAACAGGGGACTGGCTAGATGCCGCGCGGTTAGCGTCGCTAAAGCCGTGGCCGAATCTTCTGTACACGAATTCCCGGCCAGTACGAGATGGACCGCTCAGCGGCCCGCGCCCTAGTCTGGCAGAAGACCGAGAGCCCCCTGGCCAAGTGGTCGGCGGGGTAAACCAGGGTCGGTCGCTCAGCAACCGGCCTCCGATGGCACCACCCGGCGCTTCCACTTGACCGCAGCGGCTCTGGGGCCCAACCCTCTCGAGGCACAAAGGTCCGACGATCGCGACAGACGTCAGTTCAGCGTCAGAGAGGCATCGGCTGCGCTCGGTTTCTGGTTACTGCGTGATCCGGAAGAACGCGGCGGAATTCGTGGGCCTGAGGAGGAACGGAGGGAGCGCGCCTTGCACTGGCAACCACGGCCCGGTGATCTTCGTGGCCTGCTGGAGCGTGCCGGGTCCGGTCCAATCGATACTCAGGTTCGATCCGTTTGAGGATAAACGCACGGCACTCGGGCAGTTCACCGTAACCGTGAAGCTGCAGGATTCAGTGACACCCGCAGTGTTCTTGGCCGTGCAGACCACCGTAGTGACGCCACTTGGGAAGAGGCTACCCGATGGCGGAACCGAGGTAAGGGTGAAGTTGGTGTTACACATGCCGACGCTGTAGGTAACGATCTGGCCGCTGGCATTGGCGCAATTGGTGACGATGTCCGACGGACACTGGAGTCCGGCGGTGGGGCTGGGCCCTACGGTCAAGATCGCTCGACAGGATTGACTGCCGCCGAGTGGATCTGTGATGGTGATCGCGATGGGATAGGCACCCGGCGGGACCATTGTCCCGGGAGCCGGATCCTGAGTTATGAGCAGCGCGGCACCCGCATTGCCAACTTTCTTGGTAAGGTCCGGAACGGCCGCGAGGCAATTCGCCCCAGCCTGGACAAACTGTTCCACCGAAGGGCAGGTAAACTGAGAAGGCTTTCCTTGCGCCGTGCCGCAACTCTGGCCCGGATAGCCATAACCATCATAGAGCGACCACCCGTAAGCGATCAGGCCGAAGGCGACGTTATTCGTCGTCGCCACCGAGTGCGTTCCCACGGAAACCGGCACTCGCGCGCCAGAATACCCGCTCGACCCAATAGCACTAAACAAGGTTGCCGAAACGAAGGTTCCGTCGAGCAGGACCTGCCCTTCGGATCCACTCGGAACCATCAGATTGAGGTAATTCCCCGTAAAGTCGGTGCTAGGCGCCGTGACCAAGTACTGCGGGCCATAGAACGCCACCGGAGGAACCAGGATCATGAACGGATCGGAATTGAGCACTGAATCAAAATCCGAACTGTCCGCGTACTGTGCCACCAGAATGGGACTATTGGCAGTTATTTGGGAGGCCTTTGTTAGTTGGAATTCAACGAATTTGCCTCTATTGAGCGTTGCGCCGATCGCCACGCCGTTGGTCGTTACTGTGGTTCCGTCCACCAACGCCATCACCCGGAAGGTATCACCCGCCAACCGCGTCGCCAACGGCACAGTAACGAAATTGAAGCCCCACAAGTCCGTCGGCGGCAGTTGCTCCACCAAGTGGTCCGCGAAGAACACTTGATTGTTCGGCACATTGGCACATCGATGCCCGCCAAACACCGAGATTGGCTGATCTGATACCAGCACTGTCCCACTGAGATCAGCTGGTGCGTCATTCGTGCAGCGCAGCTGGTACGTTTGGCCCTGCATCAACGTGATTGTGTAGGGAACGCCGGCTGCGCGCGAGCCAACCGTGACCGCCGGTGAAATCATGACGTGCGTGTTGTCAGCTGTGGCGGCAATGGCGAACTGCGTCCCGTTGAGATCAGGAACGCCTTTGAACAGATTTCCATAGGCCATTACGAGGTAGTTGTTTCCAATCGCTCTGGTAGACAGGCCCAGGTAAGCGTCACTGGTAAAGGGCATGTGATTCAGCCCGTAAACCGATATAGAGGTCGATGCCACGACGTGGACCGCGTTGCTATTGACGACGTCGATAGCATCACCCAAGTCGGCGGTGCTCGGCAGCGTGATCGCAGCAATGCCCGTCGCCGGGATGCTGAAGGCCGAACTGAACGCGGGTGACATTCCCGGCATTGAAACTGTCCCAATCGTGCCACTTGGTCCGGCGATGAACACTTGCGGCTGAGGATGGTTGGTGGAGTCCAGGGCGTAATTGCCCGGGAAGGTGAGCCAAAACTCGGTTCCGGCGCTGCCGCGGACACAGGGATCGATCCGGCAGCGGAGCGGGATTTGCGCTCCGGCCAGGGTCTGCCCGCAGGCGTCTTGTATGCCGCCCAGGAAGAGAGTGCAAAAGCCGTTGATTGGATCAGCAGTGGTCAGCCGGACAATACGCGGATCGTCCGTGAGGGTTGCTTGGATAATCCGGTTTGCGCCGCCAGTGACGAGTGGGTCGTCTACTGAAGAGCCGTTCTTCGCCAGCATGGCCTGTGCGGTTGCATTCACTCCGGCATTGCAAACGACGACGTAATGGTTCGTATCCTCGGCGCTGAAGGCCGAAACCGGGCCGTCAAAAGCGACGATGATCACCTGGTCACCGCAAATCGCATCGACAGAAACGACTTGAGGCGGAGTCTCGTCGCTCCCGTATAGCCGGGTGTCTCCCAGCCACTCTTTACCGAATTGGGTTCCACCGAAGAGGACGGTCTTTCCATGGGCACTGTCGTGCGCCATCGCGGCCTCTCCGCGGCCAGGAGGCAGCTTGGCCGCCGTTTGCGCCCAAGTTTTCCCGTCCCATTCCCAAGTGTCGTTCAATGTCAACACGCCATTGGTTCCGCCACCGAAGAGGACCACGGCGTCGCAATTGTCGCTGTAGGCCATGCTATGGAAGGCGCGGGGTGAAGGTCCGGCTTTGGCAAGTTGCTTCCAGGCTTTGCCATCCCATTGCCAAGTGTCGCTTGACGCAACTCCTTTGGTTTGCCCGCCGAAGAGCAGCAGTTGCCTCTGGGCGGAGCCGAAGGCCATGGCATGACCCTGGCGGGCTCCAATGCCCGTTGAGGTGGCACCCACCTGTTTCCATTTCGCGCCGTCGAATTCCCAAGTATCACCGAGCTCCCCGCCGTTGGCATCGGAACCTCCGTAGAGAACGGTCACCTGTCTGGCCTCATCATAGGCCATGGCATGATTAAACCGCGCGCCGACGGATTTCGAGGTGACTTCAGTCCAATTCGAGCCATCCCACAGCCAAGTGTCGTCCAAAAGTCCACCGGTCACGCCGCGGCCCCCGTGAAGGACTACTTGTCCGATTCTTGAGTCGAACGCCATAGCCGCGTGAGTTCGACCAGGGGGACCGGTAGGGATGATGTGAGTGACGACCGCGCCTAGTCCTACATGGGTCCACGCCGATCCATCCCATTCCCAGGTATCACCAAGGATGCCGTTCGGGTTCTCACCGCCGAAGAGGACAACGCGACCACGATTGGAGTCATAAGCCATCACGTGGCCGAAGCGGCCTCCCGGGCTCGAAACATCGGGCTGCGTCCACAGTTTCGCGCGGCAGCACGACGGGTCCACAACAGTTACAACGAACCGGCAGGCGGACGTATTGCCGCTGGAATCGGTGGCCTTGCACAACACCACCGTGCTTCCCAATGGGAAAACGGAACCCGAGGGCGGCTGGCAGTCGACTTTGACATCGATGTCGCAATCGTCGGTAGCCGCGACTGAGTAATAAACCAAAGCGCCCTTGGGATCTCGAGCCATGACCACCCGGTTGGGCGGACAACTGATCTGCGGGGGCGTTTTATCCACCACGGTAACGGTGAACGTGCAATTGGTGGTGTTACCGCTAGCGTCGGTGGCGGTGACGGTGACGGTGGTAACTCCGCCGGGGAACTGTGATCCAGAGGGAGGGTTGATGGCCAGGGTAGGCGCATCGTCACAGTTGTCCGAGATTCCCACGCCAAACTGAACGAACGTGCCGCCCGGTCCCTGACAAGCAGTGACGATGTTGCTAGGGCAGACGATCACCGGCGGCTGAGTGTCCCCGGACACGAGAGTGGCTGTTTTGCTGGTAGTGGATCCGAATGGATTGGTCACCTGAACGCTGTACGATCCCGAATTCGCTGCGGTGGCGATAGGGATCACATAAGTGTTGGCGGTAGCGCCGGAGATCGGTTTGCCGTTGAACAGCCACTGGAAACTGAGAGGCGGCGTGCCAGTAGCGACCGCGGCGAAACCAACCCGGTTGCCCGGACACACGGTCTGCGACGAAGGACCTCTCAGGACCGAGGGTAGCGTCCCGTTGGTGGTAACCCAAATCGACTCCCCAACATTGAAGGTTGGAGGAACGCCGGGCGGAGTGGCCCATGCGCCGCCGTTAAAGGCATAGACGGTAAAATTGCTGGAGGCAAAGATTGTGGGATCATGCCCAGGGCCTGGGATGAAGCGATAGACGGCCGTGAAATTCGGGGGTTTGAATCCGAGGATATCCGTGAGCGTTGCGACGTCATTGGTCTGGCGACCCACCAAGGCGGGGCCGGAGCCGATATTGATCGGAAGCTTCGGAACATGAGCGATGCCGTTGATGGTCAAAGTGACGTTGCTC
>Ga0265314_10003954_pt1 | contig 14051 bp, 12 predicted proteins | sample 4126metaG_FD_203106 | JGI IMG/M metagenome (GOLD analysis project Ga0265314, IMG submission 203106) | Rhizosphere microbial communities from Carex aquatilis grown in University of Washington, Seatle, WA, United States - 4-1-26 metaG | ecosystem: Host-associated > Plants > Roots > Rhizosphere >... | reverse complement strand
CCCGGGCTGTCGCTGATGACCGAGAGCATCGGGCTGGCGGTAGCGGCGGAAATCCCACTGGTGCTGATCGACGTCATGCGCGCCGGACCTTCGACGGGCATCGCCTCGAAGACCGAGCAAAGCGACGTCAATATCGCGATCTATGGCGGCCACGGCGATGCACCGCGCGTCGTGCTGGCGCCGATCTCGGTCGCCGATTGCCTGACCGCGACGGAGTACGCGGTCTATGTCGCCGAGCAGTTGCAGACGCCGGTGATCGTGCTGTCCGATCAGGCGCTCGGGCAGGCGACGACGGTGATCGATCCGCCTTCGAGCCGGCCGGCGCCGCACAAGCGGCGCACCAACGGCGGCGCCGCGTCCGACCAGCCGTTCAAGCGCTATGCGCTTGCCGGCGAGGCGGTCACGCCGATGCCGTTGCCGGGAACGCCCGGAATGGCCTGGGTCGCGGAAGGCCTCACGCACAACGAGGTGGGCCTGCCGGCGAGCGGCGCCGGCCCGCACGTCGCGCAGATCAACAAGCGCGCCAAGAAGCTCGCGCGCTTCGATGCCGGCTCCTATTGGGGCGAAAGCTGGGGTACCGGCGAGACTGCACTGCTCGCCTTCGGCTCCAGCATCGGCCCAGCGCGCGAAGCGGAGCGCCGGCTGGCCGCGCGCGGTCACCACATCCGCGTCATCGCACTGCGCGTACTGTCGCCGCTGCCGATGCAGGCGCTGGCGCAGGCGCTCACCGGCGTACGCCGCGTCGTCGTGCTCGAGCAGAACCACGGCGCGCAGCTCTATCGCCATCTGATCGGCCACAGGGCGATTCCGGCCAATGCGGAAAGCGTGGCGCGGCCGGGGCCGCTGCCGTTTCGCCCGTCGGAAATCGCGTCCTACGTCATGTGATGCCCATGAAAGAAACACGCATTCCCATCACGAGCGAAACCCTGAGCGCCGGGCGCGCGCAGGCCGATTGCGCGCCGACGCCGAAGCAATTCTCCTCCGGCGCGCATCCGGTATGGTGCCTGGGCTGCGGCGACTTCGGCGTGCTCGCCGCGCTGGAGCGCGGCCTCGCCAAGCACGGCCGTCCGCCGCATGAGATCGTGCTGGTCTCCGGCATCGGCTGCTCGTCGCGCCTGCCCGGCTACATGAGCACCTACGGCTTCCACGGCGTGCACGGCCGCGCGCTCGCGGTCGCCACGGGCTTGAAGCTGGTGCGCCCGGACCTCGACGTCATCGCGGTCGGCGGCGATGGCGACGGCTATTCCATCGGCGGCAATCATTTCCTGCACGCCTGCCGGCGCAACATCGACATGCTGTATATTGTAATGGACAACCGCGTCTACGGCATGACCAAGGGCCAGCCGTCGCCGACCACCGAGCCGGATTGGGACTGCGATATCGCGCCGGGCGGCATCGGCCTGCGGCCGTTCAACCCGCTCGCGGTGGCGATCACCGCCGGCGCCAATTTCGTCGCGCGCGGCTTCTCCGGCGATCCGAACGGATTAGCCGACCTGATCGTCGAAGGCATTCGCTGGCCGGGCTTTGCCTTCATCGAGGTGATGAGCCCCTGCATCACCTTCCGTCCCGAGCAGACGGACTGGAAAAAGCAGATGCGCCCGCTCGTGCGCTCGGTCGAGGACGACCGCGCCGCCGCCGCCGCGCTGGCGCTTGCCGACGACGGCTTCGGTTTAGGCGTTCTGTTCCGCGGCGAGCGTGCGCCGGTCGCGCCGCCGCTGGAGCCGCACACGTCGCTCGCCGACATCGAACGCGAATTTTCTGTGTGAACCTCATTGCGCTCTCGTCATGGCCGGGCTTGTCCCGGCCATCCACGACTTACTCGATCGGCAAAGCCGTGGATGCCCGGCACAAGGCCGGGCATGACGGAGAGGGCGGTTTTCTTGTCGCCCCGTTGACGTGGGTCAATGCTGCATCGCCGGAAAACGTTACCGATCCTCTATCCCCTGCTGCACGTGGAGACGCCGCCATGAAAAAGATCACCTTCGCCGCGATCGCCGTGGCCACGCTGATCATCGGCGCGCCGGTTGTCGCGCAGATCGTTCCCGGTCTGGGCCCTGCACCCACCGAGCGCGGCCCAGCCGCACGCGGCGGCTACGGCTGGGGTCCTGGCATGATGATGGGCCCGGGCATGATGGGCTGGAGCGGCGGCGGCATGATGTGCGATCCGCGCGCCGCGGGCCTCGCCGAATGGCGCATCGATCGCATCGCGCAACTCATCAATCCGAACGAAGCGCAGCGCGCCGCGCTGGAGAATTTGCGTGCCGCTTCCGTCAAGGCTGCGGACATGGTCGCGTCGGCCTGTCCCGACGAACTACCGGTCAGCGCGACGGCGCGGCTGGAGACGATGGAGAAGCGGCTCGACACCATGCTGGTCGCGGTGAAGACGGTGCGGCCGGCTTTCGACGCCTTCTACGCCACGCTCAACGACGAGCAGAAGGCCCGCATCAACAACGGCGGATCGAGCCGCTGGGGCTGGCACGGCTGGCGCGGAAACTAAGTAGATTCACGGGCTTGGCGCAAAAGCCCCGCTAATTCATTTGACTTGCATCAAGGCTCGCGTCGGGGGCTGGCGGATACCCTTTCCCGTCAGCCCCAACGTCGTTCGGGGCCCATCAGACAACGGACCAGCAGCATGGCGAACGCGCTAGCTCCTCAGAAGACCATGACCCTCGGCGAAGGCGGCCTGGCGATCACGTTCGTCGCGCTGGCACTGCTATCGCTCGTCGTCGCCGCCAAGGCCTACACGCCCGAATATGCTTTCCACGCCTATCTGTTCGCGGCGGCGAGCATCGCGGCGGTGTTTGCCATCATCAACCGCTACTACGAGCGGCCGGCGGAGCGCCCCGCGCTGACCGTCGGCGGCAAGCCCAACTACAACATGGGGCCGGTGAAGTTCGCCACCGTCGCCGCCATGTTCTGGGGCATCGCCGGCTTCCTCATCGGCGTCTACATCGCCACGGAACTCGCCTTCCCGGCGTTCAATCTCGATCTGCCGTGGATCACCTTCGGCCGCTTGCGTCCGCTGCACACCTCGGCGGTGATCTTCGCCTTCGGCGGCAACGTCCTGATCGCCACATCGTTCTACGTCGTGCAGCGCACCTGCCGCGCGCGGCTCGTTGGCGATCTGGCACCTTGGTTCGTCGTGCTCGGCTACAACTTCTTCATCGTCATCGCCGGCACCGGCTATCTGCTCGGCATCACGCAGGGCAAGGAATACGCCGAGCCGGAATGGTATTCGGACCTGTTCCTCACCATCGTCTGGGTGACGTACTTCCTGATCTTCCTCGGAACCATCTTCCGGCGCACCGAGCCACACATCTACGTGGCGAACTGGTTCTATCTCGCCTTCATCCTCACCATCGCGGTTCTGCACCTCGGCAATAACGCGACCGTTCCGGTCTCGCTGTTCTCGTCGAAGTCCTACATCGTGTGGTCGGGCGTACAGGACGCCATGGTGCAGTGGTGGTACGGCCACAACGCGGTCGGCTTCTTCCTCACCGCCGGCTTCCTCGCCATCATGTACTACTTCATCCCGAAGCGGTGCGAACGCCCGGTCTATTCCTACCGGCTGTCGATCATCCACTTCTGGTCGCTGATCTTCCTCTACATCTGGGCCGGCCCGCATCACCTGCACTACACGGCGCTGCCGGACTGGGCGCAGACGCTCGGCATGACCTTCTCGATCATGCTGTGGATGCCCTCCTGGGGCGGCATGATCAACGGAATCATGACGCTGTCGGGCGCCTGGGACAAGCTGCGCACCGATCCGGTGCTGCGCATGATGGTGGTGTCGGTCGCCTTCTACGGCATGTCGACCTTCGAAGGGCCGATGATGTCGGTGAAGATCGTCAACTCGCTGTCGCATTACACCGATTGGACCATCGGCCACGTGCACTCCGGCGCGCTCGGCTGGGTCGGCTACATCTCCTTCGGCGCGATCTACTGCCTGGTGCCCTGGCTGTGGAATCGCCCGCTCTACTCGCTCAAGCTGGTCAACTGGCACTTCTGGCTGTCGACCATCGGCATCGTGCTCTACATCACCGCGATGTGGGTGTCCGGCATCCTGCAGGGGCTGATGTGGCGGTCCTACACCTCGCTCGGCTTCCTCGAATATTCGTTCGTCGAGACGGTCGAGGCGATGCATCCGTTCTACGTCATCCGCGCGCTCGGCGGCCTGCTGTTCCTCTCGGGCGCGCTGCTGATGGCCTGGAACCTCTGGAAAACCGTGAACTCGGCGGAAGCGGTCGATGCCCGCGCCGCGCTGGCACCGGCGGAATAGGCGGGGGAAGCAATGTCGTTCTGGCAAAAACACGCGATTTTCGAGAAGAACTCGATCGTCTTGGTGATCGGCATCCTGATCGTGATCGCGATCGGCGGCTTGGTCGAAATCGTCCCGCTGTTCTATCTCAAGAACACCATCGAGAAGGTCGACGGCGTGCGGCCCTACACGCCGCTCGAGCTCGCCGGCCGCAACATCTACGTGCGCGAAGGCTGCTACCTCTGCCACTCGCAGATGATCCGCCCGCTGCGCGACGAGGTCGAGCGCTACGGCCATTACTCGCTGGCGGCCGAGAGCATGTACGACCGGCCGTTCCAGTGGGGCTCCAAGCGCACCGGTCCCGATCTCGCCCGCCTCGGCAACAAGTATTCCGACAACTGGCACCGCGACCATCTGCGCGACCCGCGCTCGGTGGTGCCGGGTTCGGTGATGCCGAACTACTCCTGGCTGGAACAGACCGAACTCGACTACAAGAACCTCGCACAGGACCTGAAGGTGCAGGCGTTGCTCGGCGTGCCCTATACGCCGGAGATGATCGAGAACGCCACGGCCGATGTGGAAACGCAGGCGACCACCGACAGTCCGAACGCCGGCGACCTCATCAAGCGCTACCCGAAGGCGCAGGCGCGCGACTTCGACGGCGACCCGACCCGCGTGACCGAGGCCGACGCGCTGATCGCCTATCTGCAGATGCTCGGCACGCAGGTCGACTTCAAGCTCTACGACGACAAAGCCAACATCCGGTGAGCACGATGGACGCAACCTATCGAGCCGCGGCGGAATTCGCCCAGACCTGGGGTCTCGCCTATTTCGTCGTGATCTTTGCGGGGGTGCTGCTCTACGCGCTGTGGCCCTCGCGCAAGCAGCAATTCGAAGAAGCGGCGCGCATTCCGCTGCGGGAGGATTGACCGGTGGCTGACACAAACGAAATCGACAAACTCACCGGCACCGCAACCACCGGCCACGAGTGGGACGGCATCAAGGAGCTGAACACGCCGCTGCCGCGCTGGTGGCTGTGGACGTTTTACGCCTGCATCGTCTGGGCGGTCGGCTACTGGATCGTCTACCCGACCTGGCCGCTGCTGACCGGATCGACTGAAGGCCTGTTCGGCTGGCATACGCGCAGCGCGGTCGTCGCCGACCTCGATCAGCTCAAGGTCCTGCGCGGCCCCATGGCGGAGAAGCTCGCCAAGGCCTCGCTGCAGGAAATCGCCGGCGATCCGCAGCTCCTCGACTTCGCCCGCGCGCAGGGCAAGACGGCGTTCGCCGACAACTGCGCGCCCTGCCACGGCCAAGGCGGTACGGGCGGCAAGGGCTATCCCGACCTCAACGACGACGACTGGCTGTGGGGCGGCAAGCTCGCCGACATCGAGAACACCATCCGCCACGGCGCGCGCAGCACCGACGACGACGGCCATCTGGGACGCATGCCGGCCTTCGGCCGCGACGGCATCCTGAAAGCCGCCGAGATCTCGACCGTCGCCGATTACGTGCGCTCGCTGTCGGGCCTGGCGACCGAGCCCGGCTTCAACGCCGCGGCCGGCAAGAAGATCTTCGCCGACAACTGCACGACCTGTCACGGCGAGAACGGCAAGGGCAACCGCGACGTCGGCGCGCCCAACCTCACCGACAAGATCTGGTTCTACGGTTCCGACAAGAAGACCATCGTGGAGGGCCTGCAGAACGGCCGTGGCGCCGTGATGCCGGCCTGGGGTGGGCGCCTGAACGACACGACCATCAAAGCGCTGACCGTCTACGTCCACGGTCTCGGCGGCGGAGAGAAGTGATCACACCGTAGGTCCCCGCGACAGCGGGGACTCGAAGGGGCTGTGAAGTCGAATCTCGTCTGCGGTCCCTGGATTCCCCTTGCGGGAATGAACGGAGAATGGGCGAAGCATGAGCGGCCTCGACGAACTGGTGCGGCAATCCGAGGTTCGGGCGGCGCCCCCCGCCGCGCCTCCGCTTGCCCCGGACACCGGCGGCGACGATCTCCCGCTCTATGCGCCGCACCGAAAGATCTATCCGCAGAGCGTGAGCGGCACCTTCCGCCGCATCAAGTGGACGGCCGTAATTGTCGGCATGGCGATCTATTACCTGCTGCCTTTCGTGCGCTGGGACCGCGGCCCCTTCGCGCCGCACCAGGCGGTGCTGATCGATTTTCCCAATAACCGTTTCTATTTCTTCTTCATCGAGATCTGGCCGCAAGAGGTCTACTACATCACTGGCCTGCTGATCTTGGCCTCGCTCGCGCTGTTCCTGATGAACGCCCTCGCCGGTCGGATGTGGTGCGGCTACCTGTGTCCGCAGACGGTATGGACCGATCTGTTTTTCGCGATCGAGCGCTTGGTGGAGGGCGACCGGCGCGAGCACATGCACCGCGACGGCAAACGCTGGACGCTGCAAACCTACGCGCGCAAGGGCGCGAAGCATTTCCTCTGGCTGATGGTGGCCTGGTGGACCGGCGGCGCCTGGGTGCTCTATTTCGCCGACGCGCCGACGCTGGTGAAGGAGCTCACCTTCGGCACCGCGCCCTTCGTCGCCTATCTGTGGATCGGCATTCTCACCTTCACCACCTACACGCTCGCCGGCCACATGCGCGAGCAGGTGTGCCTGTACATGTGCCCGTGGCCGCGCATCCAGGCCGCGCTCACCGACGAATATGCCCTCAACGTCACCTATCGCTACGACCGCGGCGAGCCGCGCTGTTCCGTGAGCAAGGCGCAGCAGTTTCGCGCGGTGGGCCAGCCGGCCGGCGATTGCACCAACTGCAAGCAGTGCGTGCGGGTGTGCCCGACCGGCGTCGATATCCGCGAGGGCTCCAGCCTCGGCTGCATCCAATGCGGCCTGTGCATCGACGCCTGCAACTCGATGATGAAAAAGCTCGGCCGCGCACCGGGCCTCATCGCCTACGACACCGACATCAACATCAAGCGCCGCATGGAAGGGCAGAAGCCGTTCTACAAACTCGTGCGCGTGCGTACCGTGCTCTACGGCGCGATCATTGCGCTGGCCGGCGGTGTGATGATTTTCACGCTGGCCACGCGCGAGGGCGAAGGCATCAGCGTCATCCACGACCGCAATCCGATGTACACGCGGTTGTCGGACGGCTCCGTGCGCAACGCCTATACCATCCGCATCGTCAACAAGCAGCTGAAGAAGCGCGAGTTCGCGGTCGGGTTCAACGGCTTGCCAGCGACGCTGATCGATCTCATCGGCGTGCCGCCGCGCGAGGACGGTGAGCCGTGGATCGACGTCGGTCCCGACCAGACGCGCGAGGTGCGCGTGGTGGTGACCGATTATGGCCTGCCGCCGCCGCTGAAAAGCTCCGTTATCTTCCGACTCACCGACGTCGGCACCGGCCAGCAGGCCACCGCCCGCGACCATTTCTTTGCTCCCGAGGTGAAGTAATCATGTCCATCGCCACCGATCGTAAAGTGAAAGCGCCGCGCGAACTGACCGGACTCGCGGTGCTGATGTGTTTCGTCGGCTTCTTCGGCGTGGTGTTCGCGGTCAACGCGTTGCTGGTACAGGTCGCGACCTCGACCTTCGGCGGCGTGGAGACGAGCAGCTCCTACAAAGCCGGGCTGATGTTCTCGCGCGAGAAGGAGCAGTCCGACCGCCAGCAGGCGCTGCATTGGCAGGTCGACGGCCATATTGGGCGCAACGCGGCGGGCGAGGCGGTGCTCGAGATCAATGCGCGCGATGCGCGCGGCGCGGCGCTCGGCGGCCTGACCGCGGAAGCGCGCCTCATGCATCCGGCCGACTCGCGGCTCGACCATTCGATCGCGCTCAACCGCAGCGGCTCCGGCCAGTTCCGCGGCGAGACGTCGGCGCAGCCAGGCCAGTGGGAGCTGGTGGTCGATCTCTATAACGGCACCGACCGCATGTTCCGCTCGCGCAGCCGCGTCACCCTGCGATAGTCGGAGCACAATGACCGATAGCGCGCTCGACCTCTCGCTCTACGCCAAGCCGACGGACGACGGCACGCTGGCGATGGAGCTTGCGGTCGACGGTATCGCCTGCGGTGCCTGCATCTCCAAGATCGAAGGCGCGGTGAAGCAGCTTCCCGGCGTGACCGAGGCGCGGCTCAACTACACCAATCGCCGTCTGCACGTCGCCTGGGCCGATCCGTTCAAGCCGGCGCAGATCCTCACCGCGCTGGAGCGCATCGGCTATCGCGGCCATCCGTTCGTTCCGCTGCGCGCCGAGCAGGAGGAGGCGGCCGAGGCGCGCCGCCTCACGCGCTGCCTCGCGGTCGCCGGCTTCGCGGCCATGAACGTCATGCTGCTGTCGGTGTCGGTGTGGTCGGGCAACGTCACCGATATCACGCCGGAGACGCGCGACTTCTTCCACTGGGCTTCGGCGCTGATCGCGCTGCCGGCCGGCGCCTACGCAGGCCGGCCGTTTTTCGCGAGCGCCTGGCAGGCGCTGCGCGCGCGCAGTCTCAATATGAACGTGCCGATCTCGCTCGGCGTCATCCTGGCGCTCGGCATGTCGGTGGTCGAGACGGCGAACCATGCCGAACACGCCTATTTCGACTCGGCGCTGATGCTGCTGTTCTTCCTGCTGGTCGGGCGCACGCTCGACCACGCCATGCGGCGCAAGACGCGCGCCATCGCCGGCAATCTCGCCGCGCTCAAGGGCGACACCGCGTTGCGCTTCGTCGGCGACGAGCTGGTGAACGTGCCGGTCGCGGCGCTCAAGCCGGGCGACCGCGTGCTGGTGAAGGCGGGCGAGCGCGTGCCGGCCGACGCTCTGGTGCTCGCCGGCTCGTCCGAGCTCGACGAGAGCCTGATCACCGGCGAAACCGCGCGCCGCCGCGTCGCCGCCGGCGCCACCGTCTATGCCGGCAGCATGAATTATTTCGGCGCGCTGACGCTGCGCGTAACCGCGGCGGGCGGCGCCGCCCTCATCGACGAGATCGAGAAGCTGCTCGACAAGGCGGCCGGCGCCAAGTCGCGCGCGCTGCGGCTCGCCGACCGCGCCGCGCGCATCTATGCACCGGTGGTGCACCTGACCGCGGCGTTGACCGCTGCCGGCTGGTTCATCGCCGGCGCCTCGCTGCACGACGCGCTGGTGACGGCCATCGCCGTGCTCATCATCACCTGCCCCTGCGCGCTGGCGCTGGCGATCCCGGCGGTGCAGGTGGTGGCCTCCGGCGCGTTGTTCCGCGCCGGCGTCATCCTGAATTCCGGCGACGCGGTCGAGCGGCTGGCCGAAGCCGATACCGTGGTGTTCGACAAGACCGGCACGCTGACGCTGCCGGAGCCGCGCGTCGTCAACGCCGCGACGATCGATCCGGCGCTGCTGCAGATCGCCGCGCGGCTGGCGCTGTCGAGCCGCCATCCGCTGGCGGTGGCGCTGTCGCGCGAGGCCAAAAGCACTGAGTGCGCCAAGCCCTTCGACGGCGCGGTGGAAGAGCCGGGCCAGGGCGTGCGCTTGGTTGTCGACGGCACCGAGGCGCGGCTGGGTAGCGCCGCGTTCTGCGGCGTCTCGCTGCAAACTCCGCTCATTCCCGCGCAAGCGAGCGGTGAATCTTGGATTCACTTCTCACACAACGGCCGCAGCGCCAGCTTCGCGATCAGCCAGACGCTGCGCATCGACGCCGTCGAGACGGTCGCCGCGCTGCGCGCACTCGGGCTCGAACTGCACATCCTGTCGGGCGACCGGAGCGAAGCGGTCGCACCCATCGCTCAGGCGCTCGGCATCGATCAATGGCTGGGCGGGCTGAAGCCGGCGGAGAAGATCGAGATCGTCGAGATGCTGAAGGCGCAAGGGCGTCGCGTGCTGATGGTCGGCGACGGCCTCAACGACGCACCGGCGCTCGCCGCCGCGCATGTCTCGCTCTCGCCCATCGCCGCCGCCGACCTGACGCAGGCGCAAGCCGACGCGGTGTTCCTCGGCGAGCGGCTCGCCCCGGTGGTCGAGACGATCGTGCTGGCGCGCCGCGCTCGCCGGCTGATGGCGCAGAATCTTTGGCTCGCCGTGCTGTATAATGCGATAGCGGTGCCGGTCGCCATTCTCGGCTTCGTCACGCCGCTGATCGCGGCGGCGGCGATGTCCGGGTCGTCGATGCTGGTCACGCTCAACGCGCTGCGCGCATACAGAGGCGGACGCATGATCCCGAAAAGCATGTCCTCGACCCCGATCGGGGATGGAAACCGGTTTTCGGATAAGATCATGCGCGATGTAACATCATGAACGTCCTGGTCTACATGCTGCCGCTGGCGCTCGGCCTCGGGCTCGCCGGCCTGTTCGCTTTCCTCTGGGCGCTCAAGAGCGGCCAGTACAGCGACGTCGACGGCGCCGCGCTGCGCGTGCTTTCGGACGATGACATCGAGAAGTAGCTTCTTATCCCTCCCCTGAAAGGGGAGGGATAAGAGGTTAGCCCGCCGCCACCACCGCGCACGTCGTCACGATGTCCTCCACGCTGGCGCCGCGCGAGAGATCGCTGATCGGCCTGGCGAAGCCCTGCAGGAACGGTCCGATCGCCTGCGCACCGCCGAGCCACTGCGTCAGCTTGTAGCCGATATTGCCGGAATCGAGATCGGGGAAAATCAGCACGTTGGCTCGTCCGGCCACCGCGCTCGCAGTCTTTACCTTCTTCTGCGCCACGCTCGGCACCAGCGCGGCATCGGCCTGGAATTCGCCATCGACCGCAAGCGCCGGCCTACGCTCGCGCACCAGCGCCAGCGCCTGCCGCACTTTGTCGACGCGCGCGTGCTGCGCGCTGCCCTGCGTTGAAAACGACAGCATGGCCACGCGCGGCTCCTCGCCGAGCACGGCTTGAGCGCTCGCGGCCGAGGCGAGGGCGATGTCGGCGAGCTCGGCCGCGCTTGGATCGGCGTTGACCGCGCAGTCGGCGAAGACGAAACCGCGCGCGCCCTGGCCGAGGAAGTTCGCTACCGCCATGAGGAAATAGCTCGACGGCAGCGAGATGCCCTCGCTCAACCCGACCGTCATCAGCCCCGCCTCGATCACGCGGCGGGTCGGATTGGCGCAGCCGGCGACCATCGCGTCGGCATGACCCTGCCGTACCATCATGCCGCCGAAATAGAGCGGCTTGCCGGCAAGTCGCGTCGCCATCGCCGGCGTCATCGATTGACGCGCCTGCGCGAGCGTTTCGCCGTAGCCCCGCAGCCGCGCGTCGCTGCGCGGATCGGCCGTCGTAATCCCATCGAGCGGGACTTCTGCCGCGCGCGCGGCTGACGCGATTGTTCCCGCATCGCCGAGCAAAATCGGCCGCGCCAGCCTCTCGGCGACGAGTCGCGCCGCCGCCTGGATAACGCGCGTGTCGTCGCCTTCCGGCAAAACGATTGTACGCTGACGTTCGCGTGCGATATCAAACAAGCGGTCGAGCAAATCCATGCTTCTCACCGAGTGAGAAAGACGTCACGGCGCGCGCGGACGCTTCCGCGAGAGATGAAGGAGACGATCAATGACCGAAATGGCCGAAGCGATCAAGATTCATCGCGGTCTCAAAGGCGTCTATTTCGATCGCTCGCCCTGCACCTTCATCGACGGCAAGGCCGGCGAGCTGCGCTACCGCGGCTTCTCCATTCACGATCTGGCCGAGCATTCGACCTTCGAGGAGACGGCGTGGCTCTTGCTCAACGGCGACCTGCCGAGCGCGCAGCAGCTTGCGAGCTTCGATGCCGAGCTCAAGGCCGCGCGGAATTTGCCGCCTGCCGTGCTCGATATCGTGCGCGCAATCAAGGACGCGCATCCGATGGACGTGCTGCGCACCGCGGCATCGGCGCTCGCCGCCTTCGATCCGGAGACCGCCGACAATTCGCGCGAGGCCACGCTGCGCAAAGGCGTGCGGCTCACGTCGCAGGTGCCGATGATCGTCGCCGCGCATTCGCGCATCCGGGTCGGGCTAGAGCCGGTACCCGCCGATTCGACGCTCAGCCACGCAGCCAACCTGTTGTGGATGCTCACCGGCAAACGGCCGTCCGCCGACGCGGCGCAACTCATCGACCGCGACCTCATCCTGCACGCCGAGCACGGCAGCAATGCCTCGTCGTTTGCCGCACGCGTGGTGATCGGCACCGAGGCAAACCTGCATGCGGCGATCGTGGCGGCGATCGCCGCGCTTTCCGGTCCGGCACATGGCGGCGCAGCCGAAGACGTCATGAAAATGGCGGAGGAGATCGGCGAGCCCACGCGGGCAGCGGAATACGTGAAAGAGAAACGCAAGGCCGGCATCGCGGTCACCGGCTTCGGCCACCGCGTCTATCGCGCCGAGGATCCGCGCGCGCGCCACATGCGCGCCGGCGTCGAGCGGCTGTCGAAGGAAATGGGCCAGCCGAAATGGTTCGAGATATTGCAGGCGGTGGTCGCGGCGATGGCGCCCTATGCGCGCCACGGCGTCAACGTGAACGTCGATTTCTATTCCGGCGTCGTCTACCACCTGCTCGGCGTCAAGCGCGACCTGTTCGTGCCGATCTTCGCCATCGGCCGCGTGCCCGGCTGGGTCGTGCAGGTCCTCGAGCAGCTCGACAACAACATCCTGATCCGCCCGCTCACGCTCTACAGCGGCCCCGACGTGAGGCCGTATGTGCCGATCGCACAGCGTTGACTTTTGTGTCCCGGGCGCAGTGCAGCGTGAGCGAAAGCGAACGTTGCACTGCAGACCCGGGACCCAGCTTAAATAGCTCCGTGCAGCCCCTGGCCCCGGATCAGCGGCGCACCGCTTCGCTGCGCTCGCGCTGCACCGCATCCGGGGCACGAGCGCATCCTGAAACGTCAACGTCCACCTACACCCCATTTCTTGGCATCACATTCTCACCTCTCGAGAATAATCGCCTCATATTCTCCATTGCGACCGCGCTAGCGTCTGCTATCGTCGAGCACTCAGTTTGAGAATTAAAGTCTCATGAAATGAGACTTCGCAACCGGCAAGCATAAGCCGGACTCGGCGCTTCGCCCCGGTGCGGCCGCGGGTGAAGCCTTGCGTCAAGCAAGCGGCCGCTGACAGGGAGGACATGTCATGCGTTCGACCATGCGAAACGCACTCGCGGCCGTTGGTCTCGCCGCCGCGCTCATCGGCGGTCCGCTACAGGCCGCCGGCTATCCGGAACGTCCGATCGAAATGATCGTACCTTGGGGACCCGGCGGCGGCGCCGATCAGCTCGCCCGCCTGGTCAGCAAGCTGATGGAGCCGATGCTCGGCCAGGGCATCCCGGTGGTGAACGTGCCGGGCGGCACGGGCGCGACCGGCATGGCCAAGCTCCTGTCCGCGCCGGCCGACGGCTACTCGATGGCGATCTACATCGCCGACAGCCACGCGCTGCTCGCCGGCAAGAACCCGCGCTGGACCATGAACGACATCACGCCGGTGGCGGTGATGATGAAGGTGCCGTCCTTCATCTTCGTGAAGCAGGACAGCAATTACAAAACCTGGGACGACTTCGCCAAGGACGCCAAGGTCAATCCCGGCAAGCTGAAGGTCGCCACGCTCGGCTTCGGTAGCGTCGACGACTTCTCGCTCACCGTGCTCGACCACGGCGGCATCAAGATCATTCAGGTGCCGTTCGCCAAGCCGAGCGAGCGCTATGTCTCGATCCTCGGCGGCCATGCCGACGCGCTCTACGAGCAGGCCGGCGACGTCGCCCAGTTCCTCAACAACAAGCAGATGCGGCCGATCCTGCTGTTCGGCGAGAAGCGCATGGAGGCGTTCAAGGACATTCCGGCCTCCTACGAGCTCGGCTACAAGGTGGCGCTGCCGCAGTTCCGCGCCATCGTGCTGCGCTCTGGCACTCCGCCGGAG
>Ga0265314_10003953_pt1 | contig 14055 bp, 9 predicted proteins | sample 4126metaG_FD_203106 | JGI IMG/M metagenome (GOLD analysis project Ga0265314, IMG submission 203106) | Rhizosphere microbial communities from Carex aquatilis grown in University of Washington, Seatle, WA, United States - 4-1-26 metaG | ecosystem: Host-associated > Plants > Roots > Rhizosphere >... | reverse complement strand
GAAATCGACGGCGTGAAGTGCGGCGACATGATCGACAAGGGCGCCACGCGCGACCTGCTCTCAAAGCTGAAAGGCGACCCGGGCTCGAAGATCCACATCAAGTTCACGCGGCGCGGATTCCTGAAGCCCGTCGATGTGGACCTGACGCGCGAGACGATCCGCATCGACAGCGTGCTCTACACGATGCTGCCGGGCCAGATCGGGTACATCCGTCTGACGCGCTTTGGCGAACGTTCGGCCGAAGAAGTAAAGCACGCGATGGAAGACCTGTTCCAGGTGCAAAAAGCGAAGGGCCTGGTCTTCGACCTGCGCGACAATCCTGGGGGGCTGTTCAGTTCGGCGATCAAGATCGCGGAACTGTTCCTCGAAAAGAACAAACTGATCGTGTTCTCGGAAGGACGCATCGACTTCTCTCCGCGCCGCGAGTTCTACTCCAACGACGTCTTCCATCCGGACGCCGAAGGCAAGGCCGGCCCGGAAGATTACCCCGTCACGGTGCTGATCAATTCGGGCAGCGCCTCGGCCAGCGAGATCGTCTCGGGCTGCCTGCAGGACCAAAAGCGCGCGACATTGGTCGGCGAACGCAGCTACGGGAAAGGCTCGGTGCAGCAGATCGTGCCGCTGCGCGCCACCAAGGGCCAGACGCAACTGCGCATCACGGTGGCGAAGTACTTCCTGCCGTCCGGGCGCTGCATCCATGAAAAGGGCATCGATCCGGAAGTCGTCGTGCATCCCCCGGAACTCGACGACAGCTCGATGCGCTTGCGCGTGGACTTGCGCCAGAAGCACGTACTCGATGATTTCGTCGCCGCGCGCTGGGCCGGCGCCAAGGACACGTTCGTCAAGCTGACCCAGGACGAAGCCGCGAAGCTGGAGGATTACCCGGACGCGAGCGAACTGCTCAAGCAAGCCGATGCGATGCGCCTCAAGCCGGTCGAGTTGCAGGAAGAGCTGCGCTATGTTGTGCGGCGCATGGCCCAGGACGACTTGAAGAAGGAATACCCCTGCGATCTGGTCGGCGACCCGGTCCTGCAGCGCGGAGTCTTCGAATTGCTGTCCAAGCTCGACCCGCAATTAGCCGATGTGCCCGCGCCTTACAAAGGCCTGGTCGAGCGCTTCAAGAAGACCAACGCCGGCCTCAGTGCGCTGCCCGTGCCGGAACAAGGCAAGTAACCGCACCCAATTTTGATGGCGGTTATTCTTCGGGCAGCACGATCGTATTCGCGAGCGCTTTGCCCCCGACCGAGCCGCCCGCCGTGCCGTCCGCGTTCAACACGATTTCCGGCGCGCCTGGAATGGTGAGCTTGTACTGGTTGCCTTCGAGCACCGCCTTGGAATCCCCGCTGCCGTTTACGCGCATCACGACCAGAAAGAAATCCGTATCGCGCGCGGTGCCGGGCTTGACTTCAATCTTGAACGCCGGGCCGTCGTCCACGCCTTTGGCGCCCGCGCCGTCCTGCGGGACTTTGGTGCCCCAGACCGAGATGGCCTTATCCTGGCCGGTGAGCAACGCCAGCTTGGCATCTTCGGGAAAAAGCACCTCACCCTTTAACCGGGCCTTGCCATTGTCTGTCGCAAAGCCCTTCTCGCTCGAAGTTGCCGAGCCCGCCAGGAAGCATTGCCATAGTTTGGGAAAGTTGGGATTGGTCGCGCTCACGCGGTCGGCAATGACCACGGTATTCGGACGGATAAAGAGGAGCTGGCGGCGCACGGCCGCGACCTTGGTCTTGCTGTACGCCGCGGTCAAGTCGGCGCAAATGTACGTGTAGCCGCGGCGCGCTTCGTAGGCCACGACCTTCGCGCCTTCCATGCGTCCTTCGGTGCCGTCGTAGCCCAACTGTCCGCCATCGTTAAGCACGTCCGTATGCCGCGTGCGCATCTGTTCGCGGTCGTCTTTGATCAGCAGCGTGTTGTGCGCGATGGAGCGCGAGTACGCATCGAGCGCCCAGTGGTCGTTGGGGCTGCGGTAGTCGCCGGCATTGGTGACCAGTTCCCCGCCCTTCCAGATCGTGAAGTGGCCGGCATCGGCGTGTTGGTGCGACGTAAGCATGGGCCCCGCGACGAAACCCACATGCGTCGCATCTTCATCCCAACCGCTGCGCATCAATACCGCGCCGCGTCCGATGGCCAGGTGGGAGAGCTTGAACGTGGCGAGCGATTTCTGCGGGAGGCTGCGGTCGCGCCAGAGCACATCGAGCCAATTGCCCGAGTTGTACTGGCACTTGTTCGCGCCGGGGAGTTCCGCGAACGCCTGCCCATAGGCCGAGACGTCGGTGCCCTTGAGCCCTTCGATCAGCATCAGGCGCTGCATCAGCGGGTCGTCCCAATTGCGATGCCGGTACATGTCGCCGCTGATCCACAAGCGCCGGCCCGCATCGTTGATCCCTGGCTGGTCCAGGAACATGAGCCAGAGCAACCGCCCGGCGAAGAACTCCGGCGCTTCGGAATACAGGTCCTTGCCATCGGCGCAGCGCGCGGCTTCGGCCAGCAACATCAGGCTTTCAGCGCTCGTCGAGCCGTAGCCTTCGCCTTCGGCCCACGCCCCGCCCGCCAGCCCGGCCTTGCACGCCGGGACGATGCAGCCGCGCCAGCGCTTCTCATACGCATTGGCGAGGATTTCGTCGGCGCGCGAGTTCTCCCCTTTAAGCGCGTACCCGGTAAGCGCGAAGGCCGCGGCGGCCTTCACGCCGTAATTGTGGTAGCCCTCAATGTACTCGTTCTTCATCGCGTCATATTCGAGCGCCATCCAGTCGGAGAACTTCTTCTTCTGCTCGGCCGAAAGCCGGTCAAAGCACCAGTCGTAGATCTGCGCGACTTCCATCATCGCGGGAAAGCTGCCGTTCAGGTCCTTGATCACGCCCTTGGCCATGGTCTTTTCGGCGCCTGTAATGGCCGTGGCCGCGAACTTCGCGTCGCCGTTGACCAGGTAACCCAGCGCGAATTCAAAGGGCAGCGTCTCCCCGTGGTTCCCGTTGAGCCAGTCGATGAAGCGCTTGCCATCGGGTGTCCCCGCGCGTGCACGCAGGTTCGCCAGTCGCGTTGCATCCATGATCACCCGCGGATGGTCGGCCTTACCTTTGCCCGGCTCACGCTTGGATACCTTGACCAGGGATTCCCCCTGCGGCGGAGGCGGCGTGGTCGGCGTCGCGGGTGCGCCCGCATCGGCCGGCGCGACGGGCGTGCTGGGGGCCGTGGCCACAGGCGTTGGCGGAGGCGCCGGCGCGGCTTCGGGCGGCAGGAGTGCGCGCAGCTTCTGCGCGGCTTCCACTAATTTCTGATCAAGCTGCTGCGCCTTCGCAAGCAGTTCGTCGGCTTCGCTGCGCCGGCTCAGCGCGATGGCTATTTCCGCAGCCAGCAGGAGACGCGTACCGTTTTCGGACGCCGCGCTTTTGGCGATGCCCAACACGTCGCCCGCCGAAAGCTTGGCCCACAGCACGGGGAAGTCGTTGCCTTCCGTAAGGATCACCAGGGTCTTTTCATCGACCGAAGCCAGCGGCGCGCCCGTGCGTTTGCCGAACAGGTCCAGCCAGACCGTGACTTTCTCGCCCGCCTTAATTTGATCGGAGAGCTGACCCACGAGGCGCTTGACGAGTTCTGGCGGCACGCAGGTGTCCGCGCTCCGCGCGGGCAGGTTGCAAAGCAGCACACACGCCAGCACCACGCAAAACTTTCGCATTGGGAACGCGCGCCTCGGGGTCTTCACTTAGTAAGCCCTACACCGCGCAAACCCAATTAAATCGAGTTTGCGAGCAGTTTTGGAGCAGAGCACTAGACATCTTCGCATTCTGGACATGTAACGGGGCAATCGTCTTAGACCGGCACTTAAAATAAATAGATTCTGACGCGTGGAAGTGTTTACCCAGGCACTACTTGGATGGGGCCCAAAAATCCCGCGGCCCGAGGTCCGCCGCTTCGATCAGGTCAAAGACCCAGTTGAACCGGCCCACATTGTTGGGGGCATGCGCGTCGCTAGCGATGGAGAACTTGAGCCCGTACGACTTGGCCTGCTGGACCAGGTGAACGTAAGACGCGCGGTAGGGCTCCTTCAGCTTCACGCCCAGCAACTCGTTCAGCTCAAAGGCTACCTTCATGTCGGCCAGCGCCTTCAGCACGGGATCGAAGAGTTCCTTGGTCCGCACGTCATCGAAGGGAGGAATGAGATGGTTGGCTGCGGCCAAGTCTCCGGGATGCGCCAGGATATGAATCTTGCCCGAGCGGATATAGCGCTCGACCCACTTGGCCCACGTGCGGGCAACGCGCCAACCTTTTTCGACAGGTAACTGCAGGCGCTCGTACCAGAAGGCTTCGCCGCCGGGAAAAACATGCGTCGACCCGACCACGATTTCCAAGCCGCTCAGGTCGTCGAGCATCGCGGAGCCATCTAGTTTGATCGGGTCGGCGTCGAGTTCCACGCCGCGGTATACGCGCACGTTCGGCGCCGACTCTTTGGCCGCGGCGATTTCCTGCGCGATCGTTTCGAGGTGCGTGCGATCCTGGGCCCCCGCATACCACGCGTCCAACGTGCGGCGCTCGGGGCTGCCGATTTCGGGAACATGTTCGAGCACCACCTGCGAAGCCAGGCCCGCCTCGCGCCCCGCGGCCATGCTGTTGGCCACCGTCATGCGCGGATCGGAATGCTTGGAGTGAATCGTGTGCGTGTGGTAATCGTGTTGCAGTCGCATGCGTGCGCCCGGGTCCCGAATGCGCGAGAGGTTACCGCGCATCGGCGCTCTTGTCAGGGCAGGTTTGACGCCACTTCCGTGAAAATTGGCGGTAATATGTGCCTTTGAATTGTATCTAATCAATGCATTGAGGAGCGCGCATGTTTAATCGCAAACAGTTATGTGGGATGACGCTTGGCCTGCTTGCCATCGTGGGCCTCGGCTTGAGCGCATGGGGTGAGTTCGTCCAGGCGCCCAAGGTCTCCGTCGAGCGCCTGCTCAAGAACACCGCAGCCTACATCAAAGAACATCCCCAGGATCCGCAGGGCTATTACGTGCATGGACGCCTGCATCATCTGGCCTACGCGATGAATGCGAAGGACCTGCCGATCTTCAATGCGGACAAGACCGACAAGCCGCTCACGCTTGATGAACGCTCGATTTACATCGACCGCGACAACCCGCAGAAACTCGATGACGCCACGATTGCCCACATTAAGGAAGGCCTGGCCAATTACCGCAAGGCGCTTGAACTCGATCCCAAGCGCCCGCTGTATCACCTGAGCCTGGCCAGCCTGATGGAATCGGCGTCCTCGCCGGTGATCCTAAAAGAGGACGAGTTGGAGAAGCCGACGGAAGCCGAGCAAAAAAAGATCGAGGACTCGATCAAGGCTCTGGGTGGCGAGAACCCGGAGACACGCGAAAATGCATTCGATGCGCTTTACGCGCTGGGCTCGAAGGCCCTGACCCAGCTTCAAGCCCACGGCAAAGACGAAGACTTGGAAACCCGCACGCAATCTGAGCGCTTAATCACGGTCATCTGCCAAAGCCGGGCCGCCGCGGAATACCTCCAGGCATTTAATCTCGGCAAAGACCTGGACTTGAAGGCCACCCACCAGCCGCTTGACGGCATCGCCAGCATGATCAGCCATGAAGCCGGTTCGGGCTTCCTGCGGTTGGTGCAAAAGCGCAAGCTTAGCGACGCCGAAAAAACCGCCGCCAATGAAGTCGAAGCCCACCTCAAGAAGCTCCAAAACCTGCCACAAGGCCCGATCACGCCGATCGTCTTCTCGCTAACCGCCGGAAAAGATGCGAAGCTCGCGGACCTGCTGGACAACGCGAAGACCGTGCGCTTTGACCTCGACGGCGATGAACGCGCCGAATTGCGGCACTGGGTGCAGCCCACGACCTGCATTCTCGTGTGGGACCCGGACCACAAAGGCAAAATCGTGAGCGGGCGGCAGCTCTTCGGCTCGGTCACGTGGTGGATGTTCTGGAACGACGGCTACCACGCACTCGATGCGCTCGACGACAACCGCGATGGCACCCTAAGCGGCGCGGAGTTGGACGGGCTGGCCGTTTGGCGCGACGCCAACCGCAACGGCATCTCCGATCCGGGCGAAGTCGTACCGCTAACGTCGCTGGGCATTGTGAGTCTCTCCGTGCGTAAGACGCACAGCGATGGGCAGGCTCCTGCGTGCCGCGACGGCGTGCGCTTAAGCGATGGGACAGTGCTCCCGAGCTTTGACTGGATCGCCGAAGGTGTACCCGAACCCGTACCCGAGCCCGCCAAATAATGTGCCGCTTCGGGTGCGGACGAAGCTAGAGCCGTTCCTGTATCTCTATGGAACAGCTGCACTTATTGGAAACATGTGCATTAAATTTCGATCGAAATGTATGGAAAAATGTTGGCAAGCCAAACATCCCCGCTACGTTAATAGCAGTAAGTACAATATCTCCTTGAGGTCCTGGCATGCGTGACGTGGTCCTAAGCGTGCTTCTTACCAGTGCCTGCTTGAGTCTACAGGCGGGAGAAAATTTGCTTCCTCAAGCGCCCCTGTTGCCCAATCCCGCCGGACGCGTTGTGCGCGTGGCGGATATAAACGCGCTGCGCCAAGCCGTGGAGCACGCCCAGGACGGCGACACGATTCTGCTCGCCGACGGCACCTACGTTTGCGACAAATGGATCTGGATCCGCAACAAGAAGAACCTGACGCTGCGCGGCGCGTCCAATGATCCCGCCAAGGCGATCCTGCGCGGCAAAGGCTTCGCCGGCGGCGGCGACGACGATGACATTATCTGGCTCGACAAGAGCGAGAACGTGACCTTCGCCTACCTGACCTTCACCGAAACCCCCGCGTACGGCCTCAAAATCAACGCCGAAGGCGACCCACGCAATATCAAGGTCTACAACTGCCACTTCCGCGATATCGGCGTGCGCGGGATCAAGGGCACCCGCGGCGACATTCCTTCGGCGCGCGTGCACGGCGGCGAGGTGCGCTACTGCTACTTCGAGAACACGAAGGTGCCTTCCGCGGAGAAGCTCGACAGCGGCAACTACATCACCAGCATCGACATGATGCGCCTCGAAAACTGGACCTTTGCCGACAACGTTTTCAAAAACATCAAAGGCCGCACCGGGATGGGCCGCGGCGCGATCTTCATCTGGGTCGAAAGCAAAGGCTTGACGATCGAACGCAACCTGTTCGTGGATTGCGACCGCGGCGTGTGCATCGGCAACCCCAGCAACTCGCTGCCGACGGAAAGCGTGATCTGCCGCAACAACGTCTTCACCACCACCAGCCCAGACTCGCAAATCGAAATCTCCGCAGGCTTCGGCGTCAAGGTCTACAACAACACAGTCTTCAAGAAGGAGCCCAAAGGCCGCGGGATCCGCGTCGTCGCTGGGATTACAAGCAAGGACATCGAGATCGCCAACAACATCTGCAACGGCGACATCGAACTGAACGGCGCGAAGGCTGAAAACAATTACGCCGGCGCACTGGAGGGGTACTTCGCCGATCCGAATGGGTGCAATTTCCGCCTCACCGCGCTGGCTGTGGGCGCGATCAATAAGGGCCTGCCGTTTCCCGAAGTGAAGGCCGACTTCGACGGCTGTGCGCGCGACGCGACCCCGGATATCGGCGCGTGCGAGTTCGGCGCGAGCAAACCGGTCGCGGAGACGGCCATGTCGCCGTCCTCCGGCACGCCCAAGGACCCGCAGGCCGCGGCCTCCACCCCCGCCCCGCCGCCCAAGCCCGTCGTCCCGGCGATAGACCTGACGCCACACAAGGACGCCATCACCGCCGCGCTTAAAAAAGAGGCCAAGGCCAATTCGCAGGTCTTCGTGCGCGTCTTCGGGAAGGTTTCCGGCGTAGTTCTACAGAGTGTCGATGAAAAAGGCATCAATGTGCTGACCGACGGCAACAGCCTGCCGATCCGCTGGAAAGACCTGAACGAAGACGATTACGCGCAACTTGCCTGGGGCGCGCTGCACGACAACGCCGACGCGCTCTTCCACGCTGGCGTGCTGTGCTCCGGCCACAACGCCCCGCTGCTCGAAAAGATCCGCTTGGAATTGTTCAAGGTCAATGCGGACAAAGCCCGCGCGCTCGACACGCTGGCTTCCGCTCGCTAATCCAACTCGACTTAGATTTATACGACGACGCGCCAGGCTTCCGCGGCAACACCAATGCGCACGCGCGCGCCATCGGAAATGCCCGACTTGCCGACTTCGTGGCGGTAGCTGCGCCAGCGCCCGCCGCCGGGAGGCTCGATCTCGTACAACGTGTGCTCGCCCAAAAACGCGCTCCCCGTCACTTGCGCCTGGTCGGTCAGGAGCGTGTAGCCCGCAGGCAAGGCTTCGCCTTCGAGGGGCAGTACGCACATGCTTTCGGGCCGGCAGAAGACCGTGACATTCGCGCCCACCTTTACGCCTTCAGGGCGGCCTTCGGCGTCGGGCACGCTCATTTCACCAAGCGGCGTCTTGACGCGAAGGCCCGCGCCTTCCTGCACCACGCCTTGCAATTCATTCAGGTCGCCCAGGAACCCCGCGGCGAAACGATTGGGTGGGTTGTAGTACAACGCGCGCGGCGCGCCGAGCGCTTCGATGCGCCCATCTTTCAGAATCGCCATGCGGTCGCCGAGCGACAGGGCTTCCTTCTGATCGTGCGTGACGTAGAGCGCGGTGATGCCCGTCTCTTTGTGAATACGGCGGATCTCAGAGCGCATCTCCCAGCGCAGCTTCGCGTCGAGGTTCGAGAGCGGTTCGTCGAGCAGGAGCAGGCGCGGCTTGATCACCACCGCGCGCGCAAGGGCCACGCGCTGCTGCTGCCCGCCGGAGAGTTCCGCCGGGCGGCGCTCTTCGTAGCCCGTCAGCCCCACCAGCTTGAGCGCGCCCGCAACACGGGACTTAAGTTCATCGCCGCCGACCCCGCGCGCTTCCAGCCCAAAGGCCACGTTGCCGAAGACCGTCAGGTGCGGGAAGAGCGCGTAATTCTGAAAGACCATCCCAAAGTCGCGCTGGTGCGGCGGCACGCCTTTCAGCGAATTCCCGGAGAACTGCATCTCGCCTTCGAAATCTTCAATGAAGCCCGCGACCGAGCGCAGCAGCGTCGATTTGCCGCAGCCGGAGGGCCCCAGCAGGAAGAACATCTCGCCCGCTTTGACTTCCAGCGAGATCCCGCCGATGGCGGTCACGGCGCCGTACTTCACGCGCAGATTGGTAATGGTGAGGCTCACCGAAGTCGGCTCCTGGACATGTGCGAATGTGCGTACTCTACGAGGGCGCGCGGACCGCGCAACGTGAGGGACTTGCCGCGCGTGAAAAGTGGATTAGGAAGATGCGCACGAGTCTTGCACCTGCGAAAGGATCACGCCCATGGCCAAGATCGACTGGATGTATCACCGCAAGGGCTGAGTGACGTGCGAACGCACGCAAGAGTTTCTTGCGAAGAAAAAAATCGCCGCCACCGAGACCATTGACGCCAAAAAGCAGACGCAGGGGCGCAAAGAGGCCCTGGCCACCGCACGCAAAGCGGACGAAATCTATGCGGCCAAGGGCAAAAATGTCGTCCACCTCGATTTGAAGTCGCAGAAAGTCGACGATGCTGCAGTGCTGGCGGTGGTGCTCGGGCCCACCGGCAACCTGCGCGCGCCATCCTTTTTCGTGGGCAAGACGCTGATCGTGGGCTTCAACGAAGAAATGTACGCGAAGCTGCTGAAGTAGCGCGTCTGACCCTAGTGATGGCGCGAGAGGAAGAACACCAGCGCGCCGATCGCGACCACAGCGCTGGTGACCGCGCCGAAAATCTTCCAGAAGCTGTACGGCCGTTCGCCCTGCACTTCGCCCGTGCGTGCATTGACCACGAAGCGGTAGGTCTTGTCGTGGTATTGAAACGCGCTCATCCAGACCGGCAGCAGCAGGTGCTTGAAGGTGATGTCCGCGAATTGCGACTTCACCACGTTGATGCGCTGGTGGTCGCCGCCGATGTCCTTGCATACGGTCTCGCGGATCGCTTCATCCATGATGCGGCGCGCTTCGACGAAACCTTCGGGCAGGCTGACCGAGTAGCACTCGGCGCGGAAACCGCTCAGATAATCCTCTTTGAACGGCAGCAAGTTTTCCAGATCCCACGGTTCCAGCTTGTCGGTGAGGTCCTTGGGCAGCGAGCGGCTTGCGAGGACCAGGACGTCGTTGAAATCGTTATAGACCGTGCCGGAGACGGGCCACCAGCGCGTCTTGCGCACCTGGCGGGTTTTGGTCACCGTGCGGCCATTCTCGACTTCGGTGTAGGTTTCGGTCTCCCAATAATCGTCGCCGCGTTCGCCGCGGTAGAAGCTCGTGGCATCGGCATCGTAGGTCCAGTAGGGCGTGTACAGGCCATGCAACCGATCGTCCGCGCGCGCATACGCCTGCAAGCCCGACGGCGCGAACCACAGGCTGCTCATCCAAGCGCGGAACTTATTCAGGGCATCTGCCTTCGTGACTTTGAAAGGCAACAACGCCGCCGGCTGGATCGAACGCTTTGCCGCGGCATCGTCCTTAAGTTGTGCGTTGCAGAACGGGCAGAGCCCATAAGCGATATTTTTGTCGAGCGCCGTCTCGGCGCCACAGACCGGACATTTGACCGCGTGGTGGTCAAGGACTGTCGATTCGCCTGCGGTCTGCTCCAGAATCGCAGCGTAATCGAGTTCCTGTATATCCGCTTCGGTCTGCGGAATCGGCGTGACGTGCTGGCAATAGGGGCACTTGAGTTCCGCGACGCTCGGATCGAACACGAGCAGCGCGCCGCACGAACCGCAGGGAAACTTGCGCTGGCCGGCTTCGGTGGCTGCGCCGGGTAGCTGCTCCGTGCTCAAAAAAAGTCCTCGTCCTCAATCGCGCCCCGTTGCGGCCGGGGCGCGGTCCTCTTATTGGCCGCTTAGCGCGGAATCGGTGGCGGTCCGCCAGCCCCAGGGATCGGCGGAGGTCCGCCCGCACCCGGAATCGGCGGCGGGAAGAGCGGAGAGAGATCGGGCACCTGGCTGGCGGCGGTCCATTGCGGCATGCCGTTGCGCCAGATCAGCGTGTCGCGGCTGATCTGACCGCTGGAAATCGCCTGGCGCAGGCCCGCCATATCGAACGGCCCCGCCTGCTGCCCATTGATCGCGGCAAAGAAATTCGGCGCCATCTGGCCCCCGCCCTGTCCGAAAGGCGGCGGCGCGTTCTGGGCCACCTGCTGCGCCATGCCAATCCCCAAGCCCAGCCCAATCCCCGCGCTGGCCAGGCCGCCGGCGTTCTTCGCCGCATCGGGGATCGCGTTGGCCGTCTGGTAGGCCGTGTACGCCTGCATATTCGCGTTGACGTTGCCGACCGTCATCATCGCCTGGCGCTTCTTCATCGCTTCTTCCTGGTCGGGCGGAAGCGAGATGTTCTCGACCAGGAGCTGCAGGACTTCGATGCCGTATTCGTTCAGGTCGGTGCCGATCTTCTTGGTGATCGCGTCGCTGAGCGCGCCGTAATTGGAAAGCATCTGCATGAACGGGATCTTGCATTCGCCGATGGCCACGCCCACGCGCGGCACGATCAGGTTGCGGATCTGTTCGGTGATCTCATCGGTGGTAAACTGGCCGTCGGTGCCGACGACTTCGCGGATGAAAACCGCCGGATCCTTCACATGGAAGGTGTACGTGCCGAACGCGCGCAGGAACATCGGACCGTACTGCGGATCTTCGACGGGCAGGCCGTTCTTCGTGCCCCATTTCTGGTTTGTGAAGCGGCGCATGCTGATGAAGTACACTTCAGCCTTGAACGGGCTCGAGAAACCGTACTTCCAGCCCATGAGCGTGGAAAGGATCGGCAGGTTCTTCGTCTCGAGCGTGTACGTGCCGGGCTTGAAGACATCGGCAAGTTTGCCTTCATTGATGAAGACCGCGGCCTGGCCTTCGCGCACAATCAGCTTTGCGCCGTACTTTAATTCGTTGTCGTAGCGTTCGAAGCGGTGCACGAGCGTATCGTTGGTCGAGTCGATCCACTCGACGATGTCGATCAGTTCGGCCTTAAGTTTGTTCCAGAACCCCATGTTCAGGCTCCTTTGCCTTATTGGCCCGTAGCCCCGGCGCCCGTGCCAGCCGTATAATGCGTGACGCCTGAAAATCCTTTTAAAAAATCGACATCCTGCCGCCAGCCCTACTCTTTCTTTAACACCAGATGCGTCGCGGCCTTAGCGTTTTCCGCCGGGCCGGTTCAACTCAAAGAGGTCGGTGGTTCGGGCATAAGTTTCGCCGCCCATGCGTCCGATCGTGTCGAGCTTGCGGGGGTCAATCTGGCCCTGCGCGTCGAGGACCCCGTCGGCCACATGCATGAGCACAATCCGGCCAATGACCAGGTTCGCCGCAAGCGGTCCCGAACCCACGGCGACGATCTGATGCAGCACGCACTCCAACTGCACCTTGGCTTCAAGCACGCGCGGTGGCTTGATCTTCTCGCTCGGGAGCGGCGTGAGGCCGCACTTCTCGAACTCGTTGACTTCGTAGGGAAATTCCTCGGAGCACGCATTCATCGGCCCGGCATGGTCAAAGGAGACGATGTTGACCACGAACTCCGGGGTCTTCTCAATGTTCAGGATCGTATCTTTCTTCGAGCCGTCACGGCGGTTGACCGGCGAAAAGACCACCGTGGGCGGGTTGGCGGCGACCCCGTTGAAGAAACTGAAGGGCGCAAGGTTCGGAATGCCGTTCGGGCTGACCGTGGAAACCCATGCAATGGGGCGCGGCGTGATGCAGCCGATCAGTAGGCGGTAGGTATCGCGAACAGGCAGTTGGGCAGGATCGTAGCGCATGCGTGTACGCTATGAGGGCGCGGGGGACTTTCCAATCGAAGAAACACCCCGAAAAAGAAACCGGCCCGCTGCAGGTCATGCAGCGGGCCGGCGTTATCGGCTGACTAAACTAACTTACCACTTGATCGTGAACTGCACGGTCGCCGTGTCCTGCGTGAAGCGGCCACGAGCAGGAGCCGGCAGCGCGCCACCCAGAATACCCGAGCTGGGAACGAACGTATCGTTGCGGCGGACGAAGATGTCGTCGTTCGCACCGTCGTGCCGGTATTCGAAGCGGATGTTAGCATTCTGCGCGACCGCCCAGTTAACCGTGCCCGTAAAGGCGTACATGTTGGAGCGGATCGAACCGAACGAATCGTCCTGGGCAACGTACGTACCCAGCGCACCGTTCTGATCGCAGAAGTACTCGCCGCGGACGGCCAAGTACCAGCTCTTCAGGAACTTGTACTTGGCGTAAGCAGCCACTGAGTACCATGCTGCATCGTCGCGATGACCGTACAGGATCTGCGTGCTGGTGAGGCCGAGCAGCGCGGAGCGGAAATTACCAGTCGACGCGGACGGGCGGGCATCGCCGTTCTGCTTCCAACCGTAGGTCGCATCAACCGCGAAATCCCACTTGCACCAAGGGGAGAACAGGACGTTCGTGTTCGCCAGGAAGACGTGCTGATTATCCTTGCGGACGCGGAAGATGTTGCCGTTCTGCTGAACGCCACCCAATGCATTGTTGCCCAGGAAGAGGACGTTGCCGTCTTCGCTGCCAACACTGCCTTCGTCGCCGTAACCAATTTCCGAGTTCCACGTGATCCAGCTCTTCGGCTTGTAGGTGGCGGTGAAGATAAAGGACTTCTCGTCGTTCAGGTCGAGCGGCTGGTCACCGGAGAAGATGTCGTTGACCAGGTAGGCGCCCACGCTCCAGCGGCAGTTCAGGTCATACTTGGCGCTGATACCCGTGTGCGTGAAAGGAATCGAATGCTCGAAGGACAGCGAGCGGGTGGCGTTCCAGTTGTCCCACGCTTCGATGGTTTCGAAACCGTAGGGTGTCACAAACTTACCAGCCGCGACGTTAATGCCGTTGCCCAGCGGAACGATGTAGTTGATGTAGGCCTGCTGGATGTTGCCGGTGCTGTCGCTCTGGCCCAGGAACGAGTTGTTCTGGGAGCGGCTGTCGGCCAGCGTAAACTTGCCATTGGCCTTGTCCGTGCCCCAGTCGAGGTCCACGCGGAAACCGACTTCGCCGCACTTGGTGGCCAAGCTGTCGAAGCTGATTTCAGCCAGGTTCAGTTCGAACGAGT
>Ga0265314_10003952_pt1 | contig 14055 bp, 16 predicted proteins | sample 4126metaG_FD_203106 | JGI IMG/M metagenome (GOLD analysis project Ga0265314, IMG submission 203106) | Rhizosphere microbial communities from Carex aquatilis grown in University of Washington, Seatle, WA, United States - 4-1-26 metaG | ecosystem: Host-associated > Plants > Roots > Rhizosphere >... | reverse complement strand
TGCCGTGGAAGGATTTGGGCGTCAGCATCGTCCTCGAGTGCAGCGGCCACTTCACCGCGCGTGACAAGGCGGCTTTGCATCTCGCCGGGGGTGCCAAGAAGGTCATCATCTCCGCTCCGGCGAAGGGCGCCGACCTGACCATGTGTTACGGGGTCAACCACACGGCGTACAAAGCGAGCGAGCATCATGTGATCTCCAACGCCTCGTGTACGACGAACTGCCTGGCGCCGGTGGCCAAGGTGTTGCACGAGCGCTTCGGCATCAAACGCGGTCTGATGACGACGATCCACTCGTATACCAACGACCAGCGCATCCTCGACCTGCCGCACGAAGATCTGCGCCGCGCCCGTGCCGCCGCGTTGTCGATGATCCCGACCACCACCGGCGCGGCGCGCGCCGTCGGGGAAGTGCTGCCCGACCTCAAGGGAAAGCTGGACGGCATGGCGGTGCGGGTGCCGACCGCGAATGTCTCCGTGGTCGACCTGACCGCCGAGCTCGGCAAGAGCGCCTCGGAGGCCGAAATCAATCAGGCGATGAAGGAAGCCTCGGAAGGCGCGTTGAAAGGCATTCTAGGCTACTGCGACGAGCCGCTGGTGTCGGTCGATTTCAACGGCAGCGCCTTCTCGTCGATCTTCGATTCGCAAGTGACCAAGGTCATGGACGGCAACTTCATCAAGGTCCTCTCGTGGTACGACAACGAGTGGGGCTTCTCGAAACGCATGGGCGATGTGACGCGTTTCATCGGCGGCGCGCTCTGAAAAAGAACGGGTGCGTGCTCGTGATCGGGCTCGTTGAGAGGTATGAAGAGTCCATTGACGAGCGCAGCTCCAACTTACGAACACGAGCCCGATGCACGAGCTAATCGCCAGACCGGCTTGCCATGCGTAGCATCGATCAACTCGACCTTGCCAAGAAGCGCGTCTTCATTCGCGTCGACTTCAATGTCCCACTGAGGGACGGCGTGGTGACCGATGCGACCCGCATCGAAGCGGCGCTACCGACCTTGCGTTACGCGCGCGAGCACGGCGCGCGCCTCGTGCTCGCGTCCCATCTGGGACGGCCGAAGGGGAAGCCAAAGCCCGAGCTTACCTTGGCGCCAGTTGCCAAGAAGCTGTCGGAGCTGTTCGGCCAGGCGGTCACGTTGGCTCCCGACTGCGTCGGGGCGGAAGCGGAGCGGCTGGCGAATGGGCTGGCGCCGGGCGCGGTCCTGCTCCTGGAGAACCTGCGTTTCCATCCCGAAGAGGAAGCCAACGACGACGGTTTCTCGCAACAGCTGGCTCGGCTGGCGGACGTGTATGTGAACGATGCGTTCGGGACCGCCCATCGGGCGCACGCCTCCACCGCGGGCATGGTGCGCTATGTTGCCGCCCATGGCGCCGGGTTCTTGCTGCAGAAGGAGTGCGACTATCTCGGCAAGGTGCTGCAGGCTCCGGAGCGGCCGCTGGTGGCGATTCTGGGTGGCGCCAAGGTGTCGGACAAGGTTGCCGTCATCGACCATCTGCTCACCACGGTCGATGCCTTGCTGATCGGCGGAGCCATGGCGTACACCTTCCTGAAGGCGCAGGGTGTCGCCGTGGGCGGCTCGTTGGTGGAGGCCGATCGTCTCGACACGGCGGCGCGTCTCCTCGAGCAGGCGCGCGGGCGCGGCATGCAGCTTTTGCTGCCGGTCGACCATCGCGTCTCGGGCTCGCCGAAGGGTGATCAGCCTGTGCAGATCGTCGGGCAGACGATTCCCGATGGCATGCTCGGCGTCGACATCGGTCCGGAGACCGAACGGCGCTTCGCCGCCGAAGTTGCGCGGGCGAAGACCGTTTTCTGGAACGGGCCGATGGGTATCTTCGAGATCCCTGCGTTCAGTCACGGTACCACGGCGATGGTGGATGCGCTGGTGAGCAGTGGGGCGCTGACCATTGTCGGTGGTGGCGATTCGGTCGCCGCGGTGATGCAGTCCGGCAAGGCCGACAAGATCTCGCATATCTCGACGGGTGGTGGCGCGTCGCTCGAGTTTCTCGAAGGGCGGACGCTGCCTGGCCTCGCGGCGCTGGAGGATTGATGGCGCGCGTCCCACTGATTGCCGGCAATTGGAAGATGCACGGCACGCGGTCAGAGGCAGTGGCGCTGGCCGAAGGCATCAAGGCTGCCGTTCCGCGTATATCGGGATGCGAGATATTGCTGGCGCCGCCGTTCACCGTCTTGGAAACCGTGGCCCATGTTCTCCAGGGAACGCCGCTGCTGCTCGCGGCGCAGAATCTCCATTGGGAAGCCAAGGGCGCGTTCACCGGCGAGGTATCCGCGACGATGGTGCGCGATGCCGGCTGCACGCATGTGATCATTGGTCACTCCGAGCGTCGCCACCTCTTCGGCGAGACGGACGAGACCGTGGCGAAGAAAGTCGCCAGCGCACAGGCCGGCGGCCTCGTCCCAATCGTCTGTGTGGGCGAAACACTCGAGCAGCGCGAAGGTGGAGAGACGTTGGCGGTGATCGGCCGGCAGCTACGCGGCGGATTGCTCGGTCGGGATGCAGCTGCTATACGCGCCCTAGTCATTGCATACGAGCCCGTATGGGCCATCGGTACGGGCCGGGTCGCCACTCCGGAACAGGCACAAGAGGTGCACGCATTCATCCGCGAGACCCTCGTCGACTTGGCGGGTGCGGCGACGAAAGATGTGTGCCGGGTTCTCTACGGCGGCAGCGTCAAGCCGGACAATATCGACGCGCTGATGCGGCAACCGGACATCGATGGAGCCCTGGTCGGCGGGGCGAGCTTGCAGGTGGAATCGTTCGTGCGTATCGCTAAGTTTGTCGTGTGAGGTCAATATGGCAACGGTCGTGACAATCCTTCATATCATCGCCTGCACGTTTCTGATCGGTGTGGTGCTACTACAGCAGGGCAAGGGCGCCGATATGGGCGCGGTGTTCGGCGGCAGCAGCTCGACGATTTTCGGGAGCAGTGGCGCCGGAAACTTCCTGACGCGGCTGACGACCATCATGGCCATCGTCTTCATGTTTACGTCGTTGACGTTGACCTACACCGGCGCGCGCCGAGTGACGTCGACCGTCTTTGACAGCGCGCCCCTCCCGGAGCCGCCGCCACTGGCCGCGCCAGAGGGGCAAGCCCCAGCGGCTGAGGCCCCCGCGGCGGCCAACCCGGAAGCTGCTCCTGCGCCGCAACCCCAAGCCGGCAGCGAGGCCGCCCCGCAAGCGGCAGCACCGCAAGCCGTGGCACCACAAGCCGCGGCACCGCAAGCCGCGGCACCACAAGAAGCCCCGGCGGCGGCCAACTGAACGGCTTTACGAACCAAGGAAGTACGACGTCTCACGACATGCGAGGATGGCGGAACTGGCAGACGCGCTAGTTTGAGGGGCTAGTGGGGTAAAACCCGTGGGGGTTCAAGTCCCCCTCCTCGCATTCATTTTCATTTATAATTTCAAACACTTACAAGATTAACGCTGAGGATCCTCGTCCCCCACCCCGCAATCTGCGAACCTCTTGAATTCGCGTGCAATTTGGAGAATCGCACCCCGCTTCATTCAGGAGTTGGGGTGCAAATTGGGGGGTTCTGCCACGCCAGCATGAATCGCCGCTACCCATCGACGCGTCGCCGGGCACGGTGCGATCAGATGGCGTTGCCCGAATTCACCAGGCCCTGTGCCTCGTGCAGGATCGCGGTGCTTGCCGACGCTGCGAGGTCACGCTTGGCAGAGGCACCGTGGGTCTCTTACAGAGTTCCAACCGGCAGGGCCGTCAGCCCCTGCGCTACCGGGACCTCGTCCGCAGTCAGGCAGACGACCGCCCCGGTGCCGATGGGCTTCTTGAGACGTTCGAGCGCGGCGAACGGCGTGGCCCATTCTCGGCGCACCGTGGCGGCGTGCTTGATCTCCACCGGCCAGAGCTTGCCGTCCGCCTCGAAGAGCAGGTCGACCTCGCGGCCGTCGCGATCTCGGTAAAAATGCAGCTGCGGCTGGCGCGCATGATGCCACCAGCTCTTGAGGATCTCAGCGACCACATGCGTTTCGAAGATGGCCCCACGCATAGCTCCCGCCGCCAGGGTTGTCGGCGATGCCCAGCCCGTGAGGTAGGCGCACAGACCGGTGTCCAGGAAGTACAGCGTCGGTGTCTTCACCAACCGCTTGGTGACGCTGGTGTGATACGGCTGCAGGAGAAATACCTGGCAGCTTGCGACCAATACCTATAGCCAGCTCTTGGCGGTCGGCACGCTGATGTCGACTGTCACGCGCCAGATCGGAGAGGTTCAACCACTGGGCCGTGCGTGCCGCGCACGCTCGGACAAAGCGTGTGAACGCTTATGCCTTAATGTAGTCGCCCTCGTCCCGACGTGTCGATAGCCAAGTGCAGCCGACGTTGGCACCGCCTCGGGACGTTTGTCATGATGCGGGTGATGACGGCCCCCGTGAACCGGAACGCCATTGCCGCCGCATGGCGCTCGCGTGGATTCTCCTGTGACCTTTGGGTCGATCCGCCGGGGCAGGTGTGGGCCGACTTTGTGCACGACGCAGCACGAGCTCGTAATGCTCGTCGACGGCGAGGTCGAGTTCGAGGCCGCAGGCGTGATCCATCGCCCGCGAATTGGCGAGAAACTCCTCATTCCGGCGGGCGACCAGCACACGGTCCACAACCGTGGCACGACGGAGTCACACTGGCTCTACGGGTACCGGCGTGAAGAGAGTTCTGGAAGGTACACCGGCACCACGACCTGAAATCGACGTGCCGCGAACGATGCGCACGACCCGAAACACAGACGAGGCGGCTCCGCACAAGTGGGAGTTCAAAGCCCGTTTCCGGCGTCATGCGTTCGGATGGAAATCGCAGCCGGCCATTCAGCGTGTGAAAGAGGCGGTTGCCGAGATACGCAAGGTGGCTCGCAAGAATCCGGTACTGGCGGCCGACGGCGCGGTGGCGTTGATCGAGCGGCTGTCACCGGCGCTTGAGCAGGTCGACAGTTCGTCCGGTGCGATCGGCACCGCCGTACGCCGCGCGATCGAGGTGCTCGTGCCCATTATCGCCGATGCCCCCGTCGATGCGCCGACGCGAACGGAGTGGCTCGAGCGGCTCTGGGAGGCACATGCGGCAGACGCGATCCCCTACATCGAGTCGCTTGCCGACTACTGGGGCGAGCTGTGCGGCTCGGCCGAAGTCGCCGTGGCGTGGGCCGACCGCTTGCTTGGCATTACCCGCCTGGCACTCAGTCCCGACAAGGATGTCCGCGGGTATTTCCATGGCACCACCGCCTGCTTGAGCGCTCTCTACTACGCCGGACGCTTTGAAGAGATCGTTCGCCTCCTGGATGTCGACACGCTCTGGTCATACAAGCGCTGTGCGGTGAAGGCGCTCGCCGCCATGGGCAAGGGGGACGAGGCCATCCGCTACGCCGAAGCGTGCCGCAGCCCGTGGGCAAGTGATCTCGATATCGACAGCGTGTGTGAGGAGATCCTGCTGTCGTCGGGGAAAGCCGACGAGGCATACGCAAGCTACGGCGTGGGCGCGAGCCGGGCGGGAACGCATCTCGCGACCTTCCGGGCCGTGGCGCAGAAATATCCTCAGAAGAGCGCGGCCGAGGTTCTTGCCGATCTCGTGAAGACCACGCCGGGGGAAGAGGGCAAATGGTTCGCGGCGGCGAAAGAGGCGGGACTCTACGACGAAGCCCTAACACTCGCGAGCCGTACACCGTGTGATCCCCGTACGCTCACCCGCGCCGCACGCGACTATGCGGTGAAGGCGCCGACCTTCGCCGTGGGGGCGGGGTTGTTGGCGTTGCACTGGCTCGCACAGGGCTTTGGCTACGAGATCACCGGCGCCGACGTGCGGGCGGCCTACGACGCCACGATGAAGGCAGCCGAGCAGCAAGGCAGTGCCACGGCGACCCGGGATCGCATTCGAACGATGTTGGCGAGTGAGAGGTTGGGCGAGCAACTCGTGACCAGAGTTCTGGGACGCGAACTCGGGCTGATCAAGGAGTAAGGTGCTGAGGTGATCGAAGCATTCATCCATGTTGCCGGCCCCGCTGGATCGGGGAAGACGACGTTCGTCGAGGCGGTGCTTCGGGGAGTTGATCGCTGGTGGCTGGCGGCACGCGGTGTGCGCAACGATGCGCTTCGTGAAGCGCGCGAAAAATCCCCCAAGGCTCATCCCGAGCTGCGACGCTACCGGGAAGCGGGCGTAACGGCGGCGGCGCTCTTCGAGTTTTCGGAATCCGATATCGGGTCCGACGAATTCTTCATGACCCACCTGATGGAGGACTATTCGGAAGGTATCGTGATCGAGGGCGACAATCCGCTCGGCTTCGTCAACCTGCGCGCCTACATTGCACCGCCGCCGCGTGGGGGGAAGTCGCTCTTCATACGCTACCAGCGTGACCGCGCCAAGGAGGAGCGCGACAAGGTCGCCGCCATGGAGAGTCTCCTCCGCCGGCCCGAAGGTGCAGCCGAACTGCTCGACCAGTTGGTGGGCACACCGTTTGGGAATTACGCCCGCGGGCACAAGACCATTCTCGAGAATGCCTGCGCGGACTTCCTGTCGATCATCGAGAAGGCCCGGACAGCTCCGCCCCCGAAACCCACGGAGCACTGGGCCATCGCTGACGGATATGCCGGCATCGAGCACGCGCAACTGGTGGTCGTAAACATCCGCAGTGAGCCCGAGCGCCGCGACGCCGAACGGCTGCTTGCCGAATTGGCTCGCCTGCGCAAGGAACCGGCGTTGTTCGACGACATCCTCGGCATACGCGAGACCAACATCCCGATCACTGGGCATACGTGACACCAAGATTCCGATCACCGCAGTCGTGGCCAACCTCCGTGACCCGAAGGATGCCGGTCTCAAGAAGGCGCTTGCCCGAATCGGGCGCGCGGTGCGGCGACACGAGACGTCAGACCTCGATGGCTGACACCTGGATCACCGACCTGACGGACTTTCTGGAAAGCGGCAGCCTACCAGCGGCGTTGCCAGGGCCCGCACGCAGGTTGGCTGAGTATCTCGGTTCGATCGTCGCCGCGGTAACCGGGACGGAGCCGGACGACCCGCTTGGCCTATGCTGCCGCCGCAGACCAGGACGACGCCCGTGTCCTGGCGAGGTCGAGGGTTACATCGACCCGGAATCCAACACCATCCATTGGGCTTGCTTGGTATGCGGCGACAATGGAACGATCTCCAACTGGGAGAACACGATGTGGGACCTCCGCGAGGCTTCCGAGCGTACGCGTCATTGACGCCAACCCAGCGGAGTAGTCTGCCGGCGCTCAGCCATGCGCGACTCGCGCACGCATGCGGCACGTTCAGCCGACCGCCCCAACCCGTTTACACGGTCGTTTGCGCCGGCTTCTCGACCCCTGCGACATTCCTGTAGACTGAACCGGTCGGATGGGAGTCCATGAGCATCTACGCGACCCTGTGGCGGTTGAAGTTTCCGCGTTGCGGTGACGATCACACCGACTGCGGATGGATCGATGTGATCGCACAGGGGGTGCCGGCACATATAGGCAGTCCGACGCCGGGGTGCGGTTACGAGACAGGCGACCCATATGCGGAGTTCCTTCCTCCGGCAGTCGACGTCGAGCCGGACGACGATGGTACAACGTTGCGTGCAGTGGTCTTCGTCACTGCCAACGCGGCAAAGGGAACGCCCCGGTCTGCTCAGGAGTATGTCGCTCCGCTACTGGTCTTGTCGGGAAAGGCGTACAAGGTTCTCTCGTTTGGACAGGTCCATCAGAGAATCTGTGATGCGCTGCGCGGCAATCGTCCACGGGTCGTTCTGGAAGCGTGGAGCGCGGATGGCAGCGTTCGCCTGGTGTTCGAGGATGGCACAAGCGAGGAGGTTCGCCGCACACTCGACTCGTGAGGGCTGCCGGTTGCCTGGCAACCTGACCGTGAGCCGGAACAACCGTCATCACGCGAGACCGTCCAAGGCATCTTTGTGGATGAGGATCTTCCGCCGCTTGCGCAGGCGAACGACCACAGGATCGAAGGTCCGCTGCAGCTCCTCGTACTCTTTGCGAACGAAACGTTTGATCTCGACCGTTTCGTCCTCGACCGCTCGCCGCAGCTCATCGACCGGTCGCTCAATGGCGCAGCAATCCTTCATGAAGGAACGAAAGCGAACGGCCCCAAGTGCACGCGTGTCGCTGAAAACAAAATGGATGTTGTGCTCCGGAGGCTCGGAGACGTCGATCAGGTAGACGCCACACCTGTCGTGGCGTTCCCACTCGGTCAGCAAATCGGCATACCGCTCGTGTGTATGGGCCCAGGTCCGATGCTGAAGCTCGTCGAGCAGGCCTTCTTGGCCGCCGGCGTCGACACGTCGATCCCATCGGTAGCATTTGCCCTCGACCTTCCCGTGGTTCTTCCCCGGCACGTAGCGATGCGGGATCAACTCCTGGATGCGCCCTGATGCCGCTTCTTCCAGCGTACACAAGATGTATCCCGCGGCCATCGACAGGGTTGCGTAGGTGAACCGTGTTCCGACAAACAAACGTGCCCAAGTGAGATGAAGTGACCCGGAATAGCTCCGACCCTTGTAGCTGGAATCGTCCTTCCTGCGAGCCTCCTCTTGGAAACGATAGTCGCTCTCGTCGTATGCAAGGAGCGTTGGGAAATCGAGGATGGACCTCCCCGTCGCGAATCCTTCGTTCAGGAAGAAGCAGTCCTCACCGATGCCCGTCAATGGAAGAACGGTTTCGTTCCAGCGGTGTTGTTCAGCCAGCGGCAGGCGGGACGCGGCTCGGGCTGCCGCTTTCGGAGAACGGATCTTCCGATTCCAAAGCTCCTGCAGCAGTGCCTGGCAGAGGCGCTCGTAGTCTTCCTCGGGAATGGCGACTCCGTAGCGTTCTTGTTCGGTCGGTGACCAGCCGAAGTACTCCGGGCGCACCTTCACGAGCGCACGACGCAGCGCTGGGCTCCAGCGATTTAGACGCGAAACCGCTTCCACCAGGCCTCCTGCTTTTTAGACCCAGCTCTCCCCTACGCGCTGAACGACCGCACGAGTGAGATCGCTTGGTAAGGCACCTCCGGTCGCACGCGTCCACGCTCACCATGGTGCAGGAGAACGAGGCCATATCGTTCCATCGTCTTGAGCGTGCGGGAGAGATTCGACGCCTTGTGTCCGGTGCGCGTCGCCAATTCTCGCAATGAAGTCGGATGGGTTGCAGCGATCACGGCCAGTAGGGCGCGGTTCCTGTTCGACAGCACCTTGGCAAAGCTCTCTGTCGAGGTGAACCACACCTTCGGCTCATTCACCTTTGGCTTGAGCTGGCTGCGCGCAATCGCCATCGTACGCGTCTTCATGTCCTCGTAGGCGGCAATCCCAATTTTCAACGTCTTCACGAGATCCCTCACCCCTTACGCGTTACACCCTTCTGCCTAAGGGTTTCTGCCAAGACGGCAGACATTCTTCGTTCAAACAGTAGCCGACTTACCACGCTGGATTCCCGCCCACTATCGGACGCTACTCTCAGTGTTGGCGGCTATGTCTCGGTCAACCTCTCCTTGATGGTCGTAGTAATACGAGAGCGTACCATGGATTTGCGCCAGCGAGAGGTGGCGGAACTCGGCGACCAGTTCTCCGGGGGCCATGCCCTGCCGCAAGCCACCGAGCGCGCCGGGAGCTTCGTTCCTGCGATCACCGGGCTACCTCCGCAATAACCTCGTCGAACCGCGATATGCGCGGTATGCACCTTGAGCGCCCTCTTCGGCATGCCGTCTCTCCTGCCTGTGCAACCCTAACATGCGCCACAGTCTACGTTCGACGGCCATCGACAATCGTAGGATCCACTTCGACAGACCGCCGTACCACGGCGATTGCGACGAGACGCTATTTGCCCGGGCGTCGCGATCATGACCTTCTAATTCGTGTCATTTCCGGAGGTCGCTGCTGTTCTTGCCTCGCGTCGCATGAAGGCGGGCATTCTGTAGCTTCCACTGAAGAGCCGGATGTCGCTCAAGGCGGTCGATCATCTTTCGGTCTCGCGGGAATAGTAGCTCCGGCTTGAAATCCCCGTGCTGGAGACGCTCGGCGTACTCCCTCTCGGCGTCCGACAGCGTCAGCCACGGTTCAACGACGGTCCATGCTTGCGCTCGCAGTTCAGCTGCAGTTGGCCGATCCGCCTGTCGCAGAAGCGGATACAAGCTCTGCTCAACGTCGCGCTGCACCAGTCGGTCGAATCGCTGGCGGCCGTACTTGGTCAGCGAGTGCGGCAATGTTCCGGCAAGGGCGATGAAAGTCCTGCGTGCGCGCGTGTCGTGGAACGTCTTCTGTAGCCGGGGTGGTAAATGGGTGATGTCGAAGAGATCGCGAGGCGCGGCTCGATCCAGCAGTGCGAGCATCTTACCTGCGAGCAGCTCGGCGGGTGCGACGACCAAGCACCTGACGGCGGCATCATCGCCTGGCGCCCACACCCTTCGTTTTCTCGGCGGCGCCAACGGCAGACGGTGAAGAAAGTTCACGTCCACCTCGATGCGCCGCTGCCCACCGAGAACCGAGTCGTAGCGAAGATAGAGCTTCTGCCCGGCGTGCTCCTCGCGCGAGCGCTGCACGCGATAGCCTCCACGCCGCCCGATACGCTCGATCGCTTCGAGGACGGCGGGCCGATCCGCCATTGCATCGCTGCGGTTTGCTTGTCCGATGTCATTGAAGTCGAGGTCGACGGACAACCGCGGGAGCGGCCCGAAACAGAGATTGAGTGCCGTCCCGCCCTTGAGCGCGAGGCGGTTGGACAGCAGGGCGTCCTCCGACACAGCGCGCAGCACCTCTCGCAGGCGCACAACGGTTTCGAGAGCTTCTAGTCCGAAGGGCCACCGGCGTTGGAGCCGCACGAGCGTTTCTGCACTGGGAATGATCAAGAGCTTCCCTCGAACGAACTTTTCGCCAGGGATGGCGGGACGAGAATGTTCCAACGCCGCTGCAGGTGGCCGCCGGCGCGACGGCCGCCGAGGTAGAGCGGCTGTTGCGGTCTGCGCTTCTCGAGTTTCGTCAGGAGTCCGCCGACGCCGCTACTGACCTCCGGGTGCCGTTCGAGAAACCATCCCGTCGCGGCATCGAGTACGCGGCGATCAAGAAGCTTCAGATAAGCGTTGAGCAGGTCAAGATCGAGATCGCGGAACCCAGCAGCAGACTCGACGAGCTCGTCCAGGCCGCCCACCCACCAGGGTGCAGCGAAGCCGTCGACAAGCGTGCGTTCCGGGCCGGACAGCCGGAGTAGTTGTCCGCGCCGATCGAGCTGCACCACGCCAAACTCCGTGCGCCGCTTGCGGGCCAATGGAGCAGGATGTGGGACCGCCGGCCATTCGAGCCCATCGACGCGCAACGTCCGCCGCGGGTGCGCCGTGAAGTACGGAAACTGCTGGAACACGCTGTGCGCATGCCCGAGCAGATCCAGGGCAGTGTGATGCGATAGAATCGCATCCGGTCGCAGCGCTGCGGCGACAAGATATGGATCGGGTAGGAACGTCCGAGCGTCGGTGCCGATCGGTGTGACCGCATACAAGCCGCGCGTAAGCCGGCGAAGGCGACCGACCTCGGCATAGTACTTTGCCTGGTCGACCGCGCGTGCTCTCGAATTCCGCCCACCCAGCTCGCGTTCCCAGAGATCCAGCGTCAGAACTGGGTGCTCCTGGAACAGCAGGGCAATATTTGCATTGCTCTTACTATCCATAACGGGGTGAATAATACCCTATTACGACTTAAATCAGCAAGTATTCTCCGGATGAGGCGAAGGCTACCTGCCGCGCCGTCCTTTCGGCGGCCCGAAGATCTGTCGGGCGATCTCCCTGCCCCAACCGTGACCGAGCTGATACGTGGCCTCGTCGCCGAAGCCGCGTAGTTGACGTTTGGCCTCGCGCGGAAAGCCGGGGATTATGTTGGAGTTGACACGGTTGCGAAAGTGCGCTAGATTCCCTGCATGACTAAGGACGAAGCGATTCAAGGGGGTGCTCGCCTCAACTTCCGCACGCTGCCCACGCTGCGCCAGCACAACGAGCAATTCTCCACTGAGCAAGCGTGCCGTGAACACTTCCAGAATATCCGCTGGCCAAATGGCGTACAGTGCCCGCGTTGCCAGAACCCGAACGTACGCCCGGTGAAACGTGCATGGTCTTGGCAGTGTCGAGCCTGCAACAAGAACGGCTATCGCTTCTCACTGACCACAGGCACGATCTTCGAGAATACCAAGTACCCGCTGCGTGAATGGTTCCAGGTCATGTACCTGATGTTGCAATCCAAGAAGGGCATGAGCGCTCTGCAAATCCACCGCACGATCGGAAGCGGCGACTATCGGACAGCGTGGTACATGTGCCACCGCATCCGTGCGGCGTTTCAAAGCGACGAGATTATGAAGCTCCAGGGTGTGGTCGAGATCGATGAAACCTATGTCGGCGGCGAGAATCGCAACAAGCCCTTGGGCAAGCGGACGAAGACAAAGACCAAGAAGCCAGGCGGTGGCCTGAACCAAAAGAACACCGACAAGATCACTGTCATCGGCGCCATATCCCGCAAGGGAAACGTCATTTGTCAGGTCATTGAACGCCTAGACACTGAGACGGTCGGCGCGTTCGTTGACAAGGCCGTTTCCAACAAGGTCGAGCTGGTCGCCACCGACGAAGCGCCGATTTACAGTTTCATGGAAGAATCCGGTTGGTCGGAAGGCAGACTAGCGCTCCGGCATGAGTCAGTGAATCACCACAAGGATGAGTACGTGCGTGGCATCGTCCACACCGGCACCATTGACGGCTTCTGGTCGTTGCTGAAACGCGGCATCATGGGCAGCTTCCATCACGTCAGCAAGCAATACCTGCCGCTCTACCTCAACGAGTTCTCGTTCCGGCACAACCACCGCCGCAATACGAGCGTGTTCGACCACGCGCTCTAGGCTGCTAGCACGTGGGCCTCGAAGGCCCTCCCAAACAAAAATCCGCACCTAGCGGTTAGTCCACTCCATTCCCCGACCCCAACCACAACATATGGTGTCCATCTATCGCCCCTTGCACAGTGGTGGCGAAATGCCATATAAGGGTGGAGAGATGGACTTCACGAAAGTAACCGAGGCGTTCGCGGCATTCACTAAGCTCCTTCAGGATGCTGATGAATGCCGGGTTCGGTTCGAAGAGGTACGCATTGAATTGCCTGAACCCCTACGAAGGCTGCTAGGAAGTGTCGATTCCACGAGCGCGAACTCGAATGGCAACGGTAAGTCGATCCGAATTGATCCACATGTACCTGCAACGCGACCTGTTGGCGTACCGGATTCATGGATCTGCGTTCCGCTCTCAAAATCCAATCTTCAAACGTTGGTGCTCGGCGTATTGAGGGCAGCAAATGAGCCGGTCCCCCCAAGGGGGATTATTGCGGAAGGGGAGGCGCGTGGAATCCACGTGAACGATGGTTCACTTGGAAATATCGGAACTCGACTGGAGAAAGCCAAGACGATCGAGCGTCGAGAGGACGAAGGATGGGTTCTAATGGATACCTCGCGCGCCCCGATACTCAGTGGGCCATATGCGTGGGGAGCGTCGGAATGGTTTAATGTACATGAGCTTGCAGCGCGACGCCGCGAGGTAATTCTTCATATTCTCGGGTACTTTCGGGACGGGCTACAGAACATGCAGATTCTTACGCAGCTTGGCGGGTGCCCATGGCTTAAAACCCCATTCAGTAAGGATCTGCTAAAAGTTGATATGCTGGAACTGCAAAAGGAAGGGAAAGTGAAGCGAGGAAGTTCGAGGAAATGGGCCCTCGCGGACTAGGAATAGACGGATGAATATCAACAATGAGCCTAGATAGCCTCGCGCCCCAAGGTGGTAGCACACCGAGGGGCGCAAGGCGGGTACAAACTAACTGGCTTGCCGGGCCACTATCAATACCCCGCCTAAGGAGCAGGGCATTTGTGAATCCCCATATCATGAATGTACCGCCCCTTCCAGTGGCCGGCAAGCGCCGGGTGCACGACAGGAAAGTGAGGGCAGTGTCTGAAGCGGGTTTGCCTTTGTTTTTCTTTCGGCATAATATGCCGAAAGAGAGAGGAGGCGGTGATGGCGGAGGATTCAACGG
>Ga0265314_10003951_pt1 | contig 14056 bp, 11 predicted proteins | sample 4126metaG_FD_203106 | JGI IMG/M metagenome (GOLD analysis project Ga0265314, IMG submission 203106) | Rhizosphere microbial communities from Carex aquatilis grown in University of Washington, Seatle, WA, United States - 4-1-26 metaG | ecosystem: Host-associated > Plants > Roots > Rhizosphere >... | reverse complement strand
AGTACTTCAAATGTTTCGGCTGCGGAAAGGGCGGGGATGTCATTACATTCGTGATGTTGATCGAACGCGTCAGCTTTCCCGAAGCATTCCAAATTCTTGCCGACCGCGCCGGCATTCGCGTCGAACACGATCCGCGCGCGGCCGAGCAGTACACAAAGGAGCGCGATTTTAAAAGCTATCTGTACAGATTGAACGAAGTCGCCGCGAAGTTCTACCGTGAGCAACTTTTCACCGACGCCGGAAAACTCGCGCGCGAGTACATCAAAAAGCGCGGATTGACCGAGGAGATCTGTGAACGCTTCCGAATCGGCTACGCGCCGGCCGGCGGGTCGCCCTTAATGGCGCGGTTGCAGAGTCAAAAAGCCCCGCTTCGCGCCATTGTGGCCGCAGGTCTCGCGACGCAGCGCGATGACGGTTCGGCCCGCGACTTTTTTTATGACCGGTTGATTTTTCCGATCTCGAACATGGACGGTCGCGTCGTCGCCTTTGGCGGCCGCATTTTAGGGCTCGGCGAACCAAAGTATCTGAACACGCGCGACACGCCGCTCTTCAGCAAGACCAGCACCGTCTACGGCATGGATCATGCGAAAGAAGAAGTGAAGGAGAGCAAGCGCGCGGTGATTGTCGAAGGCTACACCGACGTCATGATGTGCCATCAGTTTGGCGTCACCAATGTCGTCGCTTGTCTAGGCACGGCGATCACGTCGGAGCACGTCCGGCAGCTGCGCCGGGTGGCCGATGAGTTGCTAATTCTTACCGATTCGGATGCTGCAGGAGCGAAAGCGAGCGAGCGAAGTCTGGCGGTTTTGTTCCAGGAAGAGATGCCGTCTAAGATCGCGCGCCTGCCCGGAGCGGACAAAGATCCGTGCGATTACCTGCTGGGACACGGCAAAGATCCGTTTGTCGAGGCGCTTTCAAAACCAGTCGAGTTGTTCGAATACAAGTTTGAGATGGTGGTGAAAAAGCACGACGTGGCAACGCCGCTGGGTTTGAAGAATGCGGCTGAGGAATTGATGGCACTCGTTTCGTTAATTCCAGACACGTTGCTCAAAAATCGTTACCGGTATGAGATTTTGCGGCGTCTTAACATTGACGAGCGCGATTTGCGCTACGCGCAAGTTCAGCACCGCACCCCGCAGGCGGCCGAAGCAGAGAATCCCGACGCCCATGTCGGTACATGTCCTCCGCCCGAAAGCGAACTGGCCGGCAATGAACGCGAATTGCTTAATTTTCTTTTTCATGAACCGGCGTGGTTGGAGCAGGCCGTGACCGAAGTGGATCTGGCGGCGATGACCGGAGGTCCCGAGCGCCTGGTCGGTCGCTGCATATTGGAGGGATTGGGCGAAGGCAAACTGCCGCCCGAGGTGAAAACGCTCGAAAATACAGATCCCGGAAGCATTGTCGCGCGGGAAGTCTTACAGCGGTTCCAGCAGGTGGCCGATGATGGTATAGTTAAGCTGGAAGCGGCGAGGGCCCTGTGCGTGGCCCTGGCCGAAAGCCCACCCAAAGGATCGAAGCTGGACCCGCGCTCGAGACTGGATATGCTCGTCCGGCTTATCAGCAAAGCGCGGCTATTCCTGAAGCATCGCGAAGCAGAACTCCGGCAGACCCGGGCGAAGCTACACGGCGACGTCAAAGCAGAAGAAGAAGCGAGCCACGAATTGGCCGTTCTTCGGCGGGAGATTGTGCGGCTGAAGCGCATGCCGGGTGCATGAGCATAAATGTTCGAACATTGAAGAGGACGTGAAACGGGAATTTTGGGCAGTAATTGGCACATAAAATGGTGTGGCATCTCGACTAAGAAAAGTTTCGAGGGCGCTACAAACTTGTAGAACTCAGGCCCCCCTTGGGGTATATGAGTTAGCTTTTCGCCGCGGAACTTTCGCGGGAGAAGCAATTTCGGAGGAGTTAGATCTTGGTTCAGGCACATGCAGTTTTGACGGCGAAACAGGAAGAGGAAGTCGAGAAGATCATTGAGCGTTATCGTGATTCCGGCCTGCTTAGCTATGAAGAGTTGGATCAACAGTTGCCCACGGACATCCAGGCGCCGGAAGTAATTGATTCGATTCTGACGAAAATTGAAGAGCAGGGCATCGAGCTCGGCGAAGAAATCGAAATCAAGAGCCGCGCCGAAAGCCGCGACAACGGCGCCGAAGAAGGCCCGGTGATTGTCGACGACGAAGCCGTTGTGGACGAAGAAGCCGAAGGCCGCGAACTTCACGATCCGGTCCGCATGTACCTCAGCCAGATGGGTTCGATCCCGCTGCTGACGCGCGACCAGGAAATCAAGCTCGCGAAAACCATCGAGTTGATGAACAACGGCTTCCGCCGCAAAGTTCTCACCAGCGATTTCGTGATCGAAAAAGCGATCGAAATTTTCGAGGCGCTCAACCGCGCCGATCTCGCGTTTGACCGCACGGTCCAGACGTCCGGATCATCGGGCGTCGAACGCGACGACATCTTCGAGCGCAAAGAGGGCCATCTCACGACGCTGCGCGCGATTCTGCTGCGCAATGCCGAAGACCTTGCGCAGTTGAAAGACACCAGCCTGCCGGTCGCGAAGGTGAAGCTGACCAAGCTCCTCCTTAAGGAGCGCCGCTTGAACGGAGCGCGCCTGCTCGAAGAGCTCGGGCTGCGCACCAAGAAGCTGCTGCCGCTGATGGAAAAGCTGCGCGAGTTCGACAAGCAGTTGCAGAGCTACCTCGCTGAAATCAAAAACATCGAGAAGAACCCGGACAAGGCCGAGAAGCTCGAACGCCTGCGCCGGCGCGTCGACCGCATCGTCGAACAGGTCAAAGAGCCGCCCGAAGAATTGCATCTTCGCGTGAAGCTGATGGACCGGCGCTATGCCGCGTTCGAAAGCGCGAAGAAGCAGCTCAGCGCGGGAAATCTGCGACTGGTGGTCTCGATCGCCAAGAAATACCGCCACCGCGGCCTGCAGTTCCTCGACTTGATCCAGGAAGGCAACACCGGCCTGATGAAGGCGGTCGAAAAGTACGAATACCAGCGCGGCTACAAGTTCAGCACGTACGCGACGTGGTGGATTCGACAAGCCATCACCCGCGCGATTGCCGACCAGGCGCGTACGATTCGTATTCCCGTGCACATGATCGAAACGATGAGCAAGCTGCGCAAGATTTCCAAGCAGCTCGTGCAGGAACTGCATCGCGAACCGATCGTCGAGGAACTGGCCGAAGAAGCCGGACTCTCGATCAGCGAAACGCGCCGCATCCTGAAGATCAGCAAGCATCCGATCTCGCTCGACCGCCCGATCGGCGACAGCGACGACAGCTACTTCGGCGACTTCATCGAAGACAAGTCGGTCGAATCGCCGGTGAGCGTCGCGAGTTACGAAATGCTGAAGGACAAGATCGAGCAGGTGCTCGACACGCTGACCTTCCGCGAACGCGAAATCATCAAGCTGCGCTACGGCCTGGGCGACGGCTACACGTACACGCTCGAAGAAGTCGGCCGCAAATTCAAAGTCACGCGCGAACGCGTCCGACAGATCGAAGCCAAGGCGTTGCGGAAACTGCAGCACCCCGTCCGCAGCCGCAAGCTCGAAGGCTTCCTCGAAGAAACGCCGCACGGAACGTAAACCATTTTGAATTGCAGATTTCGGATTAATTGAACGCGGCCCGTCTCCGGACGGGCCGCGGATTTTTACGATGTCGGTGAAGTAAAGGCGCGCCGTAGTTGTGTGCCACGGGCAGCCTGCCGTTGGCTGCCCGTGCGAGACCGGACGGATTCATGAAGTGCCTTCGGCTTACATAGGGTTGGATTCGATGTTCACAGTCCTCTTCGACAACGACGGCGTTCTCGTCGACACCGAACGCCTCTACTTCCAGGCCACGCAGGAAGCACTCGCCTCGGCCGGCGTCGCGATTTCGCTCGACGATTACATCGAGCACTCGATGCGAAAAGGCCTCAACACGATGGACCTCGCCGCGCCCGCCGGGATTGTCGGCGCCGCAGTCGAACCGCTCCGCGAAAAGCGAAACCAGCGCTACACCGAACTCATCGAAAATACGCGCTGCCTGCTCGACGGCGTCGAAAACGCGCTCTCGCAGCTTCACGGCAAAGTCAATATGGGCATCGTCACCGGTTCGCGGCGCGATCATTTTGAGATCATTCACTCGGCGACCGGGCTGCTGCGCTTCTTCGAGTTTCACGTCACGCGCGAAGATTACAAAAACGCCAAGCCGCATCCCGACGCATACCTGACCGCGCTGACCCGCCGCAAACTCGATCCGAAGAATTGTATTGTGATCGAAGATTCCCCGCGCGGCTGCGCCGCAGCTCACGCCGCAGGATTGCGCTGCCTGGTCATTCCCACGCCGATGACTAGCCGATGCGACTTTCCCGGCGCGCATAAAACACTGAAACACATAGGCGACATTGTGCCGGAAGTATTAGCATTCGCGCGTTGATATAAAACCTGTTTTGCGGAGTGAAAATCAGCGGGGTGGATCATCATCGCGGTGTCTATCTGCTGCCGACTGTTCCTGTGCTTCGAGATAGTTGCCCACCACGATCATTGCAAGAAGTGTCACCGCCATCGCGCCTGGCAATGTGATCCATGCGGCGATCGTGATGCCCAGAATTTGAATTAGCAGGCGTCCCAGTCGCCCGCCATTGCGGCCCGCCCAGCGGCCCAGCAATCCCAATGATGTCCAAGTGCCTATTAGCGTGAGCCCCACTGTGTAAAGGCCAATGAACAGGCCCCAAAAGACAATTCTTTCCGGTTGCTCTTTAAGAACGTTGCCGAAATAATTGAGCGAAATAGAGAGGGAAATTGCGGCGCCAACCATCATGCCGAAAAGCTGCAGCAGCGATAATTGGAGTCCATCGAACAAACTCGCGAGTATGGATTTCATATCTTGCGCCGCTCATCACAGCCCAACGCGCCGGTGAAATACCCACCACTCCAGCACCAGCAGAAATGCGGCCGCCATTGCCAGGTCGCGCCAGATTTCGCGCTTGGCTTCGACGGCCGAGCGGTTGGATTCGATCGACACGTCGCCGATTTTCAGCGTTCCGCGCCGCGCGTTGTCGCTTTCTTCGCGGCTCGCCAGATTCACCGCGTAAATCCGCTCTTCGGTTCCGATATCTTTCAGCGTGTACAACCCCGCCGTTTCGGTGCCCTTGATAAACGTGCTGCGCTCGGCCGACAGTTCGATTTTCGCCGGCGGACGATCGCTCTCTTTCGGCGAGTACAACGTCGCGGTGAGCGGCGCCGCGCCAGCGCTGCCGCCAATTCCCGGTGGAACCATCAGCGGATCGCCTGTATGCAGCGCCGTCGGTTGCCGGCGCGGAGATGCTTCCGCGATCCACGGCACGACGTTGCGGAAAAAGAGCGGCAGCGACGGCCGGTACGCCCAATCCGACGAAAACACATCGAACGAAAGTCCGACCACGCGCAAACGGTCATTTTCGGTCGCGATCGCCAGAGGACCGCCGGCGCCTTCGACCAGAACTTTCGTCGTCTTTGGCACTTTCCACGCCTGCGCTTTCGCCACGGTCACATTTCCGAAATTGACGTAACGCATCACCGGGTGCGAGACGTCCCAGTCGATCACTGTCGGCCATTCGAGCGGCTTCTCCGCTTTGATGAATCCTGGCATCGGCGGAATCGCACCCAGGAACAGCGCGCCGCCCTCGTTCCAGGAAATCGGCGCGGTGTCCTCGAAGATGCACGCGTCAAAAGCCTCGACGGCCTGCTGCGCTTTCTGATCCCACAGTTTCGCAAAATCGTCCGGCATCATCGTGGTGATCGTTACGCCCTTCATCGCGCCGAGCGCTTTTTCGAGAAAATAATTTCCTTTCGTCACAAGCAGCAGCTTTGTGCCCTCAGCGGCGCCGACGACGCAGGACGCGATGTCGTCGGCCGGAAAGCGATCCTTCGGTCCGGTGATTTTTGCGGTCACCACGCCGCTGGTGCCGAGCGGCAATTTGAAAACTTCCACGGATCTCGACGACTCTGAAGTATTGCCTTCCGCCGGGCCGCTAGTCAGGGATTCCAGTCGCGGCGCGCGGCCTTTCAAACTGATCACTTTTGGCGCGAACTGCTGTGTGTTCGTCGAAAGGCTCAGCACCACGTCCTTCGGCTTGGGTGAAAAATTTTCGACCATGACAAAAATCTGCGTTTCAAGTGCGTCGATTCGTTTCCCATCGTCGCCCGTCGCTTTCACGGGTCGAGTGCGCGCGTCGATTTGCGTGATGCCGGCGTTGTCCGAATCGTCCGCGCCATACGAGACAAAGCGAAAATTGCTCAGACGCATTTTCAGGCGATCCTGCGCCGTGCCTGTCGACGCTGCAGCCCCTTTGTCCTCAATATTGCCTTTCACGACTTCATCCTGCTCGTTCTGCATCTTTAAGTTGCCGAAGCAGCCGTCGGAGAGCACCAGCACGTTCACAAATTGCTGCCCTTCACACAGCGCAACCGCTGTTTCGAACGCTTCTGTTGCGCGCGTCGGCAAATCGCGCGTCTTTAATCCGGCCAGCACGGCTTTCAACATGCCGCGGTCATTGGTGAACTTGCTGAGCTGCCGCACGTCGCGATCGAAAGCCACGATCAGCGTTTCGTCCGCCGCGCGCATGTCGTCGATCTTGCGCTCAGCATCATTGACCGCTGCTTCCAGCCTGGTCAGAGTTCCATCTCTGCCGGCGTCGCGCGTCGACATGCTTGCGGACGTGTCGATCAGCAAAATAGTCTTGCTCCCCGCCGATCCGGAAAAATTCAGATACGGCCGCGCGAGCGAAAATCCGAGCAGCGCGATCAGCAGCATTTGCAGCAGCAGCAGCAGCGAATATTTCAGGCGCTGAAATGGCGAATTGACCTGCATGTCGTCGATGACTTTTTTCCACAACAATGTCGACGGAACCACGCGCTGTTCGCGTTTCAATTTCAAAAAATAAAGCGCGATGATCGGCACCAGCGCGGTGAGACCAAGCAAGCCCAGGGGTTCGAGGAAGTTCATGGTTATCGCACCAGCCCCGCTGCGCGTAAATAATTGAGCACCAACGCCTCAAAGGGTAAGTCTGTCGAGGCAAACAAATAGGAAACTCCACGCGCGGCGCAAAACTGCTGCATGGATGCGCAAAAACCTTTGACTGTCTTCTGATAATTCTCAACCAGCCGCCGCGACGCCGTCACATCCAGGCGCTCGCCGGTCTCGCTGTCCACGAGCAGAAAATCGCCGGTCAGCACCGGCTCAACCTCTTCTTTGGCCAGCACGTGAACCGCGAACACGTCCATGCGATTGCCGATGAGCGTCTTCAGCGGCGCTTCGTAACCTTCGGGATCGAGAAAATCGGAGACAATCAGCATTACACCGGGCCGCCGATTGCGAATGACGAAGCGGCGCGTCGCTTCGAGCAGATCGGTTTTTCCATCGGGCTGAATTTTGGACAGAAAATCGAAGAGGCGAAAAACCTGTTTTTTTCCGCGGATATTGGCCAGATTGTGTTCCTTGCCGCCGACGTTCACCGTCAGCGTGACGCGGTCGAGATTGTTGATGCCGACGTAGGCGACGGCCGCCGCCACTTTGCGCGCGTAATCAAATTTGTTCACCGAACCGAAATCCATCGAGCGCGACGCGTCGATCAGCAGGTAAACACTGAGGTCTTCTTCCGCGAGAAACAGTTTTAGGAAAAGTTTTTCGAGGCGCCCGTAGAGATTCCAATCGATGCGCCGCAAATCGTCGCCCTGCGAATACTGCCGGTGATCAGCGAATTCGAGCGATTCGCCGCGCTTCTTGCTGCGCCGCTCGCCGCGCAGTTTTCCCGCGAGGATTTTCTTGCTCACCACGCCCAGCGACCCGAGCTTCGCCATGAACTCGGGCGAAAGAAGCTGCGGGATGGAGGATGTCGCCGCTTCAACCGGTTGTGCTACTGATTCGTCGGGCACCGCGACCTCCATAGCCAATCCGCAATCCGAAATCTGCAATCCGAAATTGGACTACGCCACTTCTTCAAGCTGCTTGGGTACGCCCTTCAAAATTTCCTTCACAACCATGTCGGTGTCGACGCGCTCGGCTTCGGCCTCGAAATTCAAAATGATGCGGTGGCGCAGGGCGGGGAGGGCCACGGCCTGCACGTCCTCAAAGCTCGCGTGATAGCGGCCGTCGAGCAGCCCGCGAATCTTTGCCGCGAGCACCATGGCCTGCGCGCCGCGCGGCGATGAGCCGAAGCGTACGTATTTATTCGTGGCTTCGGTTGCGAATTCACCATTTGGAACCGTGGCGAGTGTGAGACGCACGGCATAATCGAGTACCGGCGGCGCAACCAACGCCTGGCGCACAAACGTCCGGTATTTAAGCAGCGATGCGCCGTCGATCACTTTGGTCGCCTCGTACTTGGCGGTCTCTGTCGTGCGGCGCAGAACTTCGGCCAGATCCTGGCGGCCGGAGTAGCCGACATTCAATTTGAACAGAAAGCGGTCGAGCTGGGCTTCGGGCAGCGGGTACGTGCCTTCTTGTTCGATCGGATTTTGCGTCGCGAGCACGAAGAACGGCTGTTCGAGTTTATAAATCGTGCGGCCGACCGTGACCGAATGCTCCTGCATCGCTTCGAGCAGCGCTGATTGCGTCTTCGGCGTCGCGCGATTCACTTCGTCGGCGAGAACAATCTGCGCGAAGATGGGGCCGGGCTGGAAGCGCATCTCGCGTTTTCCGTCGTCGGATTCAGTGACGATGTTTGTGCCGATGATATCGGCGGGCATCAAGTCCGGTGTGAACTGGATGCGGGAAAAGCGCAGCTCTAGGCACTGCGAAAGCGTTCGCACCAGCAATGTTTTTCCCAAACCCGGCGCGCCTTCGAGCAGACAATTTCCGCCGGCAAAGACGCAGGTCAGCACGCCGTCGACGATGTCGCGATGCCCGACCATGACCTTGCCGATCTCATCCTGAAGTTTCTTGAATACATCGCGAAATTCGTTGGCCTGCTGTGCAATAGGTTCGGTCGACATCGAAGCCTCCTGAGTGGTGCGATCCGTTCAGAATAGTAACGACTCAACTTACAGCAACACGAAAACCCGCAGACCCGGACACATCTCTCTCATTCACACAAACGAACACGCGCCGCGTAACGTTCGGTTTTTCTCGAATTAAAGTTCATCGGCTGAATCAATCGGAAGCTCAAATGGGCGCAATATAAGGAGGGAGCTGAAAACTTTTTTTAAAAATTCTGAACAAAACATTATCGGAAATACTTGCCGTAGTGTGCTTTCGTCAAAAACGACCACAATCCCTAGTGGTTGATCTAAATTCTTATATTTCCTCAAGTTGCCTCTTGACCATTAATATAGTGAAGGGTATCTTTCCCGTACTCAAAGTAGTGAAGAATAGTGAAGCTTAGTGAAGGCGGCAGTCAATGAGCGACCTCGGAACGGTTTCTAGCGCAGATGCGGGCTCCAAGCAGCCCAGCGATCGCGCCACGTTCTACGGTGTCGCCTACCACAAGGTTTCCGGCCGCAACCAAGTCGCGATTCCGAAGCACATGAAACGGGCGATGGACGAAGCTCAAGAATCACAGCTCCTTCTAATGCGCTGGGCGAACGAAGAGTTCCTGCGCCTTTACACCAAGAAGCAGTTCGACAAAAAATTGGACGAGATTAAGCAGAAACCGGATTTGTCTGACGAAAAGAAAGCCATCGCCGTTGCGCAGATCGCCCGCGCTGCCGAACCGGTTGAACCCGATTCGCAGGGACGGTTCGTGTTGCCGGCGAAGTGGGCCGACGCGCTGAACGTTCGCGAAGAAGTCGCCTTCTGCGGTTCGTTTACATACATCGAAATCTGGCCGGCCGAACGCCATCGGGAAGTGGCCAAGGCTGAGCAGGAAAAACTGGCGCCGGTGAGCCAGGAAGTCACAAGCATTCTGAATATGTAGTTCGTCTGTGGAGCGAGGCGGGGAACGCCAGAACAGGGACGGTGAAGCATGAAACGGAAATCTTCTTCTTTCGATCGGATCAAGTCGCACCTGATCACTCGCGGAGCTTCCGCGCCCGTGAGCGGTTCGATGCGCGATGATCTGGACGTTCTCGTCCGCAACTGCGACGAAGTGCGCAGCCTCGGACGCGAATACGGCGAGATTGAACTCTCCCCGTACATGAGCAGCCTGCTGCGCGTCTCGAAGGCCGTCACGGCCAACGTGGCGAGCGTCGGGATGTCTGCGGCCGCCAGCGTCTAAGCGATTGCAATTGATCGAATGCGACGTTTCGAGTTGCCCTCGCCATGGCGGGGGTTGAGACTTGAAATATGGATACAGCTTCTGAAGCAGCGCAGCCTCACCGCAGCGTCTTATTAAACGAATCTCTCGAACACCTGAACCTGAAGCCCGGCAACACCGCCGTCGACTGCACTCTCGGCGCGGGCGGCCATAGCGCGGCCATTCTCGAACGCATCAAGCCGGGTGGACGCTTGATCGCGCTCGATGTCGATCCGCAAGCGCTGCAGATCGCGCGCGAACGCCTGGATCCGCTCGCAGCCGCCGCAACCGTTCAGCTCGAACTCGTACAGAACAACTTCAGCCGGCTCGGCGACGTTTTGCGTGACCGCGGCGGGCTTCAGCCGCACGGTATTCTCGCCGACCTGGGCGTCAGCTCGATGCAGTTCGACACGCCGGAGCGCGGATTCAGCTTCCGTTTCGACCATCCGCTCGACATGCGCATGGATCCCACGCTGACCGAAACTGCGGCCGACATTCTCAATCATCGCAGCGAAGAGGAACTCGCCGATATTTTCTTCTTCCTCGGCGAAGAGCGTAAAGCGCGTCCGCTTGCCCGTGCGGTGGTGGCCTCGCGAAAAACCCAGCCCATGCGCACGACCGGCCAGCTCGAAGAATTTGTGCGCCGCGTGCTTCGCGTGCGCGGCTGGCGTCATACGCATCCGGCAACGAAAGTTTTTCAGGCGCTTCGATTGGCTGTGAATCGCGAAATGGACACCCTGGCAACCTTTCTCGAGCAGGCGCCCGAACTATTATCGGACGGCGGAGTGCTCGCGGTCATCACTTTTCATTCACTGGAAGACCGACAAGTGAAACAACGGTTTAAAGCTTTGGCCTCAACAGGACGATTCCATCAAACAGTCAAATTCGTCAGCCCGGGGGAAGACGAGCTCAAAATCAATCCGCGCAGCCGCAGTGCGAAGCTGCGTGTCATCAAGAAGAGTCCTGAGTGCTGAGTTCTGAGTGCTGAGTGTGCAGCGCCGGAGCTGTCGCTCAGGGCTCAGCACTCAGGATTCCGAACATATGTTGAGCGGCCGGCATTTTCTTCTTCTCGGAATCATCGCCTGCGCGGGATTGATGTCCGTGCGCGACGGCCAGAAACAGGTCGATCTCTGCTATCAGATCGGCGCGCTCGAAAAAGATCTCCGCGAAATCCGCTCCGATATCGAGCTTTGCAAAATCAAGCACCGCGCACTGCAATCGCCGCGCGCCGTGACCGCCAAGGCCAGCGAACTGCAACTGAAGGTTGCGCCTGTCGCGCCGCCCGGACCGGCGACCGAACCCACGCCGCCGCCGATTCCGACTGAAACGCCGCGCTCGCTCGGATCGCCGCAAGCCGCACGGCAACGCATCGCGCCCGCGTCGGCGCCGGTTCCGCGACCACACTGATTATTGGATTGAAAATGGACGCATCAGAAAACAACGCGACCCCGCCGGCATCTCTGCCTCCTGACTCGACCTCGTGCAGCTCCGCGCAGTCGTCACCGCGCCAGACCGCGCCCAATCCGCACCGCACCTGCCAGGGTTGGCAGAAAATCGAAGGCGCCGGTCCCGCTGCCCGCCTGCGCATCGCTGTGATTTTTGGCGTAGTCCTCCTTCTTTATGCTGCGCTTTCGGCACGCCTCGTCCAGATTCAGGTGGGACAAGGGGAGAAGTGGAAGAAACAGTCGGACGACCAGAAAGTTTTCTGTGAAACGGTGCAGCCGCAGCGAGGGCCCATCACGGATCAGACGGGTTTGCCGGTCGCATTCTGCCTTCCGCGCGACACCGTGATTGCAGATTTGAAAGTCTTGCACGAAATGAAAGCGGATTCCGATGCCATCGCCGACAAGCTCGCGCCACTGCTGAAACTTCCGAGCGGCGCCATTCGCGAAAAATTGCGTCGCAATGACTCTTATTACGCCGAGAACATCCCGCCGCCGAACCGTATCGTCTACCTTGCGCGCGACATCGAAGAGGAAGTCGCCGATAAAGTTCGCGCGTTGAAAATTCACGGAATTGGTTTTGAGGATTCGTTTCGACGCACCTACCCGCAGGGCCCGCTCGCCTGCCACGTCATCGGCTGGTCTGGAATCGACGGCGGAAAAGAAGGCCTCGAACTCGGTCTCAATTCCATCCTGAGCGGCACGCCTGGCTATTTGCGATATTACCGTGACGCCGCCAAGCGACTGATCGCGCTGAACGACGGCGCGATCGGCCCGTCCGATTCCAAGGCGCCGAACGAAGGGCTTTCGATCACATTAACGCTCGACGCGCGTGTGCAGCAGACTGCCGAGGAAGAACTCGCGCACATCCAGGAGCAATTTCAGCCCAAGGCGGCGACGTGTGTCTGCATCGACGTCAGCACCGGTGCGATCCTGGCGCTGGCCTGCACGCCGGCATTCGATCCGAACAAACCGTCGTCAGTCAGCGACGACGCGCGCCGCAACCGGGTCATCTGCGACTTTTACGAGCCTGGATCGACGTTCAAAACGTTTGCGGCTTCGATGTCGCTCGAGCGAAAATTGTGGCGTCGCAACGAAATGATTAATTGCGAAAATGGGGCGTGGAATCTCGGCTATCGCACGCTCCACGATTCGCACGCTTACGGCATTCTTACCTTCGACGATGTCATCGCCAAATCGAGCAACATCGGTGCGGCCAAAATCGCTCAGCGTCTCGGCATCGGCGGTCTTTACGACACCGTTCACGCCTTCGGATTCGGCGAACCGACCGGCATCAATCTTCCCGGCGAAGTGCGCGGCCGCGTTCGGTCGCGAAAAGTCTGGACAAACGACAGTCTTCTCTCCGTCGCGATGGGCCACGAAGTCGGCGTCACGCCGATCCAACTCGCCGCCGCTTACGCTTCGGTGGTCAACGGCGGCGTGCTCTACCGGCCGAAAATCGTCCAGCGCATCACCAATGAAAAGGGCGAGGAACTCTACGCGCTCCATCCGCAGGCCGTGCGCCGCGTGATCAGCGAACAGACCAGCGCACAAATGCGCGAAGTTTTGACCCGCGTGGTTATGCCCGGCGGAACCGGCTTCAAGGCGTTCTGCGCCGAATGGCCGATCGGCGGCAAGACCGGCACGACGAAAAAAATCGACCCGGTGACACACACTTACAGCAATACGCTCTACATCGGCTCGTTCTGCGGATTCGCTCCGGCGAACAACCCGCGCCTGGTTTGCCTGGTGACGGTCGACGAACCGCACAAGGGCAGCGGCTACTACGGCGGCACGGTGGCCTGCCCGGCGGTGCGCGAAGTTTTACGTAAAGGCCTGACAGTGCTCAATGTTCCGGTCCGTTCTGCCGATGAACAGAAGAGGGTCATCGAAGAGGTTAAACGGGTGGCCTCCAGAGAATAGAGGGTCCGCCGCATGAAACTCGATACGCTTGCCGCCGCCGCTTCGGCCACAATTGTCCAGTCCCCGTCCGTTTCGATCGACATTTCCGGCATCACGTGCGACTCGCGCGCGGTTAAGTCGGGTGATTTGTTCGCCGCGCTGCCCGGCGCAAAGACCGACGGTACTGCGTTCGTCCGGCAGGCCGCGGAGCGCGGCGCGGCCGCGATCTTGACCGAAAAATCCGATCCGCTCACGAAACTTCCGCAGCTAATTTGTGCCGACGCGCGCCTGGGCCTCGCCAAAGTCGCGCGCGAATTTTACGGCCGCGCGGACACGCGCCTGAAACTCGGCGCGGTAACGGGCACGAACGGAAAGTCGACCACGGCGTATCTCGTTCGCCATCTCATTCGCAGCGCAGGAAAACGCTGCGGAATGCTCGGCACCATCGAGTACGACCTCGGCTCCGAAACGATCGAGGCGCCGCTTACTACGCCTGAATCGCTCGA
>Ga0265314_10003950_pt1 | contig 14060 bp, 13 predicted proteins | sample 4126metaG_FD_203106 | JGI IMG/M metagenome (GOLD analysis project Ga0265314, IMG submission 203106) | Rhizosphere microbial communities from Carex aquatilis grown in University of Washington, Seatle, WA, United States - 4-1-26 metaG | ecosystem: Host-associated > Plants > Roots > Rhizosphere >... | reverse complement strand
ACGGTGATGGTGAAGCTGTCATAGATCGAGGCGTATTTGATGTCGGACGGTTTCACGCCGGCCTCGGCGAAGGCCTTGGGCCCGCTCCAGGCTGCGCCGGAGAAGGTAAGATCGACCTTGCCGCCATAGGTGCCCTTGGGCGCCTCGCCTGCGCCGATGACTTTCACGCGCGGCCGGTTGAGGCGCTTCGCGACCTCGGGGCTCGTCACGATCAACGCGCCGCCGCCATCCGTGACGACGCAGCAGTCGAGGCGATGCAGGGGCGTGGCGATCATCGGCGAGTTCACGACGTCTTCCACCGTCACGACATCCTTCAGGAGGGCATGCGGATTCCACTGCGCGTGATGCGACGCGGCGACCTTGATCCAGGCGAGCTGCTCGCTGGTCGTGCCGAATTCGTGCATGTGACGCGTGGCGCACATCGCGTACTGGTTGTGAGTCGTGCCGCCATAGGGCATCTCGAATGCCGCTTCCGGCGCCGCGGCGAAGCCGCCGCCGCGCGGGCCGCCGCCGCCCTTCTCGGTGCGCGGCTTTCCCGCCAGCGTGATCAGGGCCACCGAGCACTTGCCGGCCGCGATCGCCTCCGCCGCGTGGCCGACATGCAGGATGTAGGAAGAGCCGCCGGTCTCCGTCGAATCCATGTGGCGCAGCCCCCGCAGGCCCAGATAGTCCGCCATCGACATGGCGCCGAAGCCGGGCGCGTCCCCGGCGCAGAAATAGCCGTCGATGTCGTCCTTGGTCAGGCCCGCGTCTTCCAGCGCGCCGCGCATGCATTCGGAATGAAGCTGCGGCGTCGATTTGTCGGGCGCCTCGCGCGTCGGATGCTCGAACGCGCCCATGACATAGGCTTTGCCCTTGATGCTCATCGATGGCTTTCCGGAAAAATGGCGATACCCAAGGCTCTACAAGCGCCGCTGGCCTGAATCAATCGGTCCGGCCTTGGGCCCCGATTGTCGCAGGCCGGCGGGCTGATCCGGCCAGGGCTCTCCTGCGTAAAGGGCGCTATGATGGCGCATGCTTCGACTCTCGCCGGTCCCTGGTCCGTCCGTGTCGCCCGGCGGCCGGCGGCGCCCCGGGTTCGGCGGCCGGCGATGACCGAGGCCGTCGATCCGGCCCGCCTGAACGCCCTCGTCGCGGCCGTGGCGCGGGCGCGGGACCGGGCCGCGTTCCAGGCGCTGTTCGATCATTTCGCGCCGCGCGTGAAAGGCTATCTGATGCGGCTGGGCGCCGGCAGCGCCGTGGCGGAAGACCTCGCGCAGGAAGCGATGCTCGCGGTGTGGCGCAAGGCGGGATTGTTCGATCCGGCGAAGGCCTCCGCCTCGACCTGGATCTTCACCATCGCACGCAATCTGCGCATCGACGCGATCCGCAAGGAGCGGAGGCCCGAACCTGATCCTGCCGATCCCTTACAGCGGCCCGAGACCGAACGCGCCGCCGACGAGACGGTGGACTGGGCCAAGGCGGAGGAGCGATTGCGCGCGGCGCTGGCCGATCTGCCGCGCGAACAATCGCAGGTGATCGAACTGTCCTTCCTCGCGGAAAAGCCGCACAGTCTCATCGCAGCCGAATTGGGATTGCCGCTGGGTACGGTGAAATCCCGCATACGCCTTGCGATGGCGCGGCTGCGTGTGGCGCTGGGAGACGGAATATGAGCATCACCCATCATCCCGGCGAAGAGCTTCTGATCGCCTACGCCTCTGGCGCGGCGAGCGATGCGGTGTCGCTTCTGGTCGCCTCGCATCTTTCGCTGTGCCCGGATTGTCGCGCGGCGGTGTCGCGCGCCGAGGCGGCGGGCGGCACGCTGCTGGCCGGCATCGCGCCTGTGGCGCTGGAACGGGACGCCTATCAGTCCGTGCTCGCACGGCTCGACAAGCCGTCCGCCGAGATCCTGCGCAGCGCCAAGATCACGAGCGAGGTTCCCGCGCCGCTGCAAGCCTATGTCGGTGGCGATTTCGGCGCGCTCGACTGGCGGCACATCACGGCCGGACTTGCCTATTTTCCGCTGCCGACGAAGGGCAGGACACGGGCCCGGCTGATCCGCGCTTATCCCGGCGCCGGCGTCGCGAGCCACAGCCACCGCGGCGAGGAGTGGACGCTGGTGCTGACCGGCAGCTTCACGGATGCCACGGGGAATTATCGCGCCGGCGACGTGCAGTCGGCCACGCCGCAGGTCCGTCACAAACCTGTCGCCGATCCCGGCCCCGCCTGCATCAACCTCGTGGTGACCGACGCGCCCCTGATATTCGAAGGGTTATTGCCCAAGATCGTGGGGCGGTTTTTCGGTTTCTGAGCGCGCCCGATCGTCCTACGCTGAGGCCAGCCGCAAGGGAGCCTCGCATGGAAACGACGCGTCTGGGAAAATCCGGTCTCAAGGTTTCGCGCATCTGCTTGGGGACCATGACCTATGGCTCGCCCAATTGGCGCGACTGGGTGCTGGGCGAGGAAGAGGCGCGGCCTTTCATCAAGCGCGCGCTGGAAGCCGGCATCAATTTCTTCGACACCGCCGATGTCTATTCGATCGGCCGCAGCGAAGAGGTCGTCGGCAAGGCGCTGAAGGACTTCGCCAAGCGCGACAATGTCGTGCTTGCGACCAAAGTCTGCGGCGCGATGAGCGACGACATCAACGACCGCGGATTGTCGCGCAAGCACATCATGACCGGCATCGACAATTCGCTGCGCCGGCTCGGCACGGACTATGTCGATCTCTACCAGATCCACCGCTTCGACCCGAGCACGCCGATCGAGGAGACGGTCGAGGCGCTGCATGACGTCGTGCGGGCCGGCAAGGCGCGCTATATCGGCGCCTCTTCGATGTTCGCCTGGCAGTTCTCGAAATACTTGCACACGCAGGAAAAGACCGGTGCGACGAAATTCGTGTCGATGCAGAACTTCTACAACCTCGTCTACCGCGAGGAGGAGCGCGAGATGCTGCCGCTCTGCCGCGACGCCGGCATCGGCGTGATCCCGTGGAGCCCGCTGGCGCGCGGCTTCCTGGCCGGTAACCGGTCGCGCGACGGCGAGGCGCAGACCACGCGCGCCAAGTCGGACGCGAACATCCTCACCCCCAATGCGTTCCTGGAGAGCGACTACGCGATCCGCGACCGGGTCGATGCGCTGGCAAAGGAGAAGGGCGCGTCGGCGGCACAGATCGCACTCGCCTGGCTGCTGCACCAGCCGGTGGTGAGCGCACCGATCGTCGGCGCCTCCAAGATGAAGCATCTCGACGATGCCATCGCGGCCGTGGAGATCAAGCTGACGCCGGACGAGGTGAAAGCGCTGGCCAAGGGCTATCAGACGCGGCGGATCATCGGGCACCAGTGATGGCATACCTCTCCCGCGAAGCGGAAGAGGCGATCCTAGAGCGGGCTCCAACCCGCATCGGGCGCCGCATTCGGATCGGTCGCGACCGTCCAGCCGCCGCCGAGCGAGCGGTACAGCGAGACATTCGCCTGCAGCCGCGCCAGCTTGACCTGCACGAGCTGGTCCTGCGCGTTGAACAGCGTCTGCTGCGTCTGCAGCACGGTTAAAAGATCGGCCACGCCCTCGCGATATTGCAGTTCGGAGATGCGATATGCTTCCTGCGCGTTGGTCACTTCCTCGGTAAGGAAGTGTTCCTGGTCGGTCAGCGCCTTCACCTGACCGATCGAGCTTTCGACGTCGCTCAGCGCGCTGAACACCGCCTTGCGGTAGTCGACCAGAAGTTCGGTCTCCTGTGCCTTGGCCAGATCGCTTTTCGAGCTAAGCCGTCCGCCGTCGAACACGGCCTGCAGTAAAGAGGCGCCGATGTTCCAGGCGATCGTGGAGGGATTGAAGTACTGCGTGATGTTTCCCGACAGGCCGATCTGCGGCAGGAAGGCGGCGCGCGCCGCGTCGACATCGGCATGGGCGGCATAGAGCTGCGCCTCGGCCTGGGCGACGTCCGGGCGGCGTTCGAGCAGGGCGGCGGGCAGGCCCGGCCTCACCGCTGGCGCCATGAGGCCGTCGAGGTTCACCGATTTGACGTCGAAACCCTCCGGCGCGCGGCCGAGCAGGATGGCGAGCGCATAGCGCGCCTCGCGCTCCTGTTCCTCGAGCTGCGGGATCGCGGCTTCTTCGCCGGCGACCTGGGCGCGCTGCTGCGCCAGTTCGAGGTTGGACGACACGCCGTTCGTCACCTTCGCCTCGGTGATGGTCAGGATGCGCTTGGCGGCGTCGATGTTCTGCTTGGCGATGGTGACGCGTTCGCGCAGCGCCAGCACGTCCATATAGGTGTTGGCGACATCGGAGGTGATGGTCAGCGCCACGGTCTGCTGCGCATAGCGTGCCGCGAGCTCGGATTGCTCGGCAGCGTGAAGCTGGTCGCGGTTCAGGCCCCACAGGTCGATTTCGTAGCTTGCCTGGGCGCCGATGCCGAAGGTGTTGTTGGTGTTGCCGCCCGGCACGCCCTTCTGGTTGGTGCCGCTGCGCGTTGCCTGGCCGGACGCATTCAGGGTGGGGAACAGGGCGGAGCCGGCGATGCCGGTATTGGCCTGCGCCTGGACGACGCGGGCGGCAGCGGCCAGGAGGTCGAGGTTCTCGGCCTGCGCGGTGGTTTCCAGCGCGGGCAGTTCGGGCGCGTTGAAGCCGGTCCACCAATTGGTGGACGGCCAGACCGGGGCGTTCGCCATGTCCGGCGTCGCCGGTGCGGTGAAGCCGGCAGGCAGGTCGCCCGGCTTCAGGGGGACCGGCGGGGGTGTGGTGCAACCGGTTGCAACCAAGGCCAAAACGGCCAGCGACGACGAACGCAGCAGGAATTTCATGGAGTCTCTCTAGGTCGGGCCCCGGAACACCTTACATAGCGGCCAAAACACGGGACGCAAGGACCACTACACCCGTGACGAGGCCCGCGACAATCACGATCTCTGACCGGAAAACATGGGCGGCCGGACCGAATGCTTCGACTTGGGGGCGTCTCAGCCGGTCCAGCCGCCCTTCGACCGTATCCGGACTGGAGCGCCTAGAGGATACGGCCAAAGTCACATGCGGTGACGGGGCTATTGTGCGGGTGCGGCAGATCAGGGGAAAGCCAGGAATTGTATCGCTATGTCGCCCTGCCGGCGCGCGACGGGCGCTCGCGAAATAATTATGTGTAATCCCGCTGCCGTCAGGCACCGTTCGGCTTTTCGACGATCTTGAAGCGCTTCAATTCGTCGCTCGCCATGGTGAAGTCCGGCGCGATCGCCAGCGCCTGGTGATAGTCGTCATAGGCGGCCTGGAGATTGCCCAATCCTTCATCGGCCATCGCGCGATCGAAATAGGCGACCTGCGGCTCCTTGGTGCCGAGCGCGAGTCCCTTGTTGATGTTGGCGATCGCTTCGGCGAATCGCTTATGCGCGATCTGCGTCGCGCCGAGATCGATATAACCCTCGCCAGCCTTGTCGTTGATCGCCAGGCCCCTCTGGAAATCGTCGGCCGCGGCGTCGTATTTGGCCATCGCCATCATCAGCACGCCGCGATTGATGTAGGTGGCGGCGCGGTCGGCATCGCTCAGCGAGCCGGCAAGGGCGGTGTTGCAGTACATGACGAAATCGTCCGGATGCGTGCCGCTGTCGGCGCCCTGGTAGCAGAGTTCGGCCGGTCCGCCGCCGATCACGGAAATGGCGGCCTCGGCAGAGGGCGCGACAATCCATGCAACGAAACCGGCGGCAAGAGCGATACGGATGTTCATGGCTGCCTCCTCGCGGTAAGCCCTCTCATCTTGCCACCGATGCGTGCCGTCCGTCCACGGCGGGAACGGTGTAAATCCGCGGGCGTTTGGAGTTTCTAACCGAGGGGGAATCGATGTCCTGGCCGATGATCTATCCGATCCTGCTGCTCTGCGGCTCCAATGTGTTCATGACCTTCGCCTGGTACGGGCAGCTCCGCTTCCCGACGACGCCGGTGTGGATTCTGATACTCGCGGGGTGGGGAATCGCGTTCTTCGAATATTGTCTTGCGGTCCCGGCCAATCATTTCGGCCAGCGCGTCTATTCGCCGGTCCAGCTCAAGACCATCCAGGAGATCGTGACGCTGCTCGTCTTCGCGATTTTCTCCGTCACCTATCTGGGCGAGGCGATCCGCTGGAACCACGCCGCAGCCTTCGCCTGTCTGGTGCTGGCGGCCTATTTCTCGTTCCTCAAGTGATCCTTTTTGCCGAAGCTTATCGGCGGCCTCTAACTGCCCCACGGATTGTCGGTGAAGTCGCCGACGGGGTGGAGCGGAATTTTGATCACCGGACGCGTGCCGATATAGACATAGAGCGTCATCGCCTTGCTCTTGGCATCCCAGTCGATCTGCGGCGCGATGCCGCCCGGCTTGCGGAAGGTCGTGCCGTCGAAGTCCATGGGCCGCGGCGCGACTTCGCCCCAGCCGCCCACCAGCCGCGCGCTCATGTTCTGGCGCATCGTCGCCTTGTCGTCTTCGCTCGCGACGCTGGGATCGACGACGTCCGGCGCGCTGACGCGCACCGTCCCGTCCGGCTCGATTTCCAGCCGCGCCGCGACGAAGGTCGTCCCGTCGTCGAACGCGCCTTCCCAGCGCCCGGCGGGCGGCGGGCTCTTGGAACAGGATGCAAGCACCAGCACGCTGAACAGGAGCGCGAGCAGCGGACGCATGGCGTCTCCTAACGAATCGGCCACACAAGAATATTCCGATTTTCGCCCGGCGAAACGCTCATACCGGCCCTTCAGGGGTCGGTGAGGGCCCCTTTTCGCTTGTGCGCGGCGGGCAAGGATTGATAGGTCAACGCCTCGTTTTGAGAGTGTCGTCCGCCATGCCGCCCCTGCCCAAAGGCTTCCTCGCCGAATCGCTCCAGCGCATCCAGCCCTCGCCGACCATCGCGGCGTCGCAGAAGGCGCGCGACCTCAAGGCGGCGGGCCGCGACATCATCGGCCTCGCCATGGGCGAGCCGGATCACGACACGCCGGACAACATCAAGGAAGCGGCCATCGCCGCGATCCGCCGCGGCGAGACCAAGTACACCGCGGTCGAGGGCATCCCCGAACTGCGCGCCGCCATCGTCAAGAAGTTCAAGCGCGAGAACAATCTCGACTATCGCGTAGAGCAGACCTTCGTGTCGCCGGGCGGCAAGGCGATCGTGTTCAACGCGCTGCTGGCGACGCTGAACCCGGGCGACGAAGCGATCTGCGTCGCGCCCTATTGGGTGTCCTATCCCGACATCGTCCTGCTCGCCGGCGCCAAGCCGGTGATCGTCGAGACGCGGCTGGAAGACGGCTTCCGCCTGACGCCGGCGGCGCTGGAAGCGGCGATCACGCCGAAGACCAAATGGCTGGTGTTCAACCAGCCGTCCAACCCGACCGGCGCCTGCTACACCCGCGAGCAGCTGAAGGCCTTGACCGATGTGCTGATGCGCCATCCGCAGGTCTGGATCCTGACCGACGACATGTACGAGCATCTCGTCTTTGGCGGGTTCAAATTCTCGACCATCGCCGAGGTAGAGCCCGGCCTCTACGACCGCACGCTCACGATGAACGGCGTCAGCAAGGCCTATTCGATGACCGGTTGGCGCATCGGCTATTGCGCGGGGCCGGAGCTGCTGATCAAGGCGATGGCGAAGCTGCAATCGCAGTCGGCATCGAACGCCTCCTCGATCTCGCAATGGGCGAGCGTGGAGGCATTGAACGGCCCGCAGGATTTCATCCCGAAATTCCAGAAGATCTTCGAGGAACGGCGCGATCTCGTCGTCTCGATGCTCAATCAATGCGCCGGCATCGAATGCCCCAAACCCGAGGGCGCGTTCTACGTTTATCCGTCGGTGCGCAAGCTGATCGGCAAGAAGACGCCGGACGGCAAGACCATCGCGACCGACGAGGATTTCGCCGTGGCGCTGCTTGAGGCCGAAGGCGTGGCGGTGGTGCACGGCGCGGCGTTCGGCCTGTCGCCGTTCTTCCGCATCTCCTACGCGACCTCGACCAGGGCGCTCGAAGAGGCCTGCCGCCGCATCCAGAAGTTCTGCGGCAATTTGCGGTAGCGCACACCTTTCCCTCGCGCGGTGGCATTCCAGCGATAGCGCAGGCCGGCCCAGCCGCTAAGCTGGTCGCCTGTGGTGGGGGACTTCGCATGGCCGACGAGCGCGACGGAACGTGGCGGCGATACGAGCTCGTGCGATGGACCGACGTCATCGTGCCACTCGAGGCCGGGTTGGTCTGGATGGGGCTGCTGATCGTCGCTTTCGCGGTCGCCCTGCCGATCCTGGCCGCGCATGGCTTGACGAGCGCGCAGGTCTCGAAGAGCATTTTCGGCCTGATGGGCCAGCCGATGATGGCGCAGCTCATCACCGGGACCTCCGATCTCGTGCTGGCCTTCTTCCTGTGGCGCATCGCGCGGCGCGTCGCCGACAGTGCGATGGTGGCGCGATTCCGCTCCGTGCGCGGCGTCGTGCTCTTGATCGCGGCGCTGGGCGGGATGGCGCTCGCGGTTCTGACGACGGTTGCGCTGGTGCAGCTCTACCAGCGCGGCTTCTTCAAGCCGCACAATGACTCAAGCCATCGCATGTTCGGCGACGGGTCCGTCTATCAGTTTCCCATCATCCTGATCACCGTCGCGCTGATCGCGCCGTTCGTGGAGGAATTCTATTTCCGTGGCATCGTGCTGAGCTGGCTGTGCCGCAAGATCTATGTGGTCCCCGGCGTGCTGGCGAGCGCCGCGATCTTCGCGCTGCTGCATTTCCGCTATCTCTCCGTGCCCGGGATCGAGGGCTGGACGCTGACCGGGCTGATCGCAGTGGTCGGCATCGTCAACGCGACGCTGGCGATCCGCACGCGCTCGCTGTGGCCGCCTTTCGCCTTCCATGCGGCCTATAACGGCACGCTGGCCGGCATGGCGATCCTGCCGTTCCTGTTCGCGAGGCACTGAACGCGTCGCGTTAACCCGGCGTTCACCAAATCCCAATCGGCCGTTAAGCGGCGGCCGTTAGACTGCGCCCGCTATGAAGACTGGCCCGGTCCTCGCGGTGGGCGTTTTACTGGCGCTCACCGGCCAAGTGGCGGCGATGGATTTCTCCGTCGACGCCTATGCGGATCTGCGCCTGGTCGCGCCCGCGGGCGAGCGCAGCTGGGTAGATGGCGGGCTGGGTAAGTTCCGCTTCGGGGCGAGCCAGCCCTCGCCGAATTTCCGCTTTGCCGAGGCCGTGGGTCAGGCGACGCTCGCCGTCACCGACGACCTCCACGCCGTCGCATCGCTCAGGATCGAGCCGGAGCAACGCAGCGGCATCGACGTGCTGGAAAGCTATGTCGCGTGGCGGCCGCAGGCCACGGGCGACTGGCGCTGGTCGGTCAAGGCCGGCGCGTTCTTTCCGCCGATCTCGCTCGAGAACAGCGATCTGGGCTGGACGAGCCCTTACACGCTGACGCCATCCGCGCTCAATTCCTGGGTGGGCGAGGAGCTGCGCACCATCGGCGGCGAGGGCACGCTTTCGCATGCGACGCCGCTGGGCACGATCGCGGTCACCGCGGCGCTGTTCTGCTGCAACGAGCCGGCGGGAACGCTCATCGCCTATCGCGGCTGGGCGCTCGACGATCGCCCGACGGGATTGTTCGAGCGCGTTCGCGAGCCTGACGCCACGCTCAAGCTGTTTGGCGAGACGCCGCCCGGTCGCGTGGGCCTGTTTCAGAATATCGACGGCCATCTCGGCTGGTATGCGGGCGCCGACTGGGACGTGTCGGGGATCGGCCACGCCGCCGTGCTGCGCTACGAGAACCGCGCCGATCCTCGCGCCGTAACGTCGGGCGACGAAGCCTGGGCGACCGCGTTCTGGAGCGCCTCGTTCAAGACCCGCATCCTAGATGCGGCGGTGCTGGCGCAGGCCCTGTCGGGAGAGACCTCGATCGGCAGCTATGGCGGCCCGCTGCACACGACCAACTTCCAATCCGCTTTCCTGCTCGCCAGCTACGACCTCGGCGATTGGCGCCTCTCGGGCCGCGCCGAGGCGTTCGCGACGCGCAATCTCGGTGGAACACTGCTCGACGAAGACGGCCACGCCTTCACCGGCGCGGTGAACTGGAGCGCGCGCGACTGGCTCAGGCTGACCGCAGAGCTGATCGCGCTCGACAGCCGCCGCCGCGAGCGCGTGCTCGCTGGCTCGCCCGCCCAACGCAGCGATACCCAGTTCCAGCTCGGCGCGCGGTTTTTCCTCTAATAGCGTCCGCGCGTGCAGACCAGCCTGCCATCGAAATTGGCGATACGGCCGTCGCAGTCATAGGCGTCGTCGAGCGAGGTCCAGCGCCAGCTTCCGTCGCGCCGCTGGCAGGTCGCGCGCAGCAGATAGCCGTCCATGCGGACATTGCGGCAGGTGTCGCGATAGGAGCCGCGCGGGCCCACATCGTAGTCGCGGTCGCGGTCGTGCCAGCCGCGCCAGCCGCATTCGAGCTGGCCGTTGTTGTTGACGATGCGGCCGTCGCAATCGTCGGCATTGTCGAGCCAGGTGTTGCGCCAGCTTCCGTCGCGGCGCTGGCATGTCGCGGTCAGCATGTCGCCGTCGAAATCGATATGGCGGCAGGTTGCCTCATACGACCCGCTCGGCGCCCAGCGCGCCTCGGCGGCCGGCGCAAGTACGAGTAGGGAAAGGACTGCCGCGAAAGCGGCGAGGCCGAATTTCAATATCTTCATGGGACTCTCCAAATTTTCGCCGCCCGGGCCGGCATGGCGCAAACCCCGAAAACACTCAGCGGCGGCGCGCCAAACCCGCGCCGCGGCCGGCGTTCAAGGTGTTCGCACATGCAGTATCCCCTTCAACGCGATTCATATTACCGGGATTTGTGAACGCTGACACCTTGCCTTCACGCCAAGGCGGCGCGAGCATCGCCCCATCGAAGTGGGGCGCGTGACGCGACCCGAAGACCCGGGATGCACGCCCGCCGCGCCCCGGACCTGCGCTACTCGCAGGCCCGAAGGAGGCGCTTAAATGTCAGGACAACATAACGGCGGCAGAGAACCACGCGCCGTGGCCGTGGTGGGACCTTATGGCAGCGGCAAGACCACGCTGCTGGAGAGCATCCTTTCCATCACGGGTGCGGTGCAGAGAAAAGGCCAAGTGGCGCAGAAGAACACGGTGGGCGATTCCAGTCCCGAGGCGCGCGCCCGCCAGATGAGCGTTGAGGTGAATTGTGCGACGACGCGCTATCTCGACCAGAGCTTCACCTTCCTGGATTGCCCCGGTTCGATCGAATTCCTTGCCGATGCGCTGAACGTGCTGCCGGGCGTGGACGCTGCGATCGTGGTGTGCGAGCCGGAGCCGACCAAGCTCCAGATGCTCCAGCCCTATCTCAAGCGGCTCGCCGATCTGAAGATCCCGCACTTCCTGTTCGTCAACAAGATCGACAAGGCGAGCGGCTCGCTGCAGACGCTGCTCGCGAATTTGCAGGACGTCAGCGGCACGCCGCTGCTGCTGCGCCAAATCCCGATCTGGGAGAACGGCGCCGTCGCCGGCTTCGTCGATCTGGCGCTCGAGCGCGCTTATGTCTACCGGCCGCATGCCGCCAGCGAGGTCGTCGACATCGCGGACAAGGACCGCGAGAAGGAGGCCCGCTTCGCAATGCTGGAGAAGCTCGCCGACTACGACGAGCATCTGATGGAGGAGCTTCTCTCCGATATCGAACCGCCGAAGGAGGAGGTGTTCCTCGACCTCGCCAAGGAGCTGGCCGACGGGCTGGTCGTGCCGGTGCTGATCGGCTCGGCGGAGGGCGACAACGGCATCCGCCGCCTGCTCAAGGCACTGCGCCATGAGGTGCCGCCGGTCTCCGCCGTGGCGAAGCGGCTCGGGCTGGAGGCCAACGGCGATGCCGTCGTGCAGATCCTCAAGACCTATCATTCCAGCCATGGCGGCAAGCTGAGCCTGGCACGCGTGCTGAACGGCACGCTCAAGGACGGCGCCCTGCTGCGCCGCGCCGACGGCAGCGAGGCGCGCGTCGGCGGCATCTTCGCGCTGAAGGGCGAGGCGCAGACCAAGCTTGCCGAGGCTATCGCCGGCGAAACGGTCGCGCTCGGGCGGCTCGAAGGCGTTGCCACAGGCGACACGCTGGCGACCGGTAAGGCCAAGCTGCCCAAGGTCGCGATCGAGCAGCTCACGCCCGTCTATCGTCTCGCCATCGAGGCGGCCGACCGCAAGGACGAGGTGAAGCTGACCTCCGCCATCGCCAAGCTGCGCGAGGAAGACCCGTCGCTGATCTTCGACCAGAACGCCGAGCTGCAGGAGATGGCGCTGGTCGGCCAGGGCGAAATCCACCTGAAAGTGGCGGTCGAGAAATTGCAGAGCAAATACGGCCTCAAACTCAACGTGCATCGCCCGCGCATCCCCTACAAGGAGACCATCCGCAAAGGCGCGCTTCAGCATGGCCGGCACAAACGGCAGAGCGGCGGCCACGGCCAGTTCGGCGACGTGCATCTCGACATAAGGCCGCTGCCCCGCGGCGCGGGCTTCGTGTTCGAGGACAAGATCAAAGGCGGCGTGGTGCCGCGCCAATGGATTCCTTCGGTCGAGAAGGGGATCGTGGACTATCTCAAGACCGGCCCGCTCGGCTTTCCGGTCGTCGACGTCGCGGTGGCGCTGACCGACGGGTCGTATCACGCCGTGGATTCCTCCGACGCCGCGTTCCAGACCGCGGCGCGCATCGCGATGACGGAGGGCATGCCGAACTGTTCGCCGGTGCTCCTCGAGTCGATCATGCATGTGCGCATCCATGTGCCGAGCGAGGCGACGGCGAAGGTCAATGCCGTGGTGAGCGGGCGGCGCGGCCAGCTCATGGGCTTCGACTCGCGCGCGGGATGGAAAGGGTGGGACACGGTGGAGGCGCAGATGCCGCTCTCCGAACTCTCCGACCTCATCATCGACCTGCGCTCGCTGACGCAGGGCGTGGGCACGTTCGAGACGGCGTTCGACCATCTGGCCGAACTGACCGGCAAGCTCGCCGACCAGGTCGTGGCAACGGCCAAGGCGGCGTAGGAGGGGCCGGTAGCGACAGCGTACCGGCGCTCCTTGAGCGACAGCGAAAGGAGCCCAGTGGAGCGGCCAGGGCAGGGCCGCTCCACTGTCTATCGCTTGTCATCAGGCGGGCGTACAAACCTAGCTATCATGCCCGCGCAGGGGGACATCCAGCGACTGGGCGATCCGCCAAGAGTGGATTCCCGCCTTCACGGGAATGACAGTCTCGAATTTCATAGATGAAAAGGCATTCGCCATGACCGACACGCAAACCGACACCGCCTTCCACGGCCGCATTCGCGGGTCTTCGGGGCAGTTGCTCTGGCTCGGCCTGGCGATGACGCTGCTGGGGATCGTCGCCGTGATCTTCCCGATGGCCTCGACGCTCGTGGCCGCGTTGCTGGTCGGCTGGACGCTCCTGTTCGGCGGCGCGCTCACCTTCATCGGATCGTTCTCGATGCATGGCACGGGGCCGTTCTTCGGCGCACTGCTGAGCGGCCTTCTGTCGCTCGCCGCCGGCGCCTTCATCGTCTTCAGCCCGCTGGCCGGCGCCGTGGCGCTGACGCTGCTGATCGGCTTCGTGTTCATGATCCAGGGCGCGTTCGAGATCTTCTTCGCCTTCGAGCTGCGGCCGCTGCCCGGCTGGTGGGGCATGCTGCTGTCGGGCCTGGCGAGCGCCGTGCTGGCCATCATCATCGCGACAGGCTGGCCGGCGATCTCGACGATCGCGCTCGGCATCCTGCTCGGCGTGAATTTCATCACGACCGGGCTGGGCTACATCGCGATATCGCGCGCTCTGAAATAGACCTATCGGGGGAAGTGTTCGCCCAATGCCGCGCCGCAGGCCATGATCGCCTGCTCGAGCCCGTCGACCAGCCGTCCCGCCTTCGCCTGGGCGGTGAAATCCGCGACGATCGCATTCCACCGCGCCTGGCCGATTTTGCGGTCCAGCGCGTCGTCCGTGACGAGTTCGACATAGCGTTCGCCCAGCGAGGCGAATAACACCATGCCCGTCTTGCGCTCATGTGCCGCGAGGATGCGGGCGGCGAAGGCACGATGCGCAAGCTGGCGCGCCCGCTCATGCTTCATCCGACGCGGCACGAGCAGCGACTTCAGGGCCGGCCAT
>Ga0265314_10003949_pt1 | contig 14062 bp, 14 predicted proteins | sample 4126metaG_FD_203106 | JGI IMG/M metagenome (GOLD analysis project Ga0265314, IMG submission 203106) | Rhizosphere microbial communities from Carex aquatilis grown in University of Washington, Seatle, WA, United States - 4-1-26 metaG | ecosystem: Host-associated > Plants > Roots > Rhizosphere >... | reverse complement strand
GGTCGCTCGGAAGCGCAGGCGTGCCGGGAGAGGCGGGTTCCATGATCTCGCCAGTCTGGTGGTTGGATGCGATCGAATGAGCGGGACTGCCAGCGCCGAGACCTGCGAACAGCACCTCGACCGGTTCCCGCAATGAAACCATCACAGCACGAGGCCGCCGTCTGTCCACTTGTGCACACAGTAATCGAATAAGATCGGCTATCGTGACGCCGAGGGCTCGGGAACCAGTCGTTCCGGAACCCGTTGGAACCGTGAGATGCTTTCCCGAACTCAAACAACCGCTGACGTCCGCGACCGGCCGTTCAACAACCTGTTGCGGCGGCTGAGCGCCGGCGATTTTGCCCTGCTCGAGCCGCATCTTTTGCCCGAGGAGGCTCCGGCCGGCGAACTGCTCTACAATCCCGGCGACGACGTCGAGATCGTGCACTTTCCCTGCGGGCCGAGTCTCGCGACCTACATGGTCCCCAACGAGGACGGCCGCGACGTCGAAACCATCCTGGTCGGCCGCGAGGGCGCGGTCGGCGGCATTGTCAGCGAGGGTTACCTGCCGGCCTATACCCGCATCATGGTCAAGTTCGCCGGCCCGTTCATGCGGCTGCGGGTCGCGAAGCTGGAAGCGGCAAAACTCAAATCGCAGACCTTGCGCAACGTGTTCGCGCGCTACGCGGACTGCATGCTGGCGCAGATGTTCCAGTCGACTGCCTGCAACGCGATCCACTCGATCGAACAGCGTACCGCCAAATGGATCGTATCGGCGATGGAGCGGACCGACGGCGACATCGTGCCTTTGACCCATGAGCAGCTGGCGACGCTGTTGGGGGTCGGCCGCTCCTATGCCAGCCGGGTGATCCAGACGTTCAAGGCCGAGGGGGTGCTGGAAACCCGCCGCGGCTCGATCCTGGTCCGCAACCCCGACGGACTGCGGCTGCGAGCCTGCCAGTGTAACGAATCGGTCAAAAACCACTTCGAGGAAGTGCTGCGCGGGGTCTATCCCAGCGAAGATACCCCAGGAAGCTGACAACGGCGTCTTTTTAGGCCAAAATCAGCTAACCAAATCGCAAACAACACATTGTTTTTCGGCGATTTCTGACTATATTGCAGCGCAACGCGTAGGGTTTGCCCGGTCCTTTTGGCCGGGCTTCCTTTTTGGGCGCCGTACGCCCTTTTGAATTCCAGGTTTTTGAGCGTGATCCGGAAAAGTCGACCCCGGTTTTCCGGCGAGATCGCGCTCCAGCCGTGGCCCAGTGAACCGGCCTAGTCAGAAGAAGAGCCATGAACCTTCGTAACGTCGCCATCATCGCCCACGTCGACCACGGCAAGACCACGCTGGTCGATCGCCTGCTGCAGCAATCCGGCACCTACCGGGACAACGAGCGCGTGGTCGAGCGCGCGATGGATTCGAACGATCTGGAGCGCGAGCGCGGCATCACCATTCTGGCCAAGGCGGCCTCGGTGCAGTGGAAAGACACCCGCATCAACATCGTCGACACCCCGGGCCACGCCGATTTCGGCGGCGAGGTCGAGCGCATCCTGAACATGGTGGACGGCGCGCTGGTGCTGGTCGACGCCGCCGAAGGCCCGCTGCCGCAAACCAAATTCGTAGTCTCCAAGGCGCTCAAGGTCGGGCTGAAGCCGATCGTGGTGATCAACAAGGTCGATCGTCCCGACGCGCGGCCGACCGAAGTCATCAACGAGGTGTTCGATCTGTTCGCGGCGCTCGACGCCAGCGAGGAGCAGCTCGACTTTCCGATTCTCTACGGGTCGGCCAAGCAGGGCTGGATGGCCGAAAGCCCCGACGGTCCGAAGGACGCCGGCATGCAGCCGCTGTTCGACCTGATCCTGCGCCATGTCGCGCCGCCGACCGTCGAGGAAGGCCCGTTCCGCATGATCGGCACCATCCTCGAAGCCAATCCCTATCTCGGCCGCATCATCACCGGCCGCATCACCTCGGGTTCGATCAAGCCGAACCAGGCCGTCAAGGTGCTGAGCGGTGACGGCAAGCTGGTCGAGAATGGCCGCATCACCAAGATATTGGCCTTCCGCGGTATCGAGCGGACGCCGCTGGAGGAAGCCGAGGCCGGCGACATCGTCGCCATCGCGGGCCTCTCCAAGGGCACCGTCGCCGACACCTTCTGCGATCCCAGCGTCGATACGCCTCTGGTAGCGCAGCCGATCGATCCGCCGACCGTGTCGATGTCGTTCATCGTCAACAATTCTCCGCTCGCCGGCACCGAAGGCGACAAGGTCACCAGCCGCATGATCCGCGACCGTCTGCTGCGCGAGGCCGAAGGCAACGTCGCGCTGCGCGTGGTCGAGGCCTCCGACAGGGACGCCATGGAAGTGTCCGGCCGCGGCGAATTGCAGCTCGCGATTCTGATCGAGACCATGCGCCGCGAAGGCTTTGAGCTCTCGGTGTCGCGCCCGCGCGTGGTGCTGAAAAAGGACGACGCCACCGGCGAGTGGCAGGAGCCGATCGAGGAAGTCGTGATCGACGTCGACGAGGAGCATTCCGGCGTCGTCGTGCAGAAGATGAGCGAGCGCAAGGCCGAGATGATCGAGATGCGTCCCTCCGGCGGCCATCGCCTGCGGCTGGTGTTCTACGCGCCGACCCGCGGCCTGATCGGCTACCAGGGCGAGCTTTTGACCGACACCCGCGGCACCGCGATCATGAACCGGCTGTTCCACGGCTATGCGCCCTACAAGGGCGACATCCAGGGCCGCCGCAACGGCGTGCTAATCTCCAACGACCAGGGCGAGGCCGTGGCCTACGCGATGTTCAAGCTGGAAGACCGCGGCCCGATGATGATCGAGCCCGGCTGGAAGGTCTACAAGGGCATGATCGTCGGCGAGCACACCCGCGACAACGACCTCGAAATCAACATCCTCAAGGGCAAGCAGCTCACCAACATCCGCACCACATCAAAAGATGAAGCGGTGCGCCTGACGCCGCCGATCCGGATGACGCTGGAAAAGGCGCTGGCCTATATCGAGGAGGACGAGCTGGTCGAGGTGACGCCGAAATCGATCCGCCTGCGCAAGAAGTTTTTGGACGCCAACGACCGCAAGCGCGCGGAAAAGGCCCGGGAAGCGGTGGCGTAATTTTACCTCGCTCCGCTTGCGGGGAGAGGTCGGAGACACCGCGATAGCGATGTCTCCGGGTGAGGGGGTACCGGTGTCGCGTTAGCCGCACCTTTGCGATATTCTCTCCCGCTTCCAGAGCCCCTCACCCCGACCCTCTCCCCGCAAGCGGGGCGAGGGAGCAGAAACCAGGCACCATTCGCCTCCGCCATGCCCCTTCCCTCCTCAGTCGATGTCGCTATCATCGGCGCCGGCGCCGCCGGGCTTAGCGCGGCGCATGCGTTGCAGGGCTCGGGCTTTTCCGTCATCGTGCTGGAAGCGCGCGACCGCGCCGGCGGCCGCGCCCACACCATCATGGCGGCGCCCGGCATCCCCTTCGACCTCGGCTGCGGCTGGCTGCATTCGGCCGACCACAACCGCTTCGTCGCGATCGCCGGCCAATTGAATTTCGAGATCGACAAGACCCGTCCACCCTGGCGCGAGCAGAGTTTTGATACCGGCTTCCCGCTCGCCGAACGCCAGGATTTTATCCGCGCGCTGGACGCGTTCTACGACCGCGCCGAACAGGCCGCCCAACGGGCCCTCAACAACGGCCGCGACGAGGCGGCGAGCAGCTATCTCGAACCCGGCGAGCGCTGGAATCCGATGATCGACGCGCTGTCGAGCTACATCAACGGCTGTGAGCTCGATGCAGTGTCGATCCTCGACATGGACGCCTACGAAGACACCGAGATCAACTGGCGGGTTCGGCGCGGCTATGGGGCGCTGATGGCCGCCTATGGCGCATCATGTCCGCTGGCGCTCAATTGCGCGGTGAGCCTGATCGATCATTCCGGAAAGCAAATCCGGATTGAAACCGCACAGGGCACGCTGACCGCGAACAAGGTGATCGTCACGGTGCCGACCAATCTGATCGCCAACGAGACGATCCGTTTTCATCCGGCGCTATCAGCAAAAGTCGACGCCGCCTTCGGCCTGCCGCTTGGGCTCGCCGACAAGGTGATGCTGGCGCTGGACCATCCGGAGAAGCTGCCCAAGGACGGCAATCTGCGCGGCGCCACCATGCGCACCGCGATGGGGAGCTACCATCTGCGCCCGTTCGGGCAAGCCTGCATCGAAGGTTATTTCGGGGGCAGCTTTGCCCAGGAGCTGGAAGAAGCCGGCGAAGGCGCCTTCGCCGCGCAAAGCATCGACGAGATCGCGGCGCTGCTCGGCAACGACTATCGCCGCAAGCTCAAACCCCTGGCGGAATCGCGCTGGTCCCACGACCCCTTTGCTCGCGGCTCCTACTCCCACGCGCTGCCCGGCCACGCCGGCAAGCGCGCCGTGCTCGCCGCACCGGTAGACGGTCGCTTGTTCTTTGCCGGAGAGGCCACCTCGCCGAATTTCTTCTCGACCGCGCATGGCGCCGGGGATTCGGGAGAAAGGGCGGCAAGGGAAGTTATGGCGGCGGTGGCGAAAGCGTAATCTCGTCATTGCGAGCGAAGCGAAGCAATCCAGTCTTCGCTTCTGACTCTGGATTGCTTCGCTTCGCTCGCAATGACGGAAAATCCTACTCCATCACCCTCGCCTTCATCGCCGCATCCGGCACAAAGCAAGCGTCATACTTTCCGAATATCCGGTACCTGTTGCGCGCGACGAGATCGTAGACTGCATCACGCACCGGCTTGGGCACAGCGAACAGCACGCGCGTCCATCGCCATGCGGGCAAATTCGACAGCACCGTCAGCGCCGCATCGGACTTGAACCAGGCGACGCCGCCGTGGATCACGGCGTTGGTGTCGGGGTCGGCGGGGTCGATGCCGAAGACTTGCGCCAGCCGCGTGCCATACGGCGACTGGATCGCGGTGAAGCGGAAGCGGCGATCGCGGTCGCGCGAGTTGACAAAACGGATCCAGCGCGAGCAGAACACGCAGACGCCGTCATAGAGGATCACGTCATCGTCGGGCCATTGGCTCATCATTTCTTCTTGGCGGACTTCACCGTCGCAGCCTTGAACCCGCTCTCCAGCACCGGACCGTAGATCGCTTCGGCGCCGTCGGTCTCGGCCAGCCAATGGCCCTCGCTGAGGAACGCCGGCAGCACGCGGAAATCCACCTTGTCGCCGCCTTTGCGGAAAGCATCCGCCATCTGTTTTGAGAGATCGGGCGGGAAATAGCTGTCATTGGCCGCCACCAGCCACGCCACCGGCACCCTGGCGTCCTCGCCGAACTCGGCGGCGGAGGCGATCAGCGTCTGCGGCGCGCAGACCTGCCCCGGCGCGTCATTGGCATGGCCGCCGCGTCCCGGCGCAAACACGATGATCGACGCGATCTGTTTGGGGTCCTCGCTCGCCAGCGCCAGCGCGCCCCAGCCGCCGGCGGAGTGCCCGATCACGACCGCGCCGTCGGGCCGCATGAAGCTCTCCGCGCGCAGAAAGCCGAGCGCCGCCTTGATCGAATCCGCGGTCGCATAGCCGGCGCGGGAATAATTGGCGTCGTCGCAACCACCCTGGTCCTCGAGATATTTGCCACCGGTACCGCCATGGCCGGGCCGCTCCGGCACCAGCACCGCAAAGCCCCGCGCCACCAGCCACGCCGCCAGCGCGGCGTATTCCGGCTGCGGCATTTGCGCCCGGCGCAGCACGTTCTGGGTCGACGCGTGCGCGATCAGCGCCAGCGGAAACGGTCCCTCGCCGGGGGGACGAAACAACAGCGCGCGCGCCGCGATGTCGGGATCGGGCGACGGCACCAGCCATTGCTGTCGGCGATTGGGCGTGCCCTCCGGCCCTTGCGCGCCGAAGCGCGGCTGCGCCTCCGCGCGCGGGCTACAGACCGAGAGGCCAAACACGATCAGAAGCAAAAACGCCCTGGAGAACTGCATGAATTTACCTGACACGGCGCGAGCCGGAGAGTTGGAAGCGCGTTGGTAGCAAGCTCGACCGGCCCGCACACTATCTTGTTTTAACGCGTTTTCTTGACCGCGAACCGGTACCCACTTCGCTCGAAAACGCTTTGCCACCGCGAATCAAACCCGGCGCATTTTTTCGTGAGCAGCTGGATACCCCGGAAAATCAGGGTTCGGCACGTCGATGCCCGCCCACCCGGCAGCCGGTTGCCGCCCAAAACGCCGCTTTGTCCTTTTTCGATACAGGATCGCGGGAAAACTGATGCAGAAAATCCACAGGTTAACCGATAATTAAGGATGGACCTTGAAGCCGGGCCGCCGACTTGCTTTGATCAGATCCATGAGCACAACCCTGATCGAGGTTCGGCCGGCCAAAGCTGCGGACGCGGCTGCGGTGGCGTCCACCCATGACGAAGCCTGGCGTTCGGCCTATCAGGGCATCATTCCCGGTGCCGAGCTGGAAAAGCTGATCAACCGGCGCGGCCCGCAATGGTGGGACAGCGCGATCCGCAAGGGCAGCCGCGTCAGCGTGCTGGTGTTCGGCGACAAGGTCGCCGGCTACGCCAATTACGGCCGCAACCGCGCCCGAAGCCTGCATTTCGAAGGCGAAATCTACGAGCTGTATCTGCGCCCGGAATTCCAGGGCCTCGGCTTCGGCCGGCGGCTGTTCACCGCGGCGCGGCGCGATCTGTTGCAGAGCGGCCTCAAGAGCATGGTGATCTGGGCGCTCTCCGACAACGATCCGGCGACGGAGTTTTATCGCGCCCTCGGCGGCCGCATGGTGGCGCGTTCGTCGGAGAAATTCGGCGCCAAGTCGCTCGACAAGGTCGCCTTCGCCTGGACCAACTGAGGCGGTCCTAAGCGGATCCGGCCTAAACCTTCAGCATTTGCACTGGAAAGCAGGCTGGATGCTTGGACCGCGCGCGCGTATGACGATCCTGCACTAACGCAGCCACGGAGCCATCCCAATGCGCATTGACGCCATCTCGATCGGTATCGATCCGCCGCGTGAGGTCAACGTCATCATCGAGGTGCCGGTCGGCGGCGAGCCGATCAAATACGAGATGGACAAGGACGCCGGCACGCTGGTGGTCGACCGCTTCCTCTACACCGCGATGCGCTATCCCGGGAATTACGGCTTCATTCCGCATACGCTGTCGAACGACGGCGACCCCTGCGACGTGCTGGTGGCCAACACCCGCGCCATCGTGCCGGGCGCCGTGATGAGCGTGCGGCCGGTCGGCGTGCTGTTGATGGAGGACGAGGCCGGCGGCGACGAGAAGATCATCGCGGTGCCGTCGTCAAAGCTGACCCAGCGCTACGACAAGGTGAAGACCTACAGCGACCTGCCCGAGATCACGCTGCAGCAGATCCAGCACTTCTTCGAGCATTACAAGGATCTCGAGCCCGGCAAATGGGTCAAGGTGCTGCGCTGGGGCGGCCCCGAAGATGCGCACCAGCTGATCGCGGAAGGCATCGCGCGCGCCAAGGCGAAGTGAGGGCGTAGCCGTCGTTGCGAGCGGAGCGAAGCAATCCAGGGCCGCACGCGGAGCACTGGATTGCTTCGTCCGCTTCGCTCCTCGCAATGACGGTTGAGGCTTCGGAGCATTCCTCTTAAACCTCGCCCCGCTTGCGGGGAGAGGTCGCCCCTCACCCCACCCTCTCCCCACAAGAGCGGGGCGAGGGAGAGATCACACCGCCGGCTTCGGCAATCCCGCGATCGCACACGCCGCGCGCAGCGTGTTCACCAACAGGCACGCCACCGTCATCTGGCCGACGCCGCCGGGCACCGGCGTAATCGCACCGGCCACGTTCAACGCTTCCGCAAACGCGACATCGCCGACCAGCCGGGTCTTGCCGTCGGTGCCGGGCAGCCGGTTGATGCCGACGTCGATCACGGTCGCGCCCGGCTTGATCCAGTCGCCGCGCACCATTTCAGGCTTGCCGACCGCGGCGTAGACCAGATCGGCGCGGGCGCATAATTGCGCGAGATCGCGCGAGCGCGAATGCGCGATCGTCACCGTGGCGTTTTCATTGAGCAGCAGCTGCACCAGCGGCCGACCGACCAGATTGGAGCGGCCGATCACGATCGCATTCATGCCTTCCAGCGAAGAGTGCACGCTCTTGGTCAGGATGATGCAGCCGAGCGGCGTGCACGGCGACAGCGCCGCCAATCCACCGGCGAGGCGCCCGGCATTGTGCGGATGCAGCCCGTCGACATCCTTGGCCGGATCGACGGCATTGATGACCGCTTCGGTGTCGAGCGATTTGGGCAGCGGCAATTGCACCAGGATGCCGTGCACGGCGGGATCGCGATTGAGCTGTGCAATCAGCGCCAGCAGTTCGGCCTGCGCGACGTCGGCCGGCAGCACATGCTCGAACGACGCCATGCCGGCGGCCTGGGTCTGCTTGTGCTTGCTGCGGACATAGACCTCGCTGGCGGGGTCGTTGCCTACCAGAACCACCGCTAGCCCCGGCGTCAGCCGATGGTTGCGCTGAACGCGGGCGACCTCGTCGGCGACGCGGCCGCGCAATTCCGCGGCAATGATTTTTCCATCGATGATGCGGGCCGTCATCTCAATCCCTTGCCTTTGATGAACTCGATATCGTGGCGGCCTTGCGCAGGGCATCGCCAAGCCTTGCCGGGTCGCCGTCAACCGTAACCTGCTTCAGCCGCGAGGTGATGCCGGACACCAGCCGCACCCGGGCTTTCGGCACCCCGAGCGTTTTCGCCAACAGTTCCGTCACCGCGCGATTGGCCTCGCCGCCTTCGGCGATAGCGCGGACTCTCAGCTTAAGCACAACGCGGCCGTTGGCGAGCGTCTCGATGCCGTCGATCTCGTCGCGGCCGCCGCGCGGCGTCACCCGCAACGCGACGCTGATGCCTTCGGTGGAATAGCGCCAGGGTTCGTCCATCAAGCATCCCTGCCCGCGATCAGAACACCACGGGATAGATGTAATAAACGATCACCTTCTGGATAAACATGATGATCAGGATCAGGATGATCGGCGAGATGTCGAGGCCACCGAGATTGGGCATGATGCCGCGGATCGGCGCCAGCAGCGGCTCGGTGATCCGGTACAGGAACTCGGCCACTCCGGCGACGAAGGCGTTGCGCGTGTTCACGACATTGAAGGCGATCAGCCAGGACAGGATGGCGGAAGCGATCAGGAGCCAGACGTAGAGATCGAGGACAATAAGAACGATGTCGAGAACGGCACGCATGGCGGGGCTTGCTCGCAGGTTTCAGAGCATGATCCGGAAAAGTGGCGACCGGTTTTCCGAAAAGATCATGCTCAAACAAGAAGATGAACCGGAGATGATTCAACTCTGTTGAACCATGCTCCGGTCGCGGATTGGACTACCCGCTAAATATCGGTTCCCCCCCGGGCAAACAAGGGAAGCCGTAGCCGCTTTCGGGGCAAAAGGCCCGAAAAACAACGATTTCGGCGTTCTTGACTTGACCTTGGCCCGGATTGTAAATGGCGCCGACTGCTGGCCGCCGTCACAAGTTCCAGGCGGCCACGGAGGGGCCATAGCTCAGCTGGGAGAGCGCGTCGTTCGCAATGACGAGGTCGGCGGTTCGATCCCGCCTGGCTCCACCAGCCGTCGCTCGCTTCGCGAGCTTCGGCTCGGCAAGCTCAGCAAACCTATCGTAGCGAAGCGAGTGAAGGCTGCCGCGCGTAGCCCGAAGGGCATAGGCGGGCCTCGGCTTCAACCCGCCTCACTTCCCCGTAAACCGCGGCGGTCGCTTCTCCATGAAACTCGCCACGCCCTCCCGAAAATCGCTGCCGCGCAGCGCCGCCAGCATTTCGCGGTTGGCGTCGATGGTGGCCTCGGCCAGCGTCTGGAACGGCACGTCGTAGAGCTGCCGCTTGATCACGGCGATCGCGCTCGGCGAGACAAAATCGGCGAGGTCGCGCGCATAGGCGTAGGTTTGTTCGCGCAACTGATCGGGCGGATACAGCCGGTTGACCAGCCCGATGCGCAGCGCCTCGTCGCTCGAGACCCGCCGCGCGGACATCAACAGATCGAGCGCGTTGGCGTGGCCGACAATGCGCGGCAGCATCCAGCTGATACCGTGCTCGGCGATCAACCCGCGGCGCGAAAACGCCGTGGTGAACACGGTGTTGTCGGCAGCGAAGCGCAGGTCGCAATACAGCGCATGGACGAGGCCGATCCCGGCGGTGGCGCCGTTCAGCATTGCGATGACAGGTTTCGCGATCGACGGATAATAGGCATAGCGCGCCTGCCAGTCCGGCCGCCGGTTCATGTCGAACGGCGGCAGCGTGCCGGCGCGCTTGATGTCGTCGGGATCGAGCCCTTTCAGCGCGTCCATGTCGGCACCGGCACAGAAGCCGCGGCCGGCGCCGGTCAGCACGATGACGCGCACATTGTCGTCGCCCGAGGCGGCCTCCATGGCGTCGCGCACGTCGCGCTCCATGATCGGCGTCCACGCATTCATGCGGTCCGGCCGGTTCAAGGTGATGGTCGCGATCTTCTCGCTGACGTCATAGAGAATATGCTGGTAGGTCACGGCGATCTCCCGGATTTTTTGTCGGAATCGTAGCCCGCATGAGCGAACGCGACATGCGGGAAGAGTCCCGGATATCGCGTTCGCTCATCCGGGCTACGAAAGAGAGCCTAGCATTTTGGAAAAGATCGGCTATGGCCGTGACGACCGGGGCTTTATTCCGCGGCCTGCAATATCGGTATCGGCGTGCGCTTGAGCCAGCTGCCGAGGAATTGGTTCAGCCAGGCGCGCTCGGTGACATCATGCACCGCGCGGTCCGCAAAATGATGGTGACGCTCGCGGGCGCCCGGCATCGACATGCGCTCGCAGCCGCGCGTGGTCCAGCGATGCATCATCGCGTAGGTCACGTCGGGGTGAAACTGGAACCCGAAGGCGTGGCCGAACTGTATGGCCTCGACCGGAAAATCCGAGCCCTCCGCCAGCAATTCGGCGCCGACAGGCAGTTCAAAACCCTCGCGGTGCCAGTGATAGACATGGTCGGGCCAGCCTGGGCAGGCCGCGTGACCCGCCGCCGTCGGCCGGATCGGGTAATAGCCGATCTGCGCGCGGCCTTGCGGATGCGGCGCGACTTTGGCCCCGAGCTGCTTGGCCAGCATCTGGGCGCCGAGGCAAATCCCCATGAACGGCCGCTGTTCGCGCAGCGCGACCTCGATCCAGTCGATCTCGCGGCGAACGTAATCGTCGGGATCGTTGGCGCTCATCGGGCCGCCGAAAATCACCGCGCCGGCATGATGGTCCAGCGTTTCCGGCAACGGATCGCCAAACCGCGGACGCCTGATATCCAGCCGGTAGCCGAGCGCCCGCAACGCATTGCCGACCCGCCCCGGCGTCGAGGTTTCCTGGTGCAGAATAATCAGCACCGGCAGCAGGGAAGCCGCCAGCTCGGGCCCGGCGGAGGCCTCGTGAGGGAAGCGCAGGACGGTCTTGGCACGAGGTTTAAGCGATTGAGACGACATTGGCTTTGCTAGCGGCGGCTGTTGGCGACGATCAGACCCGAAACGATACCTAAATGATCGTTAATTTCGTGTGAGCTTCGCCACATTCAAAGCAAATCACGGGCCAGAAATCCGCCGGGATCTTTTGTCCGACGCGTTTTCCCAGCGCGAACCGGGTCCCGGTTCGCCCGAAAACGCTGTGGGTATCAGCGTTTCCTGAGCTGGAAACGGCCGACCGCGGCCAGGATAAATCCGCGCGGAAACAGCCGCAGCATAAACGGCACGATCTTGATGCCGAGGCCGGGCAGCACGGCGCGCTTGTTGGCCATCAGCCCGCGATAGCCGGCTTGCGCGACATCGGCCGCGGAGACGTTGAGCACCGCCGAATCGAAGCCCGGCGAGAATCCCGCACGCTGCTGGAATTCCGACGGCACCGGACCCGGGCACACCACGGTGACGCGCACGCCGCGGCTCCCGAGTTCGCCGCGCAGCGCTTCCGTGAACGACAGCACATAGGCTTTGGAGGCGTAATAGACCGCCATGCCCGGCCCGGGCAGGAAGCCGGCGATCGAACCGACATTGAGGATGCCGCCGCGAAGCCGGATCAGGCTGTCGGAAAACCGCAGCGACAAGTCGGTCATGGCGCGGATATTGACGGCGATAATGTTGAGCTGCTCGGCACGATCGAGCTCGACCGCATTGCCGAACAGGCCGAAGCCCGCATTGTTGACCACGTATTCGACCTCGGCATCGGCGGCGGTCAATGCGGCAGCGATCCGGTCGCCGGCGTCGGGCTGTTCGAGATCGCAGGCAATCACGATCGGCTTCGAGCCGCCGGCGGCTTCGATTTCGCCGGCCAGTGCCGCCAGGCGATCGCCGCGACGCGCCACCAGCGCCACGCGGTGGCCGTGGGAAGCGAAAACGCGCGCCAGTTCGGTGCCGATGCCCGCGGAGGCTCCTGTAATCAGCGTCACCCGCTCAGTCACGTTCAATCTCTTGAATTTATCGCCGGGTCAGGCGGCTAACGCCGCTGATAAGAGCATACGCTTTAGGCGGGCTGCCTGTAAGCTGCAAGTCATCTACCGGCATGGCGGTGTGACTGGTGCACAGAGCGGAGATCGAACGGGAAAATCCGTGGCAGATCGTCGCGGGCCCGATCAGGCCTCGACATTACAATTCGGTCATGTCGGGAGCTTCGGTTCTGATCAATCAGAACCCGAATTCTAGGTCGCGGCATCAGCCGTATCCGAACTGTCCGTGACCGGCGCCGGTTGCCGGGCGGCGACACGGTGCTTGAGTTCGATGCGGTCGCGCGAGGACACGGCCAACAGGTCGGCCGCGCGCCACACCACATTGTCCTCGAACTCGCTGACCTGCCCGTCGGCATAGACCAGCTCCCACATCATCTCGACGATGCGCAGCCGGCCCTGCTCGTCCACCGAGCGCATGATCACGCTGGTGAAATGATAGAGGTCGACCGCCTCGCCCTCGACCAAAGTGGCGGACGCGATCAATTGATCCGCGGTGCCCGGGTCGAGGCCGAAATGGCTCTCCAGCAGGCTGTGCAGTTTGCGCTGCTCGACGGCGGACGGCTGGCCATCGAGCGAGATGACGTGAATCAACAGCGCCGTCGCCGCGAGGCGATAGCCGGTATCGTCGAACTTCTGATCGCCATGCGCGGTGGGTGAAACCACATCGGCAATGAATTGGCGTAGTCCGTCCAGCATTGTTCTGACCGAGATGAGGTGAACCGGTTGGCCACGGAGCGCGGCCTGTACGACCGATATATGGGTCGGAAAATCAACCCGCGCAATCCATGCCGGTTCCGCGCGCTGCATTACCTTTCGGCAATCCGCTTCTTCCTTAACCTCGCCCCGCCTCTTTGCGGGGAGAGGTCGGATCGCCCTCGCGATCCGGGTGAGGGGCAAGGCACTGCTCCCATCACGAAATCAGCATTTGTAGGAAGTGCCCCTCACCCCAACCCTCTCAGAGCGAGCTTCGCTCGTGTCGGCCCCGCAAGAGCGGGGCGAGGGAGCAGCCTGCCGACCCGGGCGCGATCGCATCTCAAACTCTCAAGGTATCTCATACACCACGATCTTGTCGGCGATGCCGCGTAAGGCGGCCTGCTTCTGGATCGGTTTTATCTCTTTCTGGTCGAGCAGGGCGGCGACGCCGGGCGCGTCGATCACCGGCCCGGTGATGTGGATCTCCTGCGAGGTCGAGAGGCTCTGAACGCGGGCTGCGATATTGACGGTCTGGCCGAAATAATCCTGCCGCTCGTTGAGCGTCACGGCGAGACACGGGCCTTCATGGATGCCGATCTTCACGATCAGATCCTGGGTGCCGCGCTCGGTGTTGAGCGCGTCCATCGCCGCACGCATCCGCAATCCTGCGGCGATCGCGTGTTCGGGCCGCACGAAGGTCGCCATCACGGCGTCCCCGATCGTCTTCACCACGGCGCCCTTCTCCGACGAGATGATTTCCAGCAGCGCGTGGAAATGCGCGCGCACCAGATCGAACGCGGCAAGGTCCCCGACCCGCTCGTACAGCGCGGTCGAACCCTTGAGGTCGGTGAACAGGAAGGTCAGCGAGGTGATCTTGAGGCGCTGGTCGATGCTGAGATTGTCG
>Ga0265314_10003946_pt1 | contig 14069 bp, 13 predicted proteins | sample 4126metaG_FD_203106 | JGI IMG/M metagenome (GOLD analysis project Ga0265314, IMG submission 203106) | Rhizosphere microbial communities from Carex aquatilis grown in University of Washington, Seatle, WA, United States - 4-1-26 metaG | ecosystem: Host-associated > Plants > Roots > Rhizosphere >... | reverse complement strand
TGGGAGGGTCTGTGGCACATTTTCGAGACGGAATGTTGCAGGTGTTTCGCTCCGAAACAGGTCCGCAAAAATTCCGCTGCCGCTTAAAAGAGCGAAAAACGCTGTGCCAGCGGCAACCGCGCGGCGGGCGCGCACGCCAGCAGTTCGCCGTCGGCGCGCACCTCGTACGTTTCCGGATCGACTTGCATCCGGGGCAGGGCGTCATTGAGTTTCATGTCGGTTTTACGGATTCCCCGGCAGCGTTTCACCGGCTCGATGCGCTTGGTGACTGCGTATTTGCCCACCGCCCCGCTGCTCACGGAAGCGGCACTGACAAAGGCGATACTGGAAGTGCCCACGGCGCGGCCGAAGGCGCCGAACATGGGGCGCATGAAGACCGGCTGGGGCGTGGGGATGGAGGCGTTGGGGTCGCCCATCTGGGACCAGGCGATGATGCCGCCCTTGAGGACCATCTCCGGGCGGGCGCCAAAAAAAGCGGGCCGCCAGAGGACGAGGTCGGCGAGCTTGCCGACTTCGACCGAGCCGACGAGGTGCGAAACACCGTGGGCGATCGCGGGGTTGATGGTGTACTTGGCGATGTACCGGCGGATGCGGAAATTGTCATCGTCGGCGGATTTTTCCTGCGGGAGCGGGCCGCGCTGCAGTTTCATTTTGTCAGCGGTCTGCCAGGTGCGGGTGATGACTTCGCCGACGCGGCCCATGGCTTGAGAATCCGATGAGATCATGGAAATAGCGCCCAGGTCATGGAGGATGTCCTCGGCGGCGATGGTTTCACCGCGGATGCGGGATTCGGCGAACGCGACATCTTCGGGGAGGTTCTTATCGAGGTGGTGACAGACCATGAGCATGTCGAGGTGTTCGTCGAGCGTGTTGAGGGTGTAGGGGCGCGTGGGGTTGGTGGAGCTGGGGAGGACGTTGGCCTCGCCGCAGACGCGGATGATGTCCGGGGCGTGGCCGCCGCCGGCGCCCTCGGTGTGATAGGTGTGAATGGTGCGACCCTTGAAGGCGGCGATGGAGGCCTCGACGAATCCGGACTCATTGAGCGTGTCGGTATGAATCGTCGCCTGGACGTCGAATTGTTCGGCGACGGCGAGGCAGGCGTCGATAGCGGCGGGAGTGGTGCCCCAGTCTTCGTGGAGCTTGAGACCGATGGCGCCGGCGAGGATTTGCTCGATGAGGCCCTCGGGCTTGGAGGAGTTTCCCTTGCCGGTGAAGCCGAAGTTCATGGGGAGGGCGTCGGTGCTTTCGAGCATCATCTGGAGGTAGAAAGCACCCGGCGTGCAGGTGGTGGCGCAGGTGCCGACGGCCGGACCGGTGCCGCCGCCGATGAAGGTGGTGATGCCGGAGGCGAGGGCGGTGTAGACCTGCTGGGGGCAGATGAAATGGATGTGGGAATCGATGCCGCCGGCGGTGAGGAGGAGGCCTTCGCCGGCGATGACCTCGGTGGTGACGCCGACGATCATGCCGGAGGTGACGCCGGCCATGATGTGGGGGTTGCCGGCCTTGCCGATGCCGGCGATTTTGCCATTCTTGATGCCGATGTCGGCCTTGTAGATGCCGGTGTAATCGACGATGAGTGCGTTGGTGATGACGAGGTCGAGGGCATCTTCCTGGGCGATGCCGGAGGCCTGGCCCATGCCGTCGCGGAGGACCTTGCCGCCGCCGAATTTGCATTCATCGCCGTAGGTGGTGAGGTCCTTTTCGATGCGGAGGAGGAGGGAGGTATCGGCAAGGCGGACGCGGTCGCCGGTGGTTGGGCCATAGATATCGGCGTAGGCGTGTCGGGAAATGCGATGGGGCATGGTCAATGTTCTCCGGGGGTTTCGGTGGCGAATTGGGCGGCGACGATTTTTTTCAGGGCGTCCGGGAGGCGCCCCGGGGTTGCGGGACCATCGACGAGGTTGTTGCCGCCGCGGATGATTTTTTCGCCGGCGATTTCGACCAGGGTGACGGTGCGGGTTTCGCCGGGCTCGAAGCGGACGGCGGTGCCGGCGGGGATGTCGAGGCGCATGGCGTAGGCCCGGGCGCGGTCGAAGCGCAGCGAGGCGTTGGTCTCAATAAAGTGGTAGTGGCTGCCGACCTGGATGGGGCGGTCGCCGAGGTTGGTCACGGCGATCTGCGCGGTGCGGCGGCCTTCGTTGAGGGTGATTTCGCCGGGCGTGGTGAGGACTTCGCCGGGCGTGGGAGTTGGGTCGGCGGGCTGCTGGAAAACCGACAGCGGAGGCACCGGCAAAAAACTGCCGTAGAGGGCGAGCGTGAGATCGCCATCCGCAAGGGTCACCGGATGGTGCACGGTCACCAGCTTGCTGCCATCAGGAAAGGTTCCCTCCACTTGTACTTCGGCGATCATCTCGGGGACGCCGGGCATTACCTGGTTTCGCCCCAGCAGTCGCCGGCCGGTGTCCATCAATTCCGCGACGCTTTTGCCATCGCGGATGAATTCCAGGATTTGCGTGGCGATGAGCGCAATCGCTTCGGGATAATTGAGCCTGACCCCGCGCGCCAGCCGCTTTTGCGCCAGGACGCCCGCCCCATGGAGAATCAGCTTGTCCACTTCATAGGGGGTCAGATGCATACAGGTTTTTCCCTCACATTGTGCGGCGCCGGGTGGAAACGCGAGGCGGTTACCACTTGCGCCGCCATGGACATTCGCCCAGCAGCTCTTCCACAAACTGCAGCCGGTCGAAAATCAGCCGCATGACGGTCTGGGCATCGGGACCGGCCGCGCGAAAAATTGCCCCCCCCTGCCGCAAGGGGCTGGCCCCGATCGGCAGCCGATCGCCACGGCTCACCGGCTGCGCCGCGGTCCATGCCAGCAGTTCTGCCGCGTGGCCCGCGAGCCGCTGCCCGGCCAGTATGATCGTGGCGAAGCAATTGAACGCTTCCATGCCAAACCCCGCGCCTTCCAGGAGCATCACGTCGCGCAGCAGGCATTCCCCCTCCACAAAAAGCTCGTTGGAAGATCGCAGCTCCCGCGCCTGCCACCGCTCCCCACACGCGTGCCGGCCGCTGGTAAAAGCATCGACGAGGATCAGACCACCGGAGGCCGCCACATCAAACCGCTGGCGCTGTGCGTAGCGTGCGCCGGCGAAGCACACCACGGGATCGGGCGCCCAGACCAGCAGCCCCTCTCCCGCGACGCGCACGGAGGCCGTCTGTTGAGAAACCGCCGCGTCCGCTCCGCGATATACTTTGGTGGCGCTCTGCGTTCCCACAAAACCCATGGCCCCCGCCCCGACACCCACCTCCAGCGCAATCTGGTCCCCGGCCACGAGGCCCCCGCCGAAGGTGCTGGTGAACACCCACGCCGCCTTCCCGGAATTTGCCGGCGTGAGAATCCGCAATGGACTGGCGGCGCGCACGCGTGAAACGGCCGTCTTCCCGGCAATCCGCTCCAGGACAACCGCCCCGCTCCCGCAGGCAACTTCCCGCCGCACATTCTCGAGTACGCCCTGCATCGTTGGCTCCTACACGCTCAGATGGCGGCTCACGAGTTCTTCATTCAATTCTCCCGTTGTGCCCTGCGCGACGACGCGCCCGCGGTTCATGATGTAGAACTGCTGGCCAAATTCCCGGACGAAATCGAGGTATTGTTCAACGAGGACGATGGTCATCCCGCGTTCGCTCACCAGCTTCCGGAGCACATGGCCGATCTGCTGGATGATGTTGGGCTGGATGCCTTCGGTGGGCTCGTCGAGAAGGAGCACGCTGGGCTCGCCAACGAGGGCGCGGGCGATGGCGAGTTGCTGCTGCTGGCCTCCGGAGAGATCTCCGCCCATGCGCTGGCCCATGGTTTTGAGGATGGGGAAGAGCTCGAAGAGTTCCTCGGGGAGGGTGCGCTTGCCGTCGGTGCGGGCTTCGCAGCCGACCTGCAGATTTTCAAGGACGGTGAGCTTGGGGAAAATCTGGCGGCCCTGGGGCACGAGCGCGATGCCGGATTTGACGCGTTTGTGCGGCGGCAGCCGGGTGACATCGGTGCCGCCGAGCAGTATCCGTCCGGCGCTGCTGCGCAAGGTTCCGACGATGTTTTTCATGAGGGTCGTTTTGCCCACGCCGTTGCGGCCCATGACGCAGGTGACCTCGCCCTTGCGCATTTCCATCGAAACGCCATTGAGGGCCTGCACGGCGCCGTACGAAAAGCTCAATTCTGAAAGCGTCAGCATTTCCTCACCGTCCCAGATACGCTTCAATCACCGCTTCATTCTTCTGCACCTCATCCAGCGAGCCTTCAGCGAGGACTTTGCCATTGTCCAGCACGGTGACGCGCGAGCCGAGGCGGCGGACAAATTCCATGTCATGCTCGATGACCATGATCGTGTGGCGGCCCTTGAGTTCGAGGAGGAGTTCGGCGGTGAGCATGGTTTCTTCGTCGGTGAGGCCGGCGGCGGGTTCATCGACGAGCAGCAATTTGGGATCGGCGACAATGAGCATGCTGATCTCGAGCCATTGCCGCTGGCCGTGGGAGAGGAATCTGGCGTGGCGATCGCATTCGTCGGCGAGGTGGACGCGCGTGAGGATCTCCATGATGCGTTCACGCTCGGTGGCGGTTTCTTTTCCCAGGATATTTTTCCAGAGCCCGCTGCGGCCGGGGAGGGCGAGTTCCATGTTTTCGTAAACGGTGAGCGAATCGAAGACGGTGGGGGTCTGGAATTTCCGCCCGACGCCGCGGCGCGAGATGTCAGTATCCTTCAGATGCGTGATTTCGGTCTTGTCGAAGAAGACGTGACCGCTTTTTACGCGGGTCTTGCCGCTGATGACGTCGCAGAGCGTGGTTTTTCCGGCGCCGTTCGGGCCGACGACCACGCGCAGCTCATTGTAGTGAATGCCGAATTCCTTGATATCGAGCGCGCGGAATCCGTCAAATTCCACCACCACATCCTGCACGAACACGATGCTGTGCTCGATGTTGTATTCGTCCTGCAGATTCAGCGGTGTGTTGGGCTCGGCGATCATGCGCTCACCTCCACCGCGCTGCTTGGCTTCTTCACCGTCTCGGGCAGGGCCGCGGCGGAAGTGCCCCGCGCCTTGCCGGAGATGATCCGCCGCCACAGGCCCACGATCCCCTCGGGCATGAACAGCGTCACCACGATGAACCCCATCCCCAGCACAAACAGCCAGCCCTGCGCGCCGAGCATCAGCTTGATGTCCGCCCGCACCGCGCCCATGAACCCCGGCTGCACCACGCCCTCGGGCAATTTCAAAAACCCCGGCAGCCAGCCATAGAACACGCCGCTGGTCAGCATGCTCTGGAGATAACTGACCGTCAGGGAGCCAACGACCGCTCCGGAAAGTGTTCCGCGCCCCCCCACCGCCACCGCGGCGACGATCAGGATCGATTCGTCGGCGTCCATCTTAAAGGGCGTGATGATGCCGTTCTGCGGTGTGTAGAGCATTCCGCCCAGGGCGGCGGCCATTGCACCAAATGCAAACACGAACACCTTGAAACTCACCGGCTGAAAGCCCGCGAACCGCAGCCGGCTTTCGTTGTCGCGCACCGCCACCAGCACCCGCCCCAGCCGGGAGCGCGAAATGCCGACGCACAGAAGATAGACCGCCACCAGCATCGCCGCGGTCAGGATATAGAGCCCGAGCTTTACGTTTGCCGACTGCAGATCCCAGCCCGCGAGCGTCACGAAATTCGTGAGGCCATTGGTGCCGCACAGATGCATGTTGTTCATGCGGAAGACCAGCGTCGCCGCCAGCGTCGTCGCCTGGGTGATGATTGAAAAATAAACCCCGCGCACGCGGCTGCGGAATGTGAAATAGCCGAACACGTAGGCCAGGAGCCCGGGCAGTGCGACGCCCAAAACGATGGCCAGCGGCAGGGAGCGAAACATTTGCCAGAACCAGGGCAGATGAAACCCGCTCACTTCGGAAGTCACCACAAACAGGCAGCGCGGGATGCCTTCGCCATCCAGCGGCCCGTGCAATGCCATGTGCATGCCGATGGCATATCCGCCGAGGCAGAAGAACATCGCCTGGCATAACGAAAGGATCCCGGCATACCCCCAAACCAGATCCAGCCCCAGGGCCGCGATCACCACGGCGAGGAAGCGCCCGAGCTGATTGACCGTGGTGATGCTCAGGGCGCCGGTTCCATAGAGTGTCGGCACGCCGAAGAGGATGGCGGCGGCACCCATCAACAGCAGGACCGTGCCGGGTTTTTGATACGGGGGGCGTGTACGCGCGCGGTGATAGGCGACCAGGGAGGCGTCAGACATCCGCGAGCCTCCCTTTTGCGGGGAACAGGCCGCTGGGTCTGCGTTGAATGAACGCAACGATCAGGAGCAGGATCAGCACCTTGGCCCAGACGGCGCCGGTCTCGGGCTCGAGCAGCTTGCTGGTGGTTCCGAGCCCCCCACCCGACCAGATCGCCCCCTGAAGTTTTCCGACGCCGCCGACCACGACGACCAGGAATGAATCAATCACATAATTCTGTCCCATGTCCGGTGTGACACCGCCGATGAGCGTGAGCGCGCAGCCGGCCATGCCCGCGAGGCCCGAGCCCAGGCCGAACGTGAGCATGTCTATCTTGCGCGTGGAAACGCCGAGGCTGGCAGCCATCGGGCGGTTCTGCGTCGTGGCGCGCAAAAGCAGCCCGAGGCGCGTGCGGTCCACGATGAAATACATGAGGAAGATGCAGGCCGTGCAGAAGCCGATGATGAAAATGCGGTTGTAGGGAAGCCGCACATCCTGCATCACCTCCCAGCTTCCCTGGAGCCAGCTCGGGGAATTCACCGCGATGTTGTCGCCATAGTGCGCCCGCGCCAGCCAGATCAGGATATAGCTCACACCCAGCGTCGCCAGCAGCGTATCCAGAGGCCGGCCGTACAGATGGCGGATCACGAGCGACTCGATCAGCATGCCGATCAGCGCCGCCGCGACGAATGCCATGGGAATGGCAAAGATAAAGTAGTAATTGCTCATGCCGGGCATGTGCGTGTCGAACATCCGCTGTGTTTCGTAGGTGGCATAGGCCCCCACCATCATCAGTTCGCCATGGGCCATGTTGATCACGCCCATCAGGCCAAAGATGATCGCCAGGCCCAGGCCCATCAGCACGAGGATGGAGCTCGCCGAGAGCCCGCTGAAAAGAATGCCGCACCATTCGACGACCCGTTGCCAGCTCTGGATTCGGGCGATCGCCGCGTTCAACACGCGCTGCGCGGCGGGGTCGGTTTCCGCTTTTCTCCAATCCAGCAGCCGGCCGAGCGCCCGGGCGGAGCGCATCTCGCCCAGCGTGGTCGCCGCCGCCAGTCGCGTCGCCCTGGTGTCCGCGTCCGTGCCGGTCTTTGCGATCTCGATGAGTGCGACGCTTTCGCGGATTGCATCGCGCACCGCCGCGTCTTTTTCTGTCTTTTCCATCAACGTGAGCGCCGGCAGATTCCCCTCCACCGCCCCCTCGCCCGATTTGATCACCGCGGCCAGCCGGGCATCGCGATCGGGATTCGAGAGCCGCAGCAGGCTCAAGGCGTCCCGCACAGCGATCCGGTCGCGCCGATTCGGCGAAATTTCTTTGATCTCACCTTCTGGAACCCGGGCCGGCTTTCCGTCCACGAGAACCGCCTGCCGGCTCAACGGGTCGATCAGCGGCGCGACGTTGTGATCCCCTTCGGTCTCCAGCTTCGCGCAGGAGACCGCCCGCCCTTTCCACAGGTACAGCGAATCTGAATTGAAATCGTTAAGCGCCTGCTCCAGGCGTTGATCTCCGGTACGGGCGAGCTTCTCGAAAATATCCTTGCGTCCGGCGGCGTCGGCATCGGAGAGCTTTGCGAGCAGGTCCAGTTCCGCCGCATCCCCCGTTGCCGCTTGAACTATAGGGGCGGTTGCGGGAGCGGTTGCCGGGGAAACGGTTGCCGGCGCACTTGCGGCGGGCACAGTGGCCGGAGCGTCAGCCGCACGGGCCTTGTCTTTTTCGCCAAGCAGCGCCGTCAGGATGAAAAGCACCACCGCCAGTGCGCAGAGCCCCCGTACTCGCAGGCGCGTTGTCTTCGTTTTCTCACCCATTCGGATCGTTCGAACACCCGATTCCATTGGCCACACTCACACAAAAGCGGACGGAAAGGGCGGTGCAGTGGCTTACACGCGCCCTTTCCGTGCACGACCTCGTAACAATGCGACTTACTTCTTGGGACCTCCTGTTGGCGCGGGGATCTTGGAGGCATCCGGCCACAGGTAGGTGCTGTAGGAATCCGGATGCACCAGGTCCTTGCTCTGCCAGACAATCTTGAACTGGCCGGTCTTCTGGATTTCACCGATGTAGACCTTCTTCCAGGTGTGCTGGTTCTTGGGGTCCATCATCTTTGCGCCGCCGGGGGCGTCGAACTTCATGCCGTAGACGGCCTGGCGCACCTTGTCGACATCGAAGCTGCCTGCTTTTTCAGCGGCCGCTTTCCACACGTACACGCCGTAATAGGCGGCTTCGATCGGATCATCCGTCACCCGGTCGGCGCCTCCCGGCAAATTGTTCTTGGCGCAATATGCCTTGAAATTCGCCACGAACGTCTTGTTCTCCGGTGTGTCGATCGACTGGAAATAATTCCAGCAGGCCAGGTGTCCCACCAGCGGCGGCACATCCATCGCGCGGAGCTCGTCTTCCGCCACGCTGAACGCCATGATCGGGCAATCCGCGGCGGTCAGGCCCTGATTCGCGAACTCCTTGTAGAAAGGCACGTTGCTGTCGCCGTTGATCGTCGAGAGCACGCAGGCCTTTCCGCCGGCGGCAAAAGCTTTGATCTTGCCGACGATGGTCTGGTAGTCCTGGTGATGGAAGGGCGTGTATTCCTCGATGATGTTTTCATCAGCCACGCCTTTGGACTTCAAGAATGCCTTGAGCACCTTGTTGGCGGTGCGCGGGAAGACGTAGTCGGTGCCCAGCAGGTAGAACTTTTTGTAGCCGCCGCCATCATCGCTCATCATGTATTCCGCGGCGGGAATGAGCTGTTCGTTGGGCGAGGCGGCGGTATAGAACACGTCGAGGCTTTGCTCTTCGCCTTCATACTGCACGGGATAAAACAGCAATGCGTCGTTGGCCTCAAAGACCGGCAGCACGGACTTGCGGCTCACCGAGGTCCAGCAGCCAAAGGTCACCGCGACCTTGTCCTGCGTGATCAATTGCTTGGCCTTGTCAGCAAAAAGGTCCCAGTTGGAGGCGGGATCCACCACCACCGGTTCGATCTTTTTTCCCAGCACGCCCCCCTTGGCATTGATTTCTTCCGACGCCATCAGCACGGCGTCCTTGAGCGATGTCTCGGAGATCGCCATCGTGCCGCTGAGCGAGTGCAGCACGCCGATTTTCACAGTGTCATCAGCCCGCGCCAGGCCCGCGGGAATGAGGGCCGCCGTGAGGGCAAGCCCGCAGAATGTTTTCAACCATCGTTTGACCATAACCACGCATCTCCTTTTGGCTCGGGGATCATTCAGCTCACACATGCCAGGCGCAACCACCCGAAATTTCACGCGATGAACCGCTTGCTCAATTCGATAATCTCATTTTCAAGCGGAAAGCGGTTCTACAAAAAACATGCCACCGGTCTGCATGAAATACCGACTCGCTGATCCGGCCGCATTCGCGCGGTATGAGTCTGGCGAGTGTTCGCCCCGGAACAGTTGCAGCACTGACTGTGGCAGGCCCGCCGCTGAGCAACTGCGCCGTGCCGCTTGCACCTGCCGCGCAATCAGGCAGGAACCGGAGCGCCGATCGCCGCGCTCCACGCGTGCAACAGATGTTTGATGATCTGCGGCACTCCGACTCCGTGTTTCACTTGTGCAAAAACCATGGGCCCCTCGCCGCGCATCTTTTTTCCGTCGCGCTCCATCACCGCGAGGTCCGCCCCGACCGCCGCCGCAAGGTCAGTCTTGTTGATCACGAGCAGATCGGCCTGGGTGATGCCCGGGCCGCCTTTGCGTGGAATTTTGTCCCCGCCGGAGACGTCGATGACGTAAATCGTGTAGTCGGCGAGCTCGCGGGAAAAGTGGGCCGCGAGGTTGTCGCCGCCGCTTTCGAGCAGCAGCAGTTCCGTGTGGAACTTTGCGTGCAATTGCTCGAGGGCGAGAAGGTTGGCGGCGATGTCTTCGCGAATGGCGGCATGCGGGCAGCCGCCGGTTTCCACGGCGACGATGCGCTCCGCGGGCAGTGCTTCATGGCGCGTGAGAAATTCGCCATCCTCGCGCGTGAAAATGTCGTTGGTGACCGCTGCGATGTTCATGCGGTGGCGCAATATTCGACATAACTGAAGCATGAGTGCGGTTTTTCCGCTGCCCACCGGCCCGCCCACGCCGATGGTAAACGCGCGCGCCGCATAGTCGCGCCGCAGCGGCTGGTCGCGCGCCGCAAAATCGCCCGGGTGGTCCATGATCTCGTGCGTATGACCGTGCGCGTGGGGAACGAGCGGGGTGAAGTGCATGCAACCTCCTTATCAGCTTTGAAACAACCGCGAATAGAGACGGTCCTGTGACATCTGCCAGAGCTCCAGCAGCGGGGCGGATTGGGCGGCATCGGCGACGGTGAATTCTCCTGCCTGGCTGGCGAGCATTTCGAGATCGGGGCCCAGCCCGGCGAAAATGCGCTGCGCTTCCAGTGGCCCGAGCACGCCGAGGCGGACAGCGGCGGACATGACGCCCCGGACGTTCATGTAAAGAAAAATGCGCACCGCCTGACCGCGCGAGATGGCGCATTGGCGCGCCAGCGCGCCGAATACGATCGGCAGGTGAGCGACAATTTTGCCCGCGAGCATCGCCGCGCGCATGGAGCCAATCGGCTCTCCACCAAATATTTTGCAGGCGCTCGAAAGCAGCGCCTGGCCCTGCAGACGGCTGGCGCGGTTGGCGACGTGGCTGGTGAGCATGGTGTCCAGATGGTGATCGAGGTCTTCAAGCGGTGCGCCGCTGTGGGCATTGGTTAGAAAAGGAATCGCGCTGCGGGCAGCCTGGCGGGCGCTCTCCAAAAGAAACCGGCGAAAGTCCTCGGGCGTGCGCAGCCATCCCTGTTGCCAGGCGGGTTCGATTCCGCCGGAATGAGCGAGCCCGCCGGAAGGGAACGCCGAGTCGAGAATCTGCCAGACGAGCCAGTCGCCGGCAGTGGAAACAGTGCCGAGGGACTGCGCGGGGATCGCCGCGCAAGTGGTCAGGTTTGGCGCGTCTGCTGCCGAAATATGCATCGAGCCACCGCAAAAGATGCGAACATGAGCGAGTGCGATGAGTGCAAAAATGACGCCGGGACGGGAAGATTCGAGAAATGGGTCGCACCGGTGACGGAACAGCGGCTTGAGGCATCCAACAGGGGACAAAAAAATGCATGCGGACAGACGCGTGCTATGATCGGAAGAATCACTTCTCTATCCCCGGAGCCCTTTATGAAAACCCTTCTTCTCTCGGCGGTGAGCATTTCCCTGTTGTCACTCGCTGGTTGCCAGAGCGCATCAACCGCGGACTCGTCGCGTCGGTTTGAGCCAATGGGCGCCAATGGCCGGTATGAGGTGGAACTGCCACCTAGTGGTGCACCCGCCGGCGGCGAACGGCCCTATGCACTGACCGGCTCACAAGCGGCACCGATGGCGTACCCGAATATGGGTTACCAGTCGCGCGAGTAGCGCTCAACCCAACATTTATGGTCGCATCCCCAATATTCGCAACAGTTTGCATGCGAAAGCAAAAACGCTGTTGACAATTATAACGGTGTTATTATACTGAACATCGTTATGGGTGCGATTGAAAGACGTGTCAGAGAACGCAACGAGATCCGCGAGAAGATCATGAATGCGGCGCGGGAGCTCTTCGCGCAGCAGGGAATTGAAGCGGTTTCGATGCGGAAGGTGGCGGAGGCGGTCGAGTATTCGACGGCGATTATCTACTCGCATTTTGCCGACAAGCAGGCGCTGTTGCGGGAGATATGCCTGGCCGATTTTGCGGCGCTTGCGGAGACGTTTGTGCATCTGGCGGGGGTGGCGGATCCGATGGATCGGATACGGGAGATCGGGCTGGCGTATGCGCGGTTTGGCCTCGATCATCCGAATCAGTATCGGCTGATGTTCATGACGCCGCACGAGCCGGTGCTGAGCAAGGATGATCTGCAGGCGGTGGGGAAGGGGAATCCGGATCAGGATGGGTATGCGTTTTTGCGGGCGACGGTGCAGGAGGCGATTGCGTCGGGGCGGCTGCGGAAGGAGCTGACCGATGCGGACGAGGTATGCCAGATCCTATGGCCGGCGGTGCATGGGATGGTGTCGCTGCAGATCATCAAGGGATGCGATGGCTGGCTGGAGTGGCGGCCGTTTGAGTTGCGCATGGGGATGCTGCTGGACTGGCTGGCCGGGGGGATGAGCAGCGCTCAGCAGATGGGGGGCGGCGCATGAATTTTGTCGCGCTCAAGATGCTAATGGGGGACCGGCTCAAGTACATGAGCCTGGTGGCGGGGCTGGCGTTTGCGGCATTGCTGGTGACGCAGCAGGCGTCGATTTTCTGCGGGTACGCGTTGCGGACGGGGTCGTGGCTGCGGGACACGCGGTGCGCTGATTTGTGGGTGATGAACGATCAGACGGAGTTTGTGGAGTCGGGCGATGCGATGCTGGACACCACCTTGGATCGGGTGCGGAGCGTGGATGGGGTGCTGTGGGCGGTGCCGTTGTATCGGGGACAGGTGCGCGGGCAATTGCCGGACGGGACGGAGATGCAGGTGCGGGTGGTGGGGATTGATGATGCGACGCTGATCGGCGGCCCGCCGCGGATGGTGGAGGGGAAGTTGACGGACCTGAGGCGGGACCGGGCGATTTTTGTGAATGCGGACCAGCTGGGGACGGATCTGCGGCTGAAAAATGCGGCGACGCCGCGGGCGCTGGCGATCGGGGACACGATCAGCATCAATGATCATGATGCGGTGGTGGCGGGGACGTTTCGGCCGGAGCCGGACTTCTTCTGGTTTCCGATGGTGTATACGACGTACAGCCGGGCGATCGAGATGGCGCCGCAGCAGCGGCGGATGAATACGTTTGTGATGGTGAAGGTGCGGCCGGGCGCGGCGGGCGGCATCGCAGGGGTGGCGAAGCGGATCGAAAGGATTTCGGGCGTGAAGGCGCTGACGGGGGAGCAGTTTGAGAAGCTGACCATGGATTACATCCTGAACAAGACGGGGATATTGATTAATTTTGGGATCACGATTGCGCTGGGGTTTCTGGTGGGGGTATTGGTGAGCGGGCAGACGCTGTACACGTTCATGCTGGACAACATCCGGCATTTTGCGGCGATCAAGGCGATGGGAGCGGGGAACGCGATGCTGGTGAAAATGGTGGCGCTGCAAACGCTGGTGGCGGGTGGGATTGGATATGGGGTGGGGGTGGGTGCGGCGGCGATTTCAGGGTGGGCATTTGCGAAGGGGGGATTGGCGTTTGAGATGCCGTGGGAGGTTCCGGTGATCGGGGCGGGGGCGATCCTGGTGTGTTGTTTTGCGGCGGCGTTTTTTGGATTGCAGCGGGTTCTGAAAGTGGATCCGGCGATTGTGTTCAAGGGGTGAGGGTTTTTGAGCGGGAGGTTTTATGAGGGCGACGGGTGAGAAACTTCAGCAAGATGAAACGGCGGTTTTGTGCCGTGGGGTGACGAAGTCCTATGGGAGCGGTGCGGCGGCGGTGCGGGCGCTGCAGGGGGTGGATTTGCAGGTGGAGGCGGGGGAATTGTTCATGCTGGCCGGGCCGTCGGGGTGCGGGAAGACGACGCTTATCAGCTGCATCGCGGGGATCATGGACCATGACGCGGGGGAGTGCGTGGTGTTTGGGAACGATTTCCGGAAGATGACGGCGGCGGAGCGGACGCGGGTGCGCGGGGGGCTGATCGGGTTTGTGTTTCAGGCGTTTAATCTGTTGCCGACGCTGACGATTGCGGAGAACGCGGCGGTGCCGCTGCTGATTAATGGAGTGAAGCGGCAACTGGCGGTGGAGAAGGCGCGGGAGATGCTGTCGCGGGTGGGATTGATGGAGCGGCACGGGGCGTATCCGCGGGATTTGTCGGGCGGGCAGCAGCAGCGGGTGGCGATTGCGCGGGCGCTGGTGCATGAGCCGAAGTTGATTGTGTGCGATGAG
>Ga0265314_10003945_pt1 | contig 14069 bp, 15 predicted proteins | sample 4126metaG_FD_203106 | JGI IMG/M metagenome (GOLD analysis project Ga0265314, IMG submission 203106) | Rhizosphere microbial communities from Carex aquatilis grown in University of Washington, Seatle, WA, United States - 4-1-26 metaG | ecosystem: Host-associated > Plants > Roots > Rhizosphere >... | reverse complement strand
CGAACTTACAACAGACCCAACTCCACGAGCTCCGCCTGGAGTTTCTCGGGCAGCTTCTCCAGTCCCTTCGCGCCGCGCGCGTCGGGCGGGGCGTCCTTGGCGGCGAGGTAGCGCCAGCCCTGGAAGGCGCGATGGGCGCGGCGCTGCAGCGGCACCAGCCGGGGCTCGTAGACCAGGCCGCAATGCGGCGTGCCGTTCTTCGTCACGGCGCGGATGTCGAGCAGCTTCTGGCGCACCGCGATCTGACCCTTGATGACCCAATAGAGCGAGCCGCCACCCAGGATCTCGTCCTTGCGTTTGGGCATCATGCGGGTGACGTGCATCAACTCGGGCGTCTTCACGCCGCGCTTTTTCTGATCGCGGATGCGGCCGGCCTGCCATTGCGCGAGGTCTTCGATCGTCTCGACGCCGACGCAGAGCTTGAGAATGTGCAGAGTCATACGGACGCGACGAAGCGCACGACGATGGTGCCCTCGCCGACCTGATCGCCGACTGCGACGGACACGGCCTCCACCGTCGCCGCGCCGGGCGCGGAGAGCGTGTGCTCCATCTTCATCGCTTCGAGGACGGCGAGCGGCTGGCCCTTGGCGACGGCGTCGCCCTCGCGCACCAAGAGCTGGATGATCTTTCCGGGCATCGGCGTGACGATGCGGTCGGTGGCGGCGCTGGAAGCCTCGGCCGCCTCAAACGGATCGTAGAGCGACAGGACGAAGGTCTGGCCGCGCTCCATCGCCGCCAGCGCGCCGGAGGCGAGACGGTGCACCATCACATCGGGCGAGGCCTTCGCCTCCGCCAGCACGCGCTTTCCGTCGACGACGAATTCGATCTGCGGCACGCGCGTCCCGCCGAGGCGGAAGCCGTCGCGGGCATTCCACGGGTCGCCGCCGGCCGGTGCCGTCTCGTCGACGATGAACGCCGCAGCGGCTGAGAGGACATGCGGTGGCGGCAGGGACGGCGGCAGAAGCTGTGCGAGATGGCGTTCGATGAACGCGGTGTCGATCTCGCCGGCCAGGAAGTCCGGATGGCGCAGGGCCCGGATCAGGAAGGCGTTGTTGGTCTTGAGACCCGCAATGCGGATCTGTTCGAGCGCCCGCGCCAGTTTTTCCGCGGCGCCGGTGCGCGACGCGTCATGCGCGATCACCTTGGCGATCATCGGATCGTAGAACGGCGTCACGGCGTCGCCTTCGCGCACGCCGGTGTCGACGCGCACGTCCTGCGGGAAGCGAAGTACTTCCAGCGTGCCGATCGATGGCAGGAAGCCGGACTGTGGGTCTTCCGCATAAAGGCGGACCTCGATGGCGTGGCCGGAGATCGCCAGATCGTCCTGCGACTTCGGCAGCTTCTCGCCGGCGGCGACGCGCAATTGCCATTCGACCAAATCGGTGCCCGTGATGCCTTCGGTCACCGGATGCTCGACCTGCAGGCGCGTATTCATTTCCATGAACCAGATGCGGTCGGGACGAAGGCCATCCGATGCGTCCGCGATGAATTCGATCGTGCCGGCGCCGACATAGGCCACCGCCTTGGCCGCCTTCACCGCCGCGGCGCCGATCGCGGCACGCATGTCGGCGCTCATGCCAGGCGCCGGCGCTTCCTCGATCACCTTCTGGTGGCGGCGCTGGAGCGAGCAGTCGCGCTCGAACAGGTGCACCGCGTTGCCGTGGCTGTCGGCGAAGACTTGGACCTCGATATGGCGCGGGCGGGTGACGTATTTCTCGATCAACACAGCGTCGTTGCCGAAGGCGCCGCGGGCCTCGCGCTGGGCGCCTTCGAGCGCGGACGCAAAATCCCGGGCGCGTTCCACCTTGCGCATGCCCTTGCCGCCGCCGCCGGCCACCGCCTTGATCAGCACGGGATAGCCGATGCGGTCCGCCTCGGCGCGGAGATGTTCCGTAGACTGATCGTCTCCGAGATAGCCCGGCACCACCGGCACGCCGGCCTTTGCCATCAGCGCCTTGGCACGGTCCTTCAGGCCCATGGCGCGGATCGCAGACGGCGGCGGGCCGACGAAGACGATGCCGGCCGCCGCGCAGGCCTCGGCGAATTCCGCATTCTCCGACAGGAAGCCGTAGCCGGGATGGATCGCCTCGGCGCCCGATGCTTTCGCGGCGGCGAGGACGGCCTCGATGCTGAGATAGGATTCGCGCGGCGGCGGCGGGCCGATGCGCACGGCCTGATGCGCCAGCGCGACATGGGCCGCATTCGCGTCGGCGTCGGAATAGACCGCGACCGTCGCCACGCCCATGCGGCGGGCGGTGCGGATGATGCGGACGGCGATCTCGCCGCGATTGGCGATCAGAAGCTTGCGGAACATGGGCAGGGTCTTAGCCCAAAATCCCGCTCCTGCCGATTGCCGGCACCGCCGCTGTGGATAAGTCCGGACGGCTCAATGCGCGTGCGCGGCCGGCGACAGGAACATTCGCTTGATGAACATCAGGATGGCGATGACGATCAGGTAGCCGACATAGAGCGCCACCGCCTCGCGCCAGAAGCCGAATTCCATGACGGGCGGCAGGCGGAAGGAGGCATGCCGGGCGATCACCGGGATCAGGACGTCGGCGATGAGGTTGACCAGCGTGGCGCCGAGCGCGACGGCCCAGATCCGGTCCCAGGCCGGGGCGACGATGGCGGCGATGAGCGCGATGACGAGGCCCTCGACCGCGTTCACCGAATTGAAGCCTTCACGAAGGAAGTCCAGGATAACATTGAGGAAATGCGTGATCTGATCCATGAAATCCCCAAATCTGTTTACCGTATCCTAGCGGACAACGCGGAACTTTGGGGGAAGTTTCCTGGCGCCGGCCATCAGTCCAGGTCGCGGCGCAGCATCACGACGGTCTTGCCCTCGCCATAGGGTTGCCGGCCGATCTCCCTGAAACCGCGCCTTGCATGGAAGGCCAGCGAGGCGGGATTGGGCGGCATGACATTCACCTCGCAGACGATGACGCCGATGCCCCGCGCGCGGGCAGCCGCCTCGAAATCGTCATAGAGGCGGTCGGCCAGCCTACGGCCGCGAAAGGCGGGCGCGACCACGACGCGGTCGACATAGAAGAAGGCGTCGAAGCGCGCATCGAACCAGCGATAGTTCGGGCTGTCGTATTCCGCGCCCTTGGCGAAGCCGAGCAGGAAGGCGGCGACGGTGCCCTCTTCTTCCACGACACGCAGACAGGATGCGGCGGCGGCAAGCTGCGTCAGGCGCGCGTCATCGAGGGGGCTTAGGAAATGGACGGACTCTTCGTTGAGCCGCAGGATCGCCGGCCAGTCGGCGCGCGCGGCATCGCGGAGGATCATCATGCCTCGCGGACGGCGAGACGTTCGCCGGCGATCGTGAGCGGTGCATTCGCGCCGAGACCGAGCAGCGCCGCGACCTGGCCGCGCGTGGTGGCGGACAGCGCCTCCGCCACCAGTTCGGCCTTCACGGCGGGCTTGACGCTCAACCAGTTCGCGACCAGCGCGATCTGACCTTCCGCGAGCTGCAAGGCGGCGAGCGCCAGCGGGATGACGGGCCGCGCGCCTGTCTGGCGGGCCAGCGCGGCGAGGCGCGGCTCGATCAGGCCCGCAAGGCAGCTCACCCAGATGCGGCGGGCCTGGCCTTCGAAGAAGATGTGATTGCGCCGGCGCTGCTCGTGGAAATGCTCGAGCTGTTTCGCAAGCGCGCCGGGCGGCAGCGTGTTGCCGACCAGCACGGCGAGCATGCCGGACGGCCGCGTCAGGCTCTGGCGCAGGATGTCCTCCTTGCCGGTGTAGTGCAGGTAGAAGGTCGAGCGGCCGATATTGGCCGCATCCGCGACGCGTTCCACTGTCACGGCGTCATAGCCTTCCGACAGCAGGACCGAGATGAAGGCGCTCATCAGGGCGGCGCGCGTGCGTTCGGTGCGGCGGTCGGGCTTGGTCATCGCGCGCCACCTTGCGCGAGTGCCGCGCCGCCGCCAACCCACGAAATGGACATGACGGACCGTCTGTCCAGAAATGGACGGGCTCGCGCACAAGACCGGAAATGTCGGCGGATGCGTGCCTATCTTCGGAGCGAGGGCCACCGAGGGACTGCCATGGTATCGACGACGCTGAACGAGGCCGCCTTGCCGGAGCGCGCACCGGACTCCAGCCGGGGCATGGGCGTTCTCGCCATCGTCACGGGCATCGCGGCTTTCGCCCTGCTGGCTTTTCATCCCGGTGGCGAGGCGCGCGACTTTGCCGGCGTGCTGAAGGACGAGGCCGCCAATCGCGGCATGGACGCGCTGGTGCATGGCGGGTTCGTCGTCGTGCTGGCATTGCAGACGGTGTGCTACGCGATGTTCTCGGCCCGGCTCGGCTGGCAGCGGGCGGCGACGGTGGCGGGATTCGTTTTCTTCTGCGCCGGCGCGATCTTCCTTAGCGGATCGATGGTGCTGGACGGGCTGGTGACGCCGGCGGTCGCGGCGCGCTATCTCGCGGCGCCGGCCAAGATCGAATATGCGCGGGCGCTGTTCGTGCTGATCGGCGCGCTGATCGGCGTGCTCATGCCGGCCGGCATCGCGTTCCAGGCCGCAGGCTTCGCGGCGTGGGGCGCTGCCCTCGCTGCGAATGGCCGGCGGGTCGCGGGCGCGTTCGGCGTGTTGCTGGGCGCGGCGATGATCGCGGGTGTCGCGGCAGGAGCCGCGACGGCAAATCCGATCGTGCTGATGGGCGGGATCGTGGGGACGGCGGTGTGGGCGATCGTCTTCGGGGCGACGATGCTGCGGCGGCGCTAGAGCTTCAGCCGGTTCGCCTCGAACACATGCATAGCGCCGGGATCGGCGGCGAGGGCGCGCAGGCGCTTGGCGAAGGCGCGGGACTCCGGCACGGCGAAATGCGCGCGGATCGCGGCTTCGTCGGCCCAGCGCTCGAAGAAATGCAACTTCAGCGGATTCTCGGCATCGACATAGACGCCGTGCTCGATGCAGCCGGGTTCGGCGCGGGAGCGGTGGACGTGCTCGAGCGAGATGCGGAGCATCTCGGCGCGGTTGGCCTCGGAGGCGATGACGTGGCCGGCGACGACGATCATAGCCATCTTCAAACCTCAACGCCTACGTGGCATCAATCGCCTTCGCTCTGCGTATCGCACAGCGAGGCCGCACAAAAATACAATCAACGCAAGGAACGGCGCGTCACTCCAACCGCGCGCTGCTACCCGCGTCGCGCCTGGAAGGTGCGCAGCCAAACCCGCCGCGAACACAAGGACTGTAAGTGTCGAACTGACCACGCCCAGGATCACAATGCTGGGAACCAGTCGCATTGACCAGCAGTCGGCGCCAATCGACACACAAACAACAAAAAGGCCAACGACGATCAGCTTGGCAATAACGGATTCCGCTAAACCGTAGAGAGCAAAGAGCAAGATCGCGACAATGGCGAAAAACCCAACGCCTAGCGCCGTATTTCGCAATGTCATCGTCACATCCTGAACACGCCGAACTTGGTTTCGGCTATCGGCGCGTTGAGGCAGGCGCTGAAGGCGAGCGCCAGAACGCGGCGCGTATCCGCGGGGGCGATGATGCCGTCGTCCCAGAGGCGGGCGGTCGCGTGGTAGGGATTGCCCTCGGCCTCGAAGCGTTCGCGGATCGGCTGCTTGAAGGCTTCGGCCTGTTCCGGCGTCCAGCTTTCGGCGTCGCGGTTGACGGTGGCGAGCACGCTCGCGGCCTGCTCGCCGCCCATCACGCTGATGCGGCTGTTGGGCCAGGAGAACATAAAGCGCGGGCTGAAGGCGCGGCCGCACATGCCGTAATTGCCGGCGCCATAAGAGCCGCCGACGATCAGCGTGATCTTGGGCACCTGCGCGCAGGCGACCGCGGTCACCATCTTGGCCCCGTCCTTGGCGATGCCGCCGGCCTCGTATTTGCGGCCCACCATGAAGCCGGAGATGTTCTGCAGGAACAGCAGCGGGATTTTGCGCTGGCAGCACAGCTCGATGAAATGCGCCGCCTTGAGCGCGCTCTCGCTGAACAGGATGCCGTTATTGGCGACGATGCCGACCGGGATGCCTTCCAGATGCGCGAAGCCGGTGACGATCGTCGTGCCGTAGAGCTTCTTGAACTCGTCGAATTGGCTGCCGTCGACCAGGCGGGCGATGATCTCGCGGGCGTCATATTGCGTCGACAGCGACGGCGGCACGATGCCGTTGAGCTCGGCGGGGTCGTAGGCGGGTGCTTTGGGCGCCGCGATCGGGATGTTCGGCTGCTTGGTGGCGTTCAGCCCGGCGACGATGCGGCGGACGATGGCCAGCGCATGGGTGTCGTCGTTCGCATAGTGATCGGCGACGCCGGACTGGCGGGCATGCACCTCGGCGCCGCCCAGGTCTTCTGCCGTGACGATCTCGCCGGTGGCGGCCTTCACCAGCGGCGGGCCGGCGAGAAAGATCGTGCCCTGCCCTTTGACGATGATGGTCTCGTCGCTCATCGCCGGGACATAGGCGCCGCCCGCGGTGCAGGAGCCCATGACGCTCGCGATCTGCGGGATGCCGGCGGCCGACATGGTCGCCTGGTTGAAGAAGATGCGCCCGAAATGGTCGCGGTCGGGGAATATCTCTGCCTGGTTGGGCAGGTTCGCGCCGCCGCTGTCGACCAGATAGATGCAGGGCAGACGGTTCTGCAGCGCGATCTCCTGCGCCCGCAGATGCTTCTTCACCGTCATCGGGTAATAAGTGCCGCCCTTGATGGTCGCATCGTTGCAGACGATGACGCATTCGCGGCCCGACACCCGGCCTATGCCGGTGATGATCCCGGCGCCGTGGATGTCGCCCTCATACATGCCATAGGCGGCGAGCGGCGAGAGTTCGAGGAAGGGCGCGCCGGGATCGACCAGGCGCTCGACCCGCTCGCGCGGAAGCAGCTTGCCGCGTTCGGTGTGGCGCTTGCGCGAGCGCTCGTCGCCGCCGAGCGCGGCCACCCCCTGGCGCGCGCGCAGCTCGCCCACCAGCGCCGCCATCGCCGCGGCGTTCGACTTGAACGCGGGGGCGGTGATGGAGGCGGACGACTTGATCGCGGTCACGCGGGATCCGCTCCACCCGGCTTGCGGTCGAAGAGCCAGCGCCCGACCTGGATCAGGACCGCGCCGGCGATGCCGAAGAACAGGCTGCCCGTGGCGAGCGCGCCCCATCCGATCGGGAACAGCGCTGCGGCGGCCGTGACGGCGGCGCGTCCGACGTCGAGCTTCGATATGGCCGTGCCGAAAACGACCAGCGCGAGCGGCGCGGCGAAGATCACCGCCGAGATCAACGCCACCGGCAGGATCATGCGGCGCGGCGCGAGATAGTCGTTGAGCGTCACAGCCGCTCCACCGCGACCGCCGTCGCTTCGCCGCCGCCGATGCACAGCGCCGCGACGCCGCGGGTCTTGCCGCGCTTCTCCAGCGCGTTGAGCAGCGTCACGATGATGCGCGCGCCGCTGGCGCCGATCGGATGGCCGAGCGCGCAGGCGCCGCCATAGACATTGACCTTGTCGTGCGGCAAGCCGAGATCGCGCATCGCGATCATGGCGACGACGGCGAAGGCCTCGTTGATCTCGAACAGATCGACGTCGTCCTTGGTCCAGCCGGCGAGCTTCAGCACCTTCTCGATGGCGCCGACAGGGGCGCGGGTGAACCATTTGGGCTCGTCGGCGTTGCTCGCCTGCGCGACGATGCGGGCGATGGGCTTGAGGCCGCGCTTCTTCGCCTCGTCGGCGCTGGCGATGATCAGCGCCGCGGCGCCGTCGCTGATCGAGGAGGAATTCGCCGCCGTCACGGTGCCGTCCTTTCCAAAGGCGGGCTTCAGCGTCGGGATTTTTTCCGGCTTGGCCGATTTGGGCTGTTCGTCGAGCGCGACGACGACGTCTCCGCCCCTGGTCGGCACCTTCACCGAAACGATCTCGGCTTCGAAGGCGCCCGAATCCTGCGCCCGCTTGGCGCGCAGCAGCGACTCGGTGGCGTAGGCATCCTGCTCGGCGCGGGTGAACTGGTAGTGGCGCGCGGCGTCGTCGGCGTAAGAACCCATCAGGCGGTGCTCATAGGCGTCTTCGAGCCCGTCGAGGAACATCGAATCCTTCACCTCGCCATGGCCGAGCCGCATGCCGCCGCGGGCCTTGGGCAGGAGATAGGGCGCGTTCGTCATGCTCTCCATGCCGCCCGCGATGGCGATGGTGGCGCGGCCGGCGGCGATCTGGTCGGCGACCATCATCACGGCCTTCATGCCGGAGCCGCACATCTTGTTGATCGTCGTCGCCGGCACGGCGAAGGGCACGCCGGCGTAGACCGCCGCCTGACGCGCCGGGGCCTGCCCGAGGCCGTGCGGCAACACGCAGCCCATCACCGTCTCGTCGATGTCGGCGGCGGCAATGCCGGCGCGCTTGACCGCCTCGCCGATCGCGGCGGCGCCGAGTTCGGGAGCGGTGCGGCCGGAGAGTTCGCCCTGGAATCCGCCCATCGGGGTGCGGGCGCCTGCGAGGATGACGATGTCGCTGTTTGCCATGTCCTTGATATCCTTAGATTACGCGTGCGTCTCGCAATGGCACAAAGGCCATGACCGGCGCCGGGCCCTGAGTTATCATCATCGGAAGGTCCGTTCCAGCGGACGAGGGGTATGGGGTTCATGAAGAAGCGGCTGCTTGCAGCCCTGATCGGCGTGGTCGCGGGCCTGTTGCTGGCCGGCGTCTATTTCGCCGCGCCCTATGCCGGGTTCCATCTGCGCCCCGACATGGTCGTTGCGGTGGGCGCGGCCTTCGTGTTCGCCGGCGCGGTGGCGGTGTTCGCGCTGGTCGCGATGGACCGCCCGGCCTTCCGCAACGCCCGCGCCGCGATCCTGCTGAACGAGGATCCGGCGAAGGAATATGTCTTCCCCTTCCGCGGTCCGGAGATGCTTTTGGTCACGGCGCGCGCGGAGCAGTCCATCGGCGAGATTTTCGTGCGCTTCGGCGACACGTTCAAAACGCCGCCGGAGAAGATGCGCAAATCCATCGTGGTGGCGATCAAGGGCTCGGCCAAGAAGCCGTTCCTCTGGATGACGCTCGGCCAGCTTTTCACGATGCTGAAGCCCTACAATGTCGAGCATGTTTTGCTGTCGAACGAGAAGGACGAGTTCATCGGCTACATCCCCGGCAAGCGCGCGGTGAAGGAGTTCACCGCCGAAAAAGCGATGGACGCGATCGACAAATACATCATCAAGGTGCTGAGCAAGCCCGAAGAATGCGCGGTGCTGCGCGATATCGGCGGCGCGACGCGCGAGGACACGGTCGCGGAAAACGACACGGCCTTCCAGGCGCAGGCCAAGCTCTGGGCGAACGAGAAGGTGCAGGGCCTGATCCTGCACAAGCACCTGAAGCCGGTGGGCTTCATCAGCAAGGTCGATGTGCTGCGGATCAACGCCGGGCTGCTGTAGCGCCCATCAATTCCCGCTTTCCTCGAACAGCTCGCGTCCGATGAGCCAGCGGCGGATTTCGGATGTGCCGGCGCCGATCTCGTAGAGTTTGGCGTCGCGCAGGAGGCGACCCGTCGGATAATCATTGATGTAGCCGTTGCCGCCCAGGCACTGGATTGCCTGCAAGGCCATCCAGGTGCCCTTCTCGGCCGCGTAGAGGATCGCGCCGGCGGCGTCCTTGCGCGTGGTCTGGCCGCGGTCGCAGGCCCGCGCCACGGCGTAGACGTAAGACCGCGTCGCCGACAGCGCGACATACATGTCGGCCAGCTTGGCCTGCATGATCTGGAAATTGCCAATCGACTCGCCGAACTGCTTGCGGTCGTGGACATAAGGCACCACCGCATCCATGCAGGCCTGCATGATGCCGAGCGAGCCGGCGGCCAGCACCGCGCGCTCGTAATCGAGCCCGCTCATCAGGACGTTCACGCCCCTGCCCTCGCCGCCCAGGATGTTCTCCTCGGGAACCTCGCAGTCCTCGAACACCAGTTCGGCGGTGTCGCTGCCGCGCATGCCGAGCTTGTCGAGCTTCTGCGCCGTCTTGAAGCCCTTGAAGGTCTTCTCGATCAGGAAGGCGCTGATGCCGCGCGGGCCGGCGGCGGGATCGGACTTGGCATAGACCACCAGCGTGTCGGCATGCGGGCCGTTGGTGATCCACATCTTGGTGCCGTTGAGGACGAAGCGGTCGCCCTTGCGGTCGGCGCGCAGCTTCATCGACACGACGTCGGAGCCGGCGCCGGGCTCGCTCATCGCCAGGGCGCCGACATGCTCGCCGCTGATCAGCTTGGGCAGATAGCGCCGCTTCTGCGCAGCCGTGCCGTTGCGGCGGATCTGGTTGACGCAGAGATTGGAATGGGCGCCGTAGGAAAGCCCCACCGAGGCCGAGCCGCGGCTCACCTCCTCCATCGCGATGACGTGTTCGATATAGCCGAGGCCGAGCCCGCCGAACTCCTCCTCCACCGTGATGCCGTGCAGGCCGAGTTCCCCCATCTGGGGCCACAGATGGCGCGGGAAGGTGTTGGTGCGATCGGTCTCGTCCGCGATCGGCGCGATCTTGTCGTCCGAGAAGGTGCGGACGGTGTCGCGGATCATGTTGGCGGTGTCGCCAAGGTCGTGATCGAGCGAGCGATAGTCATTGGCCATGAAACAACGGCTCCGGCAATAAGGCGCGCGATCCTAGCCCATCGCCGTCGAAAACGAAGCACTGGTAACTTGCCGGTCCTCACGGCGATGTGAATCCGGTTCCGTTGAAGTTGTCACTGGCGCGCCCGTATCAGATTGGCCCCCTAGGCGTGCGGGCCTTCATGAATCGCCACCATCGCGACGACGCCCCTTCCCGTGATAGCGTGGGATTCAACCATGCTCCGCAACCGACACCCCGCAGCCCTTTCGTGACCGAGGCCACCGCCAACCTCGTCGCCGGCCGCAATTGCGACAGCTGCTATATGTGCTGCAAGCTGTTCGAGATTCCGGCGCTCGCCAAGCCGGAGGGCGTGTGGTGCACCAACTGCGATCTCGCCAGCGGCTGCACGATCTACGAGGCCCGCCCGCAGGAATGCCGGGACTTCTTCTGCCACTACCGCCTGGACAAGGACGTGCCGGAGCACTGGAAGCCGAACCGCTCGCACATGGTGCTGCGGGCGACCGGCGACGGCGTGCGCATCGTTGCCTATGTCGATCCCAAGCGGCCGATGGCCTGGCGCGGCGACCCTTATTACCGCGACCTGAAGGCGTGGGCCGCGAACCGGATTCAGGCCGACAAGCAGGTCCATGTCCGGATCGGGGCGCGCACCATCGTCGTGCTGCCGGATCGCGACGTCGATCTGGGCGAGGTCGGCGACAAGGTGATCCTGACCCGCAAGAGCTGGACGGCACAGGGGCCGCGCTTCGACTTCGAGGTCCTGGCGCGGGACGATCCGCGCGCCAAGGCGGGCGCTGCGCCGGGCATCGGGTTGCCGCAGCGCTAGGCCCGGTATCCCGTTCAGGGATCATGACAAATCCGACAGTACCCCCTAATCTGCCCGCGATTTCGCAGGCCCGGCTGGCGTTGGGGCTGCCAAGGTGAGTAACTGGGGGACTGTATGACGGACACGCTGAACCTGCCCGCAGCCGCGAAGACGGCCGAGGCCCCGCCGGCGAAGACCTCGCTGCTGGGCCGTTTTGCGGCGCAATATGCCAATATCTCGACGCCCTTCGAGGTCGTCATGCCGGACGGAACCCACCAGCGGTTCGGCCAGGGCACGCCTACCTTCACCCTGACCATCAAGAACGACCGCGGCCTGAAGGCCGTCACCAGCCTGGACGAGGGCAAGATCGCCGAGGCCTATCTCGCGGCCGACCTCGACCTCGAAGGCGACATGATGAAGCCGTTCGAGCTGCGCGGCTCGATGAAGGACTTCCATATCGTCACCGAGGCCTGGCGTTACATCCAGCCGCTGTTCTTCGGACAGGTGCACACCAACAAGCAGGCGATCTCGCACCACTACGACATCGACTCGTCGTTCTTCCTGGCGTTCCTCGATCCGGTGACGCCCTGCTACACGCAAGGCGTTTATGAGAGCCCCGATGAGGGCCTGGACGTCGCGACGCTGCGCAAGTTCGACTATTGCTTCCAGAAGCTGAAGCTGAAGCCCGGCGACCACATCCTGGAGGTCGGTCCGGGCTGGGGCGCGTGGTTCGAATATGCCTCGGCGCGCGGCGTGAAATGCACCGGCATCTCGATCTCAAAAGAGTCGATCCGCTTCCTGACCGAGAAGGGCAAGAAGCTGGGGCATGACTGGGAACTGATCGAGTCCGATCTGTTCGACTACAGCCCGGGCATCAAATACGACGCGATCGTGATCATGGGCGTGATCGAGCATTTGCCCGACTACCTGCGCGTGGTGAAGAAATTCCAGTCGCTGATCAAGCCGGGCGGCCGCGTCTTCCTGGACGGCAGCGCCTGCATCAAGAAGTACGAGCTGTCGTCCTTCATGGTGAAGTACATCTATCCGGGCAACCACTCCTTCCTGGTGCTGGACGACCTGCTCAACAAGGTCGCCAAGACGCCGTTCCAGGTGGAAGAGGTGTTCAACGATCGCATGAGCTATTGCTACACCTTCGTGCAGTGGGCGAAGAACCTCGACGCGCACAAGGATTTCCTGGTGGAGAAGTTCGGGGAGTTCAACTTCCGCCGCTTCCGCCTTTATCTGTGGGGCGCCGCTTATGAATTCCTGAGCCGCAGCCTGGACTGCTACCGGCTGATCCTCCAGATGCCGGAGGATGCCGGCTAGAAGCGTCCGATCCGGGCGCTAAGACGTAATGACAACCGCCGGGATTTTTGCATAGACTTTGCTCGTCTGGGGCCGCGTCGGTATCGCGTGGCTGAGCGCGGGAACCGTATGCGGCCTCTCTCCGTTGGGAGGGCACGATGAGCGATTCCCTGAACATCCAAACCGAAATGCTTTCCGAAGCGGGCGATGGCGCGAAAACGTCGTCGTTGTTCGACCGGCTGCTGGCGCGCTATTCCAGCTTCGCGACGCCGTTCGAGGCGGTCTTTCCGGACGGCACCAAGCGGCGGGTCGGCCAGGGCGCGCCGAACTTCCTCGTCACGCTCAAGAACAACCGCGCGCTGCGCGCCGCCCTCAGCCTAGACGAAGGCAAGGTCGCGGAATCCTATCTCGCCGGCGATTTCGAGATCGAAGGCGACATGATGAAACCGTTCGAGATCCAGGCGGCGATGAAGGACGTTCACCCGCTGACGCAGGCCTGGCGCTTCATCCAGCCGCTGCTGTTCGGCCAGGTGCGCACCAACAAGCAGGCGATCCATTCGCATTACGACATCGATCCGGGCTTCTTCCTGTCGTTCCTCGATCCCAAGACGCCCTGCTACACTCAGGGTGTCTATGAATCCGATGAGGAGCCGCTCGACATCGCGACCACGCGGAAATTCGAATATGCGTTCAAGCAGCTGCGGCTGAAGCCAGGCGACCACATTCTGGAGATCGGCCCCGGTTGGGGCGCGTGGTTCGAGTACGCCAGCGCGCGCGGCGTCAAATGCACCGGCATCTCGATCAGCCAGGAGTCGATCGACTACCTGAACGGCCGCGCCAAGGTTCTCGGCTATGACTGGACGCTGATCTTCTCTGACCTGCTCGAATACCAGACCGACACCCGCTACGACGCCATCGTGATCATGGGGGTGATCGAGCACCTGCCCGACTATCAGCGCGTGCTGGAGAAATTCGCGTCCCTCGTGAAGCCGGGCGGCCGCATTTTCCTGGACGGCAGCGCCGCCAACAGGAAGTTCGAGCTGTCGTCCTTCATGGTCAAGCACATCTATGGCGGCAACCATTCCTTCCTGGTGCTGCCCGATCTGCTCGACAAGCTCGCCAAGACGCAGATGCAGGCGATCGAGATCTTCAACGATTCAAAGAGCTACATGCTGACGCTCATGCAATGGGCGAAGAATCTGGACAAGAACCGCGAGCAGGTCGTGGGCCGCTTCGGCGACTACAATTTCCGCCGCTTCCGGCTCTATCTGTGGGGCGCGGCGGCGGCCTTCGCGCGGCGCGAGATGCTCTGCTACCGCATGGTGATCCAGAGCCCGACGGGCGAGGACGTGCCGGACGCGACCTGCTGAAAAAGGCTGGACATTCCAGGCCTTGGGCCGGCCGGAGGCGGCTGG
>Ga0265314_10003943_pt1 | contig 14082 bp, 11 predicted proteins | sample 4126metaG_FD_203106 | JGI IMG/M metagenome (GOLD analysis project Ga0265314, IMG submission 203106) | Rhizosphere microbial communities from Carex aquatilis grown in University of Washington, Seatle, WA, United States - 4-1-26 metaG | ecosystem: Host-associated > Plants > Roots > Rhizosphere >... | reverse complement strand
AACTGAATCCCGAGACCAAGGCCTACGAAATCACGACCCTTTTTGAAGCCAGGGAGATGCTCACCCAAGCGACAGAAGCGCTGCACGACCTTGAATTAGACCCCGGTTGACCGTCCTCCGTTTTTCCATTTACGCCAAGCCCCGCCGCGCGTAGCTATAGGCGCTGCATTTTCATAGAGGGAGAGGCCGCATGCTCGACATCAAGTTTATCCTCGCGAATCTGGAGAAGGTCCGCGCCTCGGTGAAGGACAAGCACGCCGAAGGCGCGCACACCGATCTGGACCTCTTCGCGAAGCTCGACGAACAGCGCCGCAAGGCCCAGACCGAGAACGACCGCCTCGCGGCCGAGAAGAACAAGCTCAGCAAGCAGATCGGTTCGATCATGGGCCAGCGCAAGAAGGCCCTGGGCGAGGACGCCGCCAAGCTCGATGAGCAGTCGGCCGACCTCCAGAAGCAATCCAAGGAACTCGACAACCAGATCATGCAGCAGGGCCAGGCCTTCGCCGAAGCTGAAGTAAAGCTCGACCAGATGCGCCTGCACATTCCCAACGTCCACGACGACAGCGTCCCGCCCGGCCAGGACGCCAGCGCCAATCCCGTCGTGCGCGAATGGGGCACACCGCGCAATTTTGACTTCAAGCCCAAGTACCATTTCGAACTGGGCGAAGACCTCGGCATCCTCGACACCACGCGCGGCGCCAAGGTCGCGGGCTCGGGCTTCTACTTCCTGCGCGGCGACGGCGCGCGCCTGGAACGCGCCATCGTCAGCTTCTGTCTCGACGAGCATCGCAAGAACGGCTTCACCGAAATGTTCCCCCCGTTTTTCGTCAGCGAAAAAACCGCGCTCGGCACCGGGCACCTGCCCAAGTTCGCCGACCAGATGTACCACGCGCAGGAAGACGGGTTGTTTGCGATCCCGACCGCGGAAGTTCCACTTACCAGCCTGCACCGCGACGAAGTACTCGAGGAAAAGCAGCTCCCCGTCTACTACTGTGCTTACTCGGCGTGCTTCCGCCGCGAAGCCGGCGCCGCGGGCCTGGACACGCGCGGCATCCAGCGCGTGCATCAGTTCAACAAGGTCGAGATGCTCAAACTCGTCACGCCGGAGAAGAGCGCCGAAGAACTCGAGAGCCTGACCAACTGCGCGGAGAAACTGCTCCAGGCCTTGGGCCTGCGCTACCGCGTGATCACGCTCTGCCGCGGCGACACGGGCTTCAGCGCGGCCAAGACCTACGACATCGAAGCCTTCTCGCCCGTCACGGGCAAGTGGCACGAAGTCTCGAGCTGCTCGAACTTCACCGACTACCAGGCGCGCCGGTGCAACCTGCGCTACAAGCCCGCAGATGGCGGAAAGCCGCGCTTCGTCCACACGCTCAATGGCTCGGGGCTGCCGCTGCCACGCATCCAGGTAACCATCTGGGAATCGTTCCAGCAGGCGGACGGGAGTATCGAAATTCCCGCGTGCTTGCGTCCTTATATGGGCGGTCAGGAACGGATCGTCCCGGTCAAGAAATAAACGCGCGGGGTTAAGAAGTAACCCCTTGACAGCACGAGGGTTATCCTCATAGGGGAAATGGCGATTTCGAGCCTATTTTCCACCACTTCCAAGGCTCAATTCCCCCGCTTTTCCGTCTATGCGGGGGGGTTTCTATACCTCACAACACCCTCGAAAAACCCAAATTTCCCTATGAAAAATGATGGCATTCCGGGGTAAATGCATACACTCAAATCACGCTGTTTGGACTAACCGAGTTCAAGCCGGGGGGCTGGAGCCTGCAGGATCAGGCGAGAACCCATTTTCGAGGAGGGATGTAAAGATGGCCAGGAAGCCCAATGCCGCATTCATGAAGCCGATGAAGCCCAGCGCGGAGCTGGCGGAAGTTGTCGGCGACAAGCCGATGCCGCGCACTCAGATCACCAAGAAGATCTGGGAATACATCAAGAAGCACAAGCTCCAGGACGCGAAGAATCGCCGCCAGATCAACGCCGACGACAACCTCAAGGCGGTGTTCGGTGGCAAGAAGTCCGTGACGATGTTCGAGATGACCAAGCTCGTCAGCAAGCACCTGAGCTAAGTCGTCTCGCTGTCATAGTCTTTAAAAGGCCCGGATGAAAGTCCGGGCCTTTTTTATTTGGCTCTGCCTGACCAAGCGCGCATCATTTGATTGCACTGTTGGATTATAGGACGCGCACGATGGCATCTTCCAACGATCCCTTCAACCTAAACCGCTTTGTTGAAGCGCAGAAAGACGATTACACCACGGCCCTAAACGAAATCCAAGCCGGCCAAAAGCGCTCGCACTGGATCTGGTACATCTTCCCACAATTCGATGGGCTAAGTTTCAGTAGTACATCCAAGCACTACGCCATAAAGAGCCTCGCCGAAGCCCAAGCGTATCTAAAGCACCCGTTACTCGGCCCTCGATTAACCGAGTGCGCCGAAGCCACTCTGCGTCTGGAAGACAAGTCCGCGCGCCAGATCTTCGGTTCGCCCGACGACCTGAAGCTACGCTCGTGCGCGACGCTGTTCGCCCACGTCTCGCACGCGGGCTCGGTATTCCACCAACTGCTCGATAAGTATTTCGAAAGCCAGCCGGACGCACGAACGCTTGAAATTATTGCCCACTCTATGCTCGGCAAAAATCAGTACGATTAAATTGTTTTACTTTAATTTGGATCCTACCATATTCCGAAAGCAGTAGTACCGAGGCGTCAAGAGAGGTGGGTAATGGACGAAGATGATCTGGAATATACGGGGGATCAACCCATCGAAGGCCCGCCTGATTTTGTCGCACTTGTTGAACTTCAAAAAGCATACTGGACGCCAAATGCTGGCGAACTGGCGGAACTCGAAGGCAAAGGCATCGACCGGCTCGCTTGGCGGGAAAAGCTTAGACTGCATCATTTGCGCTGCATGCACCATATTTTCCCAAATGCTTTGACTGGGAATCCACCACCAAATACCTTGCAGTCATGGCAGGTCCTCAACGCACAGGACAGCCCATATTGCCCTTGCACTGCCATGGTCTGGCAAGGCGAAACTTTTCAACCCGAAAGCGAAAGCCCCCCGAGCAAGCAAGGCACGTTGCTAAATCCCTCACTTACTCATGCAGGTAGCTTGGAAATTTACAGGTTGGATGAAAATCACCGGCCCATTTCGATCGCACATGTAAGCTATGATGAATTGACTGCTATACTGTTTGCTCCACCAAAGTTGATCCGGGCCGCGAAGCTTATTTATGCGGACGGTCGTGATGAAATTGTAATGGTGCCGCTACTCTACGGATTGACATGGTCATTCGGGAGCGAATTCGACCGCACTGGGCAGATGACAAGATTTGTCGCGCATCTAGAAGGGACTGGAACAGGGAAATACGGCACGGTGGGAATTGGGATTGGACAGCAGGATTTGTTTGTCCAAGACAGTTTAATTGGGTTGGGCTCCGTGGCTCAGATAACGTTTCCTCTGGATATGCGCGATCCGCGATTTGACCTCAAGGCCCGAGCGCGCGGATTAGATCCAGACAAGCTGCGCAAAGAACATGGCGGATAATTCACGCCGCACAAATCGATTACTTCCCCGCCCTTGCCAGCACGTCGCCAACCGTGTTCATCTGCGCGGCGTCTTCATCGCTGATCTCGATCTTCAAGCGGTCTTCCAACTCCGCGAGCAATTGCAAACCCTTGGGCGAATCGATCCCCAAATCGGCGACCAGTTCCATCTCGGGCTTGATTGCCGGAGCGGCTTTGCCGCTGACCTTCGCCAGCACTTCCAGGGTAATCGCCTGCTTGTCCATCGCGTGAAGCTCCTTTTGTGCGCGCCATTCAAGCCGCGCTAGATGCGTTCCAGTTTTCCTTCTAGGTAGCGCCGCCGCAACTCCGCGCGCTGAATCTTCCCGCTCGTCGTCTTCGGAATCTGCCCGCGCCGCACGAAGACCAGGTCCGCCAGCGGCAGTCCCAGCGTCCGTCCGATGCGCGTCTTGATCTCGTGGGCCAGCTCCGCAAGGCCCGCCGCGTCGCGCGCGCCCAGTTCCGAGACCACCACGGCCTGCTCGCCCGCGCCGTCTTTGGCCACGGAGAACGCGCCCGAGCGTTCGTTGCCGCCCCCGCCGATAACTTCTTCGGCAATCCATTCGAGTTCATGCGGCATCAGGTTGTGCCCGTGAATAATCAGCAGGTCCTTCACGCGCCCGGTCACGTACAGTTCGCCGTCATGCAGAAAACCGAGGTCACCGGTGCAGAGCCAGCCGTCTTTCAGCGCGAGCGCCGTCTCTTCCGGGCTCTGAAAATAACCTTGAAAAATTGAGGGTCCTTGGGCGCGAATCTCGCCGATCTGGCCTTCGTCAAGCGCGCTGTCGTCCGGCGCGCAGATGCGGACTTCTGCGTCGGCCAGCGGCCCGCCGCAGCAGGCAACTTCGCTCAACGCAAAACCTTCCGCCACGCCGCCCGGAACGCGGCGCGTGCGCAGCCCTTTGCCCTGAACATCGGCGGTCACGCAGAGCGTCGCTTCAGCCAACCCGTAGCAGGGCCGCAAGACTTGCGGCTTGAAGCCCAGGCGCCCGAACTTGGCGTTGAACGCCGCCACGGTTTCCGGCCGGACCATCTCCGAAGCCGAAAGCGCCGCGCCCCATGTGGACAAATCGATTCCCGCCAGGTCGGCGTCTTCAAGCCGGTCCACGCACAACTGGTACGCAAAATTCGGAGCCGTGGCAAGCGTCATGCCCGGCTTTGAAAGCGCTTCGAGCCACAGCCGCGGCCGCGCCAGAAAACTGTCCGGGCGCATCAGCACCATTTCGCTCCCGTAAAACGCCGCGGTGAGCATGCAGCCGACCAGGCCCATATCGTGATACAATGGCAGCCAGCACACGATCGTTTGCGGCTGCGCGCGCTGGGCGTCGCTCCAGGGCGCCGTCAGGGCCGCCTGGATCGCCATGACGTTGTGCAAAGCGGCGCGATGGGTAAGCATGACGCCGCGTGGCGTGCCGGTCGAGCCGCTGGTGAGCTGTAAGAACGCGAGTTCGTCCGGCTCGCTGGGCGGGTCTTCAAAATGCACGGGCGAGATGGCGAAGAATTCCTCCGCCGAGCGCGCAATCTTGACGGTCTCTTTCGCGCCGTACTTCGCCGCCTGGTCTTTAAGCCCTGAATCGGTGACCAATAATTTCGCGCCGAGTTGCTGGGCGATCAGTTCGACTTTGTGTGCGTGCGCCTCGGCGCCGCTTATGGCCGCTGGCGGAGAAACCATCACCGGCAGGGCGCCACGAAACATCACGCCAAACCACGCTTCCAGCGCATGCCACGACGTCGGCAGGCACACCAGCACGCGGTCGCCCGGCCCAATGCCCAAGGCCGCGTAACGTCCCGCAGCCGCGCGCACGCCATCGAGCAAAGGTCCGAAAGTGCGGCGCTCGCCCGTCTTGCCGCGGCGGTCCAACACGGTGATCCCGCGGTCCGGGTAAATCCCCGCTGCACGCACCAGCGCTTCGCAAATCGTGCGCGGTCCGCCCGGATCGGGATGCAGTTTCGAGGTATCGAGCCAGGGAGGCGGAGTCTTGGGACGCACGGTTCGCTTGAGCGCTCTACTTACCGCCGCCCGCCGCCGAAGGCACCGCGGCCGCCGGCTGCGCGGCCAGGCGTTCGCCGCCGGCCACGGCTTTGTCCAAGCGCTCGCGCGCATCTTTGGCCACGCGCGCCAGGACCGCCTCCCGGTCCACGCCTAGGGCTTCGATTTCCGGCGCCAGCGAATCCAACATCGGCCGCGCCTTGGCAAAGACATCCGTCATGCGCGCGCGCAGGCCGTCGGCGGTCGTGCGCGCCTGGCCCGGGTTCTTCTTGAAGCTCTCGCAGAAGCGCTCTTCCATGTAGATGTGATTGAAAGCCAGGTGGCGCGCTTCGTCTTCAAGAATCCCGTCGGAGATCTCGCTCAACACCGGATCGATGTCGATGCGCCGGAACTCTTCCATGACGGCTTTCGCCAGGCACTCGCTGACCAGCACGCCCGAAAGCCATTCCGCCGCGTCCTTCGAAATGATCGCGCTCTGGAACAGGTAGCCCGCGGGGAACTTCCGGATCGCCAACGGTTCGCGGCCCAGGCGGTGGTAAAATTTGGCGAAGAGTTCGGTATGCCGCGCTTCATCGACCGCCCACGTGGTCAGGTAGAACTGGCTTTCCTGCTCGCCGTGGTGGCCCATGATCGGAATCAAGCCCGAGACCGAATACAGCGCCGACTGCTCGCCCATCAGGATCGGCGTCAGCACCTTGGCCAATTGGTCTTTTAGCTTGTCCTGGGTGATGCGCTGAGGCGCGTCCCAATTGAGGTCCTCTGCGGACCATTGCGACCGCAGCGCCTTCTGCCAGAGGTTCATCTGGCGTTTGCGCTTGAGGTCCGGGAGCACCTTATAGATGTTCATACCGCGCTAGAATGCCGCCAATCCCTGGGCTGTCAAGCGGGCAAATCCTATATCCTTAGGCAGATACTAGACTAAGCGACGCCACTTCGGCGAATTTTCGGCGGCACGCCGCTAGGTTGCCGTCTTCTTTTTCCCAGCCATGGCGCTGCGGAACTTCAGCTCGCCGCGGCAACTTTAACCGGCGACGGTGCGGAAGCCCCCGCACCAACTTCATGCGCATCCGGCGTTGCGCGTAATTCGGCGGGCAGATCTTCTTCAACCACTGGGTCAGGAAGCGGCGCGAGCGGCGGCGGCACCAGGTTTAAGCGTGCCCGGATATCCGTGCCGCCATGTGTGCTGCTGCGAAAGCGAAAGGAAGTGAAAGGCACCTCCAGTTCTGCCGGCGCGGGCAACACGAGAACCGGTTCAGCCACTACAGCAGCCAGGACCGCTTCGGGCGCGGGCTCTGCCGCAACGGCAGGTTCGGCGGGCGGCTCGGGAGTCTTCTCTTCCTTTGGCTCGGCCTTCGGCGTCACGGGCGCAGGCTTCTTGCGTTCCATGCGCGCGGGCAACGGCGGCTTGGCGGCTTCGACGCGCGCATTGATGCGGGCGCGCGCTTCGCTGGCCAGACAGCCCGATGCTTCCATCTCGAGCAGTTCGTCCGCGAGCGCGAGGTACGCCACGCTCGCCGGGCACGCCGCATCGTAATGCACGACTGGGATGCCGTGGTTCTGGCTCTCGGCCACCTTGATGTTGATGCGCACCAGCGTCTCAAAGAGTCGCGGCGCGAGGCGCTCGTCGGTCTTCAGGCGCTCCATCGTCTCGCGCGAGACATTCGGCCGGCTGTCGAAGAGCGTCACCAGTACGCCCGTAACCGCGAGCGCCGGATTGAGCGCGTCGCGCACCATCCCGGCGATCTCGAACAGCTTCCCGAGGCCTTCGAGCGCGAAAGGATGCGCCTGGAGCGGCACCAGGGCTTCGGTCGATGCGACCATCGCGTTCACGGTCAGCAGCGAGAGGCTCGGCAGACAGTCGATGATCACGTAATCGTATTCGCCGATCACCGGATCGAGCGACTGCTTGAGGCGCGTCTCGCGGCCCATCATCGGCACGAGTTCGATCTCGGCGCCGGACAGGTCGATGTGGCTCGGCACGAGATGCAGGTTATCCCACTGCGATTTCTGAATCACGGCGCGCGCGTCGGCTTTGGAATTGGTCAGCAGTTCGTAGACGGATTGCGAAAGGTCGGCGGCGCGCAAACCCAGCCCGCGCGTGAGATTCGCCTGCGGGTCCAAGTCCACCAAAAGGACGCGCTTGCCGCGCAGCGCCAGCGCCGCGCCCAAGTTCAAGGTCGTCGTGGTTTTGCCCACGCCGCCCTTCTGATTCATGATGGAAATGATACGCGTCGGCATTTGGCTCCCCCCGGTAACCCCGCACCCCTGCGGTTCCTGCGCTTACATCAATGGCTGCTCGAGCCGCCACAACCTCAAGCCAAGTGGACCCTTGTAAGTATCGTCCGGGCCTGCTAAAAAGCGTCTCAAGGCACCTGTGCAACCCATAGAAGCAGTCTAGTGCCAAGTCACCATAACACCACAACTAATGGTGATTGAGCCTCTGACATCCCCCTACGTGTTGAGCTTTGGGATTCCTAGGGTCCCCCCGAACAAAAGTCAAACATAATCTTTGCCGATTAGCGCTTCAATAGCGTGTAAGGCGTTACTTTAGCCGCGTCTCCAACCTTCCTGTCGGCGTCAAAACATGGTCTAAAAATAGTCTAGCCCACAACTCTTCCAAGCCTGTCAAATCTGCCTATAACATCCATGCTGAATGACCTTTATAAAATCGATTGGTCAACGCCTTGGAATTCTCGCGACGGCATCGCGGGCGCGGGTACTTTGACTGGTGGTGCATTATATAAAGGAGTTCCCCATGACCTTCCGACTGACTCTCTTGAGCCTGTGCCTCGCGGCCTGCGCCGCGTCTGCGTTCGGCGCGGAAGGCGAGATCACCGTCAAGGGCGCGCTTCAATGCGGCGGGATGTGCAGCGGCGATGAGAAGGACGAGCACGATGTCCTGGTCATGTTCGCCGTGGATGGCAGCCCCGAGATCGTGGCCAAAGTTAAGAAGATCATGGACGAGCTGTACCCGGAAAAGGGCCTCGATGCCGAAGCCGCCCAGAAAGTTCAAGAAGCCTTCGTCGCGCAGCTCAAGTTTTACATCGCCAAGGACAGCACCGGCATCCCCGCGCTGTACGGCGGCGGCCAGCACTACTGCAACTGCGCGCAACCGTATTCGATCACCGGCGTAGTGACCGAAAAGGACGGCAAAAAGTGGCTCAAGGGCAGCCACTTCGAGCAGATCAACAATCTCAAGTATCCCGAAAAGATGCTGATGCCGGACAAACCGTTCGTGGCTGTCGACAAGACGCCGCTGGTCCTGAAGATCAACGACAAGCTTAGCCTTAATTGCTTCAAGGTGCCTGCGGGCAAGGTGCTCCTGGGCGCACCGTTTTACATGGCCATTCGCTACCACGAGGAATACCCACACCAAGTCACGCTGACGAAGCCCTTCTACATGTCCGAAATCCCTGTTACGCAGGAAATCTACGAAGCCGTCATGGGCAACAATCCCAGCGTGCTCAAAGATCCCAAGGTGCCCGCGCAGAATCCGCCTTTCGCGGAGATGGACCGCTTCTGCAAGCTGCTCTCCGAAAAGACCGGCCGCAAAGTGCGCCTGCCCAGCGCCGCGGAATGGGAATACACCGCGCGCTGCGGCACTTCGAACCCGCCCTTCCCCGACAAATACAACGAGCAGAACAGCCGCGGCAACCAGGGCTGGAAAGCCGTCCTGCCCGTGAAGTCCAAGAAGCCCAACGGCTGGGGCTTTTACGATATGGCCAGTTGCTGGTGGGAGATCACCTGCGACAAAGCCAGCTACCCGTCGCGCAGCGCGCAGATCGATCCGCGCGATCCGGCGTCCGGCAAGGCCAAGCGCGTCGGCATGGGCATCCCGCAGGAACACTGGACCTTTAGCATGCGCGAATTCGAAGACGAAACGGGCCTCGGCTACTGTTTCAACAAATTCCGCATCGCCGTGGACGTCGAACCCACCGACCCCAAGTAGCCGCCGCGCTTCCGGCACGCCTCGCGCCTTGCCCGCTCGCCAATTGAGTCTAGGCTGGCTCACGATGTCCGAGAGCGTGCTTGCCTCCCCGCCCACGCCGTCCCTGGGCGCCACGCCCAGCGCGGAAGCCGTCCCCGCGCCGCCGCCGCTTTATTCCGCCGGTGCGATCGTCGCGCTCTCCATCACCGCCGCGGCGCTTTCCGGACTGGTCGTGATCGCCGCGCTGCCCGAACACTTCAAGCGCTGGCCCTTCACCGAAGACCTCAGCCTCGAAGCCCTCCCACGCTGCCTGCCGCCCACCGCCGCCGCTTGCGCGCTGCTGCTCGCGCCCGCGCTCGCCAGCCGCATCGCAACAAACGCCTGGTCGCTGTTCACGCGCGCGTTTTTCATGAGCCTCTGGCAGAGCGCCGTGCTGGGCTTCTTCCTGATCCTTGCTTCGCGCCTCGCGGCGCTGGAATTCTCCGCAGGCCTCAAGGCGTGCTGCGTGCTTTTCAGTGCATCGTTCGCGGCGTTCGTGCTGGCCGAACGCACCCCGCGCCTCTATCCGGGCATCGTGTTTTTGTGGGGCTTCGTGCTGCCCGTCTCGGTCTATCTCTTCGGCGAAGTCGGCGCTTTCAACGCCGCTGGCGCGGCCGAACAAACCGCGCTCAACAACATGCGCGCGTGGGTGCTCGGCATTTCACCCGCCACCGCCGCACATGGCGCCGTCCGCGGGAAACTCCTGGGCGGCGAAGCCTACGCCTGGGGCCCCGCGCTGCTTTTGTTCGCCGGCTGCCTGATTCTCGCCCTGCTCGTCGCCGCCCTGACGCGAAACAAGAAATTCCCCGCCGCGCTCAAAAGCCTGCATTAAATCCCCGCGCTCCCCGTCCAATATGCGGCCCGGCGACATGCGCCATAAGCACCGGTGCAAGTTGTTGCATTTGCACGCATTATAAGGAAAATGCCGGCTCAGCAAAATTTCAGCTTCGGGTCATCAGAGGTGCGGGCGCCGCATGGCTAAACTCATCGTTACGGACGAAAACGGCAAAACGCGCGAGCAGGAGCTCGGCGACGTCACCTCCATCGGCCGCTCCAGCGCCAACACCATTCAGATCACCGACGGCAAATCTTCGCGCCAGCACTTCCGCGTCGAACGCGACGGCGACTATTACAAAGTCGTCGACCTGGGCTCGACCAACGGTACGCGCCTCAATGGCCGCAAAGTCACCGTGCAGCGCCTCCGCAAGGGCGACAAGATGTCCGTCGGCCAGACCACCTTCGTCTACGAAGGCCCCGAAGAACCCGCGTCCAAGGTCGTCGCGTCGCCCGCGGCCTCCGAAGACCTCGCCAGCACCGTTCCCGAAGGCGCATCTCCCGTCGCCGCCGCTGAAGGCGGCCCCAAGTACGTCCTCGTGATCGTCGAAGGCAAGGACGCCGGCAAAAGCTACCCCATGGGCCGCGAACCCGTGACCCTCGGCCGCAAGTCCGCCAATACGATCCCCGTCGACGACGACAGCGCCTCCAGCTTCCACGCCGAAGTCAAAAAAGAACCCATCGGCTTCGTGCTCTCCGACCTCGGCTCGACCAACGGCACCCGCGTCAAACCCAAGGGCGGCGCTGAATTCGAAAAGGTCATCAAAGCCCCGCTCTCCGTCGGCGCGCAAATCCGCATCGGCAAAACGGTCATCGAATTCCGCAACGAAGGCGCCCCGGTCGAAGGCGACGAAGTCTTCAGCACCGTCGCGCTCGATCCCGACAAAGTTTCCGCCGGCCCCGCCGCCGCCCTGCCCATGAGCGCGCCCGCCGCGCGCAAAGGCGTCCCCACGCCGGTGCTCGTGCTGCTTTGCCTCGCGCTCTTCGGCGGCATCGTCTTCGCCGTGGTCAAGCTCGTCGGCCCCAGCGCCGTGCCGCTGACGCCGCCCACCGGCGGCCCTGATAAGCCGGTCGTGATCGAACAGCTCGTCAAGAACCCCGGCTTTGACGACGGCACCACCGCCGACGGCAAACCCGTGGGCTGGGAACCTTCCATTCTTAAGCTCGTCACCGTCGAACCCGACGGCGACGCCGACCCGGCCGCGCCCGCCGACAAGAAGCACGGACTCGTCGTCCGCAAAGATCCCCAGGGCGCGCCGCACGCCACCGTCTCCGTCGAATCCAAGGACTCCTTCCCCATCGATCCGGGCAAGGTCTACGATTTCTCCGGCTGGGCGCGCAACGATGGCGATGGCCTCTACGGGCTCTCCATCACCTGGCGCAAAGGCGACCGCACCCTCACCTACCATCCCGTCGTCAACCGCGGCACCCAGGAAGGCAAAGTCCTCAAGCGCGCCGTCCGCGCCCCGCTCTGGGCCGAACGCGCCACCGTCGGCATCTTCGTCGAAGGCCACGAAGGCAAGGCCTACTTCGACAACCTCAGCTTCAAGCTCGATCCCAAGGGCGAAGCCCCCGAATCCCCGACCATCGCCAACGGCGGCGTCTCCGTCACGCTCGACACCCCCAACGGCGCCTTCACCGTCAGCTCCCTCGGCGCCACCGTCGCCGACAGCGGCCTCCTCGAAATCGTGACGCCCGACACCAAGGCCTGGGGCACCATCGTCTCCGCCCTCGACCCCAACCTCACGCGCGAAGGCAACAAGACCACCGTCCACGGCGACGTCTTCGACTACGCGCTCCAGACCTTTGCGCCGTACCTGCTCGAAGTCCAGCCCGGCGCCGGCGGCGTTGAAATGAGCTTCGCCAAAGACCCCAACCCGGGCGCCTCGACCCCGCGCGTCTCCATGACCCTCTCCGGCCCCGTCGCCGAAGGCGATTACGAAGTCCGCAAAGGCGCCGCCGAACCGCAAAAAGTCTCGAGCCTCGAAAACCAGGGCGGCGGAGACGTGACCGAAGTCCTCTTCAACGTCGGCAGCAAGCCCCAGCTTTACCTGCGCTTCTCCTCGGGCGTGGCCTTCGAAACCAAACGCCTCGGCGCCAAGCGCCAGATCTCCTTCTCGTTCGCCTCCAAAGTCAGCGTCGAATTTGCCGCCGAGCACGCCGGCAAGCGCAAGGAACTCGAAAAGCTGCTCGCGAGCTGCAATGACGCCCTGCGCGCCGACAAGAAGGACTGGCCCAAGCTCTACAAGTGCTTCACCGACGCCACGGAACTGGGCAAGAACTTCAACGAAGCGCGCAACATGGCCGACACGCTCAAAAGCGCGCTCGACGCGGGCTTCGCCAAAGATAAAGCCGAATCCGACCGCAAGCTCCAGCAGGCCAAAGACACCGGCAAGGATTCGCCCGAAGTCTTCGACACCGTCGGCGCGTTCATCACGGGCTTGAAGACCAGTTGGGCCGGCACCTCGCACGAAAACGAATTCGCGGACGCCCTCAACAAGCTCAGCCAAATCAAGAACACCACCACGAGCGGCAGCAAGGAAGACACCGCGAAGAAGCTGCTCGAACGCGCCAGCGATATGTTCAAGGACGGCAAGTGCGACTACAACGTCGCCGTGCTCGCGAAGTCGTTCGCCAACAAGGTCGTGAAAGAGTTCGGCGACACGGCCTCAGCCGGTCCGGCCAAGGATCTGATGGGCAAGATCGACGCGTTCATCAAGGAACAGGACGGCTTGCAGGCCATCGACCGCGAAATCGTCGAGCGCGCGCAGCCGCGCGTGGAAGCCGGCCAGACCGACGAAGCCATCGACATCATCGAAAAGGACAAGCGCTTCCAGCAGTACGGCGACAAACTCCCCAGCACCACCAAGCTCCTCAAATCGCTGAAGAAGAAGTAGTGGGACGATAGGAGTTGCTCTGATATTCCTTTAATGAACCACTGCGAAGCGTTACTTGAATTAATTTCCACAGATTCCGCGCGAAGAGGACTTTTGCTGGAGCCCAGAACATTTTCTAAGCCTGCGAGTTTACGCCTTTCATGCTGGCAAAGACTTATTTTAATCAAAAAATCTTCCCGAAATGCCTGCATTGTGGATTTGATCCAACCACGAACGCAGTGCGTTGCCATTTTTGAAAACATAAATAGCCTTAATTAGCAAATTAGAAACATGTTGTTTTAAACGCTCAACCAACACTTTTTCAAGTTTTTCGGGATTCGCGCCATGAACCGTCTTACTACGAAAACCATATGCACTTCTAAAATCATCAAAGATTGCTTTGCGCTCATCAGAGTTTTTGCTCAAAGCAACAGCCGCCATTAGCGAATATCTAAAACTCAGTTCGTTGGTGTCTCGATTTGGGTTCAATAGGGTTTCAGTTGCAATGATAAGTGCAAGACAGGCTTCAGCTGGTGGTTCTGCTAACGAACTTACGTATCTTCTCACTGCTATTGACAGTCTGTCCTCCTGGTTCCTATACCAACTCAAATCAAAAGAGTCGAGCAATCTCCAAATTCGTTTAATTCGCAGGACCTCTTCCTCGTTCAAATAAGATAGTAATGGAACCGAAGCTTGCTTTGAAGTGCCTGATTCAACTCCATTTAATAACGACCATGGCGCGATTTGATGTCCAATAACAAGTGCATTCTGCCGTAGCGCTAGTTGAAGTGTCAGGCCAACTCGGTTTGTTATCAATAATTCCTTCATGTTTCCAAATTCTACCG
>Ga0265314_10003942_pt1 | contig 14084 bp, 12 predicted proteins | sample 4126metaG_FD_203106 | JGI IMG/M metagenome (GOLD analysis project Ga0265314, IMG submission 203106) | Rhizosphere microbial communities from Carex aquatilis grown in University of Washington, Seatle, WA, United States - 4-1-26 metaG | ecosystem: Host-associated > Plants > Roots > Rhizosphere >... | reverse complement strand
GGTCGAATCGCAGACGGTGGCAAGCACGCCTTCGTCGCCCAGCGCCTTCAGCGCGGCGATGTCGGTGACCTCGCCGATCTGCGGCTCCGGATCGATCTTCCAGTCGCCGGTGTGGACGATGAGACCGAGCGGCGTGCGGATGGCGAGCGCGTTGGGCTCCGGAATCGAATGGGTGATGGAGATGAATTCGAGCGCGAAGGGGCCGATCTCGATCTTGCCCGACAGCGGCACGCGCTTGGGATGCACCTTGGCCGAAAGGCCAGCCTCCTCCAGCTTGCCCTCGATGAGGACCGCGGTGAACGGCGTGGCGTAGACCGGACAGCGCAGCATCGGCCACAGATGCGGAATGGCGCCGATGTGATCCTCATGCGCATGGGTGGCAACGATGGCGAGCACGTTCTCGCGCTGCTCGGCCAGGAAGCGGATGTCCGGCATGATGAGATCGATACCGGGCGTCGAGGTCTCGCGCCCGAACAGCACGCCGCAATCGACCACGATCCATTTGCGATCGTCGGGCGGACCGTAGCCATAGGCGTTGAAGTTCATGCCGATCTCGCCGGAGCCGCCGAGCGGCAGGAAGACGAGTTCGTCGTCACGTTCGGGGTGGTTCATTCCGTCGCGGGCTTTGCCTTGGCGCGCTCGGCATTGCGCGCGTGGATCTGGACGAGGCCGCGGATCGTGAGGTCGGGATCGAGATGCTCGATCGCGGTCGTCTGCTTGTAGAACAGATTGGCGAGGCCGCCGGTTCCGATCACCGTCATCGGCTTGCCGTACTCCTGTTTGATGCGCGCGACCAGCCCCTCGATCAGGCCGATATAGCCCCAATAGAGGCCGGACTGCATCGCCGGCACGGTGGCCTTGCCGATCACGCTCTGGGTGCGCTGGACGGCGACGCGCGGCAGCATGGCGGCCGCCTGGTGCAGCGCCTCCGCCGAGACGTTGGCGCCGGGCGCGATAATGCCGCCTTCATAGTCGCCGTTCTCCGACACGACGTCGAAAGTCGTGGCGGTGCCGAAATCGACAACGATCAGCGCGCCCTTGTAGCGCTCATGCGCGGCCACCGTGTTGACGAGCCGGTCGGCGCCGGCGCCCTCCGCATGCACCTTGATGCCGAGATCGACGTCCGGATCGCCGACGACGAGCGGCTCGCAGTGTAGATATCTTCGGCAGAGCCGGCGCAGATCGAAGAGTGCGGCGGGGACGACGGTTGCGATGATCGCGGCGTCGATATCGGCAAAGGACAGGCCGTTGAGCTGCAGAAGCTGCTGGAGCAGCACGGCGTATTCGTCCGCCGTCTTGGTGGTCTCGGTCACGGAGCGCCACTCCGCGCGCGTTTCCCGGCCGTCATGGACCGCGAAGACGATGTTGGTGTTGCCGGCGTCGATGGCGAGGAGCATGGGAGTACCTTACGCGAAAAACACTTCGCCCGCAGCGATGTGGCGGACCTGGCCGGCGCTCTCGCGCAGGATCAGGGCGCCGCTGTCGTCGATGCCTTCGAACACGCCGCCGGTTTCCGCCGTCGCGAGGCGGGCACGGATACGCGTCCCGAGGCCGGCGGCGCGGGCGAGCCAGCCGTCGCGAATGGGCGCAAAGCCCTCGTCCCGCCAGCGGGCGTGCCACTGCGCGAAATGGGCGGCGAGATGCAGCAAAGCATCATCCGGCGTCGGGACCGTGGCGCCTTGCGCTTTGAGCGACGTCGCGGGGAATTCGGTGCCTTCGGGGTGCATCGAGAGATTGATGCCGATGCCGATGGCGAGCCAGGCGGGAACCTCGCCCGCGGCGGCCGAGGACTCCAACAGGATGCCCGATATCTTGCGGCCGTCGGCGAGGACGTCGTTCGGCCATTTCACACGCAGTTCGGACGCCGGCGCAAAGTCGCGCAGCGCGTCGCAGGCGGCGATGGCGGCGGCGAAGGAGAGCTGGGCGCATTCGGATGCCGGCTTGCCGGGCCGCAGCATCAGCGTGGCGGCGAGATTGCCGGTGGGCGATTCCCAGACGCGGCCGCGGCGGCCCCTGCCCGCGGTCTGGCGCGCCGCGGAAATCCAGATCGGACCCGCCTCGCCGCGCGCGGCGAGGCGCTTGGCCTCCTCGTTCGTCGAGTCGATGACGTCGAACGTTTTGAGGGCGTAGCCTTGCGGCCAGGAGGTCACGGGAACAGCGCGTGCGCGGCGCTGCCGGCGATGGCGATCAGCGGCGCCGGGACGATGACGAAGAAAATCGAGATCGCGCTGGTGCCCCACATGATGGCGTGCGTGCCGTTGCCGATGCCGCGGTCGAAGCCGCGCACCGGCTCGTCGAAATACATGATCTGCAGGATGCGCAGGTAATAGAACGCACCCGCGACGCTGGCGACGATATTGATGATGGCCGGCACGTAGAGGTGGGCCTGGATGGCCGCGCCGAAGACGTACAGCTTGGCGAAGATGCCGGCGAGCGGCGGCAGGCCGGCGAGGCTCAGCGTCAGCGCGGCCATGGCGAAGGCGAACCAGGGCTGGGTGCGCGACAGGCCCGCAAGCTGGCGGATGTCCTCCACCGGCTCGCCGTCGCGGCGCATGGCGGAGACGCAGGCGAACATGCCGAGATTGGTGAGCAGATAGTAGGCGAGATAGACCAGCATACCCTGGATGCCGAGCTGGGTGCCCGCGGCAAGGCCGAGCAGCGCGTAACCGACATGGCCGATGGAGCTGTAGGCGAGCAGGCGTTTGATGTTGGTCTGGCCGATGGCCGCGACTGCGCCGAGCACGACGGACAGGACCGATACCACGACGATGATCTGCTGCCATTGATGCATCAGGCCGGGGAACGGCGCGACGATGGCGCGGATGAAGAGCGCGAAGGCGGCGACCTTGGCGGCGGTGACGAAGAAGGCGGTAACGGGCGTGGGCGAGCCCTCGTAAACGTCGGGCGTCCACATATGGAAGGGAACCGCGCCGACCTTGAAGGCGAGACCGGCGACGAGGAAGACGAGGCCGAAGATCAGGCCGACATTGGCGCCGCTGTTCGCGGTGGCCTTGGCGATCAGCGCGAACTCCGTCGTGCCGGTAAAGCCGTAGATAAGCGAGATGCCGTAGAGCAGCATGCCGGAGCTGAGCGCACCGAGGACGAAATATTTCAGGCCGGCTTCCGTCGAGCGCAGCGAATCGCGGTTGAAGGCGGCAAGCACATAGAGCGCGAGGCTCTGCAGCTCCAGGCCCATATACAGCGCGATGAAGCTTGAGGCCGAGACCATCAGCATCATGCCGAGCGTCGCCAGCAGCATGAGCACGGGAAGCTCGAAGCGGCGAGTGCCCTCAAGGCCGAAGAACTCCCCCGCCATCAGGATGCAGAGCGCCGAGCCGGTGAGGATCAGGATCTTCGCGAAGCGCGCGAAACCGTCGACCACGAAGGCGCCGCCGAAAGCCGATGCGGGCTGGGCGTGGGTGAAGACCAGATAGCCAGCGACCGCGAGCAGCGCGATCGCAAGCCAGGACACGACGCCGGTCGCGCGGTCGCCCGCGGTGACGCCGCCAATCAGGAGCACCATCGCGCCGACCGCGAGCAACAGCTCCGGCAGCAGGACGATCAGATCGGCTTGGAGGGTCATGGGTTCAGTCCCCGTGCCGCCAGCTTGGGCGCATGGTCGATGGCGAGCGCGGTCTGGTGCTCGGCGATCAGGTTGGCGACGGAGGCCGAAGTCACGTCGAACACCGGCTTGGGATAGACGCCCATCGCGATGGTGATGACCACGAGCGGCGCCAGGATCGCGATTTCGCGCATCGAAAGATCCTGGATGGTCTTCAGCGCCGGCTTGACCAGATCGCCGAACACGACGCGGCGGTAGAGGTAAAGCGCATAGGCGGCCGACAGGATCACGCCGGTGGCGGCGAAGATGGCGACCCAGGTGTTCGCCATGAACGCGCCCAGCATGGTCATGAACTCGCCGACGAAGCCGCCGGTGCCCGGCAGGCCGACATTGGCGAGCGTGAACACCATGAAACAGGCGGCATAGATCGGCATGCGGTTGACGAGGCCGCCATAGGCGGAGATCTCGCGCGTGTGCATGCGGTCGTAGATCACGCCGACGCAGAGGAAGAGCGCGCCGGAGACCACGCCGTGGCTGAGCATCTGGAAGATGCCGCCATCGAGGCCCTGCTGCGTGAGGGTGAACAGGCCCATGGTCACGAATCCCATATGGGCGACCGACGAATAGGCGATGAGCTTCTTGATGTCCTCCTGCGCCAGGGCCACCAGCGAGGTGTAGATGATCGCGACGACCGAGAGCGCGAAGACCAGCGGCGTGAAGGTAACGCTAGCGCTGGCGAACATCGGAAGCGAGAAGCGCAGGAAGCCGTAGCCGCCCATCTTCAGGAGGATGCCGGCCAGGATGACGGAGCCGGCGGTCGGCGCCTCCACATGCGCATCGGGCAGCCAGGTGTGGACCGGCCACATCGGCATCTTGACCGCGAAGCTGGCGAAGAAGGCGAGCCAGAGGAAGGTCTGCAGCTTCGGATCGAAATGGTAGTGCAGCAGCGTCGCGATGTCGGTCGTGCCGGCGGTGTAATACATCACCAGGATCGCCAGCAGCATCAGCAGCGAGCCGAGCAGCGTGTAGAGAAAGAACTTGAAGCTGGCATAGACGCGGCGCTTGCCGCCCCACACGCCGATGATCAGGAACATCGGGATCAGGCCGGCCTCGAAGAAGATGTAGAACAGCACCAGATCCAGCGAGGTGAAGACGCCGATCATCATGGTTTCGAGCGCGAGGAACGCGATCATGTATTCGGCGACGCGGTCCTCGATCGATTCCCAGCTCGCCAGGATGCAGAACGGCATCAGGCCGGCGGTCAGCACGATGAACAGCATCGAGATGCCGTCGACGCCCAAATGATAGCCGATGCCGGGCGCCAGCCAGTTGGCCGTCTCTTCGAACTGGAAGGCGGCGGTGTGGCCGTCGAACTTCGCCCAGATGACCAGCGAGACCGCGAACTCGACGATGGTCGTGATCAACGCGATCCAGCGGGCGTTGCTGGCGACGGTGGTATTCGAGCCGCGCGCGAGCAGGATGATCGCCGCCACACCGACCAGCGGCAGAAAGGTCACGATGGAAAGGATCGGCCAGCCGCTCATGGATGCATCCCCGACACCATGAACCAAGTCGCGAGCGCGACCACGCCGATCAGCATCGCGAAGGCGTAGTGGTAGACATAGCCGGACTGGAGCTTCACCGCGCCGCGCGTGGCATCCAGCACCCGGGCCGCGATGCCGTCGGGGCCGAGCCCGTCAATCACCGTGCCGTCACCGCGCTTCCACAGGAAGCGGCCGAGTTTCAACGCCGGACGAACGAACAGAAAGTCGTACAGCTCGTCGAAGTACCACTTGTTGTAGAGGAACAGGTAGAGCAGCCCGCGCTTCGCCGCCATCTGGCGCGGCAAGTCGGGGTGCAGGATGTAATAGTAGTAGGCGACGCCGAAGCCGATCACGGTCAGCACGAAGGGCGCCAGCTCCACCCACTCCGGGAATTCCTCGACCTGCGGCTTCATGCCGTCGCCGGCGATCGCGGCGATCGCGCCGTGCCAGAAGCCGGCGGAGTCGTGACCGATGAAGAAATGGTCGAAGCCGATGCCGGCGAACACCGCGCCCAGCGCGAGCACGCCGAGCGGGATCAGCATCACCAGTGGCGACTCGTGGACCTCCGACAGCGCCGGCGCGTGGTGGTGTGCGTCGTGATCGAGTGGTTCGTCATGGGTATGGTCGTCGGAATGCGCCAACGCGTCCTTGTCCTGACCGCGATATCGGCCGTGGAAGGTCATCAGGAACTGGCGCCAGGAATAGAACGAGGTCATCGCAGCCGCCACGAGCGTCAGCGTGAAGGCGTAGGCGGCCATCGGGCTGTGCGAGCTGTAGGCGGCGTCGATGATGGAGTCCTTCGAATAGAAGCCGGCGAGACCGACATGCAGGTTCGGGATGCCGACACCGGTCAGCGCCAGATTCCCGATCAGCATCATCGCCCAGGTGAAGGGGATCGCCTTGGCGAGGCCGCCCATCTTCCGCATGTCCTGCTCGTGATGCATCGCATGGATCACCGAGCCGGCGGAGAGGAACAGCAGCGCCTTGAAGAAGGCGTGCGTGAAAAGGTGGAACATCGACGCGCCATAGGCGCTGAGGCCTGCCGCGACGAACATGTAGCCGAGCTGCGAACAGGTCGAATAGGCGATCACGCGTTTGATGTCGTTCTGGAAGAGGCCGACCGAGGCGGCGAAGAACGCCGTGGTGGCGCCGATGAAGGTGACGAACTCCAGCGCACGCGGCGCCAGCTCGAACATCGGGGAGCAGCGGCAGACCAGGAACACGCCGGCCGTCACCATGGTGGCGGCGTGGATGAGGGCGGAGACGGGAGTCGGGCCCTCCATCGCGTCCGGCAGCCAGGTGTGCAGGCCGAGCTGCGCCGACTTGCCCATCGCGCCGACGAAGAGCAGCAGGCAAAGGAGCGTCAGCGTGTCGACGTCCCAGCTTCCGAAGTGAATGGTGTGCCCGACCATTGACGGCGCGGCCTTGAACACCGCGTCGAAGTCGAGCGTCTTGAAGACGTAGAAGATGCCGAAGATGCCGAGCGCGAAGCCGAAATCGCCGACGCGGTTGACGATAAAGGCCTTGATGGCGGCGGCGTTGGCCTCCGGCTTCTTGTACCAGAAGCCGATCAGAAGATAGGAGGCGACGCCGACGCCCTCCCAGCCGAAGAACATCTGGACGAAATTGTTCGCCGTCACCAGCATCAGCATCGCGAAGGTGAAGAACGACAGATAGGAGAAAAAGCGCGGGCGGCTGTCGTCCTCGGCCATGTAGCCGATGGAATAGAGGTGGACGAGCGAGGAGACGCCCGTGACCACGACCAGCATCACGCCGGTCAGCGCGTCGACCCGGATCGCCCAATCGACGCGCAAATCGCCCGAATAGATCCAGGGCATGATCTGCACGATGTGCGAATGGCCGAGCATCGTGGTGTCGTAGAAGGCGGCGATGGACAGCGCGGCAGAGATGAAGAGCGCGCCGGTGGTGACGATCTCGGAGGCGCGCGCCCCGATGACGCGGCCGAACAGACCCGCGATGGCGGATGCGATGATGGGGAGGAAGACGAGCGCGGCGTACATCTCAGCCCTTCATCAGGTTGACGTCTTCCACGGCGATGGTGCCGCGGTTGCGGAAATAGACGACGAGGATGGCGAGGCCGATCGCGGCTTCCGCGGCCGCGACGGTCAGGATGAACAGGGCGAAGACCTGCCCCACCAAATCGTGCAGGAAGGACGAGAACGCCACGAAGTTGATGTTGACGCTGAGCAGGATCAACTCGATCGACATCAGGATGACGATCACGTTCTTGCGGTTCAGGAAGATGCCGAACACGCCGATCGTGAAGAGCACCGCCGCGACAGAGAGATATTGCCCAAGACCTATGGCCATGTTCACGCCCCCTGCCCCGGCTTGACATCCACGACGGTCATCGCCTCGCTCATCACGCGCGCATTCTGCCTGCCGACGTTCTGGCGGCGGACGCCCGGGCGGTGGCGCAGCGTGAGCACGATGGCGCCGATCATGGCGACCAGCAGCACCAGGCCCGCGATCTGGAAGTAGTAGATGTAGTCCGTATAGAGGATACGCCCGATCGCTTCGGTGTTGCTGAGGCCTGCGGGCGTGGGATGCGCCAGGGCCGAGGGCGACGCGGCGGCGAAATTCCACTTGGTCGCGACGAAGAAGGCGAGCTCGAACAGCAGCAACAGGCCGACGCCGGCGCCGACCAGGATGTATTGCTGCACGCCGCTTTTCAGCTCCGCGAAGTCGACGTCGAGCATCATCACGACGAACAGGAACAGGACCGCAACCGCGCCGACATAGACGATGACGAGGATCATCGCGAGGAACTCGGCACCCAAGAGCACGAACAGGCCGGCCGCATTGAAGAAGGTCAGGATCAGGAAGAACACCGAATGCACGGGGTTCCGCGCCACGATCACCATGAACGCGGATGCGAGCATGATCGCGGAGAAGAGGTAGAAGGCGATGGCCTGGAGCAGCATCGGGTTACCTGTACGGCGCGTCGAGTTCGAGGTTGCGGGCGATCTCGCGCTCCCACCGGTCGCCATTCGCGAGCAGCTTGTCCTTGTTGTAATAGAGTTCCTCGCGCGTTTCGGTGGCGTATTCGAAATTCGGCCCCTCCACGATAGCGTCCACCGGGCATGCCTCCTGGCACAACCCGCAATAGATGCACTTCACCATGTCGATGTCGTAGCGCGTGGTGCGGCGCGAGCCGTCGTCGCGCGGCTCCGCCTCGATGGTGATGGCCTGGGCGGGGCAGATCGCCTCGCACAGCTTGCACGCGATGCAGCGTTCCTCGCCGTTCGGATAGCGGCGCAGCGCATGCTCGCCGCGGAAGCGGGGCGACAGCGGCCCCTTCTCGAACGGGTAGTTGATCGTCGTCTTGGGTGCGAAGAAATAGCGCATCGCCAGCAGGAAGCTGGTGACGAATTCCCAGAAGAAGAGCTGGCGGGCGGTGCGGTCGAGTGTAGCCATGGCGGCCTCACGCATGATGGTGGAAGACGAGCACATAGCCCGCCGTGACCACCACCCAGAGCAGCGACGTCGGCAGGAACACCTTCCAGCCGAGCCGCATGAGTTGATCGTAGCGATAGCGCGGCACCATGGCCTTCACCATCGCGAAGAGGAAGAAGACGAACAGGATCTTGATCAGGAACCAGACGATGCCCGGCACCCAGGTGAAAGGCGCGATGTTCAAGGGCGGCAGCCAGCCGCCGAAGAACAGGATCGTCAGCATCGAGCACATCAGCATGATGCTGACGTATTCGCCCAGGAAGAAAAGCATGAACTGCGTCGCGGAGTATTCGACGAAGAACCCGGCGACCAGCTCCGATTCCGCTTCCACCAGATCGAAGGGCGGGCGGTTGGTCTCGGCCAGCGCCGAGACGAAGAAGATCGGCAGCATGGGGAAGAGGATCGAGAACGCGAACCAGCCATGCTCCTGGGCCCGCACGATGGCCGACAGGTTCAACGAGCCGGCGAACAGCAGCACCGTGATGATGACGAAGCCGATCGAGACCTCGTAGGACACCATCTGCGCCGCGGCGCGCAGCGCGGAGAGGAACGGGTATTTCGAGTTGGACGCCCAGCCCGCCATGATGATGCCGTAGACGCCGAGCGACGACATGGCGAAGAGATAGAGAATGCCGACATTGATGTCGGCGATAACCCAGCCGCTTGCCACCGGCACCACGGCCCAGCCGGCGAAGGCCAGCGTCGCAGTGACCAAAGGCGCCAGGAAGAAGATGACCTTGTTCGCGCTCGAAGGAATGATGACTTCCTTGAGCATGAACTTGATGAGATCGGCGAAGGTCTGGAACAGGCCGAAGGGACCCACGACATTGGGGCCGCGGCGCAGCTGCACCGCTGCCCAGATCTTGCGGTCGGCCAGAAGGATGAACGCGATCGACACCAGAAGGATGACGTCGAACACCAGGATCAGGACCGCCTGGCTCAGAAACCAGGCCCAGCCATAAGGCAGGCCGAGCGACTGGAAGGTGTGGACCAGCGCCATCGCCTACTCCGCCGCCATCTTCGAGGTGCCGGTGACGAATTCGCGGCTGCATTCGGCCATCGTCGCACTGGCGCGCGCGATCGGGTTCGTCAGGTAGTAGTCCGTCATCGTGCTGCCGAGCGGCAGAGATGTGTCGAACGGCCCGTCGCCGCCAACTTTGGACCAATCGGTCGCGCCGGCGCCGCCATGCGGCACCAGCTCGTGATGATCGGCAAAGTGCGGCGCATCCGCGATCATCGCGGCGCGCAGGGCGTCGAGCGTGTCGTAGGGCAGCCGCTTGCCGAGCACGTCGGACAGAGCGCGCAGGATCGCCCAATCCTCCTTCGCCTCGCCCGGCGGGAAGACGGCGCGGTGGCCCGGCTGCACCCGGCCCTCGAAATTCACGTAGAGGCCTTCCTTCTCGGTATAGGCGGCGCCGGGCAGGATGACGTCGGCATTGTGCGCGCCGGCATCGCCATGGCTGCCCTGGTAGACGACGAAGGCGCGGCCGAGATGGGCGACGTCGCATTCGTCGGCGCCGAGGAGATAGATGAATTCTATCTCGCCCTTCTGCGCGCCGTCGACGATGGATGAGACATCGCGCCCGCCATCGCCGGGCACGAAGCCGAGATCGAGCGCAGCAACGCGACTGGCCGCGGTGTGCAGGATGTTGAAGCCGTTCCAGCCGCCTTCGGCGGGGCCGCCGGCAGGACCGATCATGCCGGTGTCGGCCGCGATCTTCGCGGCGGCCTTCAGGATCGCGGCGCCGTCGGCGCGCGCGACAGCGGACGCGCCGAGGATCACCATCGGGCGCTTGGCATCGCGCAGCACCTGCGCAAAGGCGTGGCCGCCATTGGCGATCTGCTCGAGCGCTTCGACGCCCGCGCCGAGATCGGTGACCGGATAGGTCTGATTCATCGTCACGCCGATGCCGGCGATCTTCACGGCGCCGTTCGACCAGGCCTTGCGGATGCGCGCGTTCAGAACCGGCGCGTCCCAGCGCGGATTGGCGCCGACCACAAGGATCGCATCGGCGGCTTCGACGCCGGCGATAGTGGTGTTGAAAAGATAGGACTGGCGGGCGCCGCCCAGCTTCGCGCCGTCCTGGCGGCAATCGGTGTTTTTCACGCCGAGCGCCGACATCAGGTCCTTCAGCGCCTTGATCTCTTCGGCCGCTGCGAGATCGCCGACGATGGCGGCCATCTTGTCCGGTGAGGTCTGTGTGACGCGCGCCGCGATGGCGGCGAAAGCCTCGCCCCAGGTCGCGGGCTGGAGCTTGCCGGACTTGCGGACATAAGGCCGGTCGAGGCGCTGGCGCATCAGGCCGTCGCAGGCGTGGCGCGCCTTGTCGGAGATCCACTCCTCGTTCACGTCCTCGTTGAGGCGCGGCAGCACGCGCATGACCTGCGGCCCGCGGGCATCGACCACGATGCTGCAGCCCTGGGCGTCCATCACATCGACGGAGTCGGTGTGGCGCAGCTCCCAGGGGCGCGCATTGAAGGCGTAGGGTTTCGACGTCAGCGCCCCGACAGGGCAAAGATCGACGACATTGCCGCTGAGCTCGCTCGCGAAGGCCTTTTCGAGATAGGTGGTGATTTCCATGTCCTCGCCGCGGCCGGTGGCGCCGAGGTCGGGGACACCGGCGATCTCGGTGGCAAAGCGGATGCAGCGCGTGCACTGGATGCAGCGGGTCATCACAGTCTTGACCAGCGGGCCCATATATTTGTCTTCGACCGCGCGCTTGTTCTCGTGGAAGCGGTTGAAGGCGGCGCGGCCATAGCCCATCGCCTGGTCCTGCAGATCGCATTCGCCGCCCTGGTCGCAGATCGGGCAATCGAGCGGATGGTTGATCAGCAGGAACTCCATCACGCCCTCACGGGCGCGGCGGGCGATCTCGGAATTGGTGTTGATCTTGGCCGGCGTGCCGTCGCGGTTCGGCATGATGTCTTTGACCTGGAGCGCGCAGGAGGCCTGCGGCTTGGGTGCGCCGACCCATTCGACCAGGCACATACGGCAATTGCCGGCGACGGAGAGGCGCTCGTGATAGCAGAAGCGCGGGATTTCGGCGCCCGTCGTCTCGCAGACCTGCAGCAGCGTGGCGTTGTCGTCCGCCTCGATTTCCTTGCCGTCGATGATGAGCTTGCGTGAGGGCATGGTTACTCCGCCGCCATACGCTGGCGTTCGGCGATGCGCCGCTCGAGTTCGGGACGGAAATGGCGGATCAGGCCCTGGATCGGCCAGGGCGCGGCATCGCCCAGGCCGCAGATCGTGTGGCCCTCGCACTGCTTGCCGACTTCCCAAAGCTGGTCGATTTCCTCGACGCGCGCGTCGCCGGTCTCCAGCCGCTTCATCACGCGCCACATCCAGCCGGTGCCCTCGCGGCAGGGCGTGCACTGGCCGCAGCTCTCATGCTTATAGAAATAGGCGTAGCGCGCGATGGTCTTCACCAGGTCGGTGGACTTATCCATCACGATCACGGCAGCGGTGCCGAGCGAGGAGTTCGCCGCCTTCAGCGCGTCGAAATCCATCAGGACCTCGTCGCAGACCGATTTCGGGATCATCGGACAGGACGCGCCGCCGGGGATCACCGCGAGCAGATTGTCCCAGCCGCCGCGCACGCCGCCGGCATATTTCTCGATCAGCTCCTTCATCGGGATGCCGAGTGCCTCTTCGACGACGCAGGGCTTCTCCACATGGCCGGATATCTGGAACAGCTTGGTGCCGGTGTTGTTGGGACGGCCGAAGCTCGCGAACCATTCGGCGCCGCGGCGCATGATGGTGGGCACCACCGCGATGCTTTCGACATTGTTCACGGTCGTCGGGCAGCCATAGATGCCCATATTCGCCGGGAATGGCGGCTTCATCCGCGGCAGGCCCTTCTTGCCCTCGAAACTTTCGAGCAGCGCGGTCTCCTCGCCGCAGATATAGGCCCCGGCGCCGTGATGGACGTAGCAGTCGAAGTCCCAGCCGTTGACGTTGTCCTTGCCGATCAGCTTGGCGGCATAGCAGTCGTCGATCGCGGCCTGTAGTGCCTCGCGCTCGCGCACGAATTCGCCGCGGACATAGATGTAGGCGACATGCGAGCGCATGGCGCGGCAGGCGATCATGCAGCCTTCGATGAGATGATGCGGATCGTTGCGCATGATCTCCCGGTCCTTGCAGGTACCAGGCTCGGATTCATCGGCGTTGACCACGAGATAATGCGGGCGATCCTTCACCTCTTTCGGCATGAAGGTCCATTTGAGGCCGGTGGCGAAGCCGGCGCCGCCGCGGCCGCGCAGGCCGGACTTCTTGACGACGTCGCAGATCGCTTCCGGAGTCATCTCCATTATCTGCTTGGTGCCGTCCCACAGGCCGCGCGCCTTCGCGCCGGCAACCGACTTGTCTTGGAAGCCGTAGATGTTCGTAAAGATGCGGTCCTTGTCGGCGAGCATCAGGCGGGTTCCGGTTTCTTCGCGTAGAGCGCGGGATCGGTGAGGGTGGTGGCGCCGCCGGCGGGTTCTGAGCCGGTGCGGCCGGCCTGCGGGCCGGGCTTGGGTTGCTCGCCGCGGCGGAAGGCTTCGATCAGCCGCGTCGTGCTTTCGGCGGTGAGGTCTTCGTAGAAATCCTTGTAGACCTGGAACACCGGCGCGTTGGTGCAGGCGCCGAGGCATTCGACCTCGGTCCAGGAGAGCATGCCGTCGGCCGTCGGCGTCATCTGCGACGGGCCGATCAGCTTCTTGCATACCGCCATCACGTCGTCGGAGCCGCGCAGCGTGCAGGGCGGCGTGGTGCAGACCTGCAGATGGAATTTGCCGACCGGCGCAAGGTTGAACATCGTGTAGAACGTCGCGACCTCCAGCACGCGGATGAACGGCATGTCGAGACGCCGCCCGATGGTCTCGATCATCGGATGCGTGACCCAGCCTTCCTGCTCCTGGCCGATCCAGAGCGCCGAGATCACGGCAGAGGCCTGACGGCCCGGCGGATATTTCGCGATCTCCTTCTCCACGCGCGCCATGTTCTCGAGATTGAACTCGAAAGAGGCTGGTTGAAGTTCGGGCGGGGCGAGACGGCGAAGACTCATCGATCAACCTCGCCGAACACGATGTCGAGCGAGCCCAGGACGGCCGAGACGTCGGCGAGCATGTGGCCCTTGTTCATGTAGTCCATCGCCTGAAGATGCACATAGGAAGGCGCGCGTATCTTGCAGCGATAGGGTTTGTTCGAGCCGTCCGACACGAGATAGACGCCGAACTCGCCCTTGGGCGCTTCGACGGCCGCATAGGCTTCGCCTTCGGGCACATGGAAGCCCTCGGTGTAGAGCTTGAAGTGATGGATCAGCGCTTCCATCGAAGACTTCATCTCGGCGCGCTTGGGCGGCACGACCTTGTTGTCAGTCGACGAGACCGGACCGGACGGCATCTTCTCGATGCACTGCTTTATAATCTTGACCGACTGGCGCATCTCTTCCATGCGCATGACGTACCGGTCGTAGCAGTCGCCATTGCGGCCGATCGGTATCTGGAAATCGAGCTCGTTG
>Ga0265314_10003941_pt1 | contig 14088 bp, 8 predicted proteins | sample 4126metaG_FD_203106 | JGI IMG/M metagenome (GOLD analysis project Ga0265314, IMG submission 203106) | Rhizosphere microbial communities from Carex aquatilis grown in University of Washington, Seatle, WA, United States - 4-1-26 metaG | ecosystem: Host-associated > Plants > Roots > Rhizosphere >... | reverse complement strand
TGGCCTACGCCAAGGACAACGCGAAATTCGTGGTCCTGGGCGGTACGGTCGGAGTGACGGCGTTGGATGCGAATGGTGTCAAAGCCCTCGCAAGCCTGCCTTCGCTCAACGAGCTGAGAGGCAAGATCGTGGGTCTGTTGGTGGCTCCGGCGACGAAGATCGCCGGCATCATGCAGGCACCCGCGGGGCAACTTGCCCGCGTGATCGGCGCGTATTCCAAGAAAGAAGCGGCCTAGGCGATTCAACATTCAAACCCGTAAACACTTGAAGGAACTGAGAAATGTCGAAGATTGAAAAGTTGGTTGAAGATTTGTCGAGCCTGACGGTCCTGGAAGCGGCCGATCTCGCGAAGCTCCTCGAAGAGAAGTGGGGCGTTTCGGCTGCGGCTCCGGCGGCGGCAGCGGCGGCGCCGGCTGCGGCGGCGGTTGCAGCGGTCGAGCAGACCGAGTTCACGGTGGTTCTGGTTGCCGCGGGCGACAAAAAGATCAACGTCATCAAGGAAATCCGTGCGATCACCGGCTTGGGCCTCAAGGAAGCGAAAGACCTCGTCGAGGCCGCTCCCAAAGAGGTCAAGGCCGATGTCAGCAAGGACGAGGCAGCCAAGCTTAAGAAGCAGCTCGAAGACGCTGGTGCGAAAGTCGAGTTGAAGTAAGGAGGCGCGGCGGCTTGAAAAACCGCGTGCGCGTGCACATTTGTTTTCCCCCACCTTCCTTCCGGAGCGCAAAAAACGCTCTGGAAGGAGCGGTGGAATTCGCACTTTAGGCTATTGAGGAACGCGGAATGACCCTTTCATTCACTGGACGCAAGCGGCTTCGCAAGACTTTCGGCAAGATGATCGAAGTTGCGCAGATGCCCAACCTCATCGAGGTCCAGAAAGCCTCCTACGAGCAATTCCTCCAGGTGGAAAAGCTCCCGGGCGGACGCAAGGATGAAGGGCTTCAGGCCGTCTATTCGTCAGTGTTTCCGATTCAGGATTTCTCGGAAACCTCGCGCCTCGAATATGTCGACTATTACTTTGAAGACCCCAAATACGACGTCGAGGAGTGCCAGCAGCGCTCCATGACCTATGCGGCGCCCCTCAAGGTCACGCTGCGACTGATCGTGTTCGATGTGGACCAGGAAACCGGCGCCAAATCGGTCAAGGACATCAAGGAACAGGACGTCTATATGGGCGACGTTCCGTTCATGACCGAAAACGGCACCTTCATCGTGAACGGAACGGAACGCGTGATCGTGTCCCAGATGCACCGCTCGCCGGGCGTCTTCTTCGATCACGACAAGGGCAAGACGCATTCTTCCGGCAAACTTCTGTTTGCCGCCCGCGTCATTCCTTATCGCGGCTCGTGGCTCGATTTCGAATACGACGCCAAAGACATTATCCATGTCCGTATCGACCGCCGCCGCAAGTTGCCGGTGACGACGCTGCTCTATGCGCTGGGTTTGGACCAGGAACAGATCCTCGACTATTTCTACGGCAAGATCGCGTTCAAGCGTCAGAAGGACGGCACCTGGACCACGCCTGTGGATCAGGCCTGGATGAAGAACGCCAAGGCGAATTCGGAATGGAAGAACGCCAAGACCGGCGAAGTGATGGCAGAGGCCGGCACCAAGATCACGCAGCGTTCGTTGCGCAAGTGGCAGGAAGACGGCATCAAGCAAGTTTCGATGTCGGCCGACGAGTTGCTCGCGCGCTATTCGGCGCTGGACATGGTCAATCCCGAAACGGGCGAGATCTACGTTGAAGCCGGCGACGAGTTGACGGCTGCATCGCTCGAGCAACTCGGCGAGGCGGGCTTCGACGAAATCGAAGTGATCAACGTCGACGGCATCACGATCGGTTCCTACGTCCGCAACACGATGGCGGTGGACAAGAACCATTCGCGCGAGCAGGCGTTGATCGACATCTATCGTGTCATGCGTCCCGGCGAGCCGCCGACGCTCGACACGGCCGAAACCCTGTTCGGCCAGCTCTTCTTCGACTCCGAGCGCTACGATCTTTCCAGCGTCGGCCGCGTGAAGATGAACATGCGCCTGAACCTGGATGCGCCCGACACGTTCCGCACGCTGCGCAAGGAAGACATTCTGGCGATCGTCAAGGCGTTGGCCGAATTGCGCGACGGCCGCGGGGAGATCGACGACATCGACAATCTCGGCAACCGGCGCGTGCGCTCGGTCGGCGAGTTGATGGAGAACCAGTTCCGCATCGGTCTGCTGCGCATGGAGCGGGCGATCAAGGAGCGCATGAGCGCGGTCGATATCGACACCGTCATGCCGCATGACCTGATCAACGCCAAGCCGGTGGCGGCGGCGGTACGCGAATTCTTCGGCTCGTCGCAGCTTTCGCAGTTCATGGACCAGACCAATCCGCTGTCTGAAGTCACCCACAAGCGCCGCATGTCCGCGCTCGGGCCAGGCGGCCTGACGCGCGAGCGCGCGGGCTTCGAAGTGCGCGACGTGCATCCGACGCACTATGGCCGCATCTGCCCGATCGAGACGCCGGAAGGCCCGAATATCGGCCTTATCAACTCGCTGGCGACCTACGCGCGGGTGAACAAGTACGGCTTCATCGAGAGCCCCTACCGCCGCGTGCACAACAAGCATGTGACGGACGATGTGCAGTATCTCTCGGCGATGGAAGAGGCGAAGTACACGATCGCCCAGGCCAACGCGACGATCGACAGCCGCGGGCGGATCACCGACGAGCTGGTGTCCTGCCGCAAGCATGGCGACTTCGTGATGACGACGCCCGATCAGGTCGAATTCATCGACGTGTCGCCCAAGCAGCTGGTGTCCGTCGCTGCGGCGCTTGTTCCGTTCCTCGAGAACGACGACGCCAACCGCGCCTTGATGGGATCGAACATGCAACGTCAGGCCGTCCCGCTGTTGCAGCCGGAAGCGCCGCTGGTCGGCACCGGTCTGGAAGGCGTGGTGGCACGCGACTCCGGTTCCGCCATCGCGGCGCGCCGTTCGGGAATCGTCGATCAGGTCGACGCGACCCGTATCGTCGTGCGCGCGACGGAAGAAACCGATCCGACCAAGCCGGGCATCGACATCTATCGCCTGAAGAAGTTCCAGCGCTCGAACCAGTCCACCTGCATCACGCAGAAGCCGCTGGTGAAGGTCGGTGATGTGCTTCGCAGCGGCGACATCATCGCGGACGGCCCGTCGACGGACTTGGGAGAACTGGCGCTCGGCAAGAATGCGCTGGTCGCCTTCATGCCGTGGAACGGCTACAACTTCGAAGACTCGATCCTCATCTCCGAACGCATCGTGCGCGACGACGTCTTTACCTCGATCCACATCGAGGAATTCGAGACGATGGCGCGCGACACCAAGCTCGGTCCCGAGGAAATCACGCGCGACATCCCGAATGTCGGCGAGGAAAACCTGAAGAACCTCGACGAAGCGGGCATCGTCTATATCGGCGCGGAAGTGAACGCGGCCGACATTCTGGTGGGCAAGGTGACGCCGAAGGGCGAAACCCCGATGACGCCGGAAGAAAAGCTGCTGCGCGCCATCTTCGGCGAAAAGGCAGCCGACGTACGCGACACGTCCCTGCGGGTTCCGCCGGGCGTCACTGGCACAGTCGTGGAAGTGCGCGTGTTCAACCGTCACGGCATCGACAAGGACCAGCGCGCGCTGGCCATCGAGCACGCCGAGGAAGAACGCCTGGCCGAAGACCGCGACGACGAACTCGCGATCCTGGAGCGCAACATCTTCGCCCGGCTTTCGGAAATTCTCCTGAACAAGACCGCGGCGTCGGGTCCGAAGGGCATGGCGCCGGACACCAAGATCACGCAGAGCGTGCTCGACACGGTGCCGCGTCATCAATGGTGGCAGATCGGGCTGCGTAACGAAAAGGCGATGGCCGAGATCGAAGGGCTGCGCAAGCAGTACGACGAGTCCAAGCAACGCCTCGACAAGCGCTTTGCCGACAAGGTGGAGAAGCTGCGTCGCGGCGACGAACTGGCGCCGGGCGTGATGAAGATGGTCAAGGTGTTCGTCGCGGTGAAGCGCAAGCTGCAGCCGGGCGACAAGATGGCCGGCCGTCACGGCAACAAGGGCGTGATCAGCCGCATCCTGCCGATGGAAGATATGCCTTACCTGGAGGACGGCACGCAGGTCGATATCGTGCTCAATCCGCTGGGCGTGCCTTCGCGCATGAACGTCGGGCAAATCCTGGAGACCCATTTGGGTTGGGCTTGCGCGGGGTTGGGCCACAAAATCGGCGACGCGCTCGACAAGGTGAGGCGCGACGGAAAATTCGAAGGGCTGCGCCGCGCGCTCAAACACGTCTACGGAAATGACGAAAGGCTGGGCGAACTCGACGAACAAGGGCTGCTCGAACTGGGCGAAAATCTGCGCGGCGGCATACCGGTGGCGACACCGGTGTTCGACGGCGCGAAGGAAGCCGACATTGTCGAGATGCTGGATCAGGCGGGGCTAACCCGCTCGGGCCAGGTCACGCTCTATGACGGGCGGACGGGCGAAGCATTCCGCCGTGAAGTGACGGTCGGCTACATCTACATGCTGAAGCTGCACCATCTGGTGGACGACAAGATCCATGCGCGTTCCATCGGCCCCTACAGCCTCGTTACCCAGCAGCCATTGGGCGGCAAGGCGCAGTTCGGCGGTCAGCGTTTCGGCGAAATGGAAGTCTGGGCGCTGGAAGCTTATGGCGCCGCCTACACGCTGCAGGAAATCCTGACCGTGAAGTCCGACGACGTGGCCGGCCGCACCAAAGTGTACGAAGCCATCGTGCGCGGCGAGGACACGTTCGAAGCGGGCATTCCGGAAAGCTTCAACGTGTTGGTCAAGGAAATGCGCTCGCTCGGCCTGAACGTAGAGCTGGTGAACGGTTGATCCTGGGTGTCACGGCCCGCTTTGTGCGGGCCGCCCAGGTAATGAAGGGTTTAATGCCGCGCAGTTAGGCGGCGAATGAATGAACGGGTTGCGCTGCCGCCGCCCGGTCATGACGAGGAAAGAAGAATGAACCAAGAGCTGATGAACGTCTTCTCGGCCGGCAAGGAAGTTCCCACCTTCGACCGGATCAGGATTTCGCTGGCCAGCCCGGAGCAGATCCTGCGCTGGAGCCATGGCGAAATCAAAAAACCGGAGACGATCAACTACCGCACGTTCAAGCCGGAACGCGACGGTTTGTTCTGCGCGCGCATCTTCGGACCCGTTAAGGACTACGAATGCTTGTGCGGCAAGTACAAGCGGATGAAATACAAGGGCATCGTCTGCGAGAAGTGCGGCGTCGAAGTAACGGTGCAAAAGGTGCGCCGCGACCGCATGGGCCATATCGAGCTGGCCTCGCCGGTGGCGCACATTTGGTTCCTGAAATCGTTGCCGTCACGCATCGGTATGATCCTCGACATGACGTTGAAGGATCTGGAGCGCATTCTCTATTTCGAGAATTACGTCGTCATCGAACCAGGCCTGACGCCGCTCAAGGAGCGGCAGCTGCTTTCGGAAGACGAATTCTACAAGGCGCAAGACGAGTACGGCAACGACAGCTTCACCGCCATGATCGGCGCCGAGGCGATCCGTACGCTGCTTCAGGCGATCGACGTCGAGAAGCTGCGCGACGAGATCCGTGCGGAGATCGCCACCTGCAACGGCGGCGAGAAGCCGAAGAAGCTGGTCAAGCGGCTGAAAGTCGTGGAAGCTTTCATCGATTCCGGCAACCGCCCGGAATGGATGATCATGACGGTCGTCCCGGTGATCCCGCCGGAACTGCGTCCGCTGGTGCCGCTGGATGGCGGCCGCTTCGCGACGTCCGACTTGAACGATCTCTATCGCCGCGTCATCAACCGCAACAACCGCCTCAAGCGGCTGATCGAGCTCAAGGCGCCCGACATCATCGTGCGCAACGAAAAGCGCATGTTGCAGGAAGCCGTCGATGCGTTGTTCGACAACGGCCGGCGCGGCCGCGTCATCACCGGCGCCAACAAGCGTCCGCTGAAGTCGCTCGCCGACATGCTGAAGGGCAAGCAGGGCCGCTTCCGTCAAAATCTGCTCGGCAAGCGCGTGGACTATTCGGGCCGCTCGGTCATCGTGGTCGGTCCGGAGCTCAAGCTGCACCAGTGCGGCTTGCCGAAGAAGATGGCGCTCGAGCTGTTCAAGCCGTTCATCTATGCGCGGCTTGAGGCCAAGGGCTTCAGCCAGACCGTGAAGCAGTCGAAGAAGTTGGTCGAGAAGGAAAAGCCGGAGGTCTGGGACATCCTCGAAGAGGTGATCCGCGAGCATCCGGTGCTGCTCAACCGCGCGCCGACGCTGCATCGCCTGGGCATCCAGGCGTTCGAGCCGGTGCTGATCGAAGGCAAGGCGATCCAGCTTCACCCGCTGGTCTGCACGGCGTTCAACGCCGACTTCGACGGCGACCAGATGGCGGTGCACATCCCGCTGTCGCTGGAAGCCCAGCTCGAAGCGCGCGTCTTGATGATGTCCACCAACAACATCCTGTCGCCCGCCAACGGCAAGCCGATCATCGTGCCGACGCAGGACATCGTTCTCGGTCTCTATTATCTGAGCCAGGAGCGCGAAAACGAACCCGGCCAGGGCATGGTGTTCAACGACCTTGGCGAGATCGAACACGCATTGTTCGCGAAAGCGATCACGCTGCACACCAAGATAAAGTGCCGCTACAAGACGGTCGATGCCGAGGGCAAGCCGATCACGCGGCGCGTGGATTCGACTCCGGGCCGCATGATGATCGCCGAACATCTGCCGCGTCATCCCAAGATTCCGTTCGAGCTGATCAATCGCCTGCTGCGCAAGCAGGAGGTCAGTCACGTCATCGACGAAGTATATCGCCACTGCGGCCAGAAGGAGACCGTGCTGTTCGCTGACGGCATCATGGGCCTCGGCTTCCGCGAAGCCTGCAAGGCCGGCATTTCGTTCGGCAAGGACGACATGGTCGTGCCGGCCGCGAAGACCAGGCTGATCGACCAGACGCGCCATCACGTGCGCGAACTCGAGCAGCAATACCAGGACGGCCTGACGACCGACAAGGAGAAGTACAACGCGGTCGTCGACATCTGGTCGAAGTGCACCGATCAGGTCGCCGCGGAAATGATGAAGGAAATCTCCGAGCCGCGTATCGATCCGGTAACGAACCGGGTGGAAGAGATGAACTCCATCTATATGATGAGTCATTCCGGAGCGCGCGGTTCGCCGGCACAGATGAAACAGCTTGCCGGCATGCGCGGCCTGATGGCGCGTCCGGACGGCTCGATCATCGAGACGCCGATCCTTTCGAACTTCAAGGAAGGCCTCACCGTGCTCGAGTACTTCAACTCGACGCATGGCGCGCGCAAGGGCTTGGCCGACACCGCGCTCAAGACGGCGAACTCGGGTTATCTCACCCGGCGTCTGGTGGACGTGGCGAACGATTGCATCATCACGGCGGAAGATTGCGGCACCAAGCGGGGCATTACCGTGCAGGCCGAAATCGACGGCGGGACGGTGGTATCCTCGCTGACCGAGCGCATCCTGGGCCGCACGGTGGCGGAAGACGTCAAACACCCGGATACGGGCGAGGTACTCCTGCGCCGCAGCAAGGAAGTGACGGAAGACATCGCCGAGAAGATCGAGGCTGCGCATGTGCAGAAGGTGCGCGTCCGCTCGGTGCTGACCTGCGAACTTAAGGATGGCGTTTGCGGCAAGTGCTACGGGCGCGATCTGGCGCGCGGCACCAGTGTCAATATCGGCGAAGCGGTGGGCGTCATTGCCGCCCAGTCGATCGGCGAGCCGGGCACTCAGCTCACCATGCGCACGTTCCACATCGGCGGCGCGGCGCAGGTCGCCGGGCAGTCGAAGATCGAGGCCAGCTACGACGGCAAGATCAAGATCGTCAACCGCAACGTCGTGAAGAACTCCGACGGCGAGCTGGTGGCGATGGGCCGCAACATGCAGATCGTGATCCTGGACCCGAAGGGCCAGGAGCGCGCGGCCTACCGCATCACCTATGGCGCTCGCGTCAAGGTGGACGACGGCGCGACGGTAAAGCGCGGCGATCGGCTTGCGGAATGGAATCCGAACGCCTTGCCGGTGCTGACTGACACCGACGGCATCGTCAAATACGAAGAGCTGGTTTCGGGCGTCACCATCAAGGAAGTGTCGGACGAAAAGACGGGCGTCACCAACAAGGTCGTCATGGACAGCCGCGGCACGGGGACCAAGCAGCAGGAACTGCGTCCGTCCCTCGTGATCGTCGACAAGAAGGGCAAGATCATGTCTATGCCCAACATCGGCGAAGTCCGTTATGCGCTTTCGGCCGAAGCCATTCTTTCGGTGGAAGACGGCGCGGAAGTGCGGGCCGGCGACGTCCTGGCGCGTATTCCGACGGAAGGCGCCAAGACACGCGACATCACGGGCGGCCTGCCGCGCGTGGCGGAACTGTTCGAAGCGCGTAAGCCGAAGGAAGCGGCGGTGCTGGCCGAGATGGACGGGTTCGTCGAATTCGGCAAGGACTACAAGAACAAGCGCCGCGTCATCGTCAAACCGAAGAGCGACAAGTTCGAACCGGTCGAGTACCTGATCCCCAAGGGCAAGCACATCAGCGTGCGCGAGGGCGATTTTGTCGAGAAGGGCGATTACATCGTCGAAGGCAATCCTTCGCCGCACGACATCCTGCGCATCAAGGGCATGGAGGAACTCTCCACCTATCTCGTGAAGGAAATCCAGGACGTCTATCGTCTGCAGGGCGTGAAGATCAACGACAAGCATATCGAAGTGATCTGCCGCCAGATGATGCAGAAGACCGAGATCACCGACGGCGGCGAAACCACGCTGCTGGCCGGCGAGCAGGTCGATCAGCTCGAGCTGGACGAGGCGAACAAGAAGTCGGTCGACAACGGCGGAAAGCCCGCCGAAGGCCGGCCGGTTCTGCTGGGCATCACCAAGGCGTCGCTGCAGACGCGTTCGGTGTTCTCGGCGGCTTCGTTCCAGGAGACGACGCGTGTTCTCACCGACGCCGCCGTCAATGGCAAGGTCGACACGCTGGAAGGCCTCAAGGAGAACGTGATCGTTGGGCGTCTGATCCCGGCCGGAACGGGCGGCGCCATCGCGCGGCTGCGCGTTATTGCGGCCGAACGCGATCGCGAGATCCAGTCGGAGCAGTCCAAGGCTGCGCCGGCGCAGATCGAGGGACCGGCGGAGCCTCAGGCCGCCGCCGAGTAAGGCGTTCGGTTTAGTGAAAAAGGAGAAAAGGGCTGCTCGTAAGAGCAGCCCTTTTCGTTTGCGCTTATATGTTTACGCGGTAACGGCCCGCCAGCCCGCTGGCACGGTGAGCGAAACGACGACTGCGGCAAAGAAGGTCACGAGCAGGCTGACCACGATGACGGCGCCGGTTGGCAGGTCGAAGATCGCGGAAGCCGCCAACCCCAATACATAGCCGACGAGACCGACCCCGTAACCGATCCAGAGGCGATAACGCTCGGCATATCGCTTGGCCGCCAGGGCGGGAACAATGAGACTGGCGAAGACGAGATAGATTCCCACCAACTGCACCGATTGCGTCACAACCAGCGCAAACAGGACGTAAAACCCCGCCTGTCCAAGCCGGCCGCGCAAACCGAACCACGCCGCCAGCGAAACGGCGTAGAGAATTGCCACGGGAATCAGGCTCGCCGACGAGACCCACAGAATCTGGCCGACCAGCAGATCCTTCAAATGCTCGCCGCCGTGCGGGTTGTTGGCGAGGATGAGAAGCTCGACACAGGCGGCCACGACGAACAGAACGCCGATCAGCGCCTCCTGCACTTCGGGCCATTTTTTCTCGGTCCAAGTGAGGAGCAACGCGCCGATTAGCGCGGCCGTGACTGCGGCAACTTGCACACGCCAGCCTTCCGGCGCGAAGCCGAACGCATCGGCGGCGGTCACGCCCAGCCCCGCGACCTGCGCGATCGACAGATCGATGAAGACGATGCCGCGATTGAGCACCTGCTGCCCGAGCGGCACATGCGTCGCCAGCACCAGCATTCCGGCGAGAAACGCCGGCACCAGGATCGAGATTTCCAGATTTCCCAAGCTCATTTCTTTAACCCCGCGAGAAGACGGCTGATCGTGTCGTCATAGAGGCTGAACAGATTCTTTGCCTGATCCGTTCCTCCGACCGTGAAGGGCAACACCACCGCCGGAATGCCCGCGTGTTCGGAGATGAACGCCGACGGCCGGTCGTCCTCATAGGCGGCGCGGATCACGAATTTGGCCGGTGTCGCCTGCAGCTTCTGCAGGACTTCGGCGAGATAGCCGCTCGACGGCGGCACGCCAGGCTTCGGTTCCAGCGGCACGACTTCGTGCAGTCCGAGCCAGTTTTCCATATAGATCCAGGCATGGTGCTGGACCGCGATGTTGGCGCCTTTCAGCGGCGCGGCTTCTGCCGTCCACTTGGCCAGCGCCGCGTTCCAGCGCTTTTCGAAATCCGCTTCGCGGCTCGCGTAGTAAGTCGCATTGGCCGCGTCGAGCTGGGCAAACCGCGCTGCAAGCGCCTTCGAAACCGGCAGCATCATCCGCGGATCGGTTTGGATGTGCGGATTGCCGGCGGCATGAATGTCGCCTTCGGCACGATCCAAACGTGTCGGCTGTTCCAGGAGACGCACGTAGTTCGTGGCGTCGAAAGCGCCGGGCTGTCCGACCGCGATCTTCGAGTTGCCCGCCTGTTGCAGGATCATCGGCAACCAGCCGATCTCCAACTCGGCGCCGTCGCAGACAGTGACGTCTGCGCTGCGGGCCTTGGCGATCAGGCTGGGCCGCGCCTGTATCTGATGCGGATCCTGGGCGCCGGTCGTGGCGGTGTAGACGGAAACCTTGTCGCCTCCGACCTCGCTCGAAAGCGCGCCCCATTCGGGCTCGCAGGCGAAGACGCTCAGGTTCGCGCGGGCTGGTGTCGCCAAGGCAAGGGCGCAAAGTGCGGCACTGATCAAAATCTTACGCATGGTGTTCTCCTTAGTAGCGATGGGCGCCGTGCGGCCCATAGATGACGGTGTATTGGAACATCAGAGTGTCGTTGGGTTTGAGATCGGATTCGTCGTGCGTGTATTGCATGCGCATGCGGCCGAACTCGCTGGTGTCGTATTCGAGCAGAGCGGTCTCCGCGCGCGGCGCATGGCCGAGATCGTCCAGCGGACTGCCGAGTAGCGCGGCCCCGGGGTTGGAGCTGCCGAGGTCGGCGTAGCGCAAGCCGAAGCTCCATTGCGGCATGAACTGATAGACACCCTGCGCATACCAGCCGAAGCGTTCCTGCGAAAATGCAATGCTGTCGAACAGCCCATGCTCGCGCCCGTAGAACAATTCGCTGGAAAGCGTCAGGTTTTGCACAGTCGGATTGCCGCCCGGCGCCCATTTGTAGACGAAGCTCGCAATTCCAAGATCGTCATTGCCGGTGAAGGGGTAGGCGCTGTTCCCAGCGATTGTATCGCGACCGTCGGCGCGGCTGTGGAGATAGGAGAGTGCCGCAAGGTACGAACTGCTTTCGTTGATGTCGTTTCCGGTGTGCACGAAAGCCGTCACCGTGCCCTGGCCGGTATGGGCGGCGCCCGCCGCCGGATAGGCATCGCCGCGGAAAACCTCCGCGCCGAATTCCAGGAACTGGTCGGTCGGCGCGAGCCAGCGCACCTGCAACCCGTCGTCGCCGTATTGCGAATTGAGGAAGGCGCGATAGGGCAGCGCGGCATCCGAGAACGACCAATCGTGCGAGTGCCGTTCGTTAAGATAGCCGATCCCCGAAAGGAAGCGGCCGGCCTTTAGGCTCAGCCCGTAGGGCAGATCCTTGGTCTGGATATAGGCTTCTTCGACCGAAAGACTGTTGTCGTCTTTCATCGAAAAATCGAGGAACCCCGACAGGAACGGATCGATGTTCGCTGCCAGCGACACCTCGGATTCGCCGAGCGAGAATCCGCGCAATGGCAGTCCTGCTTCGTCGCCCGTCGCGAAGCCGCGAATCTGCGAGTTCTTTGGGTCGTGCGACGACGCCACATACATGCCGTTCAACACGGCCGCGATGCCCGGATTGAACGAATTGTTCGAAGCGGGCGGCGGCGGAGGTGGGGCGTTATCGGCGATCGCTTGTTGCAGCGCTGCGGTCGACTGGTCGGCCGTGATTGTCGCCGTTTGCGCCGTGGCTTGTGCCGTGGAGGCGGACTTGCTGGCATCGGCGGCGGCCGCACGCGCGGCCTTCGCGTCGGCTTCCGCTTTGGCCAGGCGGCTTTCCAGCGCGCGAATTTTGGCGCCGTAGTCATGCTGTAACGTGTTGAGCTGCGCCTTGATGGCGGCAAGATCGGCCGTTTCATCGGCAAGAGCCGGTGATGAAGCGAGCAGCATCCCCGCAACAATCGCTACTATCGAAAATCGAGATAACCGGAACATGGTCTAACTCCAGAAAAGACGCACGGGCCTTTGTGGCTTCGTGCTACGTCGAACATCGCGAGCGCATGGATCGAATCCATGCCGCTTGCTTGTTCAGTCGTTCCTTACGGGGGAGTTAGACGGCCGGCGGCGCGCGGCTTTTCCAGCTGTGCGAATACGTCTGCGGTATCGTCGCGACGACGATGGCGATCGGGATCGTGAATGTTGCGACGCTCAGCGGCGTCCATGCCACCGGCGATGGCGTGACGAAGTGGCCGGCGAGCAGAATTTCCTGGCAGAGGGGACAATTGGCCGGATCGTCGCGAGTGGGCGATTTGCCTTGCTTCTGATTGCCAAAGGAGATCTTGCCGGAATCGAACTGTACGGCTGCGATGTTACCCGAGGTCAGCTTATGGATGTGTACCTGGGTGACAAAGGACTGCAGCGTAAAGGCAAAGAGCGCGACAAGCGTAATCGCCAGCCGCGCGGCGTTGCCTAGCAACACGCGGCTTCTGACCGTCGACACTGTCTTTGGCGGCTTTACCAGTGGGAATGCTCGAAGTGCCTCCCGGGCAGCCTAAGCCAATTCGGCCGTGTGGAGCAACAAGCCGGATGCGCCCCGCTTTTTTGAGTCAGATCTGTCGTTGGGACAACATGTAACATTCTGCGGTGTCCGGCCGGGTATAAGTTCGAGTTCGAAATCTGATGCGCCGGACCGAGCGGTCGCACCCGCAATGACATTGTGGTCGGGCCGCAAGCGGACCGGCGGCCAGCGGGGCTTTGGATTGTTATGAAGACTGGTGCATCGTCCGGTTTTGTTCGCACGTTCGTGAGGTTGACGAGAGCGGCGGCAGGTTCGGCTGTGTACGCAGCCGTTGCCTTTCTGGGTGCCGGCCGCATCGACTGGATACGCGGCTGGGTCTATGCGGCCGTTTTTGTCGCCGTGTCGGTCGTAGGCAGTCTGATCGTACATCGCGCAAATCCAGGTCTGCTGGAAAAACGCGCCAAAGGGATCCGCAAAGATACGAAGGCCTTCGATAAGGCGTTCTATCTCATGTTCCTGCCTCTCGTGCTGATCTATCCGCTCCTGGCTGGCATGGATGCGGTACGCTTTGGTTGGGCGCCGCTGCCGTGGTGGACCGTCATGCCGGGCGCTCTGCTGTTTCTCATGAGCTCGGCTTTCGGGACTTGGACCATGGTTGTGAACGCGCATGCGGAGACCACGGTTCGCATTCAGGACAACCACGCCGTTGTCACCGGCGGCCCTTATCGCATCGTTCGCCATCCGATGTACGTGGGCACGGTGATGGGACTTCCCGGCACGGCGCTGATGCTTGGTTCAGGCTGGGCCATGGTGCCGATGGCATTCATCATGATGCTGTTTGTCTGGCGCACGGCGCTCGAAGATCGCGCTTTGCGGCGGGAACTTGCAGGGTATGAGGATTACGCCAGGATCACGCGTTACCGGTTGGTGCCGGGAATTTGGTGAATGGCACCGCCCGCGCCATTGAAAATACTTATCCATGTTTTGCCCTTGCAAATTCCTCCGTCGCTACAAGCGCTTGTTTGAATCGCGCCAAACTTATCCAGCATGCACCCAACCGGCCTTATAATGCTCGCGTTGCATCCCATTGAGGGGGCGGTCCGGACCGTCCGTTCCGCGGGATACAATCGGCGCCCGGCGGCGTGTCGCGTAACGAACGACGCAAAGTCGGGGGTCGCGTCTTTGGCAACTGC
>Ga0265314_10003939_pt1 | contig 14093 bp, 10 predicted proteins | sample 4126metaG_FD_203106 | JGI IMG/M metagenome (GOLD analysis project Ga0265314, IMG submission 203106) | Rhizosphere microbial communities from Carex aquatilis grown in University of Washington, Seatle, WA, United States - 4-1-26 metaG | ecosystem: Host-associated > Plants > Roots > Rhizosphere >... | reverse complement strand
GCTGCCCAACATCCGCGGCTCGGCCGGCTACGGGGCGGCCTGGATCAAAGCCCACATGGGCCACTGGGGCGGCCCCGACGCGGAGGACGTGCTCGCCGTGGTCGATGCGCTGGTCGCCGACGGTTCCGCCGACGCCCGGCGGGTCGGCCTGCTGGGCCTGTCGTACGGCGGGTTCCTGGTCAACTGGCTGGTGGGCGCCCATCCCGACCGGTGGGCGGCCGCGGTGAGCGAGAACGGCGTCACGGACCAGCTGGTGAGCTGGGCGGCGTCGGACACCGGGCCCGACTACGACCGTCGGGCCGACCTCGGCGAGCCGTTCGATGCGGACGGCGTCGCCCGGCTGTGGCACCAGTCGCCACTGCGCCACGTGGCCGCGATCCGGGCGCCGCTGCTGCTGCTGCAGGGCGAGGCCGACCTGCGCTGCCCTGCGGCGGACAACCAGACCCTGTTCATCGCCCTGAAGGCGCTCGGCCGCCCGGTCGAGCTGGTGCTCTACCCGGAAAGCTGGCACGTCTTCGCCGCCGCGGGCCGGCCCGACCGCCGCATCGACCGCCACACGCGCATGCTCGCGTGGTTCCAGCGCCACATGCCGCCGGATACGAGCGGTTCCGCCTAGAGGCGCAGCTCCGACCTCGGCTCGGCCAGGAGGGCCTGCGCGGCCCGATGGCCGGCACGGGCGGCACGCACGAGGTCGCGCGCCCGAAGTTGGTCCGCGGCGTCGAGTTCGGCCCACACGGCCAGGAAGCCCGCGTCGAACGCATCCCCGGCGCCGGTCGTATCGGCGGCCGGGCGCACCCGCACCGGGAACGTGAGACGCGACCCGGGCCTGCCCGGCTCGTCCCGCGTCAGCAGCCGGCAGCCGGTCGGGCCGGCCTTGACCACCACCAGCGGCGCCAGCTCCAGGAGCGCCACGCCATCGCGCGAGCCGGTCATCGCCGCCACCTCGTCCAGGTTGCCGAAGAGCAGGTCGGGGGCCAGGCCGGCGATCCGCCGCCCCATCGTCGCCGGCCCGACCGCCAGGAGCGGCGCCGCGGAGGCGAGGTCGATGGACAGTCGTGCCCCCTCCCCTCGCGCCAGGGCGACGGCCCGCTCGACCGCCTCGACCACCGGCCCGGCCAGGAGCGAGTAGGCCGGCACGTGCAGGACGTCGGCGCCGCGCAGCCAGGCAGGCCTGACGGCCGCCGCCGTGAGGCCGTCCGCGGCGGCCCGGTCGGTGACGAAGGAGCGCTCCCCGTCGGGGGCGACGAGGGCCACCAGGCGAGCGGTGCGGCCGGCCACGCGCGCGACCCGCACGCGGACCCCGTCGCGGCGCAGCGCATCGGCCAGCGGCCCGGCCCACCGGTCGCGCCCCACCGCGCCGATGAACGTCGTGCGCACCCCCAGGCGGGCGAGCCGCCGGGCCGTGTTGGCCGCCGACCCACCCTGCCGGAAGCGGATGACGCCGGGCGTGTCGGAACCGGCGGCGACCGGCCGGCCCAGCTGCGCGGCGATGTCCACGATGAGATCGCCGAGCACGACGACGTGCGGAGGGCGCCGCCGGCGAGGGCGGGCGCGCGGCGCCGGGGAGCGGGGATGGGCTGGCACGGGTCGACGGATATCATGGCAGCCGTGAGCACGACGACGCAGAGCCTTGACGAGCTCGCGATCGACACCATCCGCACGCTGGCGATGGACGCCGTGCAGCAGGCCAACAGCGGGCATCCGGGCGCGCCGATGGGCATGGCCCCGATGGCCTACGTGCTCTGGACGCGCTACCTGCGCCATGCCCCGATGCGGCCCTCATGGCCCGATCGCGACCGCTTCGTCCTGTCGGCGGGACACGCCAGCATGCTCCTCTACGCGCTGCTGCATCTCACCGGCTACGACCTGACGCTGGACGAGCTGGGCCACTTCCGGCAGTGGGGCTCGCGGACGCCCGGCCACCCGGAATACGGCCTCACCCCGGGGGTCGAGGCGACGACCGGGCCGCTCGGCCAGGGCTTCGCCAACGCCGTCGGCATGGCCATCGCCGAGCAGCGCCTGGGAGCTGAATTCAACCGGCCTGACCACACCGTGGTCGACCACCGGACCTACGGCATCTGCTCCGACGGCGACCTCCAGGAGGGCATCGCCTCGGAGGCCGCCAGCCTGGCCGGCCACCTCCGCCTGGGCAAGCTCATCTTCCTGTACGACGACAACCACATCCAGCTCGACGGACCGACCTCGATGGCCTGGGACGAGGACGTGCTGGCCCGTTTCGACGCCTACCACTGGCACACCCAGCGCGTCGCCGACGGCAATGACCTGGTGGCCATCACGGCGGCCCTCGACGCGGCCCGCGCCGACCCGCGGCCCAGCCTCATCGCCGTGCGCACCCACATCGGCTACGGCTCGCCGAACAAGCAGGACACCCAGAAGGCCCACGGGTCACCGCTCGGCGCGGAGGAGGTGCGCCTGACCAAGGAAGCCTACGGCTGGGATCCCGACCGCCTCTTCTACGTGCCGGCCGCGGCCCTGGGCCACTTCCGCGAGGCGGTCCCGGCGGGCATCCGGCTGGTCGAAGGTTGGGAGGAGCGCTTCGAGGCCTACGCCATGGCGTACCCCGCGGAGGCGACCGAATTCCGGCGCCGGCTGGCGGCCGACCTGCCCCCTGGCTGGGACCGCGACCTCCCCACCTACGGGCCGGGCGACGACCGGGCCACCCGCCAGGCCTCCCAGGAGGCCATCCAGGCCCTTGCCCCGCGCCTGCCCGAGCTGTTCGGCGGCGCCGCCGACCTGTCCGAGAGCAACCTGACCGACGTCAAGGGCGCGGCCGACTTCGAGGCCGGCCAGCCCGGCCGCAACCTCCGCTTCGGCGTCCGTGAGCACGCCATGGGCGGGGTAGCCAACGGCCTGGCTCTCCACGGGGGCTTCCTGCCGTACGTGGGGACCTTCCTCAACTTCAGCGACTACATGCGCGGCAGCGTCCGGCTGGCCGCCCTCAGCGCCATCCACGTGGTCTACGTCTGGACCCACGACTCGGTCGGCCTGGGCGAGGACGGGCCGACGCACCAGCCGGTCGAGCACTACGCGGCCCTGCGGGCCATGCCGCGCCTCCTCTTCGTGCGGCCGGGCGATCCCAACGAGGCCGTCGCCGCATGGCGCCTGGCGGTCCGCCACGCCGACGGCCCGGTCGCCCTCTCGCTGACCCGCCAGAAGCTGCCCGTCCTGGCCGGCACGGCCGAACTGGCGGCTGAGGGCGTGGACCGTGGCGGCTACGTCCTGGCCGAGGCCAACGACGCCAGCGGGGCGGTCGTGCCACCCGCGGTCATCCTGGTGGCCACCGGCTCCGAGCTCCAGCTGGCGGTGGGGGCCCGCACGAGCCTGCTGGCCGAGGGCATCGCCGCGCGCGTCGTCTCCCTGCCCTGCTGGGAGCGCTTTGCCGAGCAACCTGCGGCGTACCGCGAGGCGGTGCTGCCGTCGGCGGTGCGGGCCCGCGTGAGCATCGAAGCCGGGACGACCCTGGGGTGGGACCGCTGGGTCGGCCTGGAGGGGGCCATGATCGGGCTCGAGCGGTTCGGCGCATCGGCTCCCGCGGCCACCATCTTCGAGCACCTTGGCTTCACCGTCGCCCACGTCGTGGAGGTCGCCCGGGGCGTCCTCGCCGGCACGACGAGGGGCGTGGTGTCGGCCCCGCTCCCGGCCCATGGGGAGCCGCCCAACGCCGCCGGAGGTGGTCATGCCTGACGCCCCACAGTCCCTGGTCATGCGCGGCCTCGACGCGGCGGCGACGGCCGCCGTGGCGGCGGCCACCCAGCGCGCCGTGACGGAGGGCTGGGCGCGGCGCATCTGGGACCGCGATGCGGCGCTGTGGTCGCCCGATCCGGACGTGCAGGCCACGATCGGCCAGCGGCTGGGCTGGCTGGACCTGCCCCTGGACTTCAGTGACCGGATCGCCGAGCTGGTCGGCCTGGCCGACGGCCTCCGTGCCGAGGGCTGCCGCCGCGCGCTCGTGTGCGGCATGGGCGGCAGCTCGCTCGCGCCGTGGGTCATCGCGCGGGTCTGGCCGCCCGCCGCCGACGGCATCGCCGTGGAGGTCCTCGATTCCACCGACCCGTCGGCCGTGCGGGCGGCGACCGCGGCCGGCGACCCGGGGACGACGCTGTACGTCATCGCCAGCAAGTCGGGCACGACCGTCGAGTCGGCCAGCTTCGAGGCCCACTTCTGGGAGCTCGAGACGGAGCGCTACGGGCGATTCCCGCGCGACGCCGCCGGGGAGCACTTCGCGATCATCACCGACCCCGGCCACAGCCTGGACCAGTTCCCCCATCGCGAGGCCTACCGCACGGTCCTGCTCAATCCGCCTGACGTGGGCGGCCGCTACAGCGCCCTCACGTACGTGGGCCTGGCCCCGGCCGCCCTCCAGGGTGTGGTCCTGGACCCCGTCCTCGATGAGGCCCTGGCGATGGCCGAGGCCTGCCGCCTGCCCGGTGCCGACGACCCCGGCCTGGCTCTTGGCGCGGCGCTGGGCGCGCTCGGCCGCCAGGGGCGCGACAAGGTCACCTTCGTCATCGAGCCCGCCGTCGCCCCCTTCGGGGCATGGGTCGAGCAGCTCATCGCCGAGAGCACCGGCAAGCAGGGCACGGGCCTCGTACCGGTCGTCGACGAGCCGCTCGGCGCGCCCGCGGCCTATGCCGACGACCGGATCTTCGTGCGCCTGGCGCCTCCCGGCGGTCAGGGCGACGCGGCGTGGCGCAGCACGACCGAGGCGGCCCTGGCGGCCCTCGCGGCGGTCGGTCACCCCGTCATCGACGTGCCCATGCCGGGCGGCCTGGGGGCCGAATTCTTCCGCTGGGAGTTCGCTACGGCGGTGGCCGGGGCGGTCCTTGGCGTGAACCCCTTCGACGAGCCCAACGTCACCGAGTCGAAGCACAACACCGCCCGCCTCCTGGACGTGTACCGGCGGGACGGCGCGCTGCCCGACGCGGGACAGCCCCTGGCGTCGGAGGGACCGCTGGCCCTGTTCGGGGACGGCGTCCTCAAGCCCGGCGCGGAAGCCACCGCGGCGCAGGTCCTGCGGCAGCACCTGGCCCGGCTGGCGCCGCACGGCTACCTCGCGCTGCAGGCCTTCATCGCGGCCACCCCTGATCGCGACCGGGCGCTGGCGGCCATCCGGCTGCGCCTGCGCGACGCGACGCGGCGGGCCACGACGGTCGGCTACGGGCCGCGTTTCCTGCACTCGACGGGCCAGCTCCACAAGGGCGGTCCGCCCAGCGGCTGCTTCCTCCAGCTCACTGCCGACCACCCCGCCGACGTGCCCATCCCCGGCGCGAGGGAGAGCTTCGGCACGCTCATCGAGGCGCAGGCGGCGGGCGATCTGGGCGCCCTGGTGGCCCATCAGCTGCCCGTCCTGCGCATCCATCTGGGGGCCGACCCGGACGCCGGGCTGGAGGCCCTCGCCGGCCTCGTCGCGGCGGCCGTCGCCGCGTGACCGCGACCGCCAGACCGCCCCGGGGCAGCCGTGCCGGAAGCGGACGGGGGACCGCTCGCACGAGCAACGCGCTGCGCGCCGGGCTGCGCCTGGAGAAGGTGCCCGACCCGTGCTCGGTGGTCATCTTCGGCGGCACCGGCGACCTCTCGCACCGCAAGATCCTGCCGGCCCTCTACAACCTGACACGGGCGGGCCTGCTGCCCGCCGAGCAGACGGTGGTCGCCTTCGCGCGGCGCCCGTACACCGACGAGGCGTACCGGACGGAGATGGCCGCGTCGGTGGCCGAGTTCTCGAGGGTGCCGGTGGAGCAGGCGCTCTGGCATGACTTCGCCAACGGCATCTTCTACCAGGCAGGCGACTTCACCGACCAGGCTGCCTACGCCGCCCTGGGCGCCCGGCTGGAGGCACTCGACGCGGAGCGCGGCACCCGCGGCAACCGCCTCTTCTACCTGGCCGCCCACCCCAGCGCCTACAGCGACATCATCACCCACCTGGGGCGCGCCGGCCTGGCCCGTCCCGGCCGCGGGAGCTGGGTCCGCATCATCATCGAGAAGCCCTTCGGGCGAGACCTGGCCTACGCGCGCACGCTCAACCGCGAGGTGACCCACGTCTTCGACGAGGGGCAGGTCTACCGCATCGACCACTACCTGGGCAAGGAGACGGTCCGCAACCTGCTGGTCTTCCGCTTCGGCAACGGCATCTTCGAACCGGTGTGGAACCGCCGCTACGTCGATCACGTGCAGATCACCGTGGCGGAGGACCTGGGCATGGAGGGCCGTGGCCAGTTCTACGAGGAGGCCGGCGCCAGCCGCGACATCCTGCAGAACCACCTCCTGCAGCTGACCAGCCTGGTCGCCATGGAGCCGCCCATCGCCTTCGAGGCCGATGCACTACGCGACGAGAAGCTGCGCGTCCTGAAGGCCATCGACCCGGAATGGGACGCCGAGCGCATCCGCCGCGACGTGGTGCGCGGCCAGTACGCCGCGGGGTGGGTCGGCGGCGTCCACGTGCCGTCCTATCGCGACGAGCCGGAGGTGGCGCCCACCTCGACGACCGAGACCTACGTGGCCCTCAAGCTGGAGATCCAGAACTGGCGGTGGGCCGACGTGCCCTTCTACGTGCGCACCGGCAAGCGGCTGCCCAAGCGCGCCACGGAGATCTCGGTCCAGTTCAAGCGACCGCCGCTGATGCTCTTCCGCGACGCCACGACCGAGCCCGAGCCCAACCTGCTGGCCCTGCGGATCCAGCCCGACGAGGGCATCATGCTGCGCTTCGCGGCCAAGGTGCCCGAGCTCGGCCTGGACGTGCGCAGCGTGAACATGGACTTCACCTACGGCTCGTCCTTCGCCACCGAGGCCCCCGAGGCGTACGAGACGCTCCTGCTGGACGCGCTGATGGGCGACGCCTCGCTGTTCACGCGCGCCGACGAGGTGGAGGCCGCGTGGGGCATCGTCACGCCCCTCGACCAGACGTGGGCGGCCTGGGACAAACGCGGCGACAGCGGCGACCTCGCTCCGTACGAGGCGGGCACCTGGGGGCCCGGTGCGGCCGACCGGCTGCTGGAACGCGACGGCCGCCGCTGGCGCCGGCTCTGACGCCGTGACCGACACGCCGGCGCCGCAGGCCATCGCGCCCGCCGAACCGGCACGCTCATGGTCGGCGCGGGCCGATTCGGTCCAGGGCATCGAGCGCGAGCTGTCGCGCATGTGGGCGGCCGCGGCGCAGGAGACGCTCGACTCCGCCGACCGGCCGACCCGCGAGGCGGCCCGTGGCGACCCGCGTCTTGCTGGGCGGCTCGACGGCGGCAGCGACACCCGCGTGCGCATGCGGACGCGGGTCCTGACCCTCATCGTCGTCGCGGCGCGGCCCGAGACGCAGGAGCGGGCCCTGGACGCGATCAACCTGCTGGCCGCCCGCCATCCGTCGCGGGCGGTGATCCTGGCCCCCGGCGACCCGGACGGCCCGTCGTGGCTCGACGCCCGCATCTACGCCCAGTGCCAGCTCCAGGCGCGCGGCAACGCGGAGGTGTGCACCGAGCAGATCGTGGCCCGCTGCGGCGGGGAACTGGCCTACCACCTCTCGGAGCTGGTCACGCCGCTCCTCATCCACGACCTGCCGGTCGTGCTGTGGTGGCCGGACGACCCGCCCTTGGGGCGCGCCCAGTTCGTGGACCTGGCCGATGAGGTGGACCGCATCCTGGTCGACTCGGGGGCGTTCCGCGAGGACGGGGCGGCCCGCCTGATGGCCCTGGCGCAGGTCGTGGCGGAGGGCCGCCTGCGTGTCCTTGACGTCGGCTGGCTGCGCCTGGCCCTCTGGCGTGAGCTGCTGGCCGGCGCCTTCGACCATCCCCTGCTGGCACCCGAGCTGCCCTCGGTCCACCACGTGCGGCTGGACGTCGCCCGGCCGGGTGACATCCTGCGGGTCTCGAAGGCGGCGCTCCTGTGTGGGTGGCTGGCCAGCCGGCTCGGCTGGCGCCTGGAGTCGCCACTCGCCCCGCAGCGTGGCGCGGAGGGCCTCGCGGCCACCTATCGGGGCCCCCACGGGCCGGTCCATATCGAGATGCGGCCGGCCGAGCCCGGCGGTGATCGCGCCCTGCGCACGCCCGGTTCGCTGGCCCGTGTCGAGCTCACCCTGGGCCGCCGCGCGGCCGAGATCCGTGCCCGCGTCACGCGCCACGCGGACCACCTCCTGGCGACCGCCGACTTCCAGGGGGCCCAGGTCGCCCGCCGGGCGGGCCGCCTGGAGCCCTTCGGCGATGCGCCGTACCTGGCCGAGGCCCTGGACCGCGGCGGCGCCGACCGCATCTTCGAGGCCGCCCTGGCCGCCGCAGCCCTCCTCGTCGAGGGATGAGCGAGCCGGCCCTCGTCGTGGTCGCCGACGGCGACGCCCTCGCCGATGCCGCGGCCCAGCGGGTCACCGCCGCGCTCCGTGAGGCCGTGGCGGCCCGCGGCGTGGCCCACGTGGCCCTCACCGGCGGCTCGACCGCGGCGCCGCTCTACAAGCGCCTGGTGGCGGCCGGGCCCGCGGCGGGTGTGGCGTGGCCGGCCGTGCAGTGCTGGTGGGGCGACGAACGGTTCGTGCCCCTTGACCATCCCGCCTCGAACGCTGGCGTGGCCCAGGACGTCCTTGGCCTGGGGCTGGGCCTGCCGCCCGCCAACCTCCATCCGTGGCCCGTCGCGGCCGCGCTCGCCGAGTCCACCGGGCCGGATGCGGCTGCGCGGGCCTACGCCGCGGAGGTGAGCCGGGCGATCCCCCTGACCGCGGGCGACGACCCGATCTTCGACCTGCTGCTGCTTGGCGTGGGCCCCGACGGGCACGTCCTGTCGTGCTTCCCGGGCAGTCCGGCCCTGGCCGCCGATGCGCCCCTCGCCCTGGGCATCGCGGCGCCGACGCACGTCGAACCGCACCTGGCCCGGGTCACCTTCCGGGCGAGGGTCATCGGGGCGGCGCGCCAGGTCGTGGTGCTGGCCGGCGGCGAGGGCAAGGCGGAGATCCTCCGACGCATCCTGGAAGGGCCCCTGGACCCATCCGCGCTGCCGGCCCAGGCCGCGCGCATCGCGCAGGCGACGTGGCTGCTCGACCGGGCCGCGGCCTCCCGTCTGGCCCATCCCTCGGGCGGGTGAACGGCTGGTCGGAGGAGCGGACCGGCTTCGCCCTCACGCTCGGGGCGGCGCTCCTGTGGGGCACCTCATGGGTGGCCACGGGGTTCGCCCTGCGGGGCTTCTCGCCGCTCGCCGTGGCCGGCTGGCGCGGCCTGGTGGGCCTGGCCTTCATCGCCGTCTACATCGGCCTGCGTCCATCGGCGATCCGCGACGATCACGACCGGCCACCGGTCGCGCGCGCCGTGCGCCTCCTGCTCCTGGGGCTGCTGGGGGGCGGCGCCTTCCAGGTCGGCCTGTCGTACGCGGTCGATCTGTCCGGGGCCACCCTGGCCGCCTTCGTGGCCGGCCTCTACCCGATCCTGGTGGCGGCTGGGGCCGGCCTGGTCCTTGGCGAACACCCGGGCCGGCTCGTCCTCGGCGGTCTGGCGGTGGCCTTCGGCGGGGTGGTGCTGCTGGCCGGGTTCGACCCGGGGGGCGCCTCGCCGGTGGGCCTGGCCATCGGCCTGGCCGCGGCCGCGGCCTTCGCCGCCTACCTCCTGCTGACTCGCCGGTGGGCGGCCGCATGGTCGCTGCCGACGCCCCTGATCACCACGTCCGTGCTGGCCATGACCGCCCTCGTGGCGCTGCCCCTGGCCGTCGTCAACGATCCGGGCGGGCTCGTGCCGCACGGCGGCGCCGTGCCCCTCCTGGCCATCCTGTGGCTGGCCGGCCCGGTCAGTACGCTCGCCCAGGCGGCCGCCGTGGCAGGGATCCGTCGCTTGCCCAGCGACCGTTCGGCGGCCATCTTCCTGCTCAATCCGCTGACCGCGGCGCTGCTCGCGGCGGCCCTCCTCGGCGAGCGGCTCGGCCCGCTGCAGGTGGTCGGCTGCGGCCTCGTCCTGGCCGGCGTGGCGCTGGCCACGGTCATGGCGGCACGGGTCGCGCGGGCCGCCGCGGCCGCCCGCGCGGCAGGCCTGGCGAAGGGCGAGCGAGCGGCGGCCGGGCGTATCCTGTAGCCACTCATGGTCACCCTCGGGAGGTCCCCGATCGCCCTCGAACCTGCCGCCGCGGGGTCGCGCGTCGAGCGCGGCCGTGGCTGGATCCACGTCCTCTGCGGGCCCATGGCCTCGGGCAAGACCGAGGAGATGATCCGCCTGCTGCGCCGGGCGGAGATCGCGGGACGGCGCGTGCTGGTGGTCAATCACGCCCTCAATACACGCACCGGGGCCGACCGCATCGAGTCGCGTTCGGGCGTCGCCTTCCCCAGCCGCGCCGTCTCCGACTCGGACCAGATCGCCGCCATCGTGACCGACATGGATCCCGACCTGGTGGCCGTCGAGGAGGCCGAGTTCTTCGACAACGGCCTGGCCGACGTCGTCGAGCGGCTGGCCGACGACGGCCGCGAGGTCATCCTGACCGGCCTGGATCGCGACTTCCGCGGCTGGCCGTTCGGACCCATGGCCCGCCTGCTGGTGATCGCTGATGAGGTGGACAAGCTGACCGCCATCTGCGTCGTCTGCAAGGGCGTGGCGACGCGCACGCAGCGGCTCATCAACGGGCGGCCCGCCCCGGCCGATTCGCCCACCATCGTCGTCGGGGGCATCAACGACCCGGCCGGCAAGCCCGAGTCCTACGAGGCGCGCTGCCGCCGCTGTCACGAGGTGCCCGGCCTGGACTCGCTCTTCGGACCCTGGCTCGGGTGAGGCGGTCGCCGACGTGATCGGGCGCCTGGTGACCCGTCTGCTCGACGCCCAGGCTGGCTGGGCCAAGCCATTCGGCGACGCCGTCCACGACGTCCTCCACGGCTTCTTCCACCGCATCGCACCGGGGCGCGACTTCCTCAACGGCCGGTGGCTGGGCCACCCCCTGCACGCCCTGCTGACGGACGTGCCGATCGGCGTCCTGATGCTCGTCATCCTGCTCGACGTCATCGGCCAGCCCGTGGCCGCTGACGTGGCGCTGACCTTGGGCGTCCTGACCCTGCTTGCGGCGGCCCTGGCTGGCCTGGCCGACTACAGCGATACGGACGGGGCGGCGCGCGTGCGCGCGACGATCCACGGCACGCTCATGAGCATCGCCGTGGTGTTGTACCTGGTCTCCCTGGGCCTGCGGGTGAGCGGCGGCGAGCGAGCGGTGCCGATCGCCGTCTCCATCGTGGCCTACCTCATCCTGGCGGCCGGCGCCTTCACCGGCGGCGACGTCGTCTACGTCATGGGCAACATGGTCGACCGCCATGCCTGGCGCCCGGCGGGGACGAAGTGGGCCCGCCTGGAGGTCGACGAGGTGCCGGAGGGCCAGCCGGTGCGCGCCAAGTTCGGGCTCCAGAGCCTGGTCCTCGTGCGCCAGGGCGACCGCATCCAGGCGCTTCACGAGCAGTGCGCGCACGCCGGCGGCCCGCTCAGCCAGGGCACCCTCGTCGACGGTTGCATCGAATGCCCGTGGCACGGCTCGCGGTTCCGCCTCGCCGACGGCCGCGCCATGCGCGGCCCGACCGTGTACGACCAGCCGGTGTACGAGGTGCGGACGGCGGAGGCCGGCGGCTACGAGGCGCGCCGCATCTCCTGAGGCGTCGTCAGGTCGCGATGAGCGCGACCCCCAGGAGCGCCAGGGCGATCCCAGCTGCCTGCCAGCGACGCATCCGCTCATGGAGCAGCCAGGCGGCCAGCAGGACGGTCGTCACCGGGTAGAGCGATGAGAGGACGACGGGGACGCTGAACGCGCCGCCCTGGCTGGCCAGCAGGAAGAGGGCGTTGCCGCCGTAGTCGGCCACGCCGGCCATGAGGATGAGGGGCGCCACGGCGGGTACCCCCTCCCAGCGCGGCCGCACCACCAGCGCCACGGCAGACGCCAGGATGACGGTCGCGCCCCGGGCGCCGACGAGGGGCCACCACGTCGACCCGCCGACACGCATCGCCTCATGGATGGCCAGGAAGAAGCCAGCGAAGCCCAGCCCGCCGATGACGATGAGCGGCAGGAGGCGCGCCACGCCGGGTCCACCGTGGGCAGGGGCCGCGCGGCCGGGCCACGAGACGACCACGATGGCGACCAGGCCACAGGCCATGCCGCCCAGCTGCAGGGCCGTCAGGTGGTCGCCGCCGACGACCCCGACCGCCGCGGGGAGGCCGGCTCCGATGACCGCTGTGAGCGGGGCGACGACGGCCATCTGGCCGCTGGCCAGCGCCCGGTAGAAGGCATACAGCCCGCTCACCCCGGCCAGCCCGGCGGCGCCCGCCCAGGCCAGCGTCGCCAGGCCCGGGAACCGCTCGCCGCTGACCAGCACGGCCGAGCCCGCGGCGACCAGGCCGATCGACTGGCTCGCCAGGACCGTCACCAGGGTGGCGAGGCGCCGGCTGGCAAGCCCCCCGGCGAAATCACCGACGCCCCAGGTGATCCCCGAGGCGAGGCCGAACAGGACGGCTGAAGGATCCAGCGGCGCCGTCCGCGGTCAGGCGGTCAGGACGGGCTCAGACAGGTCGCGGCCGGTCGGCCCGGCCAGGTCGATGACGTGCTCGGCGACCGCGTCGAAGCGGTCGGAGGCGGTCAGATAGATGACCTGGTGGTCCGCGGCGATCTCCCGCAGCAGGGCCAGGGCCTGCTGGGCACGCGTGGCGTCGAAGGTGAGGAAGGGGTCGTCGAAGATGAGCGGCGGGCGCCGGTCCTGGGTCACCTGGCGCACCAGCCCCAGCCGCGCCGCCAGGTAGAACGAGTCGATGGTGCCCTGCGAGAGGGTCCGCACGTCGACCCAGTCGCCGCGCTCGGGCGCCCAGACGCGCAGCGCCAGTTCGGCCTCATCGACCTGCACGCGCCGGTAGCGGCCGGCCGTGATCTTGGCCACGTCACCGGCCATGCGGGCCTCCAGGAAGCGCGCGGCGCGCTTCATGGTGGCCTCCTCGGCGCGGTCCAGGGCCTCCAGGGTGGCGCGGTAGATGCGCTCCCGCCGCTCGTCCAGGGCCAGCCGTTCGGTGGCCGTGGCGAGCGCCTCGCTCGTGGCCGCCACCTCTTCCGCGTCGATGGGATTCTGCTCGACGCGGGCGTGCGCGTCGGCCTGGGCCGCCAGCGTGCGCTCGCGCTCCGCCTCGCCGCTGGCCACGGCCGCCCGCGCCCGATCGCGCGTGCCGATGGGGTCGGCGCCCACATCACCCATCCCGGCCAGGGCGTGGCGGGCCGTCTCGCCTTCGGCGGCTGCGGCGTCGCGCAGCCGGGCCACGTCGTCGGTGGGCTGCTCGTCGCCGAGGACGCCACGGTATTCCGCGTGCAGGGCCTCCAGGCCGGCGACGTGGGCGGTCTCGGCGGCCAGCAGCTGCTCGACCGCCGGCAGGTCCGGCAGGGCCAGCGCGGCCAGGCCCGCGTCGCGTGCCGCCACGGTGTCCTTGAGCTGCTGCTCGATGTCCGAGCGGCCCCGCAGGCGGCGTGAGATCTCGTTCTCGCGCAGGACGTTCTGGCGGCGCGTATCGGAGGCGCGGCGCTGCTGGAAGAGACTCGCCAGGGCCAGCAGCAGGCCGGCCCCGGCGATGACGATGCCCACGATCGAGCTGGCGCTGCCGAGCGGCGGGATGGCGATCGTGCCGAGGGCGACGACCGCGCCGATGAGGACCAGGGCGATGCCCCCGATGGCGAAGCGCCGCCAGCCCGCGGAGGGCAGGTTGCCGACGTCGTACGTGGAGACATCCGGCGCGTCGGCCAGCTCGGCGCGCAGGGTGGAGACGGTGGCCTCCTGCTGGCGCAATCGCTCGGTCGCCGCGCGCAGCGTGGGCAACGGCATCGACGCCGGATGGGCCGCCTCCTGGGTCAGGATCTGGTCGCGCAGTTCGGTGGCCCGCTTGTAGCGCTGGTAGCGCGCCTCCGCCTCGTGCTGGCGGGCCAGGAGCGTCGCGGCGTGCTCGGCCCGTCCCAGCAGCTCGCGCGCCCCGGCGACGCGGGCGACCGCCGCGCCGTGGCTATCGCGGGCGGTCGAGAGGGCGGCCTGATCACGCTCCAGGGCGGCCAGGCCGGCCTCGCCCTGCTGCGCCGCGGCCGCCAGCTCGGCCACGCGTTCGCGGTCCTGCTTGAGGGTGCCCGGGTTG
>Ga0265314_10003938_pt1 | contig 14093 bp, 11 predicted proteins | sample 4126metaG_FD_203106 | JGI IMG/M metagenome (GOLD analysis project Ga0265314, IMG submission 203106) | Rhizosphere microbial communities from Carex aquatilis grown in University of Washington, Seatle, WA, United States - 4-1-26 metaG | ecosystem: Host-associated > Plants > Roots > Rhizosphere >... | reverse complement strand
ACCGCCGAGCGCGCGAATGATGTAGAACGGATGCATCGCCTCGACCGTTTCGACGAAGGAGTATTCGAGGAAGCCGAGATCGGTATAAGCGCGCCACATCAGGCCTTGCAGGATCCCCGACACCCACATCGCCGTGATGTAGAAGACGATGCCAATGGTCGAGAGCCAGAAGTGCCAGTTCACCAGCTTGAGCGAATAGAGCTGCTTGTTCCACAGCCACGGCACCAGACAGTAAATGGCGCCAAATGAGATGTAGCCGACCCAGCCGAGCGCGCCGGAATGCACGTGGCCGATGGTCCAGTCGGTATAATGCGATAGCGAATTGACGATCTTCACCGACATCATCGGACCCTCGAAGGTCGACATGCCGTAGAACGCCACCGACACCACCATCATGCGCAGCACCGGATCGGTGCGCAGTTTGTCCCAGGCGCCGGACAACGTCATGATGCCGTTGATCATGCCGCCCCATGACGGCATCCACAGCATGATCGAGAACGTCATGCCGAGCGTCTGTGCCCAATCCGGCAAGGCCGTGTAGTGGAGATGATGCGGGCCGGCCCAGATGTAGAGAAAAATCAGTGACCAGAAGTGGATGATCGACAGCCGGTAGGAATAGACCGGCCGCTCGGCCCGCTTAGGGATGAAGTAATACATGATGGCGAGGAAGCCGGCGGTGAGGAAGAAGCCGACCGCGTTGTGGCCGTACCACCACTGCACCATCGCGTCCTGCACACCGGACCAGACGATGTAGGACTTCGACGAGAAGATCGATACCGGCACCGATGCGTTATTGCCCAGGTGCAATACGGCGATCGTGACGATGAAGGCGAGATAGAACCAGTTGGCGACGTATATATGCGGCTCGGTGCGGCGCCACAGCGTAGCGAGGAACACCAGCAGATACGTCACCCACACGATCGTTAGCCAAAGGTCCGAATACCATTCCGGCTCGGCGTATTCCTTGCCTTGCGTAATGCCGAGCAGATAGCCGGTGCCGGCGATCAGGATGAAGAAGTTGTAGCCGAGAACGACGAACCAGGGCGCCAGATCGCCGGCGAGCCGCGCGCGCGAGGTCCGCTGCACGACATAAAACGACGTCGCCAACAGCACGTTGCCGCCAAAGGCAAAGATCACCGCGGAGGTATGCAACGGCCGCAGACGACCGAACGACGTCCAGGGCAAGTCGAGATTGAGCACCGGAAACGCGAGCTGAAGCGCGATAACGAGACCGACGGTGAAACCCGCGATGCCCCAGATCATGGCGGCGACGGTCGAGAACTTGACCGGGCCCATGTTGTAGTTCGGCTTGCCGTCGATGACGAGCGGCGGTTTCTCCGCGGCGCGGCCGTAGTAGCGGTTAATAATTGCGAAGACCGCGGCGATGCTGGCCGCGCTGAATAGATAGGCGTGGAAGGCGTATTCAGGCGTATAGGCCTTGGCCGCGATGACGATCGTGAGAAGCGCGAGCCCTCCCATCGCCAGCGCCAGGCCGCCTTCGCCGAGAGTCATGGTTTTTGGAGGTACGAGCGCGTTCGCCATGAGGGGTTTTCCGTTGTCTGGCTGGCCCGCAACGTCAGTGGGCCTCGTGTCGGCGAAATATCGGACAAGGCCGGCACGCGTCTCTTGATCCAGGTCAAACCGCCGAAATTTTCGCCCTTGATCTGTATCCATCCTGCAACGCAGTTCCGCGAACTCGCAAAAATTGATCCAGATCAAATACGGCGGAACACCCATTCCTAGTTTGGCCCTAAGCGGCACGACACTCCGTCGCGCGGCGCATCAACGAGGTAATGGGGCGTTTTATGAAGAGATTTTCACTACTGGCGGGGTTGCTGACGGCGACCGCCCTCACGGCAATTTCAGCACCGGCTATCGCGGCGGATCTGCCGACGAAATCGCCGGTCTTTAAGGCCGCAGCGGCCGAGGCGTGGAATCCGTGGATGCTCCGCGTGCGTGCGCTCGGCGTCGTCACCCGCGATTCGGGCAATGTCGACCAGGTCGCGGGCTCCGGCTTGGCAACGTCTGATTCGGTCGTGCCCGAACTCGACATTAGTTATTTTTTCACCAAGAACATCGCAGTTGAGTTGATTCTCGGCGTCACCAAGCACCATGTGACTGGAACGGGCGTTGCCGCGACCAACAATCTCGACGTCGGCAAAGCTTGGCTGCTGCCGCCGACTTTGACCCTGCAATATCACTTCACCGATTTAGGCGCGTTCAAGCCTTACGTCGGCGCCGGCGTGAATTACACGGTGTTCTTCAACCAGTCGGCCGGCAATGTCAGCAACGGCATCGTCACGATCACCAACAGCCACCTGCATGACACTTTCGCGCCGGCGTTGCAGATCGGCTTCGACTATATGATCGATAAGCACTGGGGCGTGAACGTCGACGTCAAGAAGCTGTGGCTGCGCCCAGGCTGGGACGGCACCAGCAACGTCGGTGCGTTGACTGGCAAGGTCAATCTCGATCCGTGGCTCATCGGCACCGGCGTGACCTACAAGTTCTAGGTCCCAAAATGGCCTTAACGAAGAAGCCCCGGCGAAGGCCGGGGCTTTTTTGTCTGACGTCCGAACACCTTCACTCAGGCTCCGATCGCGAATTCACGTTCGATATCGGCCACCGAAATGTCCGCCTTCAGCGCCGGCGCGGCGGCCGCGCGGTCGCCGCGGTACAAGACACCCATGCTGAAGCCGTCATCGGCGAGGACCAGAGCGGTTGCGGCCGCGCGGTCCTGCTCGATCGTAATCGCAGAAGGCCGCACCATTTTCTTCCATTCGCGCTGTTCCGGCCTAAAGGTCACGCAGGGGCTTAAGACCTCGATGAAGGCAAAGCCCGGCCAACGAATACCATCGACGATAAGAGCAGCGAGGCCGTCGGGATCGCCGGAAAACCCGCGTGCGACATAGTTCGCGCCTGACGCAACCGCGATCGCCAGCGGATTGAACGGACGCAAACCGATGCCGCCGGGTGCGATGTCCGAGTCCCAGTCCGGCTCGGTGGTCGGCGACGGCTGGCCCTTGGTCATGCCATAGACGCGGTTGTCCATCACGACATAGAGCATGTCGACGTTGCGACGGCAGGCGTGGATGAAATGATTGCCGCCAATGGAATAGCCGTCGCCATCGCCGCCGACGGCGATGACTTCCAGCTCCGGACGCGCCAGCTTGATACCTGTGGCGACCGGCAGAGCGCGGCCGTGCACGCCATGGAAGCCGTAAGTACTCATGTAGCCGGGCAGCCGCGACGAGCAGCCGATGCCGGACACGAGAACGACCTCGTGCGGCGGGCGACCGATTTTCGAAAGCGCGCGTTCAAGGCCTGCGAGCACACCATAGTCGCCGCAGCCGGGACACCAGACCGGATGCGCGCCGGATGAAAATTCCCGAGGCGAGAAAACGCAATGCGGTTGCTCGGTCGGCTTGGTCGCCGTGTCGCTCATGTTCGCCATCCTTCAAGCAACAAACGAAGCGATCTCCGAAGGCCGATACGGCAGCGGCCCAGGCCGCGCCACGCTTTCGGCGCTCGGAGGAATGGCCTTGTGGCCGACCAGGTGGTGATAAAGCTGCGCGCCATGATTCTGCTCGATCACGATAATGCGGTGCGCGCCCTCTAGCGCCCGTGCGATTGCGGGAATCGGCAGGGGCGATAGCACGCGCAATCCAATGACGCGGATCGGATGACCGGCCGCGGCGAGCCGGCGCGCTGCCTCGCGCGCGGGGCCTACGGTAGAGCCGAAAGCCAACACAGCGACGTCGCCCTCGCCCCAGCATTCGCCCCAATATTTGCCGGGATCGAACTTCTGCACTTTCTTGGCGCGCTTGTTGATCTGGGCGACGTGAACGCCGGCGCCGCTCGCCGGCAAGCCGGCTTCGTTATGGGTCAAACCCTCTGCGACCCACTCATGACCCGCGGTGCCGGGCAACGGCATCGGCGTTACCGGGTCGGGACCGATGGCGTAGCGCTTGAACGGCTTGCCCGGCGCGATGCCGTCGGTACGCCGCTTGAGCGGTTTCGGCCGCTCAAGGCTCGGATCGATCACGGTGGTGGCTTGGCCCAGCGATTGGTCGGACAATACAATGACCGGAAGCTGCAGTGATTCAGCGACATAGACCGCGTATTCAGCCGTATTGATGCAATCGGCCACCGACAACGGCGCGAGGACGACGCGCGGCGCGTCGCCATGCGCGCCATAGATGGCAAGATTGACGTCGCTCTGCTCGGTTTTCGAGGCGATGCCGGTCGACGGCCCCGAACGCATCACGTCGATAAGCACCACCGGGATTTCGGCCGCGACCGCAAGACCCAAGGTCTCGATCATCAGCGAAAAGCCAGGCCCAGATGTGACCGTCATCGCCGGCGTGCCGGCGAAAGAGGCGCCCAGCGTCAGATTGATCGAGGCGAGTTCGTCCTCGCCGAGCACCAGACGGCCGCCGAGCTTTTGCAGATGCGGTGCCAACCATTCCACCAGATCGGTGGCGGGCGTGATCGGATAGCAGCCGACGAAGCGGACGCCGGCGCGCAAGGCGCCCAGCGCAATCGCCTGATTGCCGCTGATCAGCCAGCGTGCCGCCGGCACAGCCGGTTCTAACCGCAGGTTCAGCGTCAGACCCGGCGCTACCGCGGCGCCGGCGATCGCCCCATTGGCGTTGGCAGCGATGAGATCGGTGCCTTTGCCTTCGAAAATATTCTCGATCGCGGCCTGCACGTATTTGCCGTCGATGCCGATCAGCGCGCAAACCGCACCGGCGGCAAACATGTTGACGCGCTTGCCGTGCAGCGCCCGTTCCAGCCGGGTGGCATTGGGGTCGCTCATCTTGAGCGGCACCACGCGACCTTTAGATTTGGCGATGCCCGCCGGAATGGCGCCCGCTTCCGCGTCGGCGATGATGACGCTGGTTTCGTCGAGCGGGATCTCGCCGGCGAATTGCTCGACTTTGTCCCAATCCAGCGCGACGAACAGATCGTAACGGTCGGGCTGCGTTTCGATCGGCTCGGTCGACACTTGCACCAAAGAGGCAGACTCGCCGCCGCGCACTTGCGCACCGAACAATTGCGTCATCATGCCGTAATAGCCGGCGTTAGCCGACGCGCGCAGGAAGACGGCGCCGGCGGTCATCGCGCCGGAACCACCGCTTCCTGCAAATACAACCGCTATCGACTTGCGGGCCATAGGCTTGCCGCCCGGCTACACGTAGCCGAGCCATCGCCAGTAGGTGACACCAAGCAACATCACCAGGCCGAGCGCGATCACCGTGAGCACGAAGCCGGTGCGCACGAAATCACGCGCGCTGAAGGTTTCGGTGCCGTAGGCCACCATGTTCTGCGGCGCGTTCACCACCAAAATGAAGCCGAAGCTGACCACAAACTGCAGCAGCATGGTCATGCCGATCAGGTTGATGCCGGGGGTCGCTACGCTTTTGAGCACTGCGATCACGATCGGGATCATGGCGGAGGCAAGCGCCGTGGCACTGGCAAAGCCGAGATGGATCACCACCAGGAATAGGCTCATCACGCCAAGGATGAACATGGCCGTGGCGTTCTTCAGGCCGAACTCGGCGACCACGATATTGGCCAGCCACGTCGCAGCATTGGTCTGCAGCAGCGCGGTGCCGAGACTGATACCGATGCCGAACAGGATCACGGTGCCCCACGGAATCCGCGGCTGCGCATCCTTCCAGGTCAGGATGCCGATGCCCGGCATGAACATCAGGGCGACGGCGGTGATCGTCGTTGTGCTGGTGTCGAACGTATGCAGGATGCCTTCGGTCGACCAGAATCCGATCAATATCAGCGAAATGGCAAGCAACTTCCATTCGGCGCCTTTGGTCGGCCCGAGTGCGGCCAGCGACTTCCGGATGCCTTCATGGCCGCCTGGAACCTCATGGACCTCCGGCGGCATCATGATGGTCATCACGAAATAAAGCGCGATGCACATCAGAACGGCAAAGGGGCCGGCGGCAATCAGCCAGTCCAGCCAGGTGATGGTTTTGCCGAAGGTCTTTTCGATGAAGCCGACGGCGACCATGTTCTGCGCTGCCGCGGTCTTGATGCCGACATTCCAGATGCTCGCCGTCTGTACCGTGGTGATCATCAGCATGCTGGCGAAGGCGCCGCGCTTGTTGACGCCGAAGGCGGCGATGATGCCGAGGGTGATCGGCACCAGACAGGCAACGCGGGCGGTGGTCGAGGGCACCATCAGAGCGATGACGAAGCCGACCAGGATCGTACCGATCACCACATTGCGGGTTCCGGTTCCCGTGCGTGAGAGAATACTCAGCGCGATGCGCTTATCGAGGCCGGTTACGGTCATCGCGGCGGCAAGGAAAAGCGCCGCGGCGACCAGCACCAGCGCCGTATTGGCGAAGCCGCTGAAGGCAAGCGTCAGAGCACCGCTGGTACCAAGTAGAATTTTAGGATTCGCGACGCTCGGTGCCAGGCCGAGCAGGAAGGCCATCAGGGCCGCGATCACGATGGCCGAGACTGCGTAGTCGATCGCCTCGGTCATCCACACAACAACGGCAAATGCGAGAATAGCGAGCATGCGATGGCCCGCGACCGGTAATCCAGCCGGCGTCGGCAACAACAAGATAACGATCATCGCGGCGATGGCGGCGAGCAGCCCCCAGTTCGACGCGAGCCACCCCTTTTCCTTTTCGACCGGCTGCGGAACGGCACGGACCTCAGGCTGAGCTGCGATGGACATAGTTCCCTCCCGGCATTTTTAATTCGGTAGAATGATCCGCCGTTATGCAGGTCGGCCGATTGAGCGAGATCAAAACGACGAAGATTTCGCAGGTCCATTACGCACGACTTGAAAGGCAAGGGCGCGTTCGTCAGTCCATAACTGTCGGAACGCGCCCCCCAATCGTCGCGTCTAACTAGCTCGCCAGTTTTTCGTCCACCGGTTCGACCGCCATGCCGGACATCGGCTCGACCCAGACCAGGTGATCCTTGACCGCTTTGACGCCGGGAATGTTTTCGGCCGCGATTTTGAGCGCTTCGCGCTGACGCTCGTCGATGATGACGCCCCACAATTCAACGATGCCGTCGCGAACGACAACATTCGCGGTTGCCGCCGGCGCCCACTGTTCCTTTTTAAGCTCCGCCTCGAGCGTTTCGCGGATGGCCGTGTCGTCCGTGGCGGTCGGCGGCGCCGAACGCGCGACGCTGACCATGGCACGCATGAGATTGGAGCGTGTCACAATGCCAACGACCTCGCCGCCGCACAGCACCGGCACGCGCTTGATGCGGTGGTGTTCCATTAGCTCGACGACGTCTTCAAGCGAGGCGGTCTCGTTGACCGTTTGCGGTTTTTTGCTCATCGCCTCGGAAACCTTGCAGCCATGCGAATGGGAATATTCGGCGGCCATGCGGCCGGGTCCCATCAAGAATTCGAGCCAGCGCGAACGGCGCTTTTCGGTGTTAGTCTCGCGGCGGCGCAAGAAATCGCCTTCGGACAGCACGCCGACCAACTGGCCGCTGCCGTCAATGACCGGCAAGCCGCTGATGTGATGCTGCAGCATGAGGCGCGCCGCTTGCAGCACGGTGGCATCCGGATCGATCGAGATGACGTTACGCGTCATGACATCTTCGACTTTCATGGCGACCTCCAAAGGATGATTTAAAATTATGACACCACGCCGCACGGGCGGGGGTCTTGATTCAGGTCAATTGGTGTATTGCCATTGCCCGTCGATGGGCAAAAAAAGGCCCCGGCATCGCAATGCCGGGGCCAGTGAAGCCGAACCTACGTCAGGGAGACAACGGTCGGCGTCGAACCTTAAGCGTTCATGCGGGTCAGCGCGGCGCGGTTGCGCAGCACGATACGCCGCGACGTCGGCACCGCGATCGCAGCGGAGTGTTCAAGCTGGGTGAGCGTGCGCGAAACCGTTTCGATGGTCAGACCGAGATAGTCGGCGATATCCTGGCGCGACATCGGCAATTCGATCTCGGTGGCGCCCGGCGTGCGCGCGGCCATTTCCAGCAGGAAGCCGGCGACGCGCTCCTGCGCCGTTTTGATCAGCAGCATGATGTGATCCTGCACGCGGCGCAGTTCGGTGGCGGTCATTTCCCAGAGCTGGCGGGCGACATCGGTCTCCCGCGCGGCTAAGGCGATGACGTTGCTGCGCTTGATGACCAGCACCTTGCAGTCGGCGATGGCTTCCGCCGAAAAACTGTGCCTGTCGCCAACTTCGAGACCGAACACATCGCCCGGCAGATAGAAGAAGCCAATCTGGCGGCGCCCGTCGTTAAGCACTTTGTAGGTGCGCACCGTGCCGCTGATGACCTTGTAGAGGTATTCGGCCGGCTCGTTCTCACCATAGATTTCCGCATTGCGCACGAACGGCATCGGCGCGCCCATCAATTCGATGGTGTTCGCGGCAGACTGGGGCGCGAGCCCGGGAACCGGCCGTGCGAAACGTGTGGGATGGTGGTGGATCGAGCTGGGATTGACCATCGTCTGCTGCAGCATGGCGGCGTCCTCGCTAAATTCGATAATCATGGATACCGTCGCAGCTACCGCCTCGAAATTCAGATAATCTCCCTAAGGGATTTCCCGGAGGTATTTAGGGGCAGGCGACAGTCCCCATAGGCAACCGGTTGCATGGTTCAAGGCTTTGTAAATAAAAGGATTTCTGCCCCTGAGCGCGGCCGGGTCTGGCACTATGGCGTGGCGCCCTGTCTGGTCGCGCTGACGTTGGCTGCGCGCGTTTTGCTCGAGCCTGTCCTGCAAAGCGAGGCGGCTTACCTTTCCTTTATGCCAGCTTTGCTGATTTCAGCGGGTATCGGCGGTTTCGGCCCGGGCATCGTCGCGACCATCCTCAGCGTCGCGGCTCGCAACCTCTTCCTTACGGATACACCGCCGCTCTTCAGCACCGGCATCGTCAATAGCGTCGCCTTCGCCTTCATTGGTATCGGCATATCCTGGGGAGGCGAGTTGCTTCACACCAGCCGCCGGCGCGCCATCATGATGACCAGCGACGCTCTGGCGCGCGAAGCCCATCTGCAATCGATCCTCGACACCGTCCCGGAAGCGATGATCGTCATCGATGAAAACGGCGTCATGCAATCGTTCAGCAGCGCGGCCGAGCGCTTGTTCGGCCGCCCGGCCGCGGACGCGATCGGACAAAACGTCAGGATCCTGATGCCATCGCCGTATCGCGAGGGCCATGACGGCTATCTGCAGCGGTATCGTAACACCGGCGAGCGTCGTATCATCGGTATCGGCCGCGTCGTCGTCGGGCAGCGCAAAGACGGTTCGACCTTCCCTATGGAACTCGCGGTCGGCGAAATGAAATCCGGCGACCGGCGCTATTTCACCGGTTTCATCCGCGATCTAACCGAACGCCAGCAGACTGAACTGCGGTTGCAGGAACTGCAATCCGAGCTCGTACATATTTCTCGCCTCACCGCCATGGGCGAGATGGCTTCGACGCTGGCCCACGAACTCAATCAGCCGCTCTCGGCGATTTCCAATTACGTGGAGGGCCTGCGGCGTATTCTGGCGGATGCTACCGACGAGCAGTCCGTGATGCTACGCAACGCTTTGGACAGCGCCGCCGATCAGTCCATTCGCGCCGGCCAGATCATCCGTCGACTGCGCGACTTCGTGGCGCGCGGCGAGAGCGAGCGGCGCGTCGAGAGCGTCACGAAACTCGTCGAGGAAGCCAGCGCCTTGTCGCTGGTCGGCGTCAAGGACCGCGGCATCCGCGTCCAGTTCCGGTTCAACCCGGCTGTCGATTTGGTGATGGCGGACCGGGTTCAGGTCCAACAAGTTCTGCTCAACTTGATCCGCAACGCGATGGACGCCATGGAGACATCGGCGACCCGCGAACTCGTGATTTCAATTGCGCCCACCGATGGCGACCAAGTCAAAATCAGCGTCGCCGACAGCGGCTCCGGCATCGCGCAGGAAATCAGCGAGCAATTGTTTCAGCCCTTCGTCACCACCAAACGCCAAGGCATGGGCGTCGGGCTGTCGATATCGCGCACCATCATCGAGGCCCACGGCGGCCGTATTTGGGCCGAGCCAAATCCCGCCGGTGGGACAATTTTCAATTTCACGCTGGAAGTCGTAAGCGCAGGGGATGTCGACGATGCAGCCTGATCCGATCATTTATGTCATCGACGATGACGACGCCGTCCGCCTGTCGCTTCAGTTCATGCTGAAGGCGGCCGGCATCACGGCGCGCACGTTCGAATCGGCTAAGGCCTTCATGGAAGTGCTGCCGCAGATCAATTCCGGCTGCATCGTAACCGACGTGCGCATGCCGGAAATCACCGGCATCGACTTGTTGCGTCACGTCGCCAAGACGAACCCGGACCTCCCGGTAATCGTCATCACCGGCCACGGCGATATTTCCCTGGCTGTCGAAGCAATGAAAATTGGTGCTGTCGATTTTCTGGAAAAGCCATTCGACGGCCAGCAACTGCTCACCGCGGTGCGTTCCGCGCTCAGCCGGGAGGCCAATACCGGCAAGCGCAAGGCCGATTTGGCGGAGATTCAAGACAAACTGGCCGCCCTGTCGAACCGCGAGCGGCAGGTTCTCGAAGGTCTGGTGGCCGGCAGCGCCAACAAGAACATCGCCTTCGACCTTGGCATCAGCCCGCGCACGGTCGAAATCTATCGCGCCAACCTGATGACCAAGATGGCGGCCAACAGCCTGTCTGACCTGGTGCGCATGGCGATGCTGGCCGGCATCATGGCCGAAACCGGCAAGACGGGGCGTTAAAAGCCTTACTTCTTCGCGCCGATGCCGCGCATGAAGCGCTCCCGGATTTGAACCGGGTCGCGGTCCGTAGCGCCGACCGCGGGTTTGGCGTCGATGCGCGCGGCGATCAGGCTCGGCGCGCCGGCCTTCAGCGCCAAAGCGAACAAACGATCGAAATCTTCTTCGTCGGCCGCCCAATTGCTGTTCGTCAGCCCGGAACCGCGCGCGATCGCGACCAGATCGGCGGTGCCAGCGCTCGCGGTCGGCTGCGAGCCGGTGATCTGGTAAACGCCGTTATCCCACACCACCATGGTCAGGTTCTTCGGCGCGCGCATCGCGACGGTTGCGAGGCAGCCGAGTTGCATCAGCAGTGAGCCGTCGCCTTCGAGCGCAACGACGTGGCGCTGCGGTTGCGCGATGGCGACGCCAAAGGCGATGGGGATCGTCAGCCCCATGCTGCCGAGCATGTAGAAATTCTGCGGCCGCTGGCCACTGGCCCATAAATCGAAATTGGCGTTGCCGATGCCGCCGATCACCGCTTCGTCGTGCTTGAGCGTACCGACCAGCCGCTTGGTCAGTTCGAAGCGGTTCATCACTTTAGCATTGTGTGCGCTGATTGCTCCGCTTGGACTTTGCGCCATGGCTATTGCTCGAAAACTTTGCCGCCGGTCAGCAACGGCGAAAGAATGAAGGTGACGGGCGCCAAGGTCGCGACCGCCTGCTTGATCGAACGGTCGACGATAAACGCGAGTTCGTCCAGGCGCGTGATGGAGTGAGTTTCGACGCCGAGCGCGCCAAGCACCGGACGCATGGTCTTGCACACCATGGCCTGGCCGAGATTGAATTCGCCGAGCGTGCCGCGCTCCGATACAAAAATCAGCGCCGGAATCTGGCTCGGCACCACCAGCGAGGCCAGTGCATTGGGGATGGTGGCAAAGCCCGAAGTCTGCATCAACACGGCGCCGCGCATGCCGCCCATCCAGGCGCCCGTGACGATGCCGATGGCTTCCTCCTCGCGCGTGGCGGCGAAGGTGATAAAAAACGGATCGTCGTGGATAGCTTTGATCAACGGGGTAAACACGCGGTCCGGCACGTAGACGACAAGTTTGACGTCGTTGGCTTTCAGCCGGTCCAGCACGATCTCGTGCCAGCTCTTTTCGTGCGTTGAAACTTGAGCTGATTCTTGGCGCGAAGCCGTCGTTTGCGTTGAGCTTTTGGTCATGGATCGAGCAAAACCTTCGACGCCGTTTGATTACGTGGATAGGGCGATTGGCCGAGCCGGCAGGCAGCCATTGAGCGGCGCTCATCTAACGCCGTTGCTCCAATGATCGCAATAGCTTACCTTTTCATCCAGCGCGCGGACGATAACAAAACAAGACGCGTTTAATCGATGGGGAGGACTATGAAGAAACTTATTCCAATCTCGCGGCGCCATGTCATCAAGGGCGCCGGGGCACTGGCGGCCGGTGTCGCCGCGCCGGCCGTGCTCGGCCTTCGTTCGGCTTACGCCGCTTATCCGGACCGGCCGATCAAGATCGTCGTCGCCAACACGCCTGGCGGGCCTTCCGACATCGTCGCGCGCATGGTTGCGGCGGGGATACAGGAGGCCACCGGCAAGACCGTCATTATCGAAAACCGCGGCGGAGCCGGCAGCAATATCGGCATGGGCTATGTCGCACGCGGCGACGCCGACGGCTATACTTTCTTGCTAGCAACAAACGCCTTCTCGATCAATCCGACACTGTACAACTCCATCCCCTACGACCCGACGAAGGACTTCATCGCCGTCACCGATCTCGCCAACTCGCCTAACACCTTCGTCGTGCGCGCCGAGCTGCCGGCCAAAACCATGAAGGAATTCATCGCGCTGGCGCAAAAGAGCCCGGAAAAATTCAACATTTCGACGCCGCCGATTGGCACGTCGCCGCAATTGCAGGCGGCGGTGCTGAAAGCCGTGGCCAACCTGCCAAAGTTGGAAGAGGTCGTCTTCAAGGGCGGCGGCGAAGCGCTGCAGGCCTTGCTCAGCAGCACCGTACAAATGAGTTCAGGTTCGCTGGCGCCGGCGGCGCCGCATATCAAATCCGGCGCGCTGAAATGTCTCGCGGTCTCGTCGCCGACGCGCTGGCCCGATTTGCCGGACGTGCCGACGATGGAAGAGTCCGGGTTCAAGGACTTCATCTATCCGACGGACTGCTGCCTGCTTGCGCCGGCGAAGACGCCGCCCGAAGCGGTGAAGTGGCTCGAAACGGAGGCGCTCAAGGCGGTGAACGCGCCCGGGATGAAAGACAAGCTCTATCAGGCCGGCTTTCTGCCGACCGCCAAGGGCGCCGACGCCTGCTGGGCCCGCGTGACCAAGGAAATCACGATGTTCCGCACCGTCATCGAGCAGGCCAAAATAGCCAAGCTGTAAGGCTTTTTGCAAAACCCAACGCGCCCGCCGCCATCGCTATGACGGCGGGCAAGTTTTTCAATCGGAGTGCCGGCCGTGATCATCAAGTCCATCGAGCCGATCGCCGTCAGCCTGCCGATGCTCAAGCCGTTGATCATGGCGACCGAAACGGTGCACCGCGCTGACAACGTCCTGGTGCGGATCGAGGCCGATAACGGCACGGTCGGCTGGGGCGAAGCGGCTTCGGCGCCGAGTATGACCGGCGATACGCTCGAGAGCATCGTCGCGGCAGTGCATTTCCTCAACAGCTCCCTGCGTGGGCGCGATCCGGCCGACATTGAAGGCGCGCTGACCGCGATGGGCCGGCGCATGTATGGCAACGGCGGTGCCAAGGCTGCCATCGAAATCGCGCTATTCGATCTCGTCGGCCGCGCCACCGGCACGCCGGTCCACGCGCTGCTCGGCGACAAAATCCGCAACCGCATGCCTTTGCTGGGCGTGATCGGCGGCGGCGACTTCGACGGCGACTTACATGACGCCGAAAAGAAGAAAGCTGCGGGCTTCGTCGCCTACAAGATCAAGGTCGGCATCGATACCGCGGCCAGGGATGCCGAGCGCTCGCGGGCGATTTGCAAAATTCTTGGCGGCGGCATGCTGATTTCCGCCGACGCCAACCAGGGTTTCAGCACCGATCAGGCGATTGAGTACGTTCGCGCCATCAAGGGCGCCGGTGTCGATTTCCTTGAGCAACCGGTCATGGCAGACGACCTCGGCGAGATGGCCAAGGTCGCTGCGGTCGATCCGGCGATCGCTATCGGCGCCGACGAAGGCATCCACTCTCTCGCCGACATCCGGCGCCATCATGACGCCAAGGCGGCGCGCGGCGTCAGTTTGAAGGCGATCAAGCTCGGCGGGATCAAAGCGGTGACCGAAGCCGGGCGGCTGTGCGGCCGGCTCGGCATGCAGGTCAACATTTCATGCAAGAC
>Ga0265314_10003937_pt1 | contig 14097 bp, 7 predicted proteins | sample 4126metaG_FD_203106 | JGI IMG/M metagenome (GOLD analysis project Ga0265314, IMG submission 203106) | Rhizosphere microbial communities from Carex aquatilis grown in University of Washington, Seatle, WA, United States - 4-1-26 metaG | ecosystem: Host-associated > Plants > Roots > Rhizosphere >... | reverse complement strand
GACCGACCAGAGCCGCACCGTGCGGTCGTCGCTCGACGAGGCGACCCACTTGCCGTCGGGCGAGAACACGACGCGAAAGACGTGGTCGGTGTGCCCGAGGAGCACGCGACTCGACCCGCTGACGACGTTCCAGAGCCGGACCGTGTCGTCGTGACCGCCGGAGGCGACGAGTTTGCCGTCGGGCGAAAACGCGACGGTCTTCACCCCCACGGTGTGTCCGTGGAGGACCCGGCGTTCGTGCGCATGGTGCTCGCCCCAGATCCTTACCGATTTGTCCCATGAGGCGCTCGCGAGGTGCTCGCCGTCCGGAGAAAACGCGAGCGCGACGACTGCATCGCGATGCCCCCGAAGGACGGCGTTCACGTCGGTCTGCATGTCGTGGATGCGAACGACCTTGTCCCATCCGCTCGACGCGAGGTAACGGCCGCCGGCAGAGAACGCGAGTGCGGCGACGCGTTCGGCGTGTTCGCCGACGACGCGGCTCGTTCGCGACGCGGCGTCCCACGCGACGACCTTTCCGTTCATGCCGGCCCAGGCCAGGAAGGAGCCGCCGGGCGAAAACGCGACGTTCTGCACCGTCGATTCGTCCGAGCCGAGCACCGTGAAGCTGCCGTCAGCGGCCGACCAGAGCCGCACGGTGCCGTCCTCGCCCCCGGATACGATCGACTTTCCATCGGGAGAAAACGCCGCGCTGCGCACCGGCCCGCGATGGCCGACGAACGACCGCTCGGCGCCGGTGGCGAGCGACCAGAGCACGAGCGCGCCGGCGTGACTGCCCGAGAGCAGCGTGCCGTCGTCGGGCGAAAAAGCGCAGTACAAGTCGCGATCGAAGCGATGCGACCGAGTTTGAAACGCGCCGCTCTTCGGATCCCAGACGCGCACCTCGCCATCGCTCGCGATCGAACAGAGCCGGCTCCCGTCGTGCGAGAACGCGATGAACTTCACCGGCGCCTTGTGCCCGGTGAGAACGCGCACGAGCTTTCCGTCGAGAGCGTAGAGGCGGACGGTGCCGTCGTAGCTGGCCGAGCCGAGGAGGCCGTCGTCCTTGTTCGGCGAGAACGCGACTTTCGTCACGCGATCGGCGTGGCCGGCGAGCTCCGTCGCCGCGCCGGTCTTTTGATTCCAGAGCATCACGCGCTTGTCGTCGCCACCGGTGGCGACGAGGTCACCGTTCGGCGAGTAGGCGACCGTGCTCACCTGGCTCGAGTGCCCGACGAGGACTTGCTCGGCGACGCCACGCTCCTCGGCCCAGGCGGCGATGGTCGCGGCGCCGCTCGGAATCGTGTGCGGTCGCATGAGCCAAGCGACGCTCAAGGTCGGATCGCGATCGAGGAGCGCCCGGGCTTTCTCGACGGTGAGCTCGTCGACGCGGCGATCGGCCACCGCCGCAGCCGCGATGGCGTTGGCGGCGTTGGTGTTCGCGCGATCGCGTTCCATCGCGAAGCTCCGGACGCTGATGCCGCCGAACAGGAAGAGCGCGGAGAGCGCGAGCGCGACGGTCACGACCAGCGCACGCTGGCGCTCGAAAAAGCGCGCGAACAGCTCGAGAAGTCCATAGCGATAGGCCCCCACCAAGCCGCCCGTGGCGTACCGAGTGAGCTCCTCGGTCATCTCGCGGCACGTGGGGTAGCGATCCTTGGGCGACCGGGCCATCGCTTTTTCGACGATGGCGACCAGGTCCTTGGGCGCGTCGGGTGACAGCAGGATGAGATCGGTCGGCGGCTCGGTGCGGACGCGCTCGAGGACGCTGGTCTCGTCTTGTTCGTGATACGGCGCGACGCCCGCGATCAGGTGGTAGAGCATCGCGCCGAGCGCATAGACGTCGCAGGTGGCGTCGACGCCGAGGCCGCTCGCTTGTTCGGGTGGCATGTAGGCCGGAGTCCCGACGACGGTGCCGGCCGTCGTCTCGTACGCCGAGGTGACCTCCGACGACGGCGCTGGAAGCACGAGCTCGGGCTCGTCGAGGTGCTTGGCGAGCCCCCAGTCGATGACGACCGTTTCGCCGAAGGGTCCGACCAGCACGTTTGCCGGTTTCAGATCGCGATGAATGATCGACTGGCTGTGGGAGTACGCGATGGCTTCCGCGACGTCGACGAGCACCGGAAGGAGCGCGAGGCGTTCGGCGAACCCCGCCGCTTGCTCGAGCGCTTTCTTGAAGGTGCGGCCTTCGACGAACTTCATCGCGTAGAAGAGCTGCCCGTTCGGCCACCGGCCCGCTTCGTGGAGCGGGATGATGTTCGGATGCTGCAGCGCGGCGGTGATCCGGATCTCCCTCTTGAAGCGGAGGACCGCGACCGGATGAGCGAGCCTGAGCTCCTTCAGTGCGACGATGCGATCGAGATGCAGGTCCCGGGCGCGCAGGATTCGTCCGATGCCGCCGCGGGCGATCTCGCCGCCGAGCTCGTACCGCTCGGGGAGCACGGTGCGGCCGTCGAGCGGCGGCACCGAGAGCCGATCGTCGGCGAGCGGTTCGGGGTCCGGTGAGAGCGGTGTCGCATCATCGACGACCGTGGACCCTGGCGCCACGATCGGAGCCTCGGGGCTCGGGGGCTGGTCGTCGCCGCGCACGCTGCATGGTCTAACGCGCCGTTCCGTCCAAGCCAAATGGCGTCTGAATGCGGTCGATGTCGCGCCGATTCATGCCCGCATCTTTGAGGTTCGCTTTTGCTCGCGCTATGAATGCAGGGTGACATTCCCCCGCTCCGATGCCTCCGGTGCGTCGCCCGGCGGGGATGCCGAGGACCCGGCGCGTGCCGAAGCAGGCGGTCCCGCGGCGCGAAGCGACTCCGACGCGACGCCCCTCGACGGTGTTCAGACGCCGCGTAAGCGCCCGAAACGGCGCGACTCCGAGCCGCCGTCGTTTCGCAAGCTCACCCCGTATCACGCGCGGCTCGACGTCGAAATGGACGACACCGCCGTCAGCAAGGTGCGCGATCCTTCGGCGTCGCTCCGCCTCGGTCCCTCGCGAAACCGGAGGCGCGCGGTGGGCTCGCGCGACGCCATCCTCGCGACGGCGTTCGGCGCCCTACTCGGCGTGCTCCTGGTGACCGCGGTCGCGCTCGTCGCACATGCGTGCGCGGGCGGTGCGTCGCCTCCGACGGCCCCGAGTCACGACGCCCGCTAGCGGCGGCGGGGGTTCCACTCAGCCGGCTTCCTTCGGCGTCACCGTGACGTCGACGAGCCGTCCATTACGGAGCAGCCGAACGGGCACCGTTTGTCCTACCCGCTCCTGCGTGAGAGCACGATGAATGTCGTCGATGCCGCGCACCGGAGCGCCGTCGAACTCGACGACCACGTCGCCGTCGCGAATGCCCGCGGTTCGCGCCGGACTGTCGTCGGTGAGCGCGGTCACGAACACGCCGGTCTCCGCCGGGAGCCCGAAGTGGCGCACGTAGCGGCGGTGAATCGGCACGGTCTGGCCCGCGACGCCGATGACGCTGCGGCGGACTCGTCCCGTGTGCATCAATTGCTCGAGCACGAACTTCGCGGTGTTGATCCCGATCGCGAAGCAGATGCCTTGCGCGGACGGGATGATCGCGGTGTTCACGCCGACGATGTTCCCCGACGACGTCACGAGGGGGCCGCCGGAGTTGCCGGGGTTCAGCGCCGCGTCGGTTTGAATGACGTCGTCGACGAGCCGGCCCGAACGGGTGCGGAGCGAGCGGCCGAGCGCGCTCACCACGCCGGCGGTGACGGTCGATTGGAACCCGAGCGGGTTTCCGATCGCCACGACGAGCTGCCCGACCTCGAGCGCGCTCGAGTCGCCGAGCGTCGCGGTCGGCAGATCGCTGCTTCCGTGGGCCCGGATGACGGCCAGATCCGTCCCGGGGTCGTCGCCGACGACGCTCGCCGTGAGCGATTGCCCGTCGGGAAGCGTCACGAGGAGCTGCTTGGCGTCGTGCACCACGTGGCTATTCGTGATGACGAAGCCATCCGGCGTGAACACGAACCCGGAGCCGCTGCCGGAGGCGCGCGGCCCTTCGGGGCCCTGAACCGACACGTGCACGACGGCTGGGCCGACCGAGCGCACGGCATGCACGACGGCACGAGAATAGGCGTCAAAGAGCTCTGCGTCGCGCGGGGGAGCCTCTTCGCGGGGCGCGGGGCTTTCTGCGGCCTTTGCGCCGTTAACCAGTCTGAGGGCGGGACTTGCCACGATGGGAACAAGGTTGGGTCGGCGGCGGGCCCAGTCAACCCGATACCCTCGCTCTCAAAACCATCCTACTCTGTAACGGATGGGCTCTCCCTCCGGCGCGGCCAGGTTGCCCGAGCGGTTCGGGCCCTTCGTGCTCGAGCGTCGGCTCGCGGTGGGAGGGGCGGCGGAGGTGTTTCTCGCGCGCCCGTCCGTCGGTGTTCGCCCCGCGGCACGATTCGTCATCAAGCGCCCACTTCCGAGCGCGAGTCAGGAGCGCGACTTCGAGCTCTTGACGCGAGAAGCGGAGCTTCATCAATCCGTGAAGCACCCGAACGTCGTCGAAGTCTACGGCGCGGGGATGGTCGATGGGCGCCCGTACCTGGCGATGGAATACGTCGAGGGCGTGGACGCATTCCGGCTCCTTCGCGCGTTCGACGGCGAGCAGCGCGGCGTTCCGGTCGGCGTCGCGGTTTACATTGCGCGACGCACCGCGGAGGCTCTCGCCAGCGTACACACGGCGATCGGCCCCGACGGGCCGCTCTTTCTCGTCCACGCGGACGTGTCGCCGTCGAACATTTATCTGTCGATCACCGGCGACGTGAAGCTCGGCGATTTCGGGATTGCGCGAATCGCCGAGCGACCCGACGCGGTCGACCCGCTGTCGAGCGAGGTAAAGGGGAAGTGGGGGTACGTGGCGCCGGAGGTGCTCGAGAGCGGCCCCTACGACCAGCGCGCAGACCTGTTTTCGCTCGGCGCCGTCCTCGGCGAGCTCTTGATCGGCGAGAGCATTTTCCCGGGCTCGAGTCAGCTCGCCGTGCTCCTTTCGATCCGCGACGCGAACATCCAACCCCTCCGTCGTCGCGCCGACGACCTGCCTTTCGGGCTCTACGACGTCCTGTCCAACGCGCTCGAACGCGATCCGTCGAGGCGTCCGTCGACCGCCGCCCACTTCGCGGCCTTGCTCGCGCCGTACGAGGTGCCTTCGGTCGAAGAGCTCCGGGCGACGCTCGGCCAGTACGTCAAGTGGGCGGCCGATCCGACGCGCATCGCTCAGCGCATCGAGCTCAGGGTCCGCGATTCGGTGGCGCGTCTCGAGGCCACGCGGAAGGTCGTGGTCTCGGAAGAAGACACGCCGACCCCGATGCCGTCGCAAGACCTTGCGCGAATCGGACCGACGTCGAACAAAACGAACGTCTCGAACGTGCGGCGCGCGAACGGTGAATCGTTCGAGGGCCTCCCCTTCGCGAAGCTGATCGAAATGGTCGCGACCGGAGACCTGTCGGGGAACGACGAGGTCGCGCTCCTCGGCGCGCCGTTCCGTCGGATCGACGACATCGTCGAGCTCGCGCGCCATCTCCTCCCGTCGACCATGACCACGACCGGAGTGCTCTTCGGGCCCGGCATTCCCGACTACGCCGCCCAGCTCGACGCGACGTCCATGCTCGAGATCCTCGCGCTCCTCCGCGCGAAATCGGAGACGGGCGCGCTCTTCGTGGAACAGAGCACGACGAGTGGGCCGTCATCGGTTCGAAAAGAGATCTACCTGCTCGGGGGCCGCCTTCATCACGTCGCGTCCTCGGCTCGCGAGGAACTCCTCGGCGAGTACCTCGTGCGGCGCGGCAAGATCACGCGCGCTCAGCTCGACGAGGCGCTGGCCGAGCTCGGTGCCCACCAAGGACGGCTGGGTGACACCCTCGTGGCCATGAAGCTGGTCGATGTCATGGATTTGTTTCGAGCGATCCGCGATCAAGGACGCGACCGCGTCGGCCAGCTCTGTGCCTGGAGACAGGGAAAGGCCGCGTTTTACCGGGGTTCTCAACCAGGCGCCGTGCAGTTCCCGCTCGATCTCGACCTCGCCAGCGCGATGATGTCGGGCGCCATTCTCGCGAGCGACGGGCGGCCCGAACAAATGTTGCCGGCGGAATCGGTGCGTCTCCTCCCCGGACTGCGCGCCGCGTTGGCCGCCGACCGCCGCGAACGCGGCACCGCGCCGAGCTCGCTCCAACTCGTTCCGTCGCTTCTCGCCAGCGCATCGACGATCGGCGAAGCCGTGCAGAAGCTCGTCGCGGCAAGGGGGATGGGCAGAAGCATCGGCGAGCGCGAGGCGCGGACGGCCCTCGTCGTGGCCCGGGCCCTCGGCTGGGTGGCATTCGAAGGTTACTGAACGGTACGGTGATTTCGGAACCGTGATAGCCTCGCTCGGCCTCAGGTTTTTGGGGCATCAGGAGGATCTTTAGGATGCGTAGGGAACGAAGCCGTTTCGTGAACGGGGCGCTGACGACCGTCATCGTGCTCGCAGCAATGCCGGGATTGATCGAATGCAAGCAATTGCCGGGTGGCGGAGCCATGCCGAGCATGCCGGGTGGCGGCGGGTCTTGCCCGTCGAGCGCCGACGACATCGCCAAGGCGAGCTGGGGTCTCGACGCGAAGGTCGAGGGCAAGGTGCGCGCCGGACTCGACGCTGCGCTGACCATGAAAGACCTCGCCGCGAAGCTCGAGGGCGACGTGACGACCGCGTGCACGACGCTCGCGAAGGATCTCGGCGCCACCGACGCCGACCTTGCGCCGAAGAACGGCCAGCAAGCGTCCGAAGCCGCCTGTGACGCGGCCGGGAAGCTCGTCATCGACATGAAGGCGAAGGCCAAGGCTCAGCTCACCGTCAAGGCCGAGCCGCCGCGGTGTGAAGCGTCGATGGACGCCATGGCCGATTGCGCCGCGCACTGCGACGCGACCGTGAAGCCCGGCTCCGTCAACGTGAAGTGCGAGGGCGGTAAGCTCAGCGGCGGATGCGACGCCGAGTGCAAGGGAACCTGTAGCGTCGAAGCCGGAGCGTCGTGCACCGGTTCGTGCTCGGGCGAGTGCAGCGGCTCGTGCGAAGCCGGTTTCTCCGGAAAGTGCGGCGGAAAATGCGACGGCAAATGCGACGGCAAGACGTCGAAGGGCGGCTCCTGCTCGGGCACCTGCGAAGGCAAGTGTTCGGCAAGCGCGTCCGGTTCCTGCACCGGCAAGTGCGAAGGCTCCTGCAGCGCGTCCTGCGACGTCGAAGCCAAGGGCAAGTGCTCCGGCACCTGCACGGGCGAGTGCAGCGTGCAGATGAAGGCCCCGAAGTGCACCGGCACCGTGCAACCGCCCGAGATGAGCGCGGAGTGCAAGGGCAGCTGCAACGCGAAGGTCTCGGCCAAGCTCGAGTGCCAGCCGGCCAAGGTCGAGGTCAACGTCACCGCGTCCGCCGATGCTTCGGCGGGAGCGAAGCTCAAGACCGTGCTCTCCAAGGATCTCCCTGAGATCTTCAAGATCACGCTCGGTCTGAAGTCGAGCGTCGACGGCGCCGTCGCCGGGGTGAAGGCGTCGGTCGAAGGCCTGCAATCGGTCGTCTCGAGCGGTGCCTCGGCGGCGCTCAAGGTCGGTCCCTGCGTGGCCGCCGCCGTGAAGGCGCAAGCCGAAGCGAGCGCGTCGATCAACGTCTCCGTCCACGCCAGCGTTTCGGCGTCGGCGAAGGCGTCCGGCAGCGCGGGCTGAGTCGTGATGTAGCCAGGTGCGGCGCGTGAAGGCGCCGCACCCGGATTTTCGTGATTCGCAGGAAGCGTTGCGCGGCTCCCGCGAGTTGGGAGCGACCCGCCAGGCGTTTTGGCTCGATTGGCGCGTGCTCGAGCCAAGCGGGCCGGAACGCTCAGAAGCCGATCCCCGCCTCCAACATGCCGCCGTCGACCACGAACACCTGCCCGGTGACGTAGTTCGAGGCGTCACTGCCGAGGAACAGCGCGAGGCCGGCGATGTCGTCGGGTTTGCCGACTCGGCGCACGGGGGCGCGTTCTTTCATCGCCTTGAGCAGGCTCTCGTTCTCGAGGAGCGCTCCGGCGAACTTGGTCTCGACGAGGCCCGGCGCGATCGCGTTGATGCGAATACCAGTGCCGCCGAGCTCGACGGCGAGCGTCTTGGTCATCGAAATGACGGCCGCTTTCGTCATGCCGTAAACGCCCTGGGCGATCGCGGCGGTCATGCCTGCGATGCTCGCGACGTTGACGATGGAGCCGGGTGCGTTGCGCGCGGAGAGGTGCCGGACCAAAGACCGCGTCGCCATGAAGTAGCCCTTGGTGTTCACGTCGAAGGTCTTGTCCCACGCGCCCCAATCGACGTTCATCATGGGACCGAAATACGGGTTCGCAGCGGCGTTGTTCACGAGCACGTCGACCTTGCCGTACCGCTCCACGGTCTTCGCGAAGAGCGCCTCGATATCGTCTTCTCGTCCCGCGTGACAGGCGATCGGCGTCGCGTCGCCGCCGGCGGCGACGATTTTCTTCGCAACGGCGTCGAGGCCGTCCATCTTGCGCGACGAAACGACCACCTTGGCGCCGCGGCGTGCGAACGTGGTCGCGATGGCTTCGCCGATGCCGCGGCTTCCGCCGGTGACGATGGCGACTTTGCCGTCGAGGGACATGTCTGGGTTCGATGCGGACGTTTCCAAGGGGGCTCTCCGTTCGTAGGTTCGGCTCCTCTTAGACCAACGGCGCACGCGCGCGAACCCGCCTCTGCCGATCGCGCGACGCTCCCTCGGGAGTGGATGCCCCACCCCGCCGCCGCTCCGCGGGATGATGCCCCTCCCCAGCGCGGCTTCGCCGCGCAGCCCTCCCCAAATCGGCCGCCCCGAGCGGCGTCCTCAGGGGAGGGAGCTCGACGCGGCCGCCGGGATCTCGGGGAGAACGAGCGGAGCGTCGCGGTTCAACCGTGCTTCGTCAGCTCCATCTTGGCGATGGTTTCCAAGTGGACCTCGTCCGGTCCGTCGGCGAGGCGCAAGGTCCGCACGTTGGCCCACGCCGCGGCGAGCTCGAAGTCGCCCGAGACGCCGGCCGCCCCATGGACTTGAATCGCACGATCGATCACGCGAAGGGCCATGGTCGGCGCGACGACCTTGATGGCCGCGATCTCCGTTCGCGCCACCTTGTTGCCGGCGGTGTCCATCATGCTTGCCGCATGCATCGTCAAGAGCCGCGCCTGGTCGATCTCGATGCGCGACCAGGCGATGTCTTGTCGCACCGAGCCCATGTCGGCGAGGCGGCTCCCGAACGCGACGCGTGACAGGGCCCGCTTGCAGAGGGCGCCGAGCGCGCGTTCCGCGACACCGATCGTGCGCATGCAGTGGTGGATGCGGCCCGGGCCGAGCCGGCCTTGCGCGATTTCGAACCCGCGTCCTTCCCCGAGGAGCATGTTCGTCGCCGGCACGCGGACGTTCGAAAATTCGATCTCGGCGTGGCCGTGCGGCGCGTGGTCATAGCCGAACACCGAAAGCATTCGCTTCACGTCGACGCCGGGCGCGTCCTTCGGGACGAGGATCATCGACTGCTGACGGTGCTTCGGCGCCGCGGGGTCGGTCTTCCCCATGAAGATGAGGATTTTGCACCGCGGATCGCCGGCGCCCGACGACCACCACTTACGACCGTTGATCACGTAGTCGCTGCCGTCGCGACGGATGCTCGACTCGATGTTCGTCGCGTCGGACGACGCGACCGCCGGCTCCGTCATGCAAAACGCCGATCGAATCTCGCCGGCGAGCAACGGCTCGAGCCATCGCTTTTTCTGCTCCGGGGTGCCGTAGCGCGCGAGCACCTCCATGTTGCCCGTGTCGGGAGCGGAACAGTTGAACACCTCTGGGGCGAACGGGACCCTCCCCATGATCTCGCAGAGCGGCGCGTACTCGTAGTTGGAGAGGCCCGCACCGAGCTCGCTCTCGGGAAGGAAGAGATTCCAAAGACCTGCAGCCTTCGCTCTGACCTTGAGCTCCTCAATCACGGGGACTGGGCTCCAACGCTGCTTCGCGTCACGGAGCTCGTCGTAAAAGCGCCGTTCCGACGGATAAATTTCGGCTTCCATGAAGGATTTCAGTCGATTCTGGAAGTCGATCGCCTTGCTGGAAAATTCTTGCACGAGTGCCTCCTTGTTCCCGAAAACGGCCTCGTTAACAGGACGCGACGGCGCGACCTTGAGCGCCAGAGTTAGGAATTGGTGTTCCGATTGAGCACGCTAGTCGAGTATGGTGTGTTTCGGCGACGGACAAAACTGAGGCCGGTGTTCTCATGCGTGCTCTAGGTGTCCTGCTCATCGCAGTAGCAGGGGTATTCGTATTCGAGGGGTGCGGTTCCGATAGCGGGAGCTCCACCAGCGGAATCCAGAAAGTGACGGACGCAGGTGCGTCCGGTAACTCGTGCAACTTGCCGTACTGCCCGTCTCTCGGGATGGGGAAAGCGTGTTGTGCGGGGAGTCAATGCGGGCTCGACTACGGCTTCGGTTGCACGGCAACCCGCCGTCTCGACGCTGGCCAGTGACGCCCGTGGTCTGAACCTCTCCGATTCGTGACGTCCGAAGCGCACTCACCGGCGCGCGAGCTTCGTCATCACGTTTCGGAGCAGTTCGAGACCTACGTTTGCGTCCAGCGTCAGCAGCGATTCAGGGTGAAACTGAACCGCGCCCAACGGAAGTGCCCGATGCTCGACGGCCATGATGACGCCGTCGTCGCTCTCTGCCGTCACTTCGAGGACTTCGGGCAAGAAGTCGCGAAGCGCATAGAGCGAGTGGTAGCGGCCCGCGCGAAACGTCTGCGGTAGCCCCTCGAACAGAGCGCCGCCGAGCACCCGGATCTGCGACGGCTTCCCGTGAACCGGGTAGTCGAGCACGCCGAGTTTACCGCCGAAGTGCTCCACCATTCCCTGGAGCCCCAAGCAAACCCCGAAGACCGGAAGCTTTCGCTCGAGCGCGGAGGCGATGGTCTTCGATACGCCGAAGTCCGACGGCGAGCCCGGTCCCGGCGAAAGCACGACGAGGTCCGGCGATGTCTCGTCGAATGCGCTCGGCGCGAAGCCGGAACGCAACGTCACGACCTGGGCTCCCGTCTGACGGAAGTAGTTCGCGAGCGTGTGCACGAACGAGTCTTCGTGATCGACGAGGAGCACGCGCTTGCCCGAGCCTGGCCCTGCGATCACCGTGGCCGCCGCCGCGGCGTCGCGACGGGGATCCAGCGGGCTTCGCACGGCGTCGATGAACGCCGACGCTTTGACGCGCGTTTCGCGCTCTTCCGCTTCGGGCTCCGAATCATAGAGGAGCGTCGCGCCGGCGCGGACCTCGGCGACGCCGTGAAGGAGTCGCACCGTGCGGAGCGTGAGCCCGGTGTTCAAATTCCCGTCGAACCCGAGAACGCCGATCGCGCCGCCATACCAGGCACGCGGCGACTTCTCGTGTTCCTCGATGAACCGCATGGCCCACGCCTTCGGCGCGCCTGTCACCGTCACGGCCCACGTGTGCGTCAAGAAGGCGTCGAGCGCGTCGAACTCGGGGCGCAGGCGGCCTTCGATGTGGTCCACCGTGTGGATGAGCCTCGAGTAAAGCTCGATCTGACGGCGACCGATGATGCGTACCGAACCGGGCTCGCAGATCCGGCTCTTGTCGTTGCGATCGACGTCGGTGCACATCGTGAGCTCCGACTCCTCCTTGTCGGACGAGAGCAGCTCGCGAATGCGTTCCGCGTCCTCGACCGCGTCGCGCCCTCTCCGGACCGTTCCGGCGATCGGACACGTCTCGACGCGGGTTCCCTCGACGCGGACGTACATCTCGGGGGATGCCCCGACGAGATACTCGTGCTCGCCGAGGTTCAAGAACAGCGCGTACGGGGCGGGGTTACGCTCGCGAAGCCTGCGGAAGATGGTCGACGGGTTCGGCGCGCGCGGCTCGCGGAAGGTCTGGCTGAGCACGACCTCGAACAGATCGCCGCGCTTGAACGCGTCGCGCGCTTTCTCGACCCCGGCGGCGTATTCGCCGGGAACATGGTCCGAGCCCTCTGCGACGCCGTCGCTCGCTACGAAGGGGACGTCCGCCCCTTCGCGCGGAAGCGATCTCGTCGACGTCTTCTCGAAGTCGAAGTCGTACGAAAAGCGCACCGCGCGCTCTTTTCGATGGTCGACGACGACCAGCTCGTCCGGCAAATAGAGCACGAGATCCCGCTGTTCCGGCGGTCGCTCGAGCTTCGGGGACAGGGGCTCGAATTGAAACGCGAGGTCGTAGCCGAACGCGCCGTAGAGCCCGAGGTGAACGTCGTCCGGACTCCGGAACACGTCGATGATCGCGCGGAGCACCGAGAAGACGCTGGGCTGCTTGCTGCGCTCCTCTTCGGGCGCGCGCACGGCGCTCGCGCGCACCACGGCCGTGAACGAATCCACCGCCGCGGTCGACTCCTCGACGGCGTCGAGCGCTTCGACCGCCGCCCGAATCGGCTCGAGGAGCACACGGCCGCGCGCGTTCAGCGCGGACACCGTGACCTCGCGTCCGCGAGACGCGAGCGCGAGCGGCGGATTGACGAACCCTAGATCCCAACGCGTGTAGCGTCCTGGATAGTCGTAGTTCGACGACAGGAGCACGCCGCGGCGACGGTCGAGCGCGTCGATCAGATTTTCTACCGCGGCGGTGCGGTCGACCTCCTCGGCGCTCCGATTGACGATGACGCCGCCTCGCGTCGTGTACCGTTCATAGGCGGATCTCGGGTCGATGATGTCTTTCACGGCTGTCTCCTTCAGGGTCGAATCGCCGTCCCGAGCGAGGCAGCGTGCACAAAACGAAAGAGCCGCCTCGTAGGGGCGGCTCAGAGGGCAATCGAGTCTCTCGGGCCGCCGTTACCGGGGCCACCACCAAGAACGCTGCGCGAGCGGGGTCGAACCGGGCTCTGTCGAACGCAAACGCGAAGCGAACTCCTGCACGCCCGCGATGATGCCACGACGGTTCTCCGAGTCAAGCCCTCGACTTCTTCACCGCGAGCGCCGGATGCGTTACTAGTTATGGTCGCATAGTCATGTCTACGCAGGGGGTGTTGACCGTCGTCGTTCCGATCGTTCCCGATCGCGTCGATGCGCTCACTGGCTTGCTCGACGGGCTGCAAGGAGCCCTCGACGGCACGAGCACGGGGCCGCCGTTGATCGATTTTCCCGCGCTCGAGAGCGTGCATTTTGCGCGGTTCGTGGTGCTCCCCGCGAGCGCCGACGGGGCGCGCGACCTCGTCTTTTCGACGGCGTTCGACGGCCCCGAGGAGCGCCACTTGGCCGAGCTCTGCGCCCGCGCGAGGACCGGCCTCACCGCCGTGTTCGAGCACTGCGTCGGGTTTTCGGCCGAAGCCAGCACCACCAACGCGGCGTTGCTCCAGTATCTCGTGCGACATCGGCTGCGCCACGGCGCACTGCACGTCGGTTACGTCGGGCGCGCCGTCGGTGACATCGAGGACGAGGAGCGGGTTCGTCGCTTCATCGAACAGAAGCTCGACGCCGAACAGGGCACCGTAGCGATTCCCAAGTCGAGCGTCGCGATTCGACGGAAAATCATCGACTGGGTGCAGAACGACGCGCTCCGCGTCGCGCTCGAGCCCCGCGATGCCCCCATCGGTCCGACGCGGGTCGACGGATGGAAGCGGAGCGCCGTCGGCGGCATCGCCATCGCTCTGGGCTTGCTCGGCGGCGCCGTCGCCGCGGCGCTCCTCGACGGGATCGTCGGAGTGGCGCTGTACGTGACTGCGCTCGCCATAGCGGCGGGGATTCTTCTGCTCGTCCTTCGCCATCACGAGGAGACCGACCCGGCCAAGACCGACACTGACTACGCGAGTGGTCAGAGCCTCGCCGAAGACGAGGACTTCGGGATTCGAAATCAGCTCACTCACCTCGTCGACGTCAAACCAGGTCGATTCCGCCTCGTCTTGCTTCGCGCCGTCCTGTTCGCGATCGAGCTCCGCGCGCGCTTCCAGTTCTACAAGGGCGACCTCGGCGGGCTCGAGACGATTCACTGCGCGCACTGGGTGATCTTGCCGGGTACGAAGCCACGTCTGCTCTTCATCTCGAACTACGACGGAAGCTTCGAGCGATACCTCGGAGACTTCATCGAGGAAGCGGGGAAGGGGATGACCGCCGTGTGGAGCAATACCGTGAATTTTCCGCGTT
>Ga0265314_10003936_pt1 | contig 14098 bp, 9 predicted proteins | sample 4126metaG_FD_203106 | JGI IMG/M metagenome (GOLD analysis project Ga0265314, IMG submission 203106) | Rhizosphere microbial communities from Carex aquatilis grown in University of Washington, Seatle, WA, United States - 4-1-26 metaG | ecosystem: Host-associated > Plants > Roots > Rhizosphere >... | reverse complement strand
AGCTAGATAGACCCTTCACAGCGATGTTCCATCATCGTGATGACATTGCGCGCCGAACGACTGTTTTCGACAAAAGCCACGTCGGTTTAATCGTCAAGATGATCCAATTTTGTCGCTTAGCAAATGTTTAGTCGTTGAGAATCTTGCAAAACACCTCGTACCATTCCGTTGGGCCACTACAATCAGCACGGAAGGCACCGCATCGAAGGCAAAGAGGTGAGCGCGTGCCCGGCTTCAATGGGGCCGTGCTTCATCAGCACGGAAGGCGTCGTCAAACTTGCCCTCGAGCACCGCGAAACGCAGCTTCAATGGGGCCGTGCTTCATCAGCACGGAAGGCTCGTCCCGTCGGTGGACCTTTCGAAAGTTGACGCAGAGCTTCAATGGGGCCGTGCTTCATCAGCACGGAAGGCCCTGGTGCGGCGGGCGCTGCGGCGGTTCCTGTGATATGCTTCAATGGGGCCGTGCTTCATCAGCACGGAAGGCCTTTCGCCAGCGAGTCCTGCATCATCTGGTGCCTATAGCTTCAATGGGGCCGTGCTTCATCAGCACGGAAGGCGCGAAGATTTCCAAGGTCTCTGGCGTGCGCATCGACATGCTTCAATGGGGCCGTGCTTCATCAGCACGGAAGGCCCGCCCACGCGGACGGACCCGCAATGGTGGTCACCCAGCTTCAATGGGGCCGTGCTTCATCAGCACGGAAGGCAAGTATGGAAGCGCGACAGACGGTGCAGCCGGCGGGGGGCTTCAATGGGGCCGTGCTTCATCAGCACGGAAGGCGATGCCTGCGCTCCATGGATCGTATTTGCAGTTGATCGCTTCAATGGGGCCGTGCTTCATCAGCACGGAAGGCTCAGGGTTCTCCGAAAGTTTCAGGCCGCGCCATTCCCGCTTCAATGGGGCCGTGCTTCATCAGCACGGAAGGCTCACTCTCTCGCCGCAAGAGCATAGTCGTCTCCGCAGCTTCAATGGGGCCGTGCTTCATCAGCACGGAAGGCGCACCAAAGGGAAGCCGTCCAGGTCGCGTCCCTTGGCTTCAATGGGGCCGTGCTTCATCAGCACGGAAGGCGCGGCGACGGTGGAAATCACCGACGACAACTTTACGCGCTTCAATGGGGCCGTGCTTCATCAGCACGGAAGGCAGGGATAGACGAATGATCGACGAACTGGAAACCTCGGCTTCAATGGGGCCGTGCTTCATCAGCACGGAAGGCCAGTCGAGTATTCGTAGAGCCTGAGCCAGTCGGCGGCTTCAATGGGGCCGTGCTTCATCAGCACGGAAGGCCCGAGAAGCACGCCAAGAAGCACCTCGCCTCCTTGCTTCAATGGGGCCGTGCTTCATCAGCACGGAAGGCACGCCCAGATCATCCAGAACAATGCCGGCGTCACGCTTCAATGGGGCCGTGCTTCATCAGCACGGAAGGCAATACGGCTCGGCGAACCCCGCAAAGCTCACTTCCTGCTTCAATGGGGCCGTGCTTCATCAGCACGGAAGGCGACGGAGACTTCCACGAGGGCAACGATGCGCCTTCGGCTTCAATGGGGCCGTGCTTCATCAGCACGGAAGGCCGGGAGAGGCGGTCGGTGCGATCTGGTAAAAGAATTGGCTTCAATGGGGCCGTGCTTCATCAGCACGGAAGGCTGCCTCCCTATCTCACAGCCCTCTTGCTCGCCGCCGCTTCAATGGGGCCGTGCTTCATCAGCACGGAAGGCTGCCGCACTCGCAAGAGTCGACGGCAGCGTAGTTTACGTTCGCTGCGGCGAGCATCGGCTCAAACCGCGAGTTAATTCGTTCAACGCAGGCGACCGTTCGCATCATAACTCCTGTATTGTCAAAGAGCACGAGCACTCCCAGGACCCCCGTTCACCATCGCCGCACTCGCGGCTTGTTTTGGCAAAGAAACGTGCGGATACCACGAATCTGGCCTCCAGAAAGTCACTCTCAACATTCTACCATCGGCGATTTGGATTGCCAGAAAATTTGACCAGGCAACTCACGATTGAGACGCAAAAACGCCCAACCCGCAATGGCGGCCGGCACCGATGGCGATTGGGCCTCGGACGGGCTGCTTGAATTTCAGGCGAAGATGTACCGCAGTCAATCCTTCCAGATGGTTAGGACGAAAGTAGCCGATGTGCCGCTTGTTCCGATCATATTTGTAGGCAGGCAGACAGTTCTTAAAGTTCGGCAGTGCGCTCCAAGTGAATTCGCAGGGCTGATCGATGCCGCTCTGTCGCAACGCTTTTTGGATCAGTTGCTCCGTCTTAGCTGCCTTGTGATCGTCATGGCCGGGAAGAATCACGGGGGTAACGGTGGCCCAGTCTTGAGATGTATTTAGATATTGTTTTGTGACGTTGTCGCCGTGGATGCGTTCGAGGATGGGACGCGGGCCGTTACCTTCGGGTTGGAGTTGGATGCCATCAAGTTGGTTGGCGAGGTGTTGGAGGGCGGCTTCTTCGCCGACGGGGGCGACGATCATGACGCGGCGGATGAGGGCGTCGGCATGGGGGTGGCCGATGGTGGGGAGTGTGATGTACGAGAATTGTTTGTGATCTTCGAGGCCTTTGGGTCGGTGGCCGGCGACGAAGGATTCGAGCCACGCGGGGTCGCGGAAATTTTCCATGACTTCGATGGCTTTGTGGCGAAGCATGCCGGCGAGGTGGATGAGTTTGGCGTGAGGATGAATATCGAACTCGCCGTTGCGGTGGCGAAGGGCGAAGAGTGCGACGGGGCGGAGGATGGCATCCGTTGGGCGGCGATAGGCAATGGTATTGAAAGTAGTGAAAGGTGTTGGGGGGATGAAAAGGTCTTCGCCGACGCGGTTTTGGAAGGCGTGGTGACGGCGGATGAGGGCGTCGAGGGTGCCGGGCTTGGGGGCGCGGAGGGTGGTGGTTGCGGATTGAGGGCTGGGGGCCCAGCGTTCGATATTTTGGATGGAGGGTTCGTTGGAAATTATTTCACCGTGGCCGACGACGAGGTCAATGCCCCAGCCGAGTGCGACGATACTCCGGACGGCGGTGCGGACTAATTCGGCGTGATGGCGGTCGGCATCGGAGAGCGAATCGGGGAGTTGCCACAGGTAGCGAATCTGGTCGCCGCCGTCGAGGTGCATGGGGCGGATGGTTTTCATGCTGCGATGTGTGGCGGGATTGGCGTCATCCTTTCCGTCGTAGACTCCTTTGGCCCACGACTTAGTGACGAGGTCCAATTGGTTATCAGGGACTGAGAGGCGGTAAGGGTCGCCGAGTTGGGATGCGGGGGCGAGGATAGTTGGGGGCGGCAAGGATTCGAGCCAGCGGAGCGCGGGGCCGAGGTGGTCGATGGAGGCAGTGGGGAGAGCATTGGCGGCGACAATTGCTTGATAGAGACGGAGGGGCGAGGGGGGCCATTCCGATTCGCCGCCATCGCGCCGGCCGTGGAAGCGCGGGTCGAGGAAGGTGATGGTGAGGCAGAGGTAAGTCATCGGAGATCCTCGGACGGGTTGAGGCTTGGTGCCATGATTGTGAGCACATTGGCCCGCGCCGTCGGAGACTGCGGGCTAAAATTTCACTTTGTTTTTTTGGGTTTGGCAGGTTTGGTTTCGTCGCCCGCGACGTCTTGTTTGGCGAGGTTTTTGTCGAATTCGACTTCCTGGCTTTCGCCGATGCCAAAGGCTTTGGCGACGGCACGGGCGTAGGCGAGAGCTTCGTCATGGGTGAGTTTGAATTCTGAGCGATGGCCATCGTTCTGGACTTCGGTGAATTCGGCGGGTTTGTCGGGATTGGGGACGAGGTTGCAGCCTTGGCGAAGATAACTGGAGGGGCGATAGGTGAAGGCGACGAGGGCGAGGCCGAGGATGTAGCGGCGAAGGGCTTCGGTTTTGTTTTTGTCTTTTTCCACATTGAGGAGGCGGAGAGCGGCGAGGCTAAGTGTGGCGTCGCGGCGGATGTCGCCGGCGATGATGCCGCCGGGCGTGCCGGAGGCTGGGACATGGATGAAGCCACGTTTTGCGTATTCGTCTCGTGCAGCTTTGTCGGCGGTGTCTTCGAGGAGTCCGTCGTTAATGTACTCGATGGCGGGATTAAATTGGGCTGAGCGGGTGAGTTTTTGAACATTCATAGCGCGGATGGTGGAGGCGATGAGGCGGGGTAGTTTGGCCTGGGTATCGCGGGAATCCCAGACGCCGAAGACGAGGGAAGTGGGGGCGATTTTGGCGAGGCGTTCGGCGTTACCGCGCTGGACGGATTTGAAGGCGTCTTGGAGAGCTTTTTGGAGGGAGGTGCAACGGACGATGGCGTCGCCGGCGCGGTGGCCGGCGTCGAGGATATTGACAATTTTTTCGCCGGCCTTGACGGTGATTTGGGGAACGAGGCCGGCGTATTTTTCGGAAGCGAAGAGGGGTTCGATGCGGTTGGCTTGGGAGCCGACGGAGTCTATGAGACAGATGTTTTTTCCGGAGTTGGGGTCGCCGAAGGAGTCAATATTGAAGCCGCCTTTAAAAGTTTTGTCTTCGCTGGCGGCGAAGGTGGGAGGGAAGACGACGCCGTCGGGGCCTTCAACGGGTAGGAGATATTCGCGGATGACGAGCGCGGCGGGGCCGTCGTTGGTGAGGTAGGAATCGAATTTTTTGAGGATGTCACTCATTGTGTTTCTCCTATGAGGGTTGCAGATGTAAAGGCTTTATGTTTTTTCTGATCGGTACGGAATGCATTTTCAAAGCGGTAGCGGCGGGGATTGGCTTCGGTGATGAGGCCGCAGATGAGGGCGGGGAGGAGTTGAGGCGGGGAGGGGAGGGACCAGGTGCAGTAGTCGAGGATGCGGTGATGGCCGGCGGGAAGAGGGCGGGCGCGCTGGAGGCCGACGAGAGAGAAGAATTCGACAGCAGGGAAGGCGGTGGTGGTCATTTGGAGAGGGTCGGGTTTGAAGCCGATGTCGCGGGACATGGCGTTGTTGCCGCGGCGGGCATCGAAGTAGAAGGGTTCGACTTTTTTGTCGGGTTCATCGGGGTCGAAGACGACCATGCCCTGGTCGAGGAGGGATTCGGTTTGGAGTTTTGGATTTTGAATGGCAGCGCGCATGGACTTGGCGATGCGGACGGAGCTCATGCGACCGGCCCAAATTTTGAGGCGATTGCCGCCGGCGCGGGTGTCGGTCCACCAGTCGAGGGAGAGGTTAAAGGGGCCACCGATGTGGATGGGGGAGGCGGTTTCGTCTTCCAAATCGGTTTGTGTAAAAGGTGCATTGCAGATTGCATCAATTAGTTTTGGCAGATTTGTGTCGGGGGTTGATTGAATGGGGGAGAGCAGGAAGATGTCGTTTTCAAACCATGTGTGTACGCCTTGCCAGAGCCGATCGGCGAGTTCGAAGAGACCGCAGCAGGCGAAGAACTGGCCGGGGTTGGTGGCGTCGACCTGGATGCGGATGGAGGGTTCAAGGGTGTTCATGCCTGCACCTCTTCGAGGTCTTCAATGTAAGCGGAAGGGTGGGCGCTAGCGGTGCAATCAGCGGCGCGGAGAAGGGATTCGAGGTATGCGAGTCCCCAGCGGCCGTAGCGTTTTTGGAGGCGGGCGAAGCGGAGGGGGACTTGGGCAAGGGCGGCGTGGATTTGGGAGACGGAGTAATTGGGGTCGAAGGATTCTTCGGCGGGGAAATGGGGACGGGCGCGGCCGTGGTGAGTGGCGATGAGGTGGCGGACGAGATCTTTCACGTCGTCGGAGAGGGTTTGGAATTCGGGATGGGCGGCCAGATCGAGGAGGGAGCCGAGTTCGTGGCGGTAGCATGATCGGATGCCGCCATTCTTTGCGCCCGATTTCGCCCAAGGTTCATCGGGGTTGGGGTTGCCGAGGATGCGCTGGAAGAGTTCACGTGTTTTGCCGAGATCGTGAAGGCGTGCGGCGACGATCAGTGCTGCCGCTATTTCCGAAGGGAGAAGTAAACCACCGAGGATTTCTCGAAGAGAGTTTTCCACATCGTCGGTGTGGGTTTGCCAAGCGACAGGTTTCATCGCCGACCTCGATGCTTCCGAGTCTTCATTGTCTTGCAATTCGTACCAGCGCCACACGTTGCCGGGGGGAGCGGTGCGCGGCTTTTCGGCGTCTTCCGAAGATTCGAAGTAATCATCGGAACGGAGCGACAGCTTAAGGATTTGGCGCATACCCGGCGGAACAGAATCATCATCCCAAATGCGGTTGCGGATGGGTTTTCCGTTTTCATCGAACCATAAATCGGAAATGTCATAACGTATTTCAGGATTGAATTCCGCGTTCCCGGAGAGCATGCCGCCGAGCGTCAGACCACCGGCGCTTGGAGGGAGAATGACGATGCAATCGGCGATGAAGTTCTCGTCCTGCTGTACAAGATACTGAAGCGCATGTCGCTGAGTGCCTTTATCATCCTGTAGCCATACAAAGGTGTTTTGGGCGTCCACGCGACCCGCGATGGCAGCGAGTTCCTTTAGGACTCGGCGTGATTGATCCTTGAGAATCTCGTGGGGCTTGAAGGGATAGGTGTCTAGAAGATCGTCGGGGGGATAATCGACGAGAATATCCTTGGTAAGCCATTCCACTTCGCAACGCCAGGCCACTTGCGTTTCGGCGGGCTGCCAGTCATCCGGTACGCCGTGGAGCCAATCGGCAATCGGCGGGCGACCGGGGAGTTCTTCAAGCTTGGCCAGCGACTTACATATGGTTGTGAGGGCGAGCGTGTCGAAGAAGATCGGGGAGGTGGGGAGCATTTTAGAAAGAGGGGCGAAAGCGGCGGAACGTTCCGAGGATGGAAGTTGCATGAGCGCTTTCGGGCTGGCGTTGCCGTTGAGTTCTTCGAGCAGGCGTAGGGTGCGTTCCCGGGCGGTGTCGTAGTCGTCATTGGTTTTGAATGTAGGGACGTAGGTGATGTCGATGTTCGCGTGGCCGTTGCCATAGCGGTTTACGCGGCCGAAACGCTGGGCCATACTTTCGTAAGTAGTAAGATCGCAGACGAGGTGGTCGGCGGAGATGTCGATGCCGACTTCGCCAGCGGAGGTGCAGATGAGGAAGACAGTACCGGGTTCGGCGTTTTCGGCGGTGGCCGGGCGATAGCGGAGAAACACAGGCTTCTCAACGAGTTCGTCTCGCTCCCGCCCACGCATGGTGCCGGTGAGGAGGAGCGTTTTTCCGACTTTGGCTTTGGTGATGATTTCGTCGACTTTTTTAACGTCTTCCACTCGACGGACGAAGACGAGGACGGCGGAATTGGGATTGGCTTGGGCGCGTTTGAGGGCAAGTTGGGCGACGTTTTCGGCGGTTTTCTTTTCGTCGCTGAGTGGGTGCAGGGTGAGCGTCTTTGCCGCTCCCACGCGTTGTTGGACGACTTTGTGTTGGTAGTCCTCATCATCGAGAGTAAAGGGGCGCGGTGAATCTTCGCGGGTAGTGGCGGTGAGGGGGAGAATATGGAAAGGGCGGAAATCGTTGCAACGGATTTGTTCGTCTTTGATCGCATTGAGAAGTTTTTGGAAGGCGGGTTCCAGATGGGCCTCATCATGGATGAGGAGGGAATCCTGGCCAACGAAGCCGGCGTGGAGGGGGCGATGGCGATAGCCGCGACCGTAGCCGGAGAAGAGGAGACGGGAGCCGATCATATCGACGGTGCCGACCACGATGGCGGGGCGAGCAGGGTTGGCTGACCAATCACCGTTGTCGGCGCGTTGGCCGCGGAGTGTGCTGACTGCGAGGCCGCCGAGGTTGGCGATCTTTTCGCCGAGGAGGTTGGGGGTTTTGGTGAGGGCGTCGCCAATGTCATCAGCAATCTTTGTTGCTTGATCGACGACAGTGCGGCGGTTGACGACGTAAATGAGGCGGCGCGGGAGGGTGATGGTTTCGGATTGGATTTGTTGGGCGAGTGCGATGAGCCAAAGATGGATGACGGAGGTTTTTCCGAGGCCGGTGGGGAGGTCGATGTGCGTGGGCCAGTCAGCGAGAGGCTTTTCGCAGAAGATAGAGAAGAGGCGTGTTTGCCAAGGGAGAGGGGGTCTACCGGCCCATTTCTCAAATAAATTCTTGAACTCGATGATCATGTAATTCTCGCTGCTGCTGAAAATGAAGATGGACTTTCCGCAGTCGGACGAAGAACTCCAGGAAGTCCAGCAGAGCGTTTGCTGGACTCCCGAGGACAGAACTGTAAAATGACCGTTTCGCCAACAGTGTCGTCTCAAGGACCTGCTCGCTCGACGATGCGGTCAAAACATGGTGAATCGGGGCTACAACCCCGGTTCACCATGTAGCATGCGCGCACATGATCGCGCTGTCAAGAGACACGAAGGAAAAATTAGTTTCTTCCCTTTTAACCCTTCTTCAAGCTCATAAGTCATTTGATCCTATGTTGATCCCGAGTTAGACTGCTTCTAGAGCACGGCCCCATTGAAGTTGAGCCTGTAGGAAGGTCATTTCCGTGCTTTCTTTCCAATTCCGTGCTGATGAAGCACGGCCCCAATGATCGTGACGGGAGGCTGTAATGGCTCCCGTCACGATTTTTTTCCTAAACGACAAGTACACCAGTCTCCCCCTTTGGCAAGCTCGGTCCAATGACCGCCGCCGCATCCCGTGCCGCACCTTCGTCGGGGCCCAGATCAATGATCAGACACTGGTCGTCCTTGAGATTCATGCACTCCTCCAGTTGGCTCTGCATCCGCACACGGTCGATTTCCTTGAGAACGCAAAAGAACACCGAGTACTGCCAGTGCTCGCCATGGCCCTTCATAATCTTGAAGACCTGTCGCCAGCGTTTCTGGTCGCAGATGTCGTAGCACACAAGGTAAGAACGGCGCATGACAGATCACCTATCGCGTGGTCAAGAAGGCTAAGTTGGGAACTTCGCCGACCATCCAGGCCGCCATCATCCGGGCATGGAGCATGACCATCCGGCGATAGCTCAGGCGATATCCAAAAATGGGATGCGTGACCTCCGTGTCCATTCTTCGTCCCCAAGCTCCAAAGAATGCCCTCCGACCGGAGTCCGTCAACGCACACCCCGATGCCGTTCGGAGAAAGTGCCCTTCCGTTAGCTCGCCGCGGTTGAAAAGCGAGATCGTGATCGAGTCGGCAATGAGGGGGCGAAACGGTTCCATGAGATCACAGGCGAGTGCGGGCCTGCCAGGCCGACATGTGTGGAGGGCGCCAATGGTCGGTTCGAGACGTGCGAGACGCAGGGCGCTGACACACTCATGCGTGAGCATGGTGTACGCAAACGATAGGACCGCGTTGATCGGATCGGGAGGCGGACGACGCTGTCGCCCATTCGTGTCGAATTCGGTGGCAAGCGGCGTCTTTAGCATGCCGGCGAAATTCGCGAAGTACAGGGCGGCGGCCTGTCCCTCGTGTCCTCGAACAACGTCGATATCCATTGCCTCCCGCGCGTGCTCAGCTTCGGCAAGGATATCTTCAAGTATCGTGTCCGTGATAGCGTTATGGTTGCGCTGCAAAAGTGTACGTTGATTGATGATTTTGGCGGACACGAGCGAACGTGATAGCTCCAGGCAGCGTGCTGGCTGGTCTAAAGTGCGAATTTGTGAGCGACGGGTTTCGGCGCTCACCGAATCAAGCGGATCAAGCATGGCAATGAGACGACCCGATGAAGACATGAACCCGACCGGGATGCTTCGATCAGCAAGCGCATGAAGGGCTTGCGTTGAGACCTGAACGCCTCCCAGCACGGCCAGACTCTCCAGGCCTGCCAGCGGAATTTTCCTACCTTCCTGGCCGTCTTTGTTTGTAACCTTGAGTGCGTAACCAGAAATCCCGATTTTCACGCCCTCTTCCTGCGCGACAACATGGAGGGCGTCATCGCGGGCTGGCCAAATACTGCGTGCCTTCGGACCTTCCTCGCGAGCCCTTTGCAGGTTTACTTCGTCAGGTAAACAGATCGGTTGCAATGAACACCGCACACATTTTGGATCGTTGAGCAATGGAAGCGGACGGGATTTCGACGCGGCTTGCTTGGCGTCGTTGAGCGTTCGAAGAGCTTCATTCCGAAGTTCGTCCGTCATGGGTAGCCGAAGTCGTAGTTTCTCCGACGCGTAGTACAAGACGACTTCGGGCACCGTGTATCCCGCCTCCTCCAGAAGAATTGCTTGCAGTCCAATTTGAACTCGATCCGTAGGCCACGGTTCCGCAGTCGGAGGGCACACATCGGTTTCCCCCGGATCATCCGGTGGTCGCCACGAGTTGTGATAGGGGCGGCCCTTGCGGTATTCCACAGGCACGGCGGTCATTCCATTTATTTCAGCCAAATCAAGGATGGCCGTCACTCCAAGGGACTTGCTCGTCAGCGTGAGGCTGCGCACCGCCTGCGGGCGGTTCTCATCGACTTCCGCGTTGCCATCAGCTTCCTTCGCCGCACTTGGGCGATTAACCCTCCGATGCACAATCATTCCCTGCTCGGTGTCGGTGTTCGGTAGATGAATTCCTTCCACCTCCATCAGATAAAACAGTCGGGGGCAGTATGCAAATTCAGCCACATTGCGCGCAGGCCAAAGGTACTCGTCCATTTGAACGTCTCCTGTCCTCCGGGAGATTGAATTATCACCCGAGGCGTCTTTGAGTTTGATAACATCTTCCAAGCAACGACGTTGATCTCGTCAGAGCAACGCTTCGCTGCAAACAATTTTCACTTGCGGCTTTTCCAACGCATGATTCTCACGCATTTCTCGCTGCGAAAGGCCATGCCGTTGAACAAGGATGGCTAGCCGTTCCTTGAGCAGTGGCCCCTGAGTTCCGGCACGCCGAAGTGCGTTGAATTCCCGAGCAACAGCCTGCGTAGGCGGCATCCGGACGATTTGCTCCAGCAGGTTGACTTGTCCCTTTTGTTCCTCATCAGTAGTTGCAACAAAGAGAACTTTCAGTTCACGAAGCAGATAGCGTTGTGCCGGCGAAAGAGGAACGGTGTGCTTCAACTCCGATTCGCGGTGCTTTACTTCTTCGGCGAACAACCTACGGGCACGAGTCACACTTTCGTTGAAATTGGATGGAAGATGTCGCGTGGGAGTCTCAGGCGTACTCGCAATAAGCCGCAGAATCCGGGGAATCTCACGAGTTTGAATCTCGCCGCTGGCTGACACATGATACAGTTGCTGATATCCGCGAACTTCAGGTCGGTCAGGATACGAGGCTTCGCAAAACACATAGATTCCGCCAGTTGACGAATCCTTTGCGGAGCGCACTCCATCCGACATCTCTACAATTCGCTTGTACTCCGCGGGATTTTCCAACTTGAGCTTTCGCAGCATTTCTTCGGCCTCGTTGAGGTTCACCAGGCCTGCCACTTCGTCCTCTTCCTCGTCCAAGATTGCACTATTTTGATCCTCATAGATGGCATACATCGCGCGCTCATTGACCTCCTCGGTGTCATCCAGGATCTTCGCGTCCTCGCCGATGGTCTCATGGATTTCTCTGATTCGGTTTCGCAGCGTTTGACGCAGGCCCAACTGCTGGTCCATTGCCGTTTCCGGCAAGAAATTGAATCCAAAGATTGTTTCGTGTTCGCTTCCGATTCGGTCAATACGGCCAAAGCGCTGAATCAATCGCACCGGATTCCAATGTAGGTCATAGTTCATAATCTTGTCGCAATCCTGAAGGTTTAAGCCCTCAGAAAACACGTCCGTTGCAATGACAGTATTCAACTCTGGTTCACTGATGGGAGCCAAGTCTTGGTTGGAGTTCGGGGAGAACCGCCGTACAAGCTTCATCTTGTTCTTGTGGCCGCTATACGCCACTTCGATATCTTGTCGCGTTCCGCCGGGGTTGAGGTTGTCAAACAAGTACCTCGCAGTGTCGGCAAATTGGGTAAAAATGAGACATTTTCCCTTGTTCAGCGGTGCGCTTCCCAGCCGCGCTTTGAGTTCAATCAGTTTGGCATCCTTGGCAGGGGATATCGGCTCAACCAGTTCCAACATCTTCTTCAGGATATTGATGTCGTGCTCCAGGTCAGTCTTGAGCCGTTCCTCGTCGAAGGCTGCCAACTGGTACTTTTTCGAAACCTCTTTCAGATCGTCAAGGAAATCTTCCTCAGCCACGTCTTCCAGTTCATATAAAATGCGTTGGGCGTCCTCGCCGGCGGGAATGAATCCTTCCCTCATCGCCGAAACGAAGGCCTCGTGAATTCGCAACAATTTCTTGAGCGACTGCTGGAACGCATGGACGCTCGATTCGAATCGTTTGAAGAGCAGGACGCGAACCAAGCCGCGCAAATTCGAGCCAGATGTTTGAAGCGTGTGGTAGGTTTCCTTCGTGGCATACTCATCGCGAATGTAATTGCCCAATCCGTACCGGGCATAGGTCAGTTCGTTTGCGGAAGCTTGCTGCCCTGCTACGCGATTCCTGCCCATGTAGTCGCGGAGACGCTGGTAAAGCCCTTGGTAGGTGTTCTCGATGCTGTACTCAATGGTCTGAAGCTGCCGCTTAGGGAAATATTGCGGCTTGTTGGCCACCATGACGTAGGCCTTCCGTTCGCCACGGACGTAGGGTTCAAAATCCTTTGGATCGACCGGCTTGTGCGTTTGGGAATCGAAACCGTAGTAACGAAGTACATCACGGCGTGTGCGACGGTACAGAACATGCCTGAGCAAGTCCTGCAAAGACTTTGTATGCGCCTCGACCTCTCGGAAATAAAGACGCAGGTCGGGCGGATTGATCGGGAGTTCTGTCTTGTCGGACGGATGAAACAGACGAAGTTGGTTGTATACATCCCACGCACTTTTGTTGCGCGGAGTCGCAGTTAACAGACAGCACCGCCTGCGTCCACCCGCAAGGAACTTCTGAACTGCCTCATACCGTCCTGAAGAAGAGTTCCTGAAATTGTGGCTTTCGTCCAGAAGTACAAAATCGCGATCCTTGTAGAATCCATTTATCGGATCTAAAAGATGGGCCGCCTTCTCTTCGCTACCCAACAACCCCATCGAAACGACGGCCGCGTTAAGCTGGTACACTTCACTGTATCGCTCCCACATTTCGACCAGTGGTGCTGGGCATATCACTAGCGGCCTGGCCCCATTCTGTTGCTCCTGTCGTTTGATGATTGCGGCCCCGATGTAGCTCTTGCCCAAGCCGACCACATCCGCCACGAATGCCCCGTCGTGTTCGTTGATCATCTGATTCACGACGCGAACCGCGACCTTCTGAAAGTCTGCCAAGCGAGACTCGATTTCCGTATCCACCAGCACTTGCGTCGGTGCGTCGCCGTCCAGACGGTCCTTCACCAGAGCATAAAGCGTCTTCATGTAAATGTCGTAAGGCGTCACCGGGTTGAGCGCCCAGGAGGCGTTCAACTCCCGCATCAGCGTCTCGTTGAAGTCTTCCGATTCTTCCCACAAGCGGTTGAACCAATCCACCAGGACCGCATGATTGGCATTGCCGTGGACCACCACATTCAATTCCGTGTTGTGAGATATCCCGGCCAAAGTCAGATTGGAAGATCCCACGATAGCCAGGCCGTTTTCCTCACGTGCCACCGGTTGGCCAATCAGGTCGTACACCTTGCCGTAGTCGAAAAGGTACGCCTTGGCATGGAGACGGCCCTTCGTATAGACGCGCACAATCAGCCGCTTTTCCTCGATCATTCGCACCAATGTGCGAATTGTCTTCTCAGCCTGATCCGTCTGCTCCATCAGTTCCGCGTTCAACTGGACTTCTTCGCCCACGGCATCCACCATCCGCTTCACGTCAGCCCGCCGCCGGTACTGCTGCTGCTCCGCCGCCTGCTTTACCAGGTCGAGGCGTCGATAACCTTCTGCCATTTGCTCAATCGTCTCTCGCGTTGACGTGTTGCCGATGAGGAGTTTTAACTCCTTCAGCCCATCCAGACGGTCGGCCAGTGCCTCAAAGCCGGAGAGAAAAAAATACCCGACGGCAAACTTCGCCATTTCACTCGTCGTTAACACCCGGTTGATGTGGTCCGACAGAGATTCGCCGCGATTGTCGATGATGTCATGCAGTGACATAGACTGCTCCTGTCTGGGCTAATGCCCCTTCGTCTTCCCACAGAAATCCGTGATCTTCGGCCGGCCTTGGCCGACGACGCTTCGCTCGTTTCCTGTGTCGTCTTTTGGGTACATTTCCGGCCGAGTCATTCCCATTCAACTTGAATTTAAGCTT
>Ga0265314_10003931_pt1 | contig 14125 bp, 8 predicted proteins | sample 4126metaG_FD_203106 | JGI IMG/M metagenome (GOLD analysis project Ga0265314, IMG submission 203106) | Rhizosphere microbial communities from Carex aquatilis grown in University of Washington, Seatle, WA, United States - 4-1-26 metaG | ecosystem: Host-associated > Plants > Roots > Rhizosphere >... | reverse complement strand
CGAAGATCCGATCGGTCAAGGATCTGAAGGGGCGTCGCCTCGGCATCGCCACGCGGCCCAAGGACAAGATCGACTTCTGGCAGGCGACCACGCTGCGGGCCTACCTGCTGGCGCTCGAGACGGAAGGGCTCGGTATCGACGACGTCGAGCTCGTGCACATCGTGCGCGAGCAGGGATCGTTCGAGACGCCGCGGAGTGGGCGGCAGGGTTTTCCCGACGGTTCGACCGCGCGCACAGCCTCGGCTGATCGCTCGCAGGAGGCCTCGGCCCTGCGTGACGGCAAGGTCGACGTCATCTTCCACAAGGGGGCGCGCGGTGCCGAGCTCGCGCACGAGATCGGCGCGCGCACCGTCTTCGACGTCTGGAAGCATCCCGCCACGCGCGCCCGGGCCAATAACCACTCGCCACGGACGCTGACCGTGGACGGCCACTTGCTGGACAACGACCCCGACGTCGTCGCGCGGATCGTCGGCCGCGTGCTGCAAGCCGGCCAGTGGGCCGCCGACAACCGGGCCGACGCGATCGCTTACATCGCGCGCGAGACCAGCTCGACCCCGAAGTGGGTGACGGCGGCCTACGGCCCCGAGGTGCACGAGCACCTGCGGACCGACCTCGATGAGTCCTCGCTGAAAGCGCTCGGCGAGTTCACGACCTTCCTCTTCGAACACGGCTTCTTGCCGCGGGACTTTGACGTTCAGGCGTGGGCCGATCCACGCCCGCTCGCCGCGGCCAGGAAGGCATCGGAGTCGGACCTCGCGGGGGCGGCAAACGTTGCCTCTCCTCAGAAGCGCAAGGCTGGCGTGCGCGCGCCAGCGGCGACGTAGTCGGCGCCGGCGGCCGCCCTCGAGAGAACCGTCATGTCCAAGAGGAAACGACAGCTGTCCTTGTCCGTGTTCGTGCAGCTCTACGGAACCCACGCTCACGCCTGGCGCCGGCCCGGCATCCCGGTGGGCGGCAACCGGGAGCTGACCCGGTGGGCCAGCATCGTCCAGCTGCTCGAACGGGGAAAGTTCGACTTCGCCTTCTTCGCGGACTTCGTGGGCAACGGGGGCGACGGCGGCGAGCGAATCGGGCGCCACCCGCGGGGCGGCGGCTTCGAGCCGCTCACTCTGGTGGCGGCCTTGTCCACGCTGACCAGGAAGATCGGCCTCGTCGCGACGGTCAACACCAACTTCAACGAGCCCTACAACCTGGCGCGCCGGCTGGCGTCGCTGGATCACCTCACGGGCGGCCGCTCGGGCTGGAACATCGTCTCGTCGCTGTCCGAGGGCGCCACCAAGACCTTCGGGGTGCGCGAGCCGCTGGATCACGACGGGCGCTACGAACGCGCCGGCGAGTTGGTCGACGTGGCCAAGCGGCTCTGGGACAGCTGGGACGACGGCGCGTTCGATCATCCGAACCAGGAGAGCGGCGACTTTCTGAATTCGCAGAGCGCTCACCCCGTTCATCACCACGGCAAGCACTTCTCGCTGGACGCGCTGCTCGACATCGCGCGGCCGATCCAGGGCTACCCGGTCTTCTTCCAGGCCGGCAACTCCGACACCGGCCGCGAGTTCGCCGCGAAGCACGCCGAGGTGATCTACGCCGCGGCGCAGACATTGGAAGAGGCCAAGTCGTTTTACGCCGACGTGAAGGGGCGTCTGGCCAAGTACGGGCGCGAGCCGGATCACCTCAAGGTCACGCCCGGCCTCTTCTTCCACATCGGATCGTCGCGGCAGGAGGCGCAGGAGAAGTACCTGTCGTTCCGCGAAGCGGTGGATCTGTCGGGCCGCAAGCAGTTCTACGGCGTCGATCTGTCCCAGTGCTCGCTCGATGATCCGTTGCCCGAGGGTCTGCCCGAGCCGGTCAACGGGCGCGGGCGCTGGCGCCAGCTCGTGGCGCTGGCGCGGCGCGAGAACCTGAGCATCCGCGAGCTCATCTTGCGCTTCAGCGTCGTGCAGGGACATCGCATCGTGGTCGGCACGCCGGTCGACGTCGCCGACCAGCTGGAGGATTGGTTCGTCAACGAAGGCGCCGACGGCTTCAACCTCAAACCGTCTTTCCAGCCCGACTCGCTGGAGGACTTCGTCAACCTGGTCGTGCCGGAGCTGCAAAGGCGCGGCATCTTCCGCACCGAATACGCGGGCACGACATTGCGCGACCACCTCGGCCTGCCGCGCCCGCAGGATCAGTCGGCGCGCGCAGCCGGCGCGCGCTCGGCGGGGTAGCCCTTTCGCGCAATCGAACAAGGAACCATGGCAGACGACAAGACGAGACCCTTCACCAAGGCCAGCGATTTTCCCCCGGAGGTGCTGAACCTCTTCGACAAGTACGTCCACAACCTCATCGACCGGCGCGGGTTCCTCGAGGGCGCGGCCAGGTTCGCGGTGGGCGGGCTCACCGCGGCGAGCTTCCTCGATGCGCTCAGCCCCCGCTTCGCCGAAGCCCAGCAGGTCGCCAAGACCGATCCGCGCATCGAGGCCAAGTACGTCGAGTTTTCCTCGCCGCACGGCTACGGCAAGGGGCGCGGCTACCTGGTCGTCCCGGCGGCCGCGGCAGCCAAGCGGCCCGCGATCGTCGTGGCGCACGAGAACCGCGGCCTCAACCCGCACATCGAGGACATCGCGCGGCGGCTGGCGCTCGAGGGCTTCGTGGCCTTCGCGCCCGACGCGCTCTTCCCGCTCGGCGGATATCCCGGCGAGGAGGACAGGGCGCGCGAGCTCTTCACCAAGCTCGATCAGACGAAGACGCGCGAAGACTTCGTCGCCGCGGCCGGCTTCGTGCGCGCCCTGCCTCAGGCCAACGGCAAGCTGGGCGTGATCGGCTTCTGCTACGGCGGTGGCATCGCGAACTTCCTCGCCACCCGCCTGCCCGACCTCGGCGCCGCGGTTCCCTTCTACGGCAGCGCTCCGCCGGCCGACAAGGTCCCCGCGATCAAGGCGCCGCTCTTGCTCCACTTCTCCGAGACCGACGAGCGGATCAACGCCTCCTGGCCCGCCTACGAGAGCGCGCTCAAAGCTGCCGGCGTGAAGTACCGAGCGTTCCACTACCCGGGGACACAGCACGGCTTCAACAACGACACCACGCCGCGCTACGAGCCGGCCGCAGCCAAGCTAGCCTGGCAGCGCAGCGTCGACTTTTTCGGGCACACCTTGCGCGGCGGCTAGCGCGCGGCCTGCCGACGCGAAGGCCAAACTTGCTCGGAAAGCCGCGCCCCACCGGCGACTACGACCAGAAGGCCAAATCAAGGTCACGCTCAACTCACTTTTCGGGTCTCGCCAAATGTTGGCGTGCGGTTCGGGATCTTGAAGGTCAAGCTTCCGAGCCAGAGGAGAACCACATGTCGAAGTTCGTTGTTGCTGGAGTGACGGGTCACGTCGGTTCCGTCGTCGCGCGCGATCTGATCGCCGCCGGCGACGCGGTCACGGTCATCGTCCGTGATTCGAAAAAGGGGGCCGAATGGTCGTCGCGCGGCGCCCACGTCGCGGTCGGCTCGCTCGACGACGCCGAGTTCGTGGCATCGACGGTGAAGGGCGCCGACGGCTTCTTCACCTTGATCCCGCCGCACTACGCGACCGGCGATATCTACAGCGCGCAACGGAAGAGCGCCGACGCGCTCGCGGCCGGCATCAAGCGGGGCGGCGTGCCGCTCGTGGTGCTCCTGTCCTCGGTCGGTGCCGACCGCGCGGACAAGAACGGCCCGATCAAGAGCCTGCACTACGCCGAAAACAAATTTCGCGACACCGGAACGAAGCTGGTGGCCGTCCGCGCCGGCTCGTTTCAGGAGAACATCGCCGGCGCCATTGCCGCGGCGAAGAACGCCGGGATCTTTCCCAACTTCCTGCCGTCGGCCGACATCCCGGCGCCCCAGGTGGCCACCCAGGACGTCGGACACGCCATCGCGAAGGCGCTCCGGTCACCGCCCGCGCGCAACGAGGTCATTGATGTCGTGGGAGCGGCCTACTCGTCGCGGCAGCTCGCCGAAAAGATCGGCAAGCTGCTCGGCAAGACGCTGCCGGTCGTCGACATCCCCGCCGCAGGCCACCTGGCGGCGCTGCAGCAAGCGGGGGTGCCGCCCGACGTCGCCGCGGCGTTCACCGAGATGTACGCCGGCTTCTCCGCCGGCCTGCTGACGCCCAAGGGCGACCGCACGGTCCACGGCACCACGCCGATCGACGAGGTCCTCCCGGCGCTGGTCGGCTGAAGCTGAGTTCCATCGACTCCATCATTTTCGATCTCGACGGAACACTCTGGGACACCTGCCGGGCGTGCGCCATCGGCTGGAACAATGTCCTGCGAAGGCACGCGATCCCATTCAGGGAGATCGTCGCAGACGACGTCCGCGGCGTCGCGGGACAACCCCACGAGGTCTGTATTCGAAGCGTGTTTCGAGACCTGAATGAAGAGCATTTGCAAGCTCTGATTCACGGGACGATGGAAGAGGACAATCGCGTCATCTCGGAGCTGGGCGGAGAGCTCTACGAAGGTGTGCCCGCGGGGCTCGGCAAGCTGAGCGCCAAGCTTCCCCTGTTCATCGTCAGCAACTGCCAGGCTGGGTACATCGAGACGTTCCTCGACTGGTCGACGCTGAGGCCACTGTTCAAAGACTTCGAATGCTGGGGCAACACGGGCAAACCCAAGGCAGACAACCTACGCGCTGTGATCGACCGAAACGGATTGCGCAGCCCCATCTACGTGGGCGACACCGAGGGCGACCAGCGGGCCGCCCGCGACTGCCGCATTCCCTTCATTCACATGCGCTATGGCTTTGGCGCGTGCGAAGCGCCCGACGTTTCCTTCGAGACCTTTGGTCAGTTCGTCGACGCGCAACTGTGAGGAGGAGGCGCATCCGCCGCCGCGCGCCGCTGAGCCTCGCCGGCCAGCCACAGGGCGACCGCGGTCCAGGCCGCGGCAACGGGAACCGACAGCCAGGCGATCCCGCTCGTGGTCAGGCCCAGCGCGCGCAGCCCGCCGAAGGCGGACGCGGACGCGCTGTCGCCGATGCGGTGGACCAGCGTGTCGATCACGTTCTTGGCCCGGTACTTCTGCTCGACGGGGATCGCGTTGAACAGGGTCTCGCGCGCCGGCTTGCTGAGCGCGTACTCGCCGGAACGACGAAGCAGACCGAAGGCCAGTAACACCGACAGCGTCGGATGTCGGGCGAAGACCGCGAAGCCGATCACCGACACGGCCGGCAGCGCCGCCAGGACGAACCGCAGTCCCAGCCGCGACATGAGCAGCCGAAAGGCGAATATCTGAAGGAGCAGCGCGGCCACGTTGACCGCCAGGTCGACCCGCGCGAGGAGCTGCGTGCGCGCGGCGCTGTCGGCGACGGTGCGGGGCATGATCTGCGCGGTCTGGAAGTAAAGAAAGGTCGACAGCAACGCGTAGGCGAACAGGAAGGCGCAGATGCCGAGCAGGTACGGCGTGCGCAGCACGTCGACGATCCCGCTCCACAGGCCGCCGCGCATGGGCTGGCGCGCGTCGGTATCGCGGGCGTCGTTCGCCTCCTGGCCGGCGCCGGCTGCCACGCCTGGCGGCGCGTCCGCGCGTCGCGGGTGGCGGTGGGCCCAGGCGCGCAGGCGCACGATGGCGACGATCGCCAGCCCCAGGAGCGCCGCCGACACCAGCATGAGCCACCGGGCGCCGATGATCCGAACCAGCTCGCTGGTGAGCAGGGGCCCCGCCAGCGCGCCCACCGTCCCGCCCGCCGCGATGAAGCCGTAGAGGCGGCGCGCCTGCTCGGTGTCGAAGATATCGGCCATGAAGCTCCAGAACACCGACACGACGAACAGGTTGAAGACGCTGACCCAGACGTAGAAGACCCGCGCGGTGGCGGGGCCGCCCGCGCCGTCGGCGCGCATCGCGACGAAGAACACGAACAGGTTCAGCACGCAGAAGGCGTAGATCCAGGGCAAGAGGCGCTGCGGGGAGAACCGGCGCGTCAACCACCCGAACGCGGGCACCAGCCCCAGCATCGCGCCGGTCGCCGCGTAGAACAGGACCTGCAACCCGTCCGGACCGACCTGCATGGAGATCTCGTCGCGGATCGGACGCAGCACGTAGTAAGAGGCCAGCACGGCGAAGAAGTAGACGAACGCCCACAGCGCGGCGGGGAGCTCGGCGGCGCGAGCCCTGGTCAGCCGCAGCGCGATGTCGACAGGCAAGACGGCGGCTCGCTTTCGCGGATCATCCTCCCCCTCCCTGCGATCGCGGTCAACGGGTAGACGGGCGCGTCTCGTCTACGGAACCTTCGCCGAGACGGAGCCCGTGACCGCCGTCTTCTATAGCGCACACATATTCGGCAATCGAACACCCACCCTGGCCCGCGCCGCGCAATCCCCGGTATCCACCGGCGGCGCAATCACCATCAACGAGAGGATCACGTGCACAGCGGCACCGCGCTCAACAGGGCCGCCATGGTCGTCATGGCGATGGGCCGAAAGCGGAGCAGGCAAGCCTGACGGATCGCCTCGAGCGCCGACTTGCCCTGCGCGCGCTGCGCCTCGAGCGCGAAGTCGATGATCATGATCGCGTTCTTCTGCACGATCCCGATGAGCAGGATGATGCCGACGATGGCGATGACGCTGAGCTCGTTGCGCGTGAGCAGCAGTGCCAGCAGCGCCCCCACGCCGGCGGACGGCAGCGTCGACAGGATCGTCAGCGGATGAACGAAGCTCTCATAGAGGACGCCGAGCACGATGTACATCGTCACCAGCGCGGCCAGGATCAGGTAGAGCTCGTTGTCGAGCGCGGCGCGGAACGCCAGCGCTGCGCCCTGAAAGCGGGTCTGCACGCTCGCCGGGAGATTGAGCGCGTCTCGCTCGGCCTCGATCGCGGCCACGGCATCGCCGAGAGAATGGCCGGGGGCCAGGTTGAACGAGATGGTTGCCGAGGGAAACTGCATCTCCCGGCTGACCGCGAGGGCCGCCGGTGCTTCGCTGACCCGGGCGATGCTCGCGAGCGGCACCTGCCGCCCGCCGCTCGACGTCAGATAGACGTCCTCGAGGGCCGCCAGCCCCGACGCGCGCGCCGGACGCGCCTCGAGCACCACGCGGTACTGATTGGTGGGGGTGAAGATCGTGGTGACGAACCGCTGGCCGAAGGCGCTGTAGAGCGCGTCGTCGACCGCCGCCAGGGTGATTCCGAGCTGCCCGGCGCGATCGCGATCGACCTCGACGAATGCGCGCAGCCCGCCGGCTTGCAGGTTGCTGGTCACGTCGGTCAGCTGCGGCAACGCTTGCAGGCGCTCGAGCAGCGGCGGCACCGCTTGTTCCAGCGCCGCGCCGTCCAGGCTCTCGACGAGGTACTGGAACTGCGTTCGGCTCACGCGGTCCTCGACGGTGAGATCCTGCACCGGCTGCATGAACAGGGTGACCCCGGGCGCGGCGCGCGACGCGAGCTGCAGGCGGCGGATCACGTCGGTCGCGCTGATCTTTCGTTGCGCGAAGGGCTTGAGGTTGATGAGCAGGCGGCCGCTGTTGAGCGTGGTGTTGACGCCGTCGATGCCGACGATCGAGGACAGGCTCTCGACCGCCGGATCGCGCAACACCACGCGCGCCAGCGCCTGTTGCCGGTCGGCCATCGCCGCGAACGAGACCGCCTGGTCGGCCTGGCAGACGGCCTGTATGACCCCGGTGTCCTGCGCTGGAAAGAACCCCTTCGGTATCCGCCACGCCAGCAACAACGTGAGCAGCGGCATGGCCACCGACACCGCCAGCGTGCCGCGCGGTCGCGCGAGGACCCACCCGAGGACGACGCCGTAGCGATCGACGACGCGATCGAAGACCCGTCCGCCGGCCCGCTGAAAGCGGCCTTGCTCGTGCGCGGGCACGTGGCGTAGCAGGCGCGCGCACAGCATGGGCGTGAAGGTCAGCGAGACCGCCGCCGAGATCAGGATCGCGACCGCGAGCGTGATGGCGAACTCGCGGAATAGCCGGCCCACGACGTCGCCCATGAACAGCAACGGAATCAACACCGCCAGCAGCGAGAACGTGAGCGAGATGATCGTGAACCCGATCTGTCGCGACCCGATCAGCGCCGCCCGGAACGGCGCCCTGCCATCCTCGATGTGACGGGCGATGTTCTCGATCATCACGATCGCGTCGTCGACCACGAAGCCGGTCGCGATGGTGAGCGCCATCAGCGTCAGGTTGTTGATGCTGAAGCCGCAGAGGTACATGACCCCGAGCGATCCCACCAGCGACAGCGGTACCGCCAAGCTGGGGATCAGCGTCGCCGACAGCGTTCGCAAGAAAAGGAAGATCACCATCACCACGAGCGCGACGGCCAGCACCAGGTCGAACTCGACGTCGCTCACCGAGCTGCGGATCGTGCCGGTCCGGTCGGTGAGCACCGCGACGTCGACCGCCGCGGGCAGACCCGCCCGCAGCTCGGGCAGCAGCGCGCGGATGCGGTCCACGACCTGGATCACGTTGGCGCCGGGCTGCCGTTGAATGTTGACCAGGATGGCCGCTCTCTCGTTCACCCACGCCGCCAGGTGGGCGTCTTCCGCGCCGTCGTCGACCGTGGCCACGTCCCCGAGCCGCACCGGCCAGCCGTTGCGGCTGGCGACGATGAGCTGCCGATACTCGGACGCCTTGATGAGCTGACCATTGGTCTCGAGCGCGTACGCGAGGTCGACACCGTCGAAGTTGCCCTTGGCCTGGTTCGAGCTCGCCGCCCCGATGGCGGCGCGCAGCTGATCGAGACCGATGCTGTACGATGCGAGCATGCGCGGGTTGACGCGGATGCGAATCGCTCGGCGCTGACCACCGCCCAGGCTCACCAGTCCCACGCCAGAGACCTGCGAGATCTTCTGGGCCATGCGCGTCTCCACCAGATCCTGCACGGTGGTCAGCGGCAGCGTGTCGGAGCTGACCGCGAGGGTCAGGATGGGCGCGTCGGCCGGATTCACCTTGTTGTAGATGGGCGGCCCGGGCAGATCGGACGGCAGAAAGCTGGCGGCCGCGTTGATGGCGGCCTGAACGGTCTGCTCGGCGATGTCGAGGCTCATGTTCAACGTGAACTGCAGCGTGATGACGGCCGCGCCGCCGGAGCTGCTCGACGACATCTGCGTCAGCCCCGCCATCGCGCCGAACTGCCGCTCGAGCGGCGCGGTGACGGACGTGGCCATGACCTCGGGGCTCGCCCCGGGGTAGTAGGTCACGACCTGGATGGTGGGGTAGTCGACCTGTGGCAGCGCGGCTTGCGGCAACAGGCGATAGGCGAGGATGCCGGACAGCAGCACCGCGATCATCAGCAACGACGTCGCGACCGGCCGCTCGATGAAGATGCGCGAGGGGTTCATGGCGCGGGCGCGCGGCGCTCGGCGAAGCGTCGACCCCTTGGCGCCGGGGACGACGACGGCGGCGCGGAAGCGCCGATCACCTGCACCTTGGCCCCCTCGCGAAGCTTGTCGGCGCCGTTGATCACGACCTCGTCGCCGGGAGCCAGCCCACGCTCGATGGTGACGTCGTCACCGTCGGCCGGACCGAGCGCGACCTGCCGCACGGTCACCGCCTTGTCCGCGCTGACCACGTACACGAATGGTCCCTGACTGCCGCGCTGAATGGCGGTGTAGGGCGCAACCGTCGCGCCGTGCAATGTCTCGAGCAACAGGCGCGCGTTGACGAACTGGTTGGGGAAGAGCACGCCGTCCTTGTTCGAGAACTCGCCCTTGAGCTTGATCGTGCCGCTCGTCGGATCGATCTGATTGTCCAGCGTCAGTAAGGTCCCGGTGGCCAGCCGGCGCCGGCTCTCCCGATCCCAGGCCTCGACGGTCAGCGAACCGCCCGCGCGGCGCGCTTCGCGCAACCGCACGAGCACGCGCGGCACCTGCTGCTCCGGCAAGGAGAACACCACGCAGATCGGCTGCACAGCGTTGATCACGGCGATGCCCGCGGCGTCGCCCGCGTTGACGTAGTTCCCACCGTCGATGAGACGCAAGCCGACCCGGCCCGCGATCGGCGCCGTGATGCGCGTGAAGCCGACCTGGAGCCGGGCGGCGCCGACGAGCCCCTCGTCGGACTGAACCGTCCCCGCGTACTGATGAACCAACGAGTCCTGGGCGTCGACCTGCTGCGCGGCGATGACGTCGTGAGCGAGCCCCTGGAAGCGCGCTCGGTCGAGCTCGGCATTCTTCAGCAGCGCGCGGTCGCGCGCGAGCTGCCCCTCGGCTTGATCGAGCTGGACCTGGAACGGACGGGCGTCGATCTCCGCCAGCACCTGCCCCGCCGTCACGGGCTCGCCCTCCTTGAACAGGACGCGCGTCAACTGCCCGCTGACGCGACTGCGCACCGTGACCGATTGGCGGGGAATGACGGTGCCGAGACCCGATTCGGCGACCGACACGTCGCCGGCCCTGGCGCGGGCCACCTGCACGGGAATGGGACGATCGGCACCGCCTGGCCGCGCAACGCCGGCCGCCTCCGCTTTCGCGCGCCTCTGCCCATTTGCCGCCTCCGGCGCGCCGCCGGCCTTGTCGGCCGGCGACACCGAGACCGCAGCCTGACCGGGACGGGCCGCCGCCAACCAGAACCACGCCACCAACCCCGCCCCGATTGCCACGGCCACGACGGCCACAGCGCGCACCTGTGGCCGCCGCACCCGACTCATCCGACCGTCGAGGAGGACTGGCGCGCGCCGGCTCCGGCGATCCTCCGATTCTCGCGCGTCTCGCGCGCGATGTGCGCGCCGGCAGGCAACACCTGCAACGGCGGTTGATCGCGGACCAGCCGCTCGGCCTCGGCCAGGGGCTCGTGAACCACCCACGCGCGCGCATCGAAATCACCCGCGAGGAAATCGAAGTCGCGGAGGAAGTTCTTCTGCGCCTCGAGCCCCTCGATGTACCCGGGCGTGAGCTTCGGCTTGAACGAGCGGTGCACCTCGGGACCGTGAGAGGCGAGCACGTCCGCGACCTCGCCGCCCGCGCTGTCCGCGGCCAGCAACTCGAGAACCGCGGTCGGATTGAGCTCCGCCCACGCCGCCGTCCGCAGCAAGACCGACAGATATCGCGCCACCAGATCGGGGTGGCGCTCGAGAAAGGCCCGATCGACGGTGACCGGTCGCGGCGTACCGTTATTGACGCGCGTCAGAGGATCGGGCTGTTCATTGATGTTGATGACCTGATGGAAGCGGTGATCGCGCGCGGTGCGGACGCCGCGGGCAAATCGCAGAAAAATGGCGTCCACGTGGCCGTCGAGCAGGGCGTTGACCTCGGCGCTCTGTCCGCCTCGCCCCGCGCCGGCGGACGGCTCGCGCAGCGCGGGTACGTCGACGAACTCCGCGTCGGTCGCCCTGGCTCCCGCGAGCCCGAGGGCGGTCACGAAGCCGTGCAACGCCGCTCCCCGCTGGAAATCGATCAGGTTCTGGTTCACGGGGAGCGCCAGGCGCTTGCCGGCGAGATCGCCGATCTGCCGGACCTTGCCGTCGGCCCGCGACAGAATCCCCTGGTATTCATCGAGCCAGGTGATGCCCACGACGGCCGTCTCGCGGCCATTCGCGCGCGCCCAGATGGGAGGAATGTTGCCTCCCTCGCGGAACAGACCGCTGGTCTGATGGTGATAATGCGAATCACGCACGGAGCCGTCCTCCGAGTCACGCAGCGAGCGGAGCTCGGTGCCGCCGCGCGAGAACTCCGCTTGCAGCCAGCCCTGGCGGATGGCGATGGCGGACGCGGTAGCCGCTCCGCACCGCGAATACCAGAGATCGACGGACGGCTGGCTTTTCTTCGAACGAGAGACGCCGGAGCGCGATTTGGTCATGGATTCTCCTGTTGATGTGGTCGCCATCCGCAGGGCATGTGTCGTGCCAACGCCCGCGGCTTCGTCTGACCACGTGCTTGCCGGAGACTTTGCTTCGCGCGAAGCAGACGCCGCCCGCGACTGCTGATTGAGCAGCACGCCTGCGCCGAAACGGGCGTCGCGGGCCACCCGCGCGTTTTCGCACCGACCGCCGCTTTGCGCCGATATCCCTCGAATCGAGGCGTGTCTTCACCCGAGCACGCGGTTGCGCGCACGCAGGTGCGCCGGGCCGTGGCTTGGTTTGGCGTGGCTCGCGCCTTGCACAGCGCGCGGAGCACTTTGGTCCCGTTCAGGGATCGCACCGAATCCAAGTTGAGGCCGTCGTGAACACTATCGAGCATCTCGAATCCGCGCAGACACAGAAACCAATCCGCCACCGGCTCGCGAAGAGCTGCATTCCGCGAAGCGGATCGAGGGCGGCGAGCGAGCTTTGCATCGCACGCGCTCGCGTTCGGAGAGTCGCGATCTATGTCGTGCTTTTGAGCGGCGTGTGGCTCTGCCTCTCCACACCGGCCGCCGCGCAAGCCGGATCGCCTCCGGCTCCGGTCGGGGCAGCGGCCGCGCCCGACTCGCCGGCTGCGGATCATTCACCGCCGGCTGCACCGGTACCTGCGCCGCAAACATCGTCGCCGCCGGTTCCACCGTCCCCGGCCCCCGCCACGCCGCCCGATGCGCCGGCGCAGCCACCCGCCGGCGCCGCCGCGCCCGCGGCCGGACCGCCGTCACCCGCGGCGCCTCCGCAACCAGCGCCGCCCGCGGCAACGCCGCCCGCGGCAACGCCGCCCGCGGCAACGCCGCCCCCGGCAACGCCGCCCCCGGCACCTGCAGAGCCCTCCCCCGCCGCGCCCGCACCCGCGCCACCGCCGGAGTCGATCACGCCGGTCAGCGCCGCGACCGAGCCACAGGCGACTGTGGCTGCGCCGACGTTGAAGCAGGTCGTGGTCACCGCCGAGCGCCGCGAACAGAACGCGCAGAGCGTCTCGAGCGCTCTCAGCGTCTTGCAGGGGGACAATCTCACCGAGAACCAGATCGGTCGATCCGCCAACGAGATCCTCAACTACGTCCCGAACGCCTCGGCGGTCACGCAGCTGCACGGCCGTCCGCGCTGGTGGATCCGCGGCGTGGGGACCGGCCAGCAACAGCTCGACTTCTCGAATCCCATCGGGTTTTACGTCGACGACGTCTACATCAGTAACGCGACGGCGACGGGGTTCCCCCTGTTCGATCTCGATCGCGTCGAGGTCCTGCGCGGCCCGCAAGGCACGCTGTGGGGGAAGAACACGACCGGCGGCGCGATCAACATCATCACCCGCAAGCCCGACTTCTCGTCCGAAGGCTATTTGCGGTTCGACGACGGAACCTTCAACGATCGCATCATCGAAGGAGCCGCGGGCGGCGTCATCTGGAAGAACCACCTGGCGGCACGCGCCTCCTTTCACTACGAAGCGCGCGGGGCTCGGTTCCTGAACCTCAACACCGGCGCGCACGAAGGGCAGTTCCAGGACGGCGCAGTCCGATTGCAGCTCCTCGCCCGGATCACGCCCGACCTCGACGTCACCGGCAACATCCACTTTCGCCAGTACGGCAGCTCGGGCGCCACCACCTCGACTTCGAGCAACGCGGCCAGCGGCGCTTACCTGCTCGGCTACGTGCCGAGCACGAATCCGGACACCGTCGACACGAACGCGCCCACGAGCGACAACATCACGCAGAACGGCGCGTTCATCAACGTCAAGGGGCGCGTGGGCCCGCTGGCGTTGACCGCCATCTCCGCGTACGAGGACTTTCGAGATCAGAGCTTCAGCGACTCCGACGACACGCCCATCGAGATCAGCCGGGGATGGACCCAGGCGCGATCGTATCAGCTCACCGAGGAGCTTCGCCTGGCGTCGCCGCGCCGCGATCGGGTGAGCTGGGTTGCGGGCGCGTTCTACTTTCACGAGAACATCGTCAGCGACTCGGTCACCGCCAAGCTGCCCGGTCTGCCGCTGGAAGGAGCGGCCCCCTCCAACTACGCGCATACCGGCTTCCAGCACCAAGCGGACAGCGGCGCCGTGTTCGCGAGCGCGCGGGTCAGGATCGTCGAGGCCTTCAACGTGACCGGCGGCCTGCGTTTCACGACCGAGCATCGCAAGCTCGATTTCCTGCGCGAGGCCACGCCGGGCGGCACCCCGGCCACCTTCACCGACCCGGCACGCTGGTGGCTGCCCCAATCGGTGGGGACGCCGCTCACCAACTCGTTCACGTCGAACCCTTCGAACACCTGGAACAACCTGACCTGGGACGTGACGCCGCAATACGAGATCACGAAGAGCGCGCAGGTCTACTTTCGTTACGCGCAC
>Ga0265314_10003930_pt1 | contig 14126 bp, 10 predicted proteins | sample 4126metaG_FD_203106 | JGI IMG/M metagenome (GOLD analysis project Ga0265314, IMG submission 203106) | Rhizosphere microbial communities from Carex aquatilis grown in University of Washington, Seatle, WA, United States - 4-1-26 metaG | ecosystem: Host-associated > Plants > Roots > Rhizosphere >... | reverse complement strand
ACCAGTTTAAATGTGCGGCCGCCGTCGGTGGTGCGCACGCAGCCCACACGGCCTTCGAGAACGCCGGGGCCATTCGGATTCGGCTTACTGCACGTAAACATGGCCGTGCATTCCGCAGCGCTTTCGACGATATAGTCCGTGCGCGTGACCACGCCCAAGCCGATATTCGGCACAAGGTATGGGCCTGCCCAGGACCTCCCGCGATCATAAGAGCTCCAGCTACGCGACGGCCCTTCGTGGATCGAATCGCCGAGTTGCAATTGCCACGCAAATTCCGGATGAGAAAAATCGAGTGGGCCGGGCAACTCGATTGGAGCAAGCGCGTCCATGATTTCGTGCCGCTCGGCGGACCAGGTGCGCCCGCCGTCCAGGCTCCGCGCAAACCAGGGCACGCGAGGCCCGACGATGTGATGACCTTGCGTATCGGCGAGATACTCGCCCAAGCCAAAGCCCGTCAGGATTTCGCGGCCCCAAATCCACATGCCGTAATTGGCTGGCCAGCCCGCACATTTTCCTTTTTCGTAGAAGACAATTACGTGTTCCAAAAGGCCGCTCCTTAAAAATCCAGACTAACGCGCCAATAACGCCAGAGTTTACAGCGATTCCAATCAAGAAGGCATCACACAGGCAAAATTTCTCTCGGGCACCTTGACACACAAATATCACTGCGGTATATTTTAGATTTAGCGTGGACAGTGGTCCATGTCGATAAATGGCAGGTCGGAGAGTTGGTTCAGCGCCGCAATGTGCACATTTTTTCGCGGAGGATCGGTTGCACGCAGTCAGACGCAATTTACTCTATGAAAGAAGCGCTTTAAAGCGCATCGACTTCACTTCAACAGGCCCCGCATGGTGCACATTTTTTCACGAAAATTCGGGCTCCAACATCAGCGTTCTAGCCGACATCAAAATAATGTACCGATTGCTGTTTTCAGGCGCCTACAGATTTGGGACATGTGCGGGTCGCCAAGCCAATTTCGATACCTTAAACTTCCCTGCTTTCCATGAATTGACACCGGCTAACTCGTGGCTAATATGGGTCTTGCTTCGATCCTAATTGGTGGGGGTGTGCGTGAGCAGTCAGGAGGGCGGGCAGTCCGCGCCTCAGGATGCCGATTTGGCGTTGCCGCCGGAGGAGTTTGCCGGCCGCTTGGAACACTACGAACGCATCCTGGTGGAGTTGAGGGACAAGCTTTACGAGGGCTCCTGGGACCGGATTCTGGGAGACCTCAAGGCGCGGCTGGACGGCAAGCCTTACGTGTACAAGCTCTCGCAAACGATCACGCGGGACATTGCGGCGATCGGGAAATTGCAGGCGTACGAAGCGCACCACGGCGTGAATCTCGCCGAGGTGTTGAGACAGATCGGCGGCGCCAAACCCTGAAGAGGGACGCGCTGGGACCCGAAAACAGAGTTTCCACCAAGGAGTCGCTTATGTGCGGCTATCGCAACCTCTCCCTGCTCCTCGTTCTCCTTTGCGCCAGCGCCGTCATGGCCAGCGAAAAGAAGGACGACAAAGACGATAAGGACAAAAAAGACAATAAGGAAAAGAAGGACGATAAAGACAAGAAGGAAGAGAAGTTCGAAGCCCGGGAGCTCGAAGGCCGCAGGGTCATCGTGCCGCCCGACCTGCAGATGGACGTGGAGTGGTACTCTCCGATCATCGCTGCGGAGGAATCCGGCAAGGTCGTCCGCGGCTGGGTTCGGGACACCCTGGTGATCCTGGAAACCGAGAAGCACAACCTGATCTGCATCGACCGCGTCAACGGCAGCGAAAAGTGGCGCTGCGTGATGGAAGAGCCGATCCGCTACGAACCGGCAGTCTCCCGCAACAATGTCGTGGTCAATGTGAACAACAATCTCGTCGCGATCGAACGCGATACGGGCGAAGTCCGCTGGCGCCTCAAGCCCAGCTTCCAGATGAGCGCCGCGCCGCTGGTCGTCGATCCCCCGCTCTACCCGGCGCAATATAAGGAATCGTGGAGCAACCTTGAAACGTTCTACGTAGGCTCATGGGAAGGCCGCATCCAGTGCGCCCAGGTCCGTGGTCGGCTGCGCGATCTGGCCCGGGGCACCGGCGGCAAGGCGGCGGAAATCATCGCCCCTGAATTCGACCTCTGGTACCCCTGGCACAAGACGCACACGACCCGCGGCGTGCTGGCCTATACGCCGCAGCTCGTCGAAGACCAGCTCTTCTACGCCACGGACGATGGCTTTGTGCGCGTGGTCTCCCGCGAAGCCGAAGAACGCGAGCCCTACCAGATGCAGGCCAAGCCGGCCACCGGCGTAACGGTCACTCCGACCAACATCTTTGTCGGCGGGCAGGACCTGAACGTCTACGTCCTCGACCGCTACACCACGCGCCGCAAGTGGACCTACAACTTGGGCAAGCTCCCCGCCGGCCGCATCTACGCCGACGAAGGCGGCACGACTTCGCAGGTCCTCGTCCCCACCAAGGATACGGGCATCTATACGTTCCAGGTGGCCCTGACCTTCCCGCAGACCAAGGCCAAGGGCGCCGTCGGCGAACAGGCCGCGGCGATCGAAACGTTCAGCGCTTCCTGGAATTATCCAGAAGCCCAGGGCGTCGTGGGCGCTGGCCAGCGCCTGCTCTACGTCGGCAACAAGCAATCCAAGGACTTCGTGGGCTTCAAGACCGTCGCGGCGCTCGAAAAGGGCGACGGCAAGCTGGTTTGGAAGACCGACGGCAGGGGCGTGCGCTTCTTCATGGATTTCAACAACGCCTGGCGCCGCGCGGATCAGGCCATGCGCCTGTACGCCGTCACCGAAGACAACCGCGTGGTCAGCTTCAAGGAATACGCGCAGTACGCCGCGCCGCTCAAGGACAACAAGCCCCTCGTGATCAAGGCCGACGACAAGGGCGGCGACAAAGCCAAGCCCGCCGCACAGGCCGACAAGCCGGAAGGCGATAAGAAGCCCGAAGCGGAAAAGAAACCGGAAGGCGACGCCAAGCCGGCCGATAAGTAAACGCTGGCCCTTGTTTTCTCCGGTTTCTGTTTAGACCACCCAAAGATCGGCGGCCACCGGGCCGCCGATCTTCTCTTTTCGCTGTCCCGCGCGGCTTGTATACGAAACCTGATTGAAGCGTGCGGCAGGCGTGCCGCCATTGGGAATCCCTATGAGCCAGCGGGTGCTCTTTGTCGGCGACATCAACGTGGATGTGATCATGGGCGGGCTGCCCTCGCTGCCCGTGGTCGACAAGGAAATCGCCTGCGCGTCCTTTGACGTGACGCTGGGCAGCGCGGCGGTGATCTCCGCGGCCAGTTATGCGAGCCTCGGCGGCCAGTGCACGTTCCTGGGCCTCGCCGGGCGCGACGACTACGGCGAATTCATGGTGCGCGGCATGCAGGAACTGGGCATCGAGACCGACCGCGTCCTGCGCACCGATAAAGAGAAGACCGGCGTCACCGTCAATCTGATCTACGGAACCACGCGCACGCAGGTCACCTACCCCGGAACGATCTCGGCCTTCGACGGCGCGGAAGTAAAGGACAGCATCTTCGACGGCGTGCGGCACGTACACTTCGCCGGGCCGTATCAGCAGACCCGGTTCCGGCCACACATCACGCGCCTGCTTAAAGCCGCAAAGGTGCGCGGCGTGACCAGTTCGCTCGATCCGCAGTGGGATGCCTCGGAACGCTGGGAACTGATGGACGAATGGCTCCCGCTGCTTACCTACCTTTTTGTGAACGAAGGCGAGGCCGGCTCAATCGCCAAGACCCAGAACCTGGAAGAAGCCTGCCGCACCCTCTCCAGCCGCACCAACCGCGTACTCTGCAAAGCCGGGCCCGACGGCTCCCTGACGCTGGACCAGGGAAAGTTCGTGCGCCAGGGCGCCTTCACCGTGAAAGTCGTCGACACCACCGGCGCGGGGGACAACTTCAACGCCGGATTCCTGTACGCGACGCTGGAAAAGAACCTGCCGCTGGCCGAAGCGCTGCGCATCGGCAACGCGACGGGCTCGCGCAGTTGCCTGTTCACCGGCGGCGTTGCGGCGCGCTCGAGCTACGCGGACATTCAGGCCTTCCTGCAGACCGCCACCGAGAGAAAGTGAAGCCATGAACGCATTCGAAACCCTGGTCGCCGAAAACCCGCAAGCCCGCGCCGCGAAGGGCACCGAGCACACCGTCCGCGAGATCGCGCAGCAGCCCGAATGCTGGGAGAAGGCCGCGCAACTGCTCGCGGGCCGCAAGACCGAGATCTGCGCGTTCCTCGAACAGGCCGGCCTGCGTGGCAACGCGCAAGCCACGCTGATTCTCACGGGCGCGGGCTCGTCGGAGTTCGTGGGCAATGCGATCGCGCCGGCGCTGCGCAAGAATCTCAAGCGCCAGGTGCTCTCGCTCTCCACGACCGACATCGTCACGCATCCGGAACGCGTCTTCGCGCCGGGCACCGCGCCGGTGGTGCTCTCGTTCGCGCGCTCGGGCAATTCCCCCGAGTCGCTCGCCACCTACCGCCTTGTGCGCCAGCTCAGCCCCAAGACGAAGCAGATCGCCATCACCTGCAACCCCGATGGCGCGCTGGCGAAGGAAGCCAAGGCCGATCCCAATGGCCTGTACATCGCGCTGCCCGAAGAAACCAACGACAAGTCGCTGGTCATGACCAGCTCCTTCTCCACGATGGCGCTGGCCGCCGCCGCGCTGGGTCTGGTCGACCACCCCGAAAACCTGTCCGCGCTTTCCGCGCCGGTCGCTGCCGCCGGACGCCGCATCCTGTCGGAATACGGCGACACGATCTATAAGTTCGCCGCGCGCCCCTTCAACCGCGCCTGCTACCTGGGCTCCGGCGCGCTCAACGGCACGATGCAGGAATGCCACCTCAAGCTGCAGGAAATGACCGAAGGGCGCGTCGTCTGCACGTTCAACTCGTTCGTGGGCCTGCGCCACGGCCCGCAGGTCTTCGTGAATTCCGAATGCTTGGTCGTCGCGGCGCTCTCCACCGACCCCTATGTGCGCGGGTACGAACTCGACATGCTGCGCGAACTGAAAGCCAAGAAGCAGGGCGCGGGCACGCTCGCGATCGTCGATCGCACGATTCCGGACCTCAAGGAACTCGCCGACGAAGTCATTGAACTCGCGCCGCTTGGCCCTTTCATCGCCGACGAATATCGCGTCATGACCGACGTGATGGTGGGTCAGATCCTGGGAACCTTTAAGTGCATGAGTTTGGGCTTGCGGCCGGACAATCCGAGCGTCAGCGGGACGATCAACCGGGTCGTGCAGGGCGTAAACATCTACCCTTTCAAGAGGAACTAAGATGGCGGCGGCGGTACTCGATGTGGTGAAGTCCCAAAAGCAGGGTCGTGCCAGCGGCATCTGTTCGGTCTGTTCGGCCAATCGTTACGTGCTCGAAGCCGCGATGCTGGAAGCCAAAGCCGCCGGCCAGCCCGTCCTGATCGAATCGACGTCCAACCAGGTCAACCAGTTCGGCGGATACATGAGCATGACCGCGGCGCAGTTTGTCGCGTACGTGCATGGCATCGCCGCCGACGTGAAATTCCCCGTCAATCAGGTGATTTTGGGCGGCGACCACCTGGGCCCCAATCCGTGGCAGAAGGAACCCGCCAAAACGGCCATGCCCAAGGCGCTCGAACTCGTGAAGAGTTGCGTGCGCGCGGGCTACACCAAGCTGCATCTCGACACGAGCATGAAGTGCGCGGACGATCCGGCCGGCGCGCACGTGCCGCTGGATGAAAAAGTAATCACCGAACGCGCCGCCGAAATGTGCGAAGCCGCGGAAGCCGCGTTCAAGGAACTCCCTGCGGGCTCGCCCGCGCCGGTGTACATCGTGGGCACGGAAGTCCCGATCCCCGGCGGTGAACAGGCGGGCCACGGCGCGGTGCTCGTGACCAAGCCCACTGACGCCGAACGCACGATCCAGATCACCAAGGATGCGTTCAAGAAGCGCGGGCTGGAACAGGCCTGGGAACGCGTCGTTGCGACGGTTGTGCAGCCCGGTGTCGAATTCGGCGATGCGACCGTGGTTCATTACGACCGCCCCAAGGCCACGGCGCTCTCCAAACTCATTGAGAAGTACCCCAACCTGGTGTTTGAAGCGCACTCGACCGACTACCAGAACCCGCAGGCGCTGAAGCAATTGGTTGAAGACCACTTCGCAATTCTGAAGGTCGGCCCGTGGCTCACGTTTGCGTTCCGTGAGGCGGTATTCGCGCTCGAGCAGATCGAACGCGAGTGGCTCGGCGGCAAGAGCGGTGTGGAACTTTCCAAGCTCGCCGAGACCATGGAAGCGGTGATGCTGGCCAACCCGTCGAACTGGAAAGCGTATTACACCGGCGACGAGCACGGCCTGAAGTTTGCGCGCAAGTACAGCTACAGCGACCGCAGCCGCTACTACTGGCCCAACGCGCAACTCGACGCGAGCCTGCAACGCCTGCTGAATAACCTGGCACGCGATCCGGCCCCGGCGACACTGCTCGCGCAATTCATGCCCGTCCAGTACGCGGCGGTGCAACTGGGCCAGTTGGAGAACACCCCCCGTGCGCTGGCCCGCCACAAGGTCGGTGAAGTGCTGCGCGTATATCGCATGGCCTGCACGCCCGATGGCCGGGATTTTGTCCGGTAGGCTCGTTTTGTCTTGAAGGAGGCGCCCCTATGCGCGTTCGATACCTGCTGGTGCTTGCACTGCTCACCGCATCGCTATCGCTGAGCGCCGCGGAGTTGCCACAGCTCGCACCTGCACCGCGCAATGACAAGCCCGACTGGATGCCTCACCACAACGCGCTGGTCACACAGGCCAAGAAAGGCCCATACGACCTCTATTTCCTGGGCGATTCAATCACGGAGTACTGGAACGACGCGGGCAAGGACGTATGGGCGAAAAGCTACACACCGCTGAAGGCGGGAAATTTCGGCATCGCCGCGGACAAGGTCGAGAACATCCTCTGGCGCGTGCAGAATGGCGAATTCGAAGGCCAGAAGCCCAAGCTCGTCGTGCTGCTCGGCGGGATCAACAACACTTGGGCCACGAAAGCCGACGAGCGCGAAGCCAAGGGCCGCCAGATCGCCGCGTGCCTGGCCGAGACCGTCAAGACGATTCAGCAGAAGAGCCCCGAAACCAAGGTGCTCGTGCTTGCAGTGTTCCCCACCGCGGATGGGCGAGATACGGTCGTAAACGCAATCAACACCAGTCTAGCCAAGCTCGACAACGGCAAAACCGTGCGCTACCTGGACCTTGCCCCGAAGCTCGCGCCCACGGGCAAGGCGGGAACGGATAACTTCGGCGACGGCTTGCACCCCAACGCCAAGGGGTACGAAGTCTGGGCCGAAGCGATGGCGCCGCTCGTGAAAGAGATGCTCGGGAAGTAACCGCATGAGCGCGCCCGCCAACGAATCCTTTGCGGTCCGCCCGCACCTGGAACGGCTCCTGGCCGGGCAGACGTTGGATTCGGCTTCGGCGCGCGCGGTCATGGAAGCGGTGCTCGACAACCGCATCGGCGTGATCAGCCTCTCGGCATTCCTGATGGCGTTGCGCGCCAAGGGCGAAAGTGAGACCGAACTGACCGCTTTTGCGCGCGTGCTGCGCGAACGCTGCATCAAAGTACACGCGCCGGTTGGGGCGCTCGATACCTGCGGCACCGGCGGCGATTTAAGTAATACCTTTAATATTTCGACCGGCGCGGCGCTCGTAGCCGCGGGCATGGGCATTCCTGTCGCCAAGCACGGCAACCGCTCGCAGACCAGCAGCTCGGGCTCGGCTGATGTGCTCAAGGCGCTGGGCGTGAACGTCGATGCAGCTCCGCCCGTCGTCGAGCGCTGCCTGGCGGAAGCAAACGTGGCGTTCCTCTTCGCGCCGCTATACCACCCGGGCCTCAAACACGCGCTCCCGGTGCGCCGCGAACTGGCCGTGCGCACTGTCTTCAACCTGATCGGGCCGCTCAGTAATCCGGCCGCGGCGACGCATCAACTGGTCGGCGTACCGGAACCGCGCTGGTGCGAAATCTTCGTGCGTACACTCAAGAACCTGGGCAGCGAGGCCGCCATGGCCGTCTGTGGAGAACTCCCCGGCAACGGCTTCCTGGATGAAGTCTCCACGTGGGGTCCGACGACAATCGCGCGGTTGAATAGAGGCCGCATCTCCGTCGAGCGCTTCGACGTGGCGGCGCTGGGACTCCCCCGCCCCGCCGCCGATGCGCTGAAAGTTTCTTCTCCCGCAGAAAGCGCTGGCAAGCTGCGAGATGTTCTGGATGGCAAGCCCGGCCCCGCACGCGACGTGGTCCTGCTCAATGCCACCGCCGCCGCGCTGGCCGCCGGCAAAGCTCCTGGCTGGGCCGAAGGTATGAAACTCGCCGCCGACTCGATCGATTCTGGCCGCGCGAAACAGGCACTTGAGAATCTCGTGCGGATCTCGAACGCAAGCTAACGCGCTTCACGCTTGGCACCTGTGACGGATTCCGGTACAACGGCAGGCGCTGGAAGACCCCATTGCCGAGGCGACCCATGCTAGTCGAAGTCGAACTATTCCAGTTGGTGATCGCCGAAGGCAACCCGACCCATTGCATCGTGCTCAAGGAAGTCGGCGGCAGCGAGCGCACCTTCCCGATTTACATCGGCTATCCCGAAGCGATGGCGATTGACCGCAAGCTAAAGAATTTCCCGTTCTCGCGCCCGCTGACCCACGACCTGCTGCAGCAGACGATTGAGAAACTCGGCGCGCGCCTGGAAAAAGTGGTGCTCAACGATCTGCGCGATGGCACGTATTACGCGCTCTTGGTATTGAACCGGGATGGGCAGACGGTGGAGGTCGATTCGCGACCTTCGGATGCCGTGGCACTGGCTGTGCGCTTCGGCTGCAAACTCTTCGCGCAGGAAGACGTGATCCAAAGCGCCACGCCCAACGAGTAGTTCCTCGGGCGCAGCGTTTACCTATTTTTCTTAGCGCAGCGTGGTGAAGCGCTTGGCCCAGAACGTGGTCGAGGCCGCTTCCGACATGCGGTCATCGAGTGCGTTGTTCTTCGGGTCCAGATCCATCGCCTTGGTGTAAATGTCGAGGGCCTTGTCGAGCAGGTCGACGGCCTTGTGCAGGTGCATGTTATTGTCGCCGCGCGAACCCTGGCGATAAGCCTTGAATTCCTTCATGCCCTCTTCGTAAAGCTTGTTACCTTCTTCGATGAACTTCGCGGCCTGCGCGTTCGCGCTCTTCACGCCACTCGAGTCAACCGTGATCGATTCGCCGCCGCCTTCCGCTTCGGTGGTCATCTGCTTGGCCGTCTGCGCCGGCGCGGGCTTGGGGGCATTGGCCGTCTGCACCGGCGGCGTGGCCGGTGTTTCCTTCTTAAGCGTAATTGTCGACTTGAAGTCCTTGCGCATGCGGTTCAGGACCTTCTCGCGGAAGGCATCCGATTCGTCCTTGGCGTAGGCCCAATCGTTGAGCGAGCGGAGCATGTCATTCAGCGTCGTCTCGGCTTTCTGGCGATTACCCGCGACCGCGAGCACCGTCGCGCGTTCGATGGCGCGGCTGACGACGAGCTTGCGGAAAAGATCGCCCAGATTCGCGGTCGGATCGCGGTCGAACGCCTTGTCGAGGAACTTGATGCACTCCGGGCCCAGGTTCAGGCGGCGGCTCAGATACACCAAGTCATAGAAATCGGACGGCCGTGCGGTGGTGCCGAGGTCCGCGGAGCTTTCCAGGTCCTGCAACAACCCGCGGAAGTAATCCTGACGTTCCTTGACCGGGTAATCCGTGGTCTCCGCGATCTGGTCTTTGGGGAAGGTCAGCGTGCTCTTGCCGCTGGTGGCCGGGTTGTGGTCCGGCACGACCATCAGCGAGTAGTTGTCGTCGGTCTCGCCCTTTTTGAGGCCCTGCAGCCGAGTGCCGTTCTTCATCGTCACATGCACGCCGTCCTCGCTTACCGCGAAGTCCGCGACGTCAATGTGCTTGATCGCGAGTGGGAATTCCTTGGACTTGCGCACGCCGTATTCGGCGTCCTGGTGCGTGGCGGGCTTGGCTCTCTGGCGCGCGGCTTCTTCATACTTGGCCTGCGCATCGGTCCACTTGAACTGTTCGAGCAGCTTGTGCCCGGAGGAAATCAGCTCGCCAGCCTTCTTTTCTTCGGCGTCGACCACGATCACGTCTGGCGCAGTGGGCTTGGGCGCATCAGGCACCTTGTCCACCGTCGGCGCGGGAGCCTTGGGCGTCTCAACAACTGGCGTCGTATCCTGTTTCTTTTCGACGACCGGGGGCGGCTGAACCGGCGCGGCGGCCACAGGCGCGGCCTCTGGCGGCTTCTCTTTGAAGAAGCCCATAATCTTGTCTTTGTAGGCGATGCACAGGCCGACCGAAACGCCCAGCGCCACGACGGTGAACAGCGCGCCCTTCACATCGAACCTTCGCTTCCGCATCATGCGCGTGCTGCGCGGCAAAACCGTCGTGTTGCCCTTGGCCACTTTGACGTCAGATTCACCAGCCTTGCGCGGCGCGTTGCGCACTTCGCTGGAAGGCTTTGGCGCGGGCCGCACATCGCTGATGGGCTTGGAAGCTTTCTGCTCGTCGTTGGACAGCACGCGGGTGCCACCTTTGGAGGTGACTGGCGCGGAGTCCTTCGTCAAAATTTTCGTGTTGCCCTTTGAAGCCGGCGGCGCGGAATCCTTGGAAAGAATGCGCGTGTTGCCCTTGGCGACGGGCTTGTCGGCAGGCTTCTCGGAATTCGAATCGTTATCCGTTCGCAGGATGCGCGTGTTGCGGCTGTTGGCGCCAGGGTTTTTGTCCGGGTCGCGCGGTACCATGCGCGTGTTGCGATCATTGGCCATTTTCTGCTAACCCCTGATGACACCTTGTCATTAATGCTTAAACCACATTGTGCACAGAAGCTGCTAAAATCCGTACAAATTCCAGCCAGACTCATTTACCTTAACGGGCGGCGCACCTGTGCCTTGCTGACGTAATTGTATGTCCAACCTTAATGTCTTTTTAGTCTTAACGCTCACTGCAAAAAACCGGCAGAATCCTGCCTATCTTGGCCTAACGCTTGTTTAGACTGGGACAGGCTTTACAGGGGTCGAAAATTACAGTGTTTTCAGAGTGCTTCGCCCGGCCGCTCTGGCTGATCTTGTTACCCTTGGCCCTGCTTGGGCTTTGGTATTGGCGGCCGACTGCGACGGGAGCTTCCCGCACGCGCCGATGGCTGATCGGCGGATTGCGCCTGTGCGCGGTTTTTTCCCTGACCCTGGTCCTGGCCGGTTTTCGAATTCCCGGCAATCGCACCGCCTTTCAATTTATTGCGGTGGTCGATTTGAGCGCCTCGGTCTACGACCGCGCGGCACAACAAGCCGCGCTTAAAGAAATCGCCTCTGTCCTGGCGGGCTCGGAACACGAATTTGGCGTGGTGGTCTTTGGGAAATCCCCCGCACTCGAGCGCCCCCTTACGCGCGTGCCAGTCCCGCCGCCAGCGCGCGAACGCTTCCCCGCTGAAGGCACCCCCAAGCCCACGAACCCCGATGCCGCCTTGCCGCCGTTGCCTGATTTATTGCATCCCCGGGCGGTCATCGACCCCAATGCGTCGGACATCGGGCAAGGCTTTTCCTTTGGTCGCGGAATCTTTCACACAGAATCCACCGGTCCGCGCGCACTGATCCTGTTAAGCGACGGGCTAGACACCGCCGGACATGCGCGCACCAGCGCGGCCAGTTTGGAAGGCAGCGGCGTCGATTTGCTCGCGCTGCCCGCGGCCTTGAGCGTCAACGCGGATGTGCGCATCGCTTCTGTGCGGCTCCCCGAGCACGCGCGCGTGGGGCTGGGCACGCCGGTGCAAGTAACCGTTGAAGGCCGCGCGCCTGCCGTGGTGCGTGTACAAGCCGGGCGAATTATGGGCACGCACCGGCATCCGCTCGAGCCACGCGACCTCACGCTTTCCGGCAGCCTGGACGGTCCGGATCAGAGTTTTAGCGGCACCGTGACGCTGGTCGACGATCCGCCCGACGCGCCAGGCCTGGCGATTTATGAAGTGCGCATCGAAGGCCGCGACGGCGACCTGCCCGGCGACTATAAGCGCAACAATCTGTTGCGCGCCGCGGTGCGCGTGGCCGGGCCTTCGCGCTGGGCGGTGCTGACGCATGCGGGCTCGACGCTTGCCACATGGGCGGCCGATGCCAAACGACCGCTGGGCGTCGAATGCGAACTCTTCACGCCCGAACGCGCGCCGAGTAGCCCAGACGCTTACCGCGAATTCTCCGGCGTACTTGTGGATGGACTTTCGGCGCAGGAATTGCCCCCGGGTTCGGCCGCGTTGAGCGCCCTGGAAGGCGCCATGCGCGACGGACTGCCGCTGATCGCCGTGGGCGGCCCGACGGCCTTTGGCGCGGGCGAACATCCGCAGGGCGGCACGTGGGAACGCCTGCTGCCGGTCACGCTGCGGCCCGAAGACGACCGCACCCGCGCGCTGCTCTTCCTGGTCGACATCTCCGCATCGATGTCCGAAGACTTCGGCGGCAAACGCAAACTCGATTTCGCCAAGGGTGAGCTGGGCCAGGTCGCGAACCTGCTTCGTCCCACCGACCGCGTCGGCCTGATCGCGTTCTCTGGCGCCGCACATCTGGTCGCCCCGCTTTCCAACGAGTCCGGCCGGATGGGTTTCCGGAGCGCGCTCAACAAATTAGACATCGAAAGGCAAACCGACTTCCTGCGCGTCCTGGACTTGGCGCGCGAGACGCTCGACAAAGACGACGCCGAGCAGCAACTAGCTTTTCTGGTCAGCGACGGTGAACCCGAGCCGATGCAGAACGATACGGATCTGGGCGAGGCCGCGCGCAAACTCTGCCCCCTCGCACAGGCGGCCAACCAGCCGCGTCGCCGGCTGTTGCATACCTTCGGCATCGGCACCGCTGCGACCGACGAACACGCCAATCGCGAGCGCATGAAATTGATGGCGCGCGAAGGCGGCGGCACCTACTTCCCTGAATTCGCGCACTTGGCCAAGTCGCTGCAAAAATTCATCGAAGAAGACCGCAAAGATCTCTTCACGCGCCGCGAAAATGTGGGCCTGCGGCCGGTCGCGACGCATCCGGTGCTGGGTCGCCCGGACCAAGCCTGGCCGGTCGTGCCGTTTCGCAACCGCGTCGAAGCGCGCCCCGAAAGCACCGTGCTTCTGCAAAGCGTGCCCGGAAAGGACGCCACCACGCGCGGCAGCCGCAAGCCCGACCCGATCTTGGTGCTTGGGCATTTCGGCGCGGCCAAGACTGCGGCACTGGCGCTCTCGCTGGACGCACCGGACGGCCAAAGCTTTCTCGCCGGAACGCCCGGCTGGCCCGGCGGGCAATTGTTGCTCGCGCGCTTGCTGGCGTGGACGGAAGAACGCGATGCCGCGCGCGCCGGCTGGCGCGTCGAGACCGATGTCACGCAGGACGAAACGATTCGCGTGCGCGTGTGGGCCGAAGATCCCGCATCCAACGCGCCGCGCCTGGATTTGAAACTGACGCTGCGTTTTTCGAGCCTCGAAGCGGGCTCGGATGCGCAGTTTGACCGCAAGGAAGACTTACGCCCCACCGCACCGGGACGCTACGAAGCGGAAATTCCGGCGCCACCGGAAGGCGTTTACCGCCTCGAAGTCTTCGAGCAGGGCGCGCCGGTCATGGAGCGCTTTGTCACGGTGCCCTTTCCGCGAGAATTGCAGCGCTTTGGGACGGATCGCGCGGAGCTCGCCGAATATGTGCGCCTGGCCGGCGGCCGGTCGCGCGTGCTCAACGTCCCGTCCACGGACTTGGCCGAGTGGATCCGCGACACGGGTTCGGTGCGCGTGTACTACGAGCCGCGCGAAGTGCTGCTGGCGCTGGCCGCGCTCTTTTTCCTAGCGTCGATTGCGTCGCGAGCGTTGAAAAGCAGATAGAAACTACAGCGCGGGATGGTCGTTCACGCTGAAAGCGTGACATCTTTTCAGCCCAGGGCAAAGCCCCTAAATGCGAAGCATTGGGGCGACGCCCTGGGAAACGAAATCTTTGACGAATCAAGCCCTGCAAGGGCGTCACATCTGGACCGCTTGCGTTAGCTGCCTATTACCTTTTCAAGGTGCTCAATCCCCGAAGCATCGAATGGCGTCTTGTAAAGCTCGTTCACCAACCACAAACCACTTTCTACTATTTTTTGTTTTGGGGAAA